>LFIK01000349.1_pt1 | contig 34189 bp, 43 predicted proteins | sample 643401 | NCBI WGS metagenome assembly LFIK01 (sample SAMN03777447, study PRJNA286221) | soda lake metagenome | biome: soda lake; feature: Kulunda steppe; material: water; isolation source: sample T5-Br brine of Lake Tanatar-5 | place: Russia: Kulunda steppe | collected 2010-07
CTCGCCGCACTCGAGCAGTCGTTCGTCACCGCCGCCATCAACGGAGCGAAGACCGAAGCCGAGCTTGCGTGGAAGATGCTGGGCTGCGCCTCGATGGTCCGCACCGTCCGCCAGACCGCAGCAGCTATCCACGAAGCCCGCGAAGCCAAGCGCCGGGAACGCATCAAGACCGACCCGCGCGCCCTCGCCGAAGACCTTGCTCGAGAGTTGTCCGCCTAGCCAGCGGACAGGCCCCGCCCGTCCGTCTCCGCGGTCGGGGCCGCACCACCCAGCAGGAGACGACGAAGGATACGACGATGGCATCCCCGATGCGCTACCAGTCCGCCAGCTCTGACCAGGTCGACGCGTTCATTTACTCGGACCACTGGCACCTCCAGCAGAAGCTAGACGGCGTCCGCGTCCACGCCTGGATCCGACCGGGCGAGGTGACTTTGTCCGGCGCCGCCGGCTACCCCGGCGACCTCACCCGCATCCGCAAGGCCCTGCTCCCTCTGGCCAACCACACCCAGATCATCACGCTCGACGGCGAACTCGTTGAAGGCAAGCTGTGGCTGTTCGACCTCCCCGAGTGGGGCCGCAAGACCCCCGAAGGCCTCACGATGGCCGTCGTTCCGGAATCGACGTGGTGGATGCGCGAACAGTGCCTCGCCACTATGTGGCGCGCCGCCGAACTGGACGAAAACGTTCTAGGCCTCGCCCCGGTGTACCGCAGGCACCTCGAGAAGATCTGGCTGTGGGAACAGGTCCAAGAGCGCGGCCTCGAAGGCGTAGTCGCCAAGCACCGCGACGGCTCGTACAGCTACGACGAGCGGGTCGACCACGTCCTCAAGGTCAAGGTCACCCACACCGTCGACTGCGTGGTGCTGGAACGCAACACCGGCGGCAAGACCAACGCCAGGCTCGGCCTGTACCGCAAGGACGGCTCCCTCGGCTACGTCGGCAACTGCTCCATGATCGGCAAGCCCGACGCCCAGCCCGGCGACGTCGTCGAGGTCAAGTACCTGTACGCCGGCTCCGGCGGCAACCTCGTCCAGCCCACCGTGCTCCGGCAACGCGACGACAAGGCCGCCACCGACTGCACGTCCGAGCAGCTGGCGTTCATCAGCCGCGACGTCCTGCCGTACGGCTGGCGGAAGATGCCCAGAGGCACCCTGTCCGCCGCCCGCGACCGCATCAACAAGACCAACGAGCTGCGAGCCATCGCAGGGAGGAGATCACTGTGACCCCCCACACCGTCCTTGCCGCCTCCGTCGCCGTCCTGACCGTCGTGATGATGGTCGCCGGGATCTTCCTGGTGACCAACGCACTGCGGACCAGCTTCGACGTGCTCGACGAACACCTCCAGTTCAGCTGCCAGCCAGGCTCCGCCTACACCGTGAAGGAGTGCCCATGAGCGGCATCGTGGACAAGCTCCGCAGCTTCGACATCAGCCACATCCCGCCGGCGATGATGGCACCCCTCGAAGGCCTCCAGTCCCACTTCCGAGGGCTCCTCGAGGACGACGTCGTAGACCTGGAGTCCGCTTACCACGGCGTCGCCATCGCCTGCATGCTGCTCGACGAGGACGAAAAGGCGCTGTTCAAGACCGCTGACCTTCTCGGACTGTCCAACACTGAGATGCTGCTCCTCCTCATTACCGTCAGCAGGAAGACGTGATGCCGTACGGCAGCAACCTCACCAAGCCCTGCAGCCGCTGCCGCATTCCCCAAATCTACTGCGAATGCGGCGTGCACGGAAAACCCGGATGGCCCGGCAACACACGTGTCATCCGGCCCGAAGAACTCGCCAAAAAGGCGGCCGAGAAGGAGGCCGAGATAAACCGCAAATCCGACCAGTTCGACTTCGACGGATTCGACAGCTAGGAGACACCCATGGACACCGCAATTCTGCTCGCACCGGCCGACGAAATGACCCTCGGCGAAGGCCTCCGCGCCCTCTCCGCGGTCGTTGACGCACTGCAGGACCTCAAGGACGAGAACGCCATCTACATGCTCGTCAGCTACCCCGGCCTCTACATCACCGCGAACGGCGACACCGCCGACGAGAAGAAGGCCAACGCCGCCCGCGCCGCCCGCATCGTCAAGGACGTCACCGGCCGCACCATCGACAAGAAGTACAGCAACGGCAACGTCGAACTGAGCGCCGAGATCGTCAAGTACGACCTCCGCGTGCTCATCAGCGCCGGCAACGTCTGCACCCGCAAGGTCGTCGGCACCGAGACCGTCGAGATCGAGAAGGTCGTCTCCAAGACCGTTGAGACCGTCACCGAGGAACGCGAGATCGTCGAGTGGGACTGCAACGGCGGCCTCAACATCAACGGAGCCGACGATGCCGAAGCGTGATATCGACTCAGTCCGTCAGTCAGCGGGCGACGACTTCGACTTCTGGATGCGTGCCGTCAACATCGCTTACGCGAAGAGGCTTGGCATGGGCGCCGACGACTGCGGCGACGCGCCGTGGGCTGACTACTACGGCGACGATATGAGCCCGCTCGACGCGATGGCGCACGCCCTCACCGACTGGCAGGACGACGCCGGGATGCTCGACGTCAACGAGCTACCCGGCCTCGCCGGCCGGGTCTAGGAGCCCAACATGGCAGACGAATTCCGAGCAAGCGTGTGGCGAGACTCCGTCACCGAGCGCATCAACATCGCGCTCGCACGCCACCGTTCCATGCCCGACGACGAAGAGGATGTCTGGGAGCACGCCAACGACGCCGATTGCACCACCCGAACCGTCACCTACGAAACCCCGCACGAGCCGGCCGAGCCGACGAAGCCCCTCATCGCGCTCACTCGCGACGAAGCGTCCGTAATCGCTAAGGCCCTGTTCAGCTTCAACGATGGGAACTAACCCGATCGCTGTCGACCGAAACATCGGCGACGCCCTCCTGGACGCCATCCAGTCCGGCTACACCGTCGTCATCGGACCGGCAGACCGGCTCACGTGCCGAGTCTCGCTGGAACGCGACGGCACGGTCTACCAGACGAACCTCGCGCTGTCGTTCCCCAACGAACTGAGCGACGTCGCGTTCCACAACACGCTGGCTGCTCTCCGGCACGCGCACAACAACCACTGACCCGCGGCGCCCCGGGCTTACGCTCGGAGCGTCGCCATGCCCGAAGGAGTGCCATGTGGACCAAGACCGGCTGGGAGTTGGACTATCGGCTTCTCGAACAGCTCATCGCGCGGCTCGACGAGCTACGACCGAGGAAACTCCTCGAGCTCGGCTCCGGCCGCAGCACCGTCGAGCTCGCCCGGTGGGCCAACGCCAACGGCGCGTCGCTCACTACCATCGAGCATGACACCCGGTTCGCCCGCCAGGTCCGTCGCGCCACCCGCGGAATGACCCTCGACTACCAGATCAGGCCCCTCGTCGGCGGGTTCTACGCCGGCGTCCGCTACCCGGACGGCATCGACTTCGCCCTGATCGACGGCCCACCCGGGTCGCTGAGCAACGGCAGGTCGCACACGCTGCCGATGATGTGGCCGTACTTGTCCGACGGTGCCGAGGTGTGGCTGGACGACGCGGAACGTCCCGCGGAAGCCGAGTCAGTAGCGCGCTGGCAGCGCGAACTACCCGTCGAGGTGGTCGGCAGGAGGAGCCGGGTAGCGGTGCTCCGCAAGTAGCCCGAGTAGCTCTACGCGCGCGCGCGCAATGTGTCATCCCCCAAAAAGTAGTTACCTGGCTACTTCAATGCCACGTTGGCGTTTTTGAGGCAGAACGACACCGAAAGGGTAATTACCCTGATGCACTACGGACCTCACAAGCACCTTACTGCCCGACGATTTTGCTTGCTCACTTTCGCAACCCCACAGGCGAGCAACTTTCTTCCGCGCGGCATCGCGCGCACGAGACACAGAACGGCGCTCGACATCGCGCGCGATACGTGGCTACCTTTCCGGCATGAACACTGTCAACCGTTCCCTGTCCAAGCTTCTTCCAGCGGACTACAACCCGCGGGAAGAGCTCCAACCAGGCGACCCCGAGTTCGAGCAGCTGCGCGACGCCATCGAACAGATCGGGTTCGCCGTCCCTCTCGTTGTGAACAAGGCGACTGGTCGTGTGGTCGGCGGTCATCAGCGCCTGAACGTTCTGGCGCAGCTCGGTTACAAGTCGGCGCCGGTCGTCGAAATCGACCTAGACGAAACGTCGGAGAAGGCGCTGAACGTGGCGCTGAACAAGATCGAGGGGCGCTGGGACGAGTCCAAGCTTTCAGACCTCCTCCTCGGTTTGGAACAGGCCGAAGGCGGGGTGCACCTCGCCGGGTTTACGGACGTGCAGCTCGACGAACTGCTCCGTCGTGTGGACCAGCAGCAGTCCACTTCGTTCCTGGACGACCTCGTCCAAGGGTCCTTGACCGACCCGGACAGGCCCAAAGAAGACGACGACCGTGATCAAGAGCAGCTGTGGACTGCGGTGACGTACCCGCTGCGTCAAGAGGAGAGACGGGAAGTTCGGCGGATCCTCGATGCTGCAACAGAGCATTACGCCGTGTCGACATCCGGTTTGGCTTTGGCCGCCGTTTGCAACGATTACTTGGAGAGCGCCGATGCCTAGCACCGTGAAGCTGCCCGTCGTGATGAAGCCGATCGACGATGTGGCGCCAGCGGAGTACAACCCTCGCGTGAAGTTGACGCCACGGGACCGCGAGTACCAGCAGCTGAAGTCGTCACTAGAACGGTTTGGCCTCGTCGAGCCGCTGGTTGTGAACAAGCGGACCGGCGTTCTGGTCGGTGGCCATCAGCGTTTGACCGTGATGCGGGACCTCGGCATGGAAGAGGTTCCTGTCGTCGAAGTGGACGTGAACGACGTGCAGGAGCGTCAGCTGAACGTGGCGTTGAACCGGCTGAAGGGCCGGTGGGACAACCGCCAGCTGTCCGAGCTGCTGCTTGAGCTGTCCGCCGCCGACGCGGCCGCTTCCGAGGGGATTCTTGACGCGACGGGTTTCACGCAGAACGAGGTGGACGACGTTCTTCGACGTGCTGACGCCGAGTCCGCACAGTCGGTTCTTGACCGGCTTCTTGATGAGCCGCCTGCGGACCCGCCTTTGGTTGGTGACGAGCCCGCGGAGAAGCAAGAGAATGAAGGGCCGGCCTCGTCCACCGGGTCTACAGGCCAAGTTTCTAGCAAGTGGTTTTCTCACGCAATCACGGTTCGGTTGGAGGACAAGGAAACCATCATCCAGGTCGTTGAATCGGTTCGGGTGAGAGAAGAGCTTCAAACCCCGGCGATGGCGTTCGTTAGCCTTTTGCGCTGGTGGGAAAACCGGTTTGCGCCATCTGGTGCGGACAATGACAGCGGAGAAGTTTGATGGAGCCTTTGTTTTCGATGGCAACGGGCTGGCTGCTTATCGCTCTTTATGCGGCTGTGGTGGTTGCGCTAACGGTCGGTGTGACTCGCGTAGCTAGAACGAAAGCTTCGTTCCTCGTTGCCGATCGGAGGGTGGGTTGGCGCCCAGCCGCGTTGTCTATTGCTGCGACATGGATCTGGGCTCCGGCGCTGTTCGTCGCCGCAGAGAAGGCTTACCTCGAAGGCTGGGTGGGCGTGTTCTGGTTCACGGTGCCCAACATCGCGACGCTGGTCATTTTCGCCTGGTTCGCGGACCGGGTGCGACGCCGCATGCCGGACGGCTTCACGTTCGCCGGCTACGTCCGAGACCGGCTGTCGCGCCGCTCGCACGCCGCGTACCTGGTGGCGTTCGTGACACTGGCCACGTTCTCGTTCTCGGTGCAGTTGCTGGCCGGAGGCCTCATCGTGTCGACTTTGACCGGCATCCCGTTCGCTCAGGTGTCCGTGGCGCTGGCGGCGATCGCGGTGGCGTACTCGTTGTTCTCCGGGCTGAAGGCTTCTATCGTCACCGACTACCTGCAGATGGCGCTGATTGCGACGGTGGGTTTGATTGCGGCGCCGTGGATCGTGTTGCAGGCGGGTGGGCTGTCCACCATCCAGGCGGGGCTGGGGGGTGCGTCCGGCGAGTACACGTCGCTGTTTTCTGGGCCGGGCGGCGCGGTGTTCTTTTCCTTCGGGCTGGCCACCACCATCGGGCTGCTGTCGGGGCCTTTCGGTGACCAGACGTTCTGGCAGCGGTCGTTCGCGGTCCGCAAGGGCCAGGTCCGCAAGGCGTTCTACGCTGGTGCGGTCTTGTTCGGCATCGTGCCGGTCACCATGTCGATGCTTGGTTTCGCTGCCGCTGGCTCTGGGTTGGACGTGGCGGCGACGGTGGGCACTACGCAGCTTACGAACCTCGCTGCGGTGCTGGCGTGGCTGCCGCTGTGGACGGTGGTGCCGTTCACGTTTTTCTTGCTGTCCGGGCTGGTGTCCACGCTGGACTCGAACCTGGCGGCCATCTCGAGTCTGGCCGGTCACGACTTGGTGAACCGTCGTCGAGAGAACCAGGTGGTCAGGGAAACGCTGGCAATTTTGGACGGCGAGACGGTTCCGGCGGGGGCGGCTGCGGGGAAGGGCGACGAGCTTCCGGTGTCCGTGGCGCGCTGGTCGATGGTGGCGCTGGCGGTGGTGGCCACGGCGATCGCGAACGTGCCGGGCATCACGATCGTGGCGCTGTTTGTGTTCTACGGGATCTTGCGGGCGTCGACGTTGATGCCGACGGTGTTGCTGTTGTCGTGGCGTCGGCACGTTGCGGAGCCCGGGGTGTTTTGGGGCATCGTGTCGGCGTTGGCGGTGGGTCTGCCGGTGTTCGCGTACGGGAACTTCACTGGCCAGCCGCCGTTCATCGTCGCAGGGTCGCTGCTTGTCATCGCGCTGTCGGGCGGTATCACGTGGGTGGTGTCAGCACGTTCCGAAACGCCTCGTATGGAGGATTGGGAGTTTTACGGAGAGACTGCTGACGTCAGCTGACGGAGTGTTGATGCGGAGGCTGGAAGAGGCGTCGTGGCCTCCGCGGCTGTCTCCGGCGGAGCGTGGGGTTTTGCTTCGCTCTGCGGAGGAGCCCGCGGCGAAGGCGACGGAGGAGTTGGAGGAAACACTTGCCGGCGTGGTAGGTGCTTCGCACGCGGTGGCGTTCAATAGCTGCACGTCTGCCATTCATGCGTGCGCCGCGATGTTGGGTCCGATGCGGGACGTTCGGACGTTGGCTCCGGGTTTTACGTTTGCCGGTTCTTGGACGGGTCCGGCCCATTTGGGGCACATTCCGATGTTTACTGACGTGGATGGTTCCACGTGGAACATTTCGTCGAACCGCGTCCGAGCTTTGGAACGGGAGGTCGACATCGTCATCGCGGTTGATCTGCACGGCGTTCCGCACGACGTTCCGCGCACCGATGTAGGTGGCCGCACTGTCATCACCGACGCTTGCCAGTCACTAGGCTCAGAGTTGGCTGGCCGGCAGGTGGGCGGGGAAGGCCTTCACTGCTGGTCGTTTTCGTCGGCCAAGGCAGTTCCCTCGTTTGCCGGCGGAGCGGTCACGGTGGAGGACGCCGACCTTGCGGGCCAGCTGCGCGCTTTGCGTGATTATGGCATCGACGGGTCCGGCCCTCGAGCGGCAGAGCCGTGCATCGTTCCGTTTGGGCACAACTGGCGCATTACGGGCCCTGACGCGGCTTTGGCTGCTTTTCGGTTGCGGGAAGCTTCTGCGGGGCGCTGGTGGATTGACCGCATGTGGTCGATCGGCGAGGAACTTCGCCTTTCGGCGTCGGCTTTGGGTTTCACGGTGCAATCGCGTCCTGCGGACGCCCGACCGGCGTGGCACAAGGTGCGTGTCGGCTGGAGAGGGGCGCCGCTGGAACAGGTGGGGACGTCCCTAACGAGGCATGGCGTCCCGTGGCATCGTTGGGGGCTGCCGTTAGATGAAGTTTTTCCATGGGCGATGAGAGGTACGCGCCCGCCGCTTCCGATGTCTCGGCTGGTGGCTTCAACGACGTTGTGCTTGTCCACCGAAGAGCGACCGTTCTGGACGTGGAATGACCGGGAAGTTTCAGACACGATCAGGGCTCTAGGAAGGGCCGCGGAGGAGATGGATAGATGACGGTGCGAGTCGGCATCATCGGCGTTGGCAATTGCGCTCGCGCGCTGGTAGAAGGCGTGCACTTTTACACGCAGGACATCGTTGCTTCGGAGGACGGCGACGGTCTGATGCACCTGCACATCGGGCCGTACGGCGTTAGCGACGTGGAGTTTGCAGCTGCTTGGGACGTCGACAAAGACAAGGTCGGCAAGGACCTGTCGGACGCGATCAAGGCTGGCCAGAACCTGCATGTCGGCATCGACGCGCATGTGCCGCACCTTGGCACGGAGGTGTGGCGCGGTCCGACTTTGGACGGCGCCGGGTCGAAGTATCGGGAGCGGATGGAGCTTGCGGAGGACTGGGCGAACCTGACCGGCAAGGAAACGGTGGAGCAGATTCGCGATGCGAAGGTGGACGTGCTGCTGAACTACCTGCCGGTCGGGTCGCAGGACGCCACCGAGTGGTGGGCGAACGTTGCGTTGGAGGCCGGCGTCGGCTTCGTGAACAACGTCCCGGTGTTCATCGCTCGCAAGGATTACTGGCGCGACCGGTTTCGTGCGGCCGGGTTGCCGCTGATCGGCGACGACATCAAGTCACAGTACGGGGCGACGTACATTCACCGGCTGCTGGTGCGGGCGTTTCGAGACAGGGGCATCACGCTGGACCGCACCTACCAGCTGAACGTCGGCGGCAACATGGACTTCTACAACATGCTGGAGCAGTCGCGGCTGTCGTCGAAGCGGGAGTCGAAGTCGTCGTCGGTGACGGACGCCTACGAGTTGGAGTTAGATCCGAAGGACGTCCACATCGGCCCGTCGGACTACGTGGCGTGGATGGGAGACACGAAGAAGGCGTTCGTGCGCTGCGAGGGGCGCGGTTTTGGTGGTGCCCCCATCGAGGTGGAGATGCAGTTGACCGTCCCCGATTCGCCGAACTCGGCGGGCGTGGTGATCGACGCGGCGCGCATCGCGAAGCTGGCCATGGACCGGGAAGACTCGTCCGTTGACGAGTGGGTGTCGGCCTGGCTGTTCAAGGCTCCTCCGCGCGCCGTGTCCCAGGTGTCGGATTTGGCGGCGATGGAACGGCTGGACGAATGGATCGGAGGTTAGATGAAGCGCGTGCTGATGCTGGCGCAGGGCGACGGCCGGCGGTGGAACGACCTGGATGGGAACCCCTACAAGGGCCAGCCGAAGCATCTTGTTGTGGCGGCAGGGGAACCTGTCTTGGCAAGGGCTGTTCGCCTGTTCCAAGATCGTGATTGCGAAGTCGTGCTGGTCGCTCCGTTGTGGTACCCGTCCTTTGGCGCGGACAGTCACGTGGAACTTGAACGCCCAAAGGTCGAGGGAAACTCGCTGGATAAGTTCTTGGCTAACCGTCACCTGTGGTCAAACGACGACACTACTGTTATCTGCTGGGGCGACTGTTTTTACACGGACGACGCCGCAAATAAAATTGCTTTTCACGACACGAACGGTGTGCATTACTTCCGTCGCCCTTGGTCGTCTGAGGTGACAGGCCACCTGTGGGACGAGTCGTTTGCAGTGTCGTTTTCTTCCGGGTCCCACGGCGACGTGCTGGATGCGGTAGGTACGGTTCGGAACTGGATCGACTTGGGTGACGTTGCTGCTTCAAAAATCCACATCTTTCATCACTACGCCGCTTACCTCGGATACGGGAAGCCTCCTCACGTGAAAGAGCTGTGGCACACACCGCATCAGACGGTCATTGACGACTGGACGGACGACTTCGATAACCCGAAGGAGTACGAAGAGTGGCGGACTCGCCGGTCTGAAGCAGGGCTTTTCGCGTGAAAGCCACAGTGATCAACCTTGACTCTCGCCCCGACAGGTGGGAGCAGGTGCAGGAGCAGTGTGCGCTTTCCGGCATTGTCCCGATCAGGCTTTCAGCCACGACCGTCGACGACGTGCACGAAGGCGACGTTGAGCGTTTCCAGCTTCGCGCGGAGCGGCTACTGAAAGTTGAGAAGAAGCCTGAGGTGTGGGCCGCAACACTGGCTTGTTTGCGATCGCACCGTCGCGCTTTGCAGGAGAAGTTGTCGGGCGGACCGAGCCTTATCCTCGAGGACGACGTGCAGCTGGAACCTGACGTGCTGGCATATCTTCGAAGGTCAGAGGATGAAGCTACTGCGGCGGGCCTTGACCTTGGCGCTGTAGCACTGGGCCCGTGGCATCGAAAGCCGCCGGTGAAGTTTACAGCGAACACGGTGGTGTGCCGGCGCGTGTGGCAGGCTCACGCGGTGTGGTGGACAGATCGAGGAGCTATAGACATGGAAAGGCTGCTTTCTCGGGAAGCGATGCCCGTTGACGAGCAGTGGGACAGCTTGGCGGTCAGGGGCCGCATCGTTTCTCCTGCTGCGTCTGTCGCTTGGCACGGGAGGGGCTGGTCCGACATCCAAGGCCGGAAGACGAATCACCTGTTTACGGGGGAGAAGTCGAGACGAACGTGGTGACGCTTGCCGAACTTCTTGCACGTCCACGCGTGTTGAATTTGGCGCATCGGACAGACCGCTGGCTGGAGACTCAATCAGAGTTTTCCGGTGCGGGTCTTCCTGAGCCGGAGCGCGTAGAAGCTGTTTACGGCCTTTCCGAGGCTCTTCCCAGCCAGGTGGCCCGCTTCGAGCGGGGTGTCGCAACAGAGAAAACGTTGCTGGCTGCATGCGGCATTGCGATGTCACATCGACGGGCTTGGCGTCAGGCGCTCGACGCAGGCGATCAGTTTGTTGCAGTGTTTGAAGACGACGTGAAGTTCCACCCGTTGTTCGTGGAAGCTGCAGAGAAGGCTATTTTTGAGCTGCCGGAGGGGTGGCGTCTGCTGTCGTTCGGGGGCGTTCACAAACGCCAACCGAGACGGTTTTCTGACCGGCTGGTACGTCCTTCGCTTATCTGCTGCTCCCACAGCTATGTACTTACCCGCACTGCGGCGGAGAACGCGCTGGATATTACGGCGGAGGTTGAACCCGACGGGACAGGCCCTTGCGAGGATTGGGACAGGTCTTGGAACAGTCTGTCTCCGGATTTTTACGTCACATGGCCACACTTGGCCGTGCAGCGTGACAGCTTTTCTGACGTGGCGCGGAAACGGGCCGTTCGCTCATCGCAGCAGTTTGCGTTTCTTAGCCCGGAAGAGTGGGAAGGCTGGTCACCGTGAATTTAGTGCTGTCGAGTAAGTCGTCGTACACGGACGCTGACGTCGAGCGAGTATGGCGGAACGTGTCCGACTACGTCTCGGAGGATGAAGCTGCTCGTGCGGTGGAGGCTGCAGTAGAAGAGGTCAAGGAGGTTGTTCGGCCCGTGCGTTCCAAGGTGGCGTACGGCTGGTCTGGAGGGAAGGACTCCGTCGCCCTTGAGGTCGTCATGGAACGGGCCGGCGTGTCGCGCTGCATGCTGGGTCTGGTCGGCAAGGTTGAGTGGCGCGATTATTTGCAGTGGGTGTCAGCGAACGCCCCATCGGGTCTGACGGTGTTTTCGAACGATCAGATCAGCTTGGAGTTTTTGTCGAAACCACAGAACCACCGCTACGTGTTTCCCGACAACGCTACGGACGGCTACTGGTGGACGCTACAGTCGACCAGGCGGGCTCAGCGCGAGTACCAGCGTCTGTACGACCCGGAGCTTCAAATTTACGGACGGCGGACGCAGGACGGGAACTACATTGGGGACGGGCCGTACGGCATCTTCGAGGCGGGAGGCATTCGCCAGTACTCGCCTATCCGCGATTGGCCGCATGAAGTCACTTTGGCGGTAATCCGGTACTTCGGGAAGTCGTTGCCTCCTACGCCGTACGAGAAGCCGTTTGGGTGGACGACCGGCACCGGGGGCTGGCCAGGCCGCCGGTACGGTGAGGACTGGGAGGACTCGTTCTACATCACCGGGGAGGTGGAGATGGGCCGTCTTGAGGAAGCTGCCATGTTTTTTGCCGCCGCACGCCGGGCCTTGGACCGTCACGGCCAGGAGGCGTCCGATGTCTAGTCGTAAGCGCCGTCGCGTTGAGCTCGACAAGGACGTTTACACGGCGGCGCAGGAACGGATTTCGTTGGCGTACGACGTTCACGACCAGCTGGTCGTGGGGTTTTCCGGCGGCAAGGACTCGACCGTTTGCTTGGAGATGGTTGTGGATGAGGCTCGCCGCCGCGGCAAGCTGCCGGTTCCCGCAATCTTCTTTGACGAGGAAGCCATCCCCTACGAGACCGAGCACTATGTGCGGCGCCGCTACCAGTCCGACGAAGTGGAGGTCCACTGGTACTCGGTGCCAGTGCGGCATTTGAACGCCTGCTCGAAGAAGCAGCCGTTTTGGTCATGCTGGGACCCGGACGAGGAGCACCTGTGGTGCCGTTCGATGCCGCCTGAGTCCATTACGTGGCGTGACGACAAGCATCTGATGCGCCGCCTAAACCCGGAACGCCAGACAGTCGCTGAACGGCCGACCATCCCGTCGACGACTCCATACGTGATGATCAACTTCACGGAGCGATTCGGCGTGATCGGGTTCGTGATGGGCATTCGCACGGCAGAGTCGATGGCCCGATACCGCAACGTCCGCGGACTGTACGAGAACTTCATGACAGGCGTCGGACAGCACGGCGAGGCTACGTACCGTCACGTTTATCCGATCTACGACTGGCAGCACGAAGACGTGTGGCGGGCCATCGTGCAGAACGGCTGGGACTACAACGAGGCGTACGACATCATGGAAGCGGCCGGGATGACCCTGGCCGAACAGCGATGCGCCCCACCCTACGGTGCAGAACCCATCCGCGGCCTGTGGCGGTTCAAGTCATGCCACCCAGAACTGTGGGACAAGATGGTGGAACGCGTACCCGGAGCGAACACGGCGGCGATGTACGCCCGCGAAGGGTTCTACAGTGCTGTGTTGAAGCCGGAGGGTGCGACGTGGGAGGATTACATCCGGGACGAGCTCGAGAAGTTCGGTGAGCCGATGCGAACGGTGATGGCGAAACGGATCAAGGCGGAACTGTCGAAGCACTACCGACGCACCGACGACCCAATCCTTGACTCTGTGCCTCATCCGGAGACAGGCGTTTCTTGGGGGCGCCTGGCACACCTAGCGGTTCGCGGGGACCTTAAGAGCAGAAAGACCTTGCTTCGCGCTCAGCCCGGAACTGAGGAACAGGCTTGGGCGACGTATCTTGCAGAACGCGAGAAGCTAGCTGACTCTGGCAAATTGCCCCGACGGGGAAGGTACGTGGGATGACGTCGACAGTTGAGCACACAGAGCAAGGCGGTCCCATCGGAGTGGCGCACCAACCGTTGGGAAACGTGCAGTGGATTGACCGGAATTTGCTGCACGCCAACGGGTACAACCCGAACCACGTCGCGCCGCCGGAGATGAAGCTGCTGAAGACGTCGATCCTGTCGGACGGGTGGACACAGCCCATCGTGGCCAGGTCCGACTATGAGATTGTGGACGGTTTCCACAGGTGGACGACGTCGGCCGACCCGGAAGTGGGCGGCATGACTGGTGGGCTTGTGCCGGTGGTGTTTTTGTCGGACGACGTGCCGATGGAGCACCAGATGATGTCGACGGTGCGCCACAATCGTGCCCGCGGTACTCACGGCGTGATGAAGATGGCTGACATCGTTGGCGAACTCCTGGAGTCCGGGGTGCCGAAGCCCCGGGTGTGTGAGCTGATGCAGATGGAGTCGCAGGAAGTTGACCGTCTAGCTATGCGGGGGAACCTTCGAGAGCGCCATGGCAAGGGCGAGTTTTCGAACGGGTTCCGGTTCGTGGGCACCGAGGAAGACAACGACGGCAATTCGCTGACTGATGAGTGAGCAAGAAGCCGAAGAGGAGGCTGCGGGAAGCGAAGTTGAGCTTCGCCCGCCAGACCCGGACTTGGTGGAGGGCGTTCTTCCTACAGCAAGCCCGGAAGACGTCCATCTGACTGAACGTGAAATCCAAGCAGTTGAGCTCCGCAAGGCCGGGTACACCTACCAGGAGGTGGCGGATGCTTTGGGTTGGGAGCACAAATCCTCTGCTATGCGCGCCGTTCGGCGAGCTTTGGCTCGGTGGGGAACTGAGTCGGTGCATGAGCTTAGGATTTTGGAGCTTTCACGGCTGGACACAATTACGAAGAAGCTTTGGCCACGAATAGTGGGTCGTCCCCCGCGCGGCGATGATCCGGGTCAGCCTCCTGACGTTGATGCGATGATGGCGTATTTGAAGGTGTCGGCTCGCCGGGCAAGACTGGTTGGATTGGACGCGTCAGACGAAATCGACCTTTTTCTCCACACTGACGGGGACCAGCAGTTGACGACGGCGAGCGAGCGGGTGGTTCATGACATCGAGCGCTTCAGCGCCATCGTCGAGTCCATTGCACGGGAGTCCGACCAGGAAGCCGCTGGAGAGGATGACTCTGACGGAGAGGAAGAAGGAGGCGGCTGAGCTTGCCCGCCGTCTGACCGCGAACCGGTATGTGCCATATCCGCCGACGGACAAGCAGGGTCGGTTCTTGTTGGACTTTCGTCTCGAGGCGATGTTCGGAGGCGCAGCAGGAGGCGGCAAGTCGGACGCTTTGCTGATGGGTGCGTTGCAGTTCGTGGACGTTCCCGGGTATGCGGCTCTTATTTTGCGGAAGACGATGGTGGACTTGCGTCTGCCTGGCGCTTTGCTGGACCGATCTAAGGTCTGGCTGATGAACACGGACGCCCACTATTCCGGCACCACTTGGGTTTTTCCTTCCGGAGCTCGCATCCAGTTTGGGTATATCGCCTACGAGAAGCAGAAGTACCGGTACCAGTCGACTGAGTTCCAGTACATCGCTTTTGATGAGCTGACACAGTTCACCGAGTCGCAGTACCGATACATGTTTTCCCGTTTGCGTCGACCCCAGATCCAGCCGATGGACTCGGAGGCGCAGAGGAGGAAGAAGCATGCCTTGGCACGTGTGCCACTTCGCATGCGATCTGCAACGAATCCGGGCGGTGTCGGCCATGAGTGGGTGAAGCGTCGTTTTATCGACGACCCCTACAACCCTCGACGCGCTTTTTACCCTGCGAAGCTGTCCGACAACCCGCACGTCGACGAGGAAGAGTACGCCGCTTCGTTGCAGATGCTGGACCCGATCACTCGTCAGCAGCTTCTGGACGGAGACTGGTCGGTTCGCACCTCCGGCGGCTACTTCTCGCGCACTTGGTTCGCGAACCGCGTCGTGGAGGAACCTCCAGGTCGCGTGACCCGCCGCGTCCGTTACTGGGACCTTGCGTCTACGGAACAAGACCCGCTGCTCGGGAACGACCCGGACTGGACAGCAGGATGCCGTATGTCGATTTTGGATTCGGGCGAGCTTGTCTTGGAAGACATGCGCCGGTTCCGCAAGAACCCAGGAGGTGTGGAGCAAGAAGTTCAGGCGGCCGCCTCGTTTGACCCGCCAGGAACGGAAGTGTTTTTTGAGCAGGAGGGCGGTGCCTCGGGAAAAGCGATCGTCTCTCACTACCGCCGGCGCGTTCTTCAGGGCGTTTCCGTGAAGGGCCACAGGCCGTCGGGGAACAAGGTGGCGCGCGCGATTCCGTTGTCTGCTCGAGCTTCCGCTGGCGACGTGTGGATTCTTCGAGGATCGTGGCATTCGGACTGGTTTGATGAGGCTGAGTCGTTTCCGAACTCTGCTCACGACGACCAGGTCGACGCAGCGTCTGGAGCTTACGCAGTTTTGTCGGGTCGAAGCCGCACAAGCATCAGCGCTCCTTCAGGGTCCAAGGAGCAAGTAGCCACCGGTCAGACGCAGCTTTCTAGGAGAAAAATCAACAGATGAGCGAAACTGCATCGTTGCTGCTGCTTGTCGGCCTAACCCTCCGCCTCATGCGGCTAGTTCAGGTCGACGAAGCCGGTGAGCCGCTAAGAAAGCTGATTTTGTGGGCGGCAGGGAAGGTGGGGGGCATCAAAGGCATTCAGTTTTTCGACCGCATGCTCGACTGCCCGTTCTGCATCGGCTTTTGGATATCGGCGGCCACCGGCTGGTCGTGGCTGGTTTTCTCGGGCTCCTTACTTTGGAAGGCTTTCGCGCTACCGTTTGCATTGTCATGGGTTGCAGGCCACATTTCGGCGCTTACCGACACGGCTAGCGAGGATCAGCTATGAGCCACCTTCCCGTCCGTCGGAAGGCGACGGTGACTGAAATACATCCGGCAAGAAGTTTGCAGGCCGCTGCATCCCTGTACGGGTCAAAGCGCGAAGATTTGAAGGTCTCTCGCAACACGTTCGCGGAAGCTTGGCAGGAGGAAGCCTGGGACGCTTACGACGAGGTAGGCGAGCTGAGGTTCGTTTCGAACGCGGTTGCGAACGCTGTTTCGAAAGCTCGTTTATACGTCGGCCGGATGGAGGAAGCCGACCGCGAGCCGACCGAGGTGACGTCGAACGAAGTTGCGACGGAAATTCTCGCGCAGTTCGGCGGCTCCCGCTCCGCCCAATCGGAGCTGTTGAAGTCGTTGACGCTTCAGCTTTTTGTTCCCGGAGACGGATGGGTAATGGCAGCCCCTCCAGGACTGCTGCTGGGAGAGACGTGGGATGAAGACAGAGACTGGCTGCTTCGCGAACTTGAGTGGGTCGTATTGTCGGTTTCCGAGGTTCAGCACCGGGCCGGCAAGGTAGTTATTTCACGTGGAGACGGTCAGGTCGAGTGTGACCCGGAGAATGTTGTTCTGATACGTGTGTGGCAGCCGCATCCTCGCCGGTTCTGGCACGCTGATTCCCCGGTTCGCGCATCGTTGCCTGTTCTTCGGGAGCTGATCGGCCTCACGAAGCACGTGTCAGCAACGATTGACTCAAGGCTGGCTGGCGCGGGGATGCTGGTGCTTCCAGAGTCAGCGTCTCTGGTCGGTGACACCGCACAAGACCCGGACGGCGATGCATCCGACTCTTCGGATTTTCTCGAAACACTGATGGACGCAATGATCACGCCGATCAAGGACCGTGATGCTGCTGGCGCCGTTGTTCCTGTTTTGGTGAAAGTGTCGGACGAAGCTTCATCGCAAATCGGCCAGGGCAACTTGATTCGCTTCGACACGCCTTTTGACTCCCAGGCGAAGACGCTTCGCGACGAAGCTATTCGACGACTTGGCCTTGGTTTGGACATCGCACCGGAGCTGCTGACAGGTGTCGGCTCTTCAGTGAAGTACATGAACGCTTGGCTGGTGGAGGAGTCGAACACTCGCCTCCACATCGAGCCGAGGCTGTCTTTGATTTGCTCCGCGCTGACCGACCAGTTTCTTCGCCCAGCGTTGGAAGACGCGGGTGTTGAGGACGCGGAAGAAATGGTTGTTTGGTGGGACCTGTCCGACCTTTCCGTCGACCTTGACCGCTCTCAGGATGCAGAGCGCCTTCACAAGGCTGGACTTCTTTCCGATTCGGCGAACAGGAGAGAGTCCGGGTTTGACGAGTCGGACGCCCCTACGGCTTACGACTTGGCGATGCGGATCGTGCTCGAGAACCCTGGCGCGCTGCAGTCTCCCGGGTTTCCGGAGCTTCTGCGTATGATGGGCGAGGTTGTTGATGAGCGGGAGAACTACGTCGACCAAAGCTGACACGTGTTCGCAGCTGGTCGCTGTTTGCGACGTCCTTGTGCTGCGGTCGTTGGAGCTGTTGGGCAAGCGCATCGTGAGGCAGGACCGGTCTCGTTTTCAACGCATGTCTGGGCTGCAGTGGCATGACGCTCACTGCTTGTGGCAACCTGACCGGGACACGGAAGATCGCGCGTTGGACGGCGCTTGGTCGATGGTTCCGGATCTTCTGTCCCGGTATCCGTGCGGCGACGTGGGTCCGGCAGAGTTGTCTGCGACGTTGGACAGGTATGTGCGCGAGCTTGTGAGGTCGCAGCGGTCTCACGACGGCGCGGAGTTGGCGTACCGGTTGGATGCTTGGATGTGAGATGTCGCTTATCAGGTACCGGGACTTGTCGATGCTGTACCGGCGTCGTAAGCGCATGTCTGAATGGGTTCAGTCTGAGTCCCGTAAGGCGTTTTTGCAGATGACGCAGGCCGTGGTGACACGGGCTCGGACGGAGCTTCGAGCCTCATCGGAGGGCGGCGTGCCTTTTTCGCTGGGCGAGGTGGAGCGTTGGGCGATTGAAGAGTCGGCGCCGTTGCAGCAGGCTGCGGAGCGTGCCTGGCTTATGGGGTTCCATGACGCTTCGGACTCGCCGTCGCCACCTCTGCCAGAGTCCGCGAAGCGGTTTGCGAAGGAGCGTGCGCTGCGTCTGGCGGAGGTGACACACAGCACGTTGGTGTCTGCCTACAAGGAGGCTTTGCAGAAGGGATGGCCTCGCAGACAGGCGCTGCATTACGCGTCGAACCAGATCCAACTCATCGGGTCACTGACTGCGTCCGGCGAACCGGAAGACGAGATGGACACCGAGCTTTTGGACGCCGTGTTCATGGAGCGCTATACGCGAATTTCCGCGGAGCAGTACTTGGAGATGGACTCTTCCCAGCGCGCAGACGTGATGAACGAAGAAATTTTTGGCCGTATAGGTGACTTTCCTGCAGACGAGTTGGACTTCTGGCTCGACCGCACAGCCGAGGACGCCTACGGCGCCTTGGGTCCGTGGAACGAGGCCTGGGGCGAACGCCCGGTCGATCGCATCCGCAGGTTGGAGCGCGACACCGGAAAGCAGCTGCTGCCTTTGGACCTGTCCGCTTCGGACTCTCCGCAACCTGCCCGCCAGTGGTCGGTGATGGTGGACAACGTTGGCCGCGAGTCGTCTGTGTACCTGCTGAACGAGGGTTTGGATCGTGCGTTCCGCGACGAGGGCGCGATGGTGAAGATGTGGGTGTCTACTCTCGACGAGCGGGTCAGGTGGAACCACGAGCTGATGCACGGCGTGTGCGTCGACGTTGACGACTCGTTCCGGATGCCTGCGTCTGAAGGGTCTGGGTTTGTCGACGTCATCATGAAGTATCCGGGCCACTGCGCCAGCCAGTCCGAGGGCGGCTGCCCGCCGGGCGACGTCTACAACTGCCGGTGCACGATGGTGGCCGGCAGCTCGTGCGAGGAGCTCCAGGCTTTGTTTGACTCGCTGCGCGACGATCAAATTACAGTGGCTGCTGAGACGACCTCTGTCATCACGGACGAGTCTTCCCGTCCGCGCACCTTGGAGGAGTGGGCGCGTTCGGGTTACGTCCCTCCTAGCGACTTTCCGTTTGCCGACATGCCCAACCTGACCAGTTCTGATTCCGACAAGGATGGTCCATGGAGGGCTTTTCTTCGCGAACGGTTTCCTCAGTGGTCCGAGTGGCGATCCCGTCCCCTGCGCCAGATGTCCGCCTTGTACGACTACGCGCGAGGCCGGACGTCCCACATTCAGCGGTGGCTGCGGCACGGGGAGCGCCCGCTGAACCGTTTTGAGCGTGCCCGGATGGCCCAGGTGCTCGACGACGTGTGGAACTTGTTCGAGTCGTCGACCGCTCCTTCTAACTTCAGACTGTGGCGCGGAATGCAGCTCGGAAACACTGGCCGTCAGTGGACCGCGGAGGAACGTGCTAACCCCATGGGCGCCGAGTGGACTGACTGGGGCATTTCCTCGACGACCGCAATGCCGGGAGTTGCTGCGGAGTTCGCAGATCCTTCCGATCCTCAGTCGGTGATGATGGAGCTCGTCCTTCCTGAAGGTTTTCCGTCGATCCCGGTGTCGATGCTGCAGGACATGTTTGAGCAAGACCCCATCCGGTTTGGTTTGTACGAGGAGCCCTTCCAGGAGGGCGAGGTCATGCTTCCGCCAGGCACCCGGTTTCGCGTCGTGGACGTGAAGCAGGCCGAGGCCGCTGCCCTGGGAACGGAGTCCTGGGAGGTCGAGGTTTCGCTGGACCCCGATGTCCTAGAACGTATGCAGCGCATCGAGGACGACATCGAGGAGGGCCTGTTTTCCGAGGACTCCTTTTCCGACTTGGTGTACGACGACGTTTTCACGATCGACGGCGAAGTCGTAGAGTCCGAGCATCCGGAGATGCTGAATTTTGTACCGGATCGTTTCCGCGACAGGTTCGGAGGCTGACGTGGACAATGACCGCAGAGCGAGGTTTACAGAGGGCGAAGTGATGCTTCACCGCCTGCCCGATTCTACTTTGGAACGGGAAGAGCGGGTCGAGGAAGTTATCGACGCTCTGGAGGAAGGTCGCGATCCTTCCGACGGCGGCGTGTAGCCTTTCCGGAACCGGAGGTGTCGGGATGCCGAAGAAGAAGCGAAAGCCCCCGTACGACGAGAACGGCTACTCGTGGCGAGGCATCGTCGCCATGGAGTCCACTCCAACCGGAGACGGGCGGATGCTCGCACCCGGCTCTATCCGCTGGGACCGACTCCCAGTTCCGCTGCGCTGGGTGAAAGAAGACGGCGGCGCTCACGAAGGTGCGGTCGTCGTTGGCCGAGTCCTCTCCATGTGGAGAGAAGGCTCCGCGATTTGGGCTGCTGGAGATTTCGACGACGGCTCACCCGAAGGCCTCGAAGCTTTTCGGCAGGTAGATGAAAACCTTACCCGCGGCGTTTCGCTGGACCTAGACGACGTAGACCTCGAGCTTCGCATGACGGTCCACGACGAACTTTCCGAAGAGGAAGGCGTCATGGACGAGAGCGGCCGGGTAATCGTGGACCGGAAAAACAGCGGCGACGAGATCTACGTGACGATGGACGGACGCACACGAGCATTGACGATGGTCGCTAAGCCGGCGTTCGCCGAAGCGCATATCGTTCCTGTTGACCTGCCAGAGTCCTCCATGAGAATGAACGAAGACGAAGAAAACTACGACGGTCTAGTTGCTTCAGCGAAATCCCGCCCTCCTCGCGCATGGTTTGCAAACCCGAAGTTGGGCCGCCCGACACCGTTCACCGTGACGGACGAAGGCCGCGTGTACGGGCACATCGCATTGTGGGGGACCTGCCACACCGGGTTTGCGAACGAATGCGTCAGCCCACCGAAGTCGCAGTCCAACTACGCGCACTTCATGTTCGGCGAAGTGCTGTGCGACGACGGCGCAACTGTTCCTGCCGGCAAAATCACGATGGACACCACGCACGCCGGTCGGCGCCTGTCTGCATCGGACACCGCGTCACATTACGAACACACCGGGTTGACCGCAGCGATGGTTTCCGCCGGGGATGACTCGTACGGAGTGTGGGTTGCGGGCTGCATCCACCCGTCGCTATCCGAAGATCAGCTTGCGACGCTCCGTTTGTCGCCTATGTCTGGCGACTGGCGCCGCATCGCAGGAAACCTGGAACTTCGTGCAGTGCTGGCGGTGAACACCCCCGGCTTTCCGGTGCCCCGGGCACTTGTTGCTTCGGGCCGGGTCGAAGCTTTGCAGTCAGCTGGAAGCATGCACTTCGATGGTAACTTTACCACCGAGCTGCAGGAGGCTCCTGGCGGAGGCCTTCCTGACGCCTACCGCCCCGCAAGCTCCGAGGACGTCCCAGACGGCCAAGCCTGCGGCAACTGCGCGTTTTTCGTGGAAAGCGAACAGGACGAAGCAGGCAACTCCTGGTGCTCCTGGTGGGAGGACTGGGTTCAGGCTGACGCCTACTGCGACGCATGGGTGTCTGCCGACGAAGAGCCGGACGAAGCAGACTCGATGACTGCTGCGCTGAGCTCGGATCAGCGCACGCCGACGGAAGGCATGGCAGAGGAAGCTCAGCGCGCCCTGGATTGGCGGTCAGAGGGCTTTGAAGGCGGCGAAGAGAACACCGCTCGAAGGGCGAGGTCGATCGCGGCAAGAGAGCCGTTAGCGTCCGAAACGATCCGTCGGATGCACGCCTTTTTTTCTCGCAACGCCCGCTACCCCGAACTAGACGGGTTTTCTCCCGGCGACGACGGCTACCCGTCTCGTGCTCGAGTGGCCTGGGGGCTGTGGGGCGGGGACGCAGGCGCTTCCTGGTCGTCGAACATGGTGGAAGAGATGGGCGAGAGTTCGCTGTCTGCCGCCGCCGTAGGAGACGTAGAAGTGGGAAGCTTTGTTGAATGGTCTTGGTCGGGAGGTACCGCCCAGGGCGAAGTGCAAGAAATCGTTACAGAGGGGCAGTTGGAAGTCCCCGGAACTGACGTGGTCATCAACGCAGACGAAGATGATCCGGCTGTGCTGATCGAATCGTGGTCCCGCGCTGAAACGGACGACGGAGACTTTTTCGAACCCACCGGCTCTATGGTTGGCCGACGCATGTCTTCCCTGACGGTCGTGGACCCGCTCGAGCAGAACGAAGAAGTGCAGGCGTCAGGCGCGTCGAGGGACATGCGCTCAGTTTTTGAAGTGAAGGTCCGCCGAGCAAACGTCGCGGCAAAGATGAGGGAGGCGTCACATGCCCTGCGCCCCGTGCGCTAAGAACCGGAAGAAGTGGGTTGTTCGCTGGGACGACGGGTCTTCTACGTATTTTTCGTCCGAACAGGCCGCACAGGTCGCGTTGAAATCGGACAGCCGCAACGGCAAGGTGTTTCAGCTTTGAAGTCACTGACTGTCGCGGTTTTGACTGGGAAGCGCCCCCAGCTTCTGGAACGCACCCTTTCATCGTTCGTTGAGCGTAACCCGCTTCTTTGGAAAGACGCGTCAAGAGTCGTGTTCCACAACTTCGGCGACGGAGCAAGCGCACGCATCCTCGACCGTTACGACTGGCACAGACGCGAAGTTCGACCTAACGAGCTTCTGACGATCGGGCAGGCGTCTCAGCACCTTGGCGCTTTGGCGTTGTCGCGGCGAACCCGCTACGTCCTTCGCCTTGAGGACGACTGGCTGTGCCACGACTCTCCAGGCTGGTTCGAATCGGCGGTCAACGTCCTGGAGGATCCGGAGGTCGGCCAAGTCCGTCTGCAGAGACACGACGAGCCGACCCGACCGGAGAACATGGTCACACGCGAACCCATCGTGTGGTCGGACTATCCCGGCGGACATCAGGCCGGAAACGCCCACTACACACACCGTCCGTCCTTGATGCGGTCATCCGACTACTCCGCACTGTTTCCGTACCGCAAGGAACACCATGCGATGCGACGTTTTTACCATCGCGGACTTCTCGTTGTTCAGCACCGACCAGGCGTGTTTTCTCACCTGGGCGGTGACACTCTTTCTTTGAAGCGCCGAGAAGGGGCCTCTTGATGCTGCACGTCACCATGCCGACCTACCGCACCCCACCGGAATTGCTGGACAGAGCTGTTCGATCCGTTCTTTCACAGAACACAGACCTACGCCTGATCGTGATTGGCGACGGCGAAGAGCCAGACGTAATCGCGGACGACGACCGACTTACCGTTTTCGTTCTTCCAGAGAACAGAGGACGGTATTTCGCGGACTCAGTCGCTGTTTTGGCCCTAAGCGAGTCCGACTGGTGGACACCCCACGACTCAGACGACTGGTCTGAACCGGGCAGGTACAAGCGCCTACTGCGCGTCGCGAAGCCTTACGGGGCAGCTCTTTCGTCCTACTGGAAGTACGACACAGACGGCCGAAAGATTCGGTCGAACCCGAAAGTCCAAGGTTCCGGTTTCCGGCACGTCGGCCATTGGTGCTCCGGTGTGTACAGAATGGACCGGGTTTTGGAGTGCGGCGGCATCCTTCCACAGTTTCGCGTTTCTACAGACACGCTGTTTGTTTCATTGGTCTCTCTCGTAGGCTCCGTCGGCATAGACACCACTCCGTCGTTTCACTGGGAGCGACGAAGCGGTTCGTTGACCACAGCGAACGGCACTTCAATGCAGTCTTCGCTTCGCCAAGCGACAAGGTTTAGTCTGCGGAAGATATATGCCGAAGCGGAGCGGCATTGGAAGGACGGCCAGCCAATCGCCAACGTCGTCCGAAGTTCTGTACCAGATAAAGTGCAGGCTGAAGTGGAAGAGGAAGCTGTCCGCCTCGCCGAACTGCTCGACTAAGGCCTAGTAGAAGGACAGGCGGCTCATGCTACGCTTACGACGCAGCGTCGCTGGCGGATGGGCCGGACGTCCACCTGGAGGTTGAAGATGTTCCGGACACGACGCGCCGGCCTCGTCCGGCTTGCCACCGCTTACAGCGAGGTGACTGAGGGAGCCGGCGAAGAGCTGGAGTCGCTCGAGGTCACTATTCCGGAGGACCTTTCGTCCCTGTCCGCCGGCCAGCTTGAAGAGCTTCGCGTGAAGGCTACCGAAGCTTTTCAGATGCTGTACGAGTCCGAGCCGACGGACGAAGCGCTGTCCGCTATGGAGCAGCTCGCAGACGGCGTGGACCGGATTCGCCTTGCCGAGGACGCTGTCGCCCAGGCCAGTCAGGACCTTGCGTCCCGCGCAGAGGAGCTCGCCGGCCGCGTGGGAACTTCCGAACAGTCGGTCGCCCCAGAGCTGAACGACGAGGACGACGATGACGACGACGACGACGAGGAGCTTTCCTCGGACGTCGACGAGGAGCTTTCCACGGACGACAGCGCCGAAAGCGACGATGATGACAGTTCCGTCACCGCGTCAGACCGTCCAGCGCCGATCCACCTGACCGTTTCCGGCCGACGCCGACGAACCCGAGAGCCGCAGCCCGTGGAGAAGAAGACCGGCTTTTCGCTCACCGCCTCCGCAGACCTTGGTCGAGGCGCCGGCGCGAAGATGACCCTCCCCGAGCTGTCCTCCGCTTTTGGAGAAAAGCTGGGCAGCGTCGACTTCAAGCAGATGGACCGCGCAGCACGCACCAACAAGCACAGCGTGCAGTCCTTCGGAATCGGCAAGCTTCACAAGGACTTTCCGCCGGAGCTGACCGTTGACCGAGGGTCTGACGTGGACGAGGTCCTGCGATACGCAGCCTCCGAGTCCCGACTTCCCGGCGAGTCCTTGGTCGCTTCCGGCTCTTCCGGCTGGTGCGCCCCGTCCGAAGTGATCTACGAGCTTGCGGAGGCTGCAGAAACCACGGACGGCATCTTTTCGCTTCCCGAGGTTGCCGTACCTCGCGGCGGACTGCTGCACACCCTCGGCCCAGACTTCTCTTCCATCTTTGGCGAGGACACGCTGTCCTGGAGTTTCACTGAAGACGAGGTTGAAGCAGGCGACTACGACGGCTACGGAGGCGGCAGCAAGCCTTCGTTCTTCGTCGAGTGCCCCGAGCCCGTCGAGGACCGCCTCAACGCCGCAGGCATTTTCATCAAGGCCGGCCTGCTTATGAATGCGGCGTACCCGGAAGTTATCGAACGACTTGTGTCGGGGGCGCTTGTCGCTCACGAGTTCAAGATGGCTCGCCGCCGGCTCCAGACCATCGAAGCCGGTTCCACTATCGTGAACATGCCTGCCGATGCGGTGGGCTCTGCCGCTCCAGTGCTTCAGGCTGTTGAAGTCCAAATCGAGGACTACCGCAACCGGCACCGCATCGGCCGCGGCCGCACCGTCGAGGTGATCCTTCCGCACTGGGTTCGCGGCTCTATCCGCGCCGACCTGTCTCGCCGTCTCGGCGTCGACATGCTGGCCGTCACCAACGACATGATCACCGGTTTTTTCGCCTTGCGAGGAGCGAACGTCCAGTTCGTGTACGAGCTCGACGACCTCACGGGCAACGTCGCCGATCGCACCTCGTTCCCGACAACTGTGAAGGCCCTGATCTACCTGGCAGGAACCTGGATTTCCGGCACCAACGCTGTCATCGACCTCGGCGCTTTGTTCGACTCCGCACTTGTCGAGCAGAACATCTACACACAGCTGTTCACCGAGGAAGGTTGGCTGGTCGCCAAGCGATTCCACGATAGCCGCGTTGTGAACATCCCGATCTGCCCGTCTGGCGAGACCGGCGGCGGCGTGTCTATCGACTGTGACGGAAGCGCTGTCGCCTAACGAACGACAGCATCGTCAGAAGGCCCGCCCGGTTCCGCGGGCGGGCCTTCTCCTAGGAGGTCACCATGGCCGGCCCGTACGGCGCACCGCGCGACTACCTCGACATGCCCGCAGCGGAGCCTGACCAGTACGGCCTGTTTTCCGTGGCGACGTTCCCGGACCCGGACCAGGTCAGGTTTCTGAACGGCATTAACTGGGAACCTGTGGAAGGCGAACGTTCGCTGGGGAGAGTGGCCGGATGCGTTGATCTTGACTACAACGAACAGCTGGACCTTCAGGCCGGCGTTCCGTTCGCCACCGCACTGCCGTTCATCGCCGCGTCCTCCTACGTGTGCAAAGCTACCTCTAGGCCTGTGGAAGAAGCAGAGGAACGTGCTCTTGCCGCGCTGGCAGTTGGCGAACAGCGCCTAGTTGAGCGAGCGATTTCTACCGGCGAGCTAGGCAACGAACCTTCGTTTGCTTCCGCTTCGGATCTGACCCCGACACCAGGCACTGCTGTTTCAGCTGCGATGGCTGTCGGCATTCTTGAGGAAGCGTTGTCAGAATTTTCCGGGCAGGTCGGAGTTCTCCACGCACCCCGGAGATTCGCAGCTTTTCTTGCGACAGAACCTTTGGCTTGGCGCAAGGAACGCACAGGCACTGCAGAATCGTCTTTGGGGAATCTTTGGTCATTCGGCGGCGGATACGCATCCGACGCCCCGAACGGGGCTCCTTCGGCCGGCGACGGCGAAGCTTGGCTTTTCGCCACCGTCCGACCCATGATTTTCCGCTCCGATCCGTTCACACAGCCGGACCCAGACAAGTACGTGAAGCGAGACTCTAACGACCTTGCAATTTTGGCCCAACGCCACTATCTGGTGGGCTGGCCTTACGGAACGTTTGCTGTTCTTGCGAACATGACATGAGGACCGGGCTATGAGCAGGCTGCTTCCATCGGGCATCAACGTTTCTCGCGACGGCAACTCGGAACGGCAGCACGACCAGGAACCGTTGTCGGTTGTTTACCCGGAGCCGGTTGAAGAGTTCGACTCACCTGACCTGGTCGAACTTGTTGCAAGTTTCACGGTCGTTGAGGTTCGCGAACTTCTGGAAACCGGCCAGATCGACGTTGAAGAGGTGAAATCCGCGGAGCGCCTCGGCAAGAACCGCGCCGGCATTCTCTCTCTGTAGCCGTACCGTCCGATGCTAGACTGAGCTTGCTGCTGGCGGATGGGCCGGGCTGGACCTAAGGAGCGGTCATGCCCAAGAAGATGAAGGTCCTGCGAGGCAAGCGGATCCGCGTCACCCGCCTGGACGAGTGCGGAACGCCTATCGACTACGACTCTTGCGGCCAGGTTGTTTCGTCCGGTTTCGTCGAAGTGTCGTTGTCCGCCGAAATCGAAGAGGGCGAAACGTTCACTCAGCCAAACGCAGACGGTGCGCTGGTCATTTCGGAGCAAGGCGAGCACAACTTCGTTCGGTGGGGCGGATCTGTTGAGCTTGTTGAAGTTGACCCGGAGCTTGTGTCTCTTATGACACGGACCGTCGTCGAGTACGACGCCGAAGGCGACCCGGTCGGTTTCCGCAGCGTGGAGGGCCAGATTAAGCAGTACTTCGCCCTCGAGCTGTGGTCCGGTATTTCTGACAAGTCCTGCCCCGACAAGAACTTCGGATACTTCCTACTTCCGTTCGTCGTCGCAGGGACCCTCGGCGACTTCACGATCGCGAACGACGTCACGAACTTCACTGTGGAGAACTTCTTCACACGAACAGGAGGCGAGTGGGGCGTAGGCCCCTACAACGTTGCAGCGGACGCCCAGGGCGACCCTGCACCTCTTGAAATCCCCATCGGCCCGGACGAACCTCATCTCCAGCGTCTGACGACCGTGCCTCCCCCTGACGTAACTGCAGGCTGCCAGCCCATCCCCGCCTAGGCGACGCACGATGCACCTCCACGTAGACTGCACAAGACAGGAGGTGCATCGTGCGGACCTCACCGTGCAGCTGGCCGTTCGTGGAGACCTCATGCTCCGCTGAGGAGTTCGCAACTCAGGAACAGCAGGACTCCGCGAAGCAGGCTGCCCGCGACTGGCTTTGGAACTGGACTGGCAGGCAGTACGGCATCTGCGACTCCGTGATCACGCCTATTTTTGACCGCGACCTTTTGTTGTCAACATGGCGCGGATTTTCGGAGCAACGGGTCCGGTTCGCCGCAGGCGGGTGGCACCCGGTGCTGTTCAACGGCGAGATACTGAACCTGACGCGCCGCCACAGCAGCTACGGCAGGTTCACCGCAGTCCAGATACCCGGACCTGTCCACGAAGTAACGTCTGTCGTTGTGGACGGCGAGCAGCTCCCGTTGTCGCACATTCGAGTAGACAACAGGTCAACGTTGGTTCGAACGGACGGCGGCCGTTGGCCGTTTCGCCAGGATCTGACGGACCCTACCGTCGAAGTTTCCTACACGCGCGGCATCGAAGTTCCGTCCGGCGGACAGATCGCCGGCGCTCTTCTTTACTGCGAACTGCTCAAGTCGTTCGTCGGCGCGCCTGACTGCCAGCTCCCGAAACGAGTTTCAACGGTTTCCCGAGAAGGCGTCACCATGGCTGTGCTGGACGACATGGAAGGGCTGCTTAGAGGGAAAACCGGCATCTTCCTTGTCGACTCCTGGGTCGGAGAAGTAACGGCACGCCCGAAGCGCTCATCGGTTCTTTCTCCCGATTTCCTTGGCCCGCGCCGCAGGACTTTCGATGTATGACGAGGTCTGGTTTTTACTGAACGTCCTTCTCGAGTGCTTTCGCGGAACACTCGACGTGAACGACGCCGGCGCCGTTCGAACGTTTATCGCACCGGCGGGGGCGCCTCCATGGGACACGTGCTGCCATGTCGGCAACCGAGAAGGTCAAGCATGGATTCAGCTGCAGTTAGTGACGCCGACGAACAACTTTCCGTCAGCGACAGGACCTCAACGGCTCGGGTTCGGTGAGTGGGCCGTGTCGGTGAACATCGGAGTTCTTCGCTGCGCGTCGACGGTTGATGACAACGGCCGAGCCCCCTCTGTTGAGTCGATGATGGCGGAAGCCGAGAAAGTGTCACGCGACCGGACACTCATCTATCAGACGTTGGAATGCTGTTTTATCCCTGAGCTTGACGACGAAGGCGGGTATCTGATCGGGGCTTGGACACCGTTAGGCCCGCAGGGCGGCTGTGTGGGAGGCCAGCAGCAGTTTACGTTTGCTGCTCCGGTTTGTGGCTGCCCGCCGGTGGCTGACCCCGACCCCGAAGGGTTCGGTTTGTCACCGTTCGGCACCGCCCCGCTTAGCAGTTGACGGAGGGCACGATGGCTACGACACCGACCTGGGATTTGCCGCTGCCGGACGACGGGCAGACGCCTTGGGGCGACGACTACCGGGCTGCGATGTTGGAGATCGACCAGCGCCTCGGAGGACTCCGCGGCTCGCTGTTCGTCGAAGACAACACGGCCGCGACCCAGATCGACACGGCCGACACGCCCGCGGTCGCGAACCTCGGTCCGAACGTGCAAGAAGGGCCGCCGTGCGCGTTTTGCGACGTGAACGGCACGGGTCGCCTGACCTACCAGGGACCGTTGACGAGAGTGCCGACGGTCACGGCACAGTTCACCGTGGAGTGCTCCGCGAACCAGACCGTGAAGGTGTCGCTGCGGAAGAACGGCGACCCCGTACCGGGCGGGGCGACACGGGTGCGGCTGGGGGCCAACGTGACGTTCCAATCGTCCGGTATCGCCTGCAACGTCGAGGTCGAGACTGGGGACTTCCTAGAGCTATTCGTCGCCAACGAGACCAGCACCGACAACATCACCGTGCGGGACCTCACGCTCGCGGCCAGGGGCTGAGATGTTTACCTCATCGAATTTTGACATAGACATCGACGAAAAGTCACTCGAACAGGTTTTGACTTCTCCTGAAGGCCCCCTAGGCACTTCAATCGTTCGCGGCATGCGAAAGGCGTCTTCTCTGGCGGTAGCCAACATCACCAACGCAGGTCTTGTGGACAGCGGAAAGATGAGAGGCTCTGTCGGTTTCCGCCTGGAAACAGACGGCACCAACCTCCGAGGCCAGGTAGGCGTTGGAGTTCCCTACGCACGTTACGTTCACGACGGAACTCCGGACCGCATCTACCCTCGAACAGCGAAGGCGCTTCGCTTCAAGCCGAAAGGGAAACGCGCCTTCGTTTTCGCAAAGTCGGTTCGAGGAGTTCGCCCCACCCCGTTCCTGGCCAACGCCCGTGACGCACTTACCTTGAGAGACTTCGGACTGTAGTTGAGGGAGAACATGGCAGAGACATACACGATCCGCATGGGAGACCCAGCAACGTCGATGATTATCGACGTTGAAGGTGTTCGCTACAAGTTCCGAAAGCCGAAGAAGCGCTGGCTGATGATGACTGCTTCTGCGCTGTCAGGCGAGGGAGGCATCGCCGAGCAAGCAAACTCGTACGCTCTTGTCGAAGACGTCCTTTTGAGATGCATGACCGACGAAGGGTCGTCCCACCTGAAAGCCCGGCTTGAAGACCCGGACGACGTCGTCGACGTCGAACACATCATGGAAATTCTCCAGCACCTGATGGGCGGAGCAGCCGGGATCCCTCCTACACAGCTTTCCGACTCGCCCTCGTCGCAGAAGCAAGAAGAGCCGACTTCACAGGGTGGTGTGTCGCAAACGGAATCCGTCGATCCGATGTGACCTGGCAGGAGCATCTGGCTGCCGTGTGGAGATGGCTTACCGAAGGAGCGGACAAGGAGGCGATGGACAAGCTGCAGGACTTTCTTGAGCCGCCGGAACAGAGCCGTATGACCGGCAAGGGACGCTGGTCCAGGGACGACGAAATGGCGTTGTTCCTGTCGAACTGAAAGGGAACCGATGTCGGACGGACAGAACATCGGTGACCTGTTTTTCAGGATCCTCGCAGACGCAGCAGATTTCGACGTGGAAAGTCCCGTTGAAGGTCAGCTACAAGAAGTGCAGAAGTCTGTAAACAGGTCGGCACGCTCCATAACCGAAGAGTGGTCGAAATCTCTTTTCAGCCTGGCTGACGCTTTTGAGGACACCCGCATCTTCAAAGCCGTCGACTCGATGCTTTCTACGGTCGGGTCGACGATTGAAAGCACTATGGGCGTTGTCGGCGTTGCCGCCGGAGGCATTTTCGCCACTTCGTTGACCGCAGGGTTCGGCCGTTTGACAGCCATTGAAAACGCGAACCGCCGCCTCGAGCAGATGGGTTTGACTGGGGAAACGTCCGCCGAGCTCGTTGACCGTCTTCTTGAAACACTGATCGGCACGCCGTTCGCTCTTGATGAGGGCGCAGGAGCTTTGGCGAACTTCGTCGCATCAGGCATGGAGCTCGAAGACATCGGTCCGATGATGGACCGGGTCGCTGACGCAGCAGCATTCGGCATGGTCCCGCTTAGGGACGTTTCCGGAATCTTCGAAACCATCGCTAGAGACGGGAGGGTTACCGGCCGGGAACTGCAGATGCTGTCTACCCGCGGCCTTCCTGTGTTCGCAATGTTTGAGGAAGCTGCCGCAGAAGCTGGCCTGGACGTCACCGACTTCATCAGAACGCTGGACTCCGAACAGTTCTTCGAATTGTGGGACCAGCAGGCGGAAGGTTTCGGCGAAAACTCGATCCGTATCGCAGGAGCGGCGCAGTCTGCAGGCGACACCGTTTCAGGGATGCTTGCGAACCTTCGCACAGCCATAGCACGTTTCGGAGCCAGAACACTCGAACCGTTCTTTGGATCTTTCCGCGAAGTGGTCGACGCGATACGCACAGCTTTCGGAACCTTGGGCGACATCGTCGAACCCGCCATGGAGAACCTTGTCGAGTCCGACGGATTTCAAGGGCTGGTGGACTGGCTGGTTCGCCTACCGGACCACGTCCAATCACTTGCAGACGGCTTCGGGAACCTCGGCTCAGCGGCAGGCCCTGTTGCGGGCGTTCTTGCAGCTATGGGCTCCGCAGGCCTCCGAGCGATCCCAGTTTTCGGCCGTTTCATCCCACCCATCGGGAAGCTTGCCGGAGGGCTCATCGGCCTGGTCGCAACCAACGAAGACCTGCGAAACGCGTTTTTCGACATCGTCCAAGCAGCAGGCCCGGTCATCGCAGAGATAGGCGGAGCACTAGCGACGGCATTTCAAACTGCTATGGACGTCCTCGTCCCGGTAGTGATTACTATCGCCGACATGGTCGCACCGGCGCTGGGTTTCCTTGCAGACAACGCCTCAATCGTCGGCCCACTGATAGCGGCTTTCGTCGCAGGCGTGAAACTTCTGCCGATCGTGTTGAAAATCGCAGGGGCATCTATGGCCGTTTTCAACGCCGTGCTTGCCGCAAACCCGATTTTCCTTGTAGTGGCAGCTATCGCAGCACTTATCGCCGCATTCATGTGGGCCTGGAACAACATCGACGGTTTCCGCGACTTTTTCGTCGGCGTCTGGGAGTCCATCAAATCCATCGCGACTACCGTGTCCGAGTGGTTTACGGGCACGCTGCTGCCCTCCATCGTTTTCGTGTGGGAAACGATCAGCGCAGCGGCATCCGCAACAGCAGAATGGTTTATGGATCACGTGTGGCCGATAATCCAGTCGTTCGTCGACCTGTTCCTTGCGATCTGGGAGCGCGTGTCGCAAGTGTTCGGGGCGGTGTGGGACGCGATTCGGCGGCACTTCGACGTCGCTTGGGCGGCGATCCGCGTCGTGCTCGACGCGCTCCTCACGGCGTGGCGGTTCCTGTGGAGGATGGTTCAGGCGGCGTGGCGGCGGATCGGTCCTCCTCTCCTTTCGATTATTTCGACTGGCTTCGAGCAGATGCGCGACACCGTCAGCACGGTCTTCGACGTGGTGAAGACGGTGATCGAGACGGTGCTCGGGGTTATCCGTGGCATCGTCGACACGGTGACCGCGGTTATCCGGGGCGATTGGGAGGGGGCCTTCGAGGCGATCCAGGGCATCACCGAGACCGTTTCGAGTGCGATCGAGCGGATTATCGGGAACCTTGCCTCGTGGTTCCGGCGCACGATCGACCGGCTTGTGAGCACCGTCGTCGGCTTCTTCACCGGGCTGCGCGACGACGTGCTTGAAGCGGTCGGACGCCTTCGCGACCGGGTGACCGAGTTCATCACCGAGACGCGCGACAACTTCGTGGAGCGGGTGACCGAGCTAGTGGACGACGCGGTGCAGTTCTTCCTCGACTTGCCGGATCGCGTCCTTGACGCTGTTTCAGGGTTCGGCGAGCTTCTGTTCGACGCGGGGCGGGACCTTATCGGCGGGCTTGTGAGCGGCATCACAGATCGCGTTCAGAGCGCGCTCGACACAATCCGTGGGGTCGGCTCGGACATCGCTAGCGCGGCGCGCAGCGCGCTCCGTATCGGCTCTCCGTCGATGCTGTTCGCGGAGGAGGTCGGCGGACCTATCACCGAGGGGATCGCGTTCGGCATTCGGGATTCTGCTAGCGACGCGCTCGACGAGATCGAGCGGTTCGCCAACACGGCGTCTTCCGACTTCACGATGGCAGTGAACGGAGGCGGTGCGGAACCGGGAGTAGCCTCAGAGCGCGTGGGAGCCTTTCAGAGGAGCGTTACGGTGTTCGTGCAGGGTGAGGTCCGGCCGATCGACGAGGAGCGCCTGGCGACGCTGCTGCGGCGTCAGGAGCGGCTGGAGGGTGTGCTGTGAGCGTGATGGACCCAGCGATCCCTCCGGCGGTCGTTTTCCCGACGTTCGACGACGAGGAAACGTGGACGTGGATCGACGACCGGGGGCGGGAAACCGACCTGCCGGTGCTGCGCGGCTCCGAGGGACGGTTCATGCCTCCCAGCCTGCTCGACACGACCAGGGTGTTCGGGGAAGCCGGGGAGCGGAGGCGACGGCAGGAATACGACGCGCGCGAAATCGTCCTACCCCTCGGCTTGCAGGTGCCTGACTGCCCGCCTCGCGAGGCGCTCCGTACCGCCCTTCGACGGCTCGGCTGCCAGCTTGACACGTCTCGCGAGCCGGGGACGTTGCGCTGTCAGCTAGGTGGGCTTGAGGCGCGCGAGATCGTGGCGTCCTACGGGGGCGGCTACGAGATAACCGAGGAGTCGACACGGGTCGCCACCCCGGTCCTCGTGCTCCGCGCCCACGAGCCGTTCTGGCGGGCGTCCGAGGACAACACGCTCGTCTTCGCGACCGGGACCGGCCTGCCGTTCTTCCTGCTCGACGAGGACGACCCCACCTTCACGTTCGGCAATCCGATGCCGCCGTTCACCCTGTCGGTGGACACCATCGTCGGGTCACAGGTCGTGCAGGTGCCGTGCGACGTCGAGGTGTGGCCGGTGTGGGAGTTGACCGGACCGGCGGAGAACGTCGAGCTACAGAACCTCACGACCGGCCTGTCGCTGTCGCTGCCCGGCATCGTGCTCGCGCAGGGCGAGACGCTGACGATCGACAC
>LFIK01000350.1_pt1 | contig 34164 bp, 30 predicted proteins | sample 643401 | NCBI WGS metagenome assembly LFIK01 (sample SAMN03777447, study PRJNA286221) | soda lake metagenome | biome: soda lake; feature: Kulunda steppe; material: water; isolation source: sample T5-Br brine of Lake Tanatar-5 | place: Russia: Kulunda steppe | collected 2010-07
GCCCGGCTCCAGGCACGGTCGTGCAGCGCCAGGGCCAGCAGCTCGTCGGGCACGTCCCGGTCGATCTGGCACCACACGTGGTGGATGCGCTGGACCACCGTGATGACCCCGCCGACGGCCAGCAGCCACAGCACGGGCTCGAACAGCCAGGGGTGGAACAGCAGCGCGGCCATGATCGCGATGGCACGCTCGGCCCGTTCCAGGATCCCCACGCTGCACTCGAGGTCGATGGCCTCGGCCTTGGCCCGCACGTAGCTGGTCAGGCCCGCCGCGACCAGCGCGACCAGCGCGAGGGCGAGCAGCCGGGGCTGGTCGGCCACCGCCCACGCGATCCCGGCCAGGATCAGCCCGTCGGAGATCCGGTCGCTCACCGAGTCGTAGAACCCGCCGAAGGGCGTGGAGCGCTCCGTGGCACGGGCCACCGAGCCGTCCAGGACGTCCATCATCCCGCCGGCGACCAGTACCAGCCCGGCGGTGCGGTACTGCCCGACGGCGACCAGCACCGCCGCGACCGCGGTCAGCAGCAGACCGAAGGTGGTGAGCACGTTGGGGCTGATGCCGGTGCGGCCCAGGCCACGACCCATCGGCGCCGTGACGGCGTCGACGGCGGCGGGGAAACGGGAGCGCAGAGCCACGGCGACCTACGGGGATCCACGGGGCCAGAGGGCGGAACGGGATGGCAGCCTCCAAGGCTACAGCCCGGACCGGGCCGTTCAGCCGATGTCCGCGAAGCCGGGGAGCAGCTCGTCGTACAGCTCCTCCAGGGCCTTGGGCAGCACCCGGGCGGCGCCGACCACCGACATGAAGTTCGTGTCGCCACCCCAGCGGGGCACGGCGTGCAGGTGGAGGTGGTCGGTGATCCCGGCACCGGCCACACCACCGAGGTTCATGCCGAGGTTGATGCCGTGCGCGCCGATGCGCTGTTTGAGCACGCCCACGGTGACCCGCCCCAGGGCGAACACCTCCGCCGCCACCTGCGGATCGAGGTGCTCCAGATCGGCGGTGTGGGCGTAGGGCACCACCATGAGGTGGCCGGGGTTGTAGGGGTAGGCGTTGCAGATCACGTAGGCGTGCCGGCCCCGGTGCAGGATCAGCGACTCCCGGTCGCGCTCCACCCCGCGCTCCGGCAGCACGCAGAAGGGACAGCCCTCCACCGGGTCGGCGCCGGCGATGTAGCCGAACCGCCACGGCGCCCACAGCCGTTGCAGCCCCTCGATACCGATCCCCGGCTGGTCGCTGCGGGTGTCGCGGGCCACCTCGCCGACGTGGTCCTCGGTCATGGCGACCGCCGCCCGAGCAGCAGCCCGCGACCGGACGCGAGGCCCTCCACCTCGGCGAGCCACTCCCCCGTGAGGCCCGCCCGCTCCACGGCCTCCACGTAGCGCTCCGCGGTGAACAGCGGCATCCGCAGCTCCTCCTCCAGGGTGGCGACCCCACCGGGGGTAGCCACCGCCCAGGCGAAGGACACCACCAGCACCTCGCCCTCCCGCCGCGAACTGGACACCCGCGCGATGACCCCGTCGTCATGCTCGGCGGTGACCAGGTCGCGCACACCGCCGTCACGCACCAGCGCGGGCGTGAGCCACGGTTCGATCACCAGCAGCCCACCGGGTGCGACGTGTCGCGCCATCGCGGCGACCGCGGCGTCCAACTCCGCAACGTCCTGGACGTGACCGATCGAGCTGAACAGGCAGGTGACGAGGTCGAAGGTCCGCCCGAGGTCGAAGCCGCGGAGATCCGCCTCGTGCAGCTCCACCTCCGCACCGAGCCGCGCCGCGGCGATGGTCAGCATCTCCGATGAGGCGTCGGTGCCCACCACCTCGTCGAGGTGGTCGGCGAAGACGGCGAGGTGGCGTCCGGTCCCGCAGGCCACGTCGAGCAGCGTGGCGACCTCGGTCCCCCGGCCGGCCGCGAGGCCGAGGATGACCTCGGCCTCCCGGTGGTAGTCCTTGCCGCGGGCGTCGTAGAGCGCGTCGTACCACCCGGCGAGGTCGTGGTAGCTCGTGGCCCGCTCGCTCACGCCCCGGCTCCGCTCCCGGCCGCACGGTCGACCGGACGGTCCAGCCCCTTGGTGGCGATCTCCGCCGCCACCTCGGCGACGAAGACGTCGAGGTCGACGTCCTTGCGCTGGTCGCCCTGGTAGGGGCGCACAGCGACGGTGCGGGCCTCTGCCTCGCTGCCACCCACCACCAGGGTGTAGGGCACCTTGGAGGTCTGGGCCTCGCGGATGCGGTTGCCGAGCGTGGCGTCCGCGAGGTCCACGTGGACACGGACCCCGGCGGCTCGCAGGCGCTGCGCCACCTCGGTGGCGTAGCCGTCGAACTCGTCCGCCACGGGCAGGACCCGCACCTGCTCGGGAGCGAGCCAGGTGGGGAAGGCGCCGTTGAAGGACTCCACCATCACTGCGAAGAACCGCTCGATGGAGCCGAACAAAGCGCGGTGGACCATGAAGGGGCGGTGGCGCTCGCCGTCGTCGCCGACGTAGGTGATGTCGAATCGCTCGGGCAGGTTGAAGTCCACCTGGATGGTGGTCAGCTGCCACTCCCGCCCGATGGCGTCCCGGGCGTGGATGTCGATCTTCGGGCCGTAGAAGGCGCCCTCACCGGCGTCGATCTGGTAGTCGTAGCCGGAGCGCTCCGCGGCCGCCATCAGGGCCTGCTCCGCGTAGTCCCACTGCTCGTCGGTACCGATCGACTTCGCGTCCGGGCGGGTGGAGACCGCCACCCGGGAGGGCTCGCCCAGTCCGAAGGCGGCGTAGAGGTCGCGGGCGAACTCGATGCAGCCCACCACCTCGTCGACCACCTGGTCGGCGCGGCAGAAGATGTGGGAGTCGTCCTGGGTGAACCCGCGGGCACGCAGCATCCCGTTGACCACCCCGGAACGCTCGTAGCGGTAGACGGTGCCGAGCTCGGAGATGCGCAGGGGCAGCTCACGGTACGAGCGGGTCCGGGAGGTGAAGGCCAGGATGTGGAAGGGGCAGTTCATCGGCTTGAGCCGGTAGGCGGCGCCGGCGTCATCGAGCTCCATACCCGGGTACATCAGCTCCGCGTAGTTCTCGAGGTGCCCCGAGATCCGCCACAGGTCCTCCTTGGCGATGTGCGGGGTGTAGACCGGCTGGTAGCCGCGCGCGAGCGTCTCGTCGCGGATCCAGTCCTCCATCTGCTTGCGGACCAGGGCGCCGTTGGGCAGGAAGATGGACAGTCCCGGGCCGAGCTCGTCGGGGTGGTGGGTCAGCTCCAGGTCCCGTCCGAGCTTGCGGTGGTCACGCTTCTTGGCCTCCTCGATGAGATCGAGGTGGGCCTGGAGCGCCTTCTTCGACTCCCACGCGGTGCCGTAGATGCGCTGGAGCATCGGCTGGTCCTCGCGCCCCCGCCAGTAGGCGCCGGCGCTGCGCAGCAGCTTGAAGGCCGGGATGCGCTCCGTGGAGGGCACGTGGGGCCCGCGGCACAGGTCGGACCACGCCACCTCGGTGCTGCCGTCGTCGAGGTCGCGGACGTTGCGGTAGACGGTGAAGGTGGGCTCGGCCGCCGGGTCGCCGCCGGTGTCGCCGTCGGGGGCGTCGGGTGCGGCGGTGTCCACGGCGCTGAGGATCGTGCCGTCGTCGACCAGGTCGATGATCTCGACCTTGTAGGGCTGATCGGCGAACTCCTGACGCGCGGCCTCCTTCGGTACCTCCTCGCGGACGTAGCGCTGCCGCTCGCGGGCGAGCTCGTGCATCCGCGCCTCGATGCGCTCGAGGTCGTCGGGGGTGAAGGGCGCGGCCACGTCGAAGTCGTAGTAGAAGCCGTCCTCGATCGGTGGCCCGATCGCCCACTTCGCGTTCGGGAACAGGTCGGTGACCGCCTGGGCCATCAGGTGGGCGGTGGAGTGGCGCAGGATGGCGCGGCCCTGGTCGGTGTCGGCGTAGATCGGTGTGAGCGCGGCACCGTCTGGCACGGGACGGTCGAGGTCCCACTCGCTGCGCGCCCCGTCAGTGGTCGTCACCTCCGCGGCCACGACCGCGCCCCGGATGGCCTCCAGGGCCTTGAGCGCCTGCAGGGCGGTCGTCCCGGCGTGGAGCTGCACCTCAGCGTCGCCGTGGTGGACGGTGATGGTCTGGCTCACGGGGTGCTCCTCGGGGCTGGAGGCCGACAGGCGGCACGCAGAGAGCCGGCCCCGCAGCGGGTGCGGCGACCGGCTCTGCACGGGGATCGGTGGTGGTGGGCACGAGAGGTATCGAACCTCTGACCTCTGCCGTGTGAAGGCAGCGCTCTCCCACTGAGCTACGTGCCCGAGCGAGTGGGGTCGTGCGGGCGGGAACGTAGCGCCGTCGGCGCGTGAGGGCCAACAGCGCGTCCGGGAGGTGCGCCGTTGCGGTGCGCAGACATCGTGGCGCGGACCCCGACCCTGTGGCACGCTGCGCGCACCAGAGGAAGGAGGTGGTCCGTTGAGCCATAGTCATCCGAACGGGACCCTGGAGGTGCCCGGCCGCTGAGGCCGGACGCTGGACCGAGCCAGCGAATCCACGCCGGGTACCGCCCGCGGCATCGGTCGGGGACTCGTCCCGCCCGACGCCACACCGACGGTGACGCAACCACCCCAGGGTGGCTGGCCTGACACCGACGGCCGTGACGGTGCCAGAGGTTCCATCCAGCATCGAAGTTCCATGCAAGGTCGACACGATCCAGATCGTGTCCGAGGGGCGCGGCCACCGGCCGCGCCCCTCGGCGTTGCCCCGCCCATCACCACACCGGGGCCACGCCGGGACCACTGCGCACCACCCAGGAGCTGCCGGAGGCCACCCCGGCCCGCCTCGGGACCACCCCGGGACGCTCCAGGGTGAACGCTCGGTGAACAAGTGGCCACGGGAACCTGACGGTGGTGAACGTGCGCTGTCCGTTCTGCCAACATGGCGGCCGGCAGGGACCTCCGGGGCACGTCAGCCTCGCCTGCTACATCCCCTCCCGGCGTGGCGGAGCGAGTGGTGGATCGACCGGAACCTGCGCTGCAACGCCAGCGCGACATGCCCAACGCCCTGCGTGGCGTGCTCGTCCTGCTGCTGCTCTACGGCTTCCTGGTCGGGGTGGCCCTGCTCGAGGTGGGCATCGCCGAGCTCGGTGAGGACTTCACCACCGGCCTGCTCGACCAGGTCGCCAACCCGCTGTCGGGGCTGTTCGCCGGGCTGCTGTTCACCGTGCTGGTGCAGTCGTCCTCGGTGTCGACCGCGACCATCGTCGGCCTGGTCGGAGCCGGCACGATCCCCCTCGATCTCGCGGTGCCCATGGTGATGGGCGCCAACATCGGCACCACCGTCACCAACACCCTCGCCGCGCTCGGCAACATCCGGCGCCCCAAGGAGTTCCAGCTCGGCTTCTCGGCGGCGCTGCTCCACGACTTCTTCAAGCTGATGGCCGTGGCGGTCCTGCTGCCCCTGGAGCTGGCCACCGGGTGGTTGGTGCGCAGCTCAACCTGGCTGACCGGCCATCTGCGCGGCGCCGAGGTGAGCGAGGTGGGCACCAGCCCCATCCGTACCGCGGTGAAGCTGCCGGTGGAGTTCCTGACCGACCTGGTGCAGGGGCTCGGCCTGCTCAGCGTGGTGGTGGCACTGCTGCTGCTCGGCCTCGGCCTCGGGCTGATCTTCGGTGCCCTGGGGCTGCTCACCAAGAACATGCGGCAACTGGTGGCCGGCGGGCTCCAGAAGGCGATGAACACGGTCATCGGCAAGGGTGGCGGCTCGCTCGGGATCCTGGTCGGCGTGCTGGTCACCATCGCGGTGCAGTCCTCCTCGATCACCACCGCCATCCTGGTGCCACTGGTGGCTTCCGGGGTGATGACCCTGCGCAACGCCTACCCCGTCACCCTGGGCGCCAACATCGGCACGACGGTGACCGCGCTGCTCGCCTCCCTGGCCGTGCTCCGACCCGAGGGGCTGACCATCGCCCTGGTCCACACCCTGTTCAACCTCGCCGCCATCGTCATCATCTACCCCATCCCCGCCATCCGTGAGCTGCCGCTGAAGGCCTCGGTGTGGACGGCGCGCATCGCGACCGAGCACCGCACACTGGTACTCGGCTACGTGCTCGGCATGTTCATCGTGGTGCCACTGCTCGGCGTGTTCCTCCTCGGCTGACCGGACGGAGAACGACCATGGCCTTCGGCTTCAAACGCAGCAAGACCACCGACGACCGCCTCGACACGATCGAGGCGACCATCCAACGCATGCTGGCCGACGACCGCGTCGTGTTCGATCTGGCGATGTCGGGCCTGGTGGACGGGGTGGACTGGAAGGGGGTCAAGCGCGAGATCAAGGCCACCGACCAGCGGGTCAACGACGGTGAACGGGAGGTGCGTCGCGACCTGGTGGTCCACGCCAGCGTCGTCGGCGCGATCGACACGCCCGCGATCCTGGTCTACATGTCCATCGTCAAGGACATCGAGCGGATCGGGGACTACGGCAAGAACCTCCGCGACCTCGCCAAGGACGGGGTCGACCTCCAGGCGTTCCCCGCCTGGAAGGAGGTGCGCACGGAGGTCTCGCAGATGATCGCCGACACCGCCGAGGTGTTCGCGGAGCGCGACGACGCGCGTGCACGCCGGCTGCTGGCCCGGGGCGACGAGTTGCTCGACGAGTTCGACCGCGTGGTGTCCGAGCTGGTCCGCGGCGAGGACGACCGCCCCTACGCCGTGGGCCGGGCGCTGGCCGCCCGCTACATCAAGCGCATCGTCGCGCACCTGACCAACGTGCTGTCCGCGGTGGTGATGCCGATCGACCGGCTCGACTACTTCGACGAGGACCCCGAGGATCGCGAGTAGCGGCTCAGGGGTCGTCGCTGACCCGCTCGGAGACCAGGCGTGCCTCGAGCACCACAGGTCCCTCGGGCTCCTGCTGGCTGGTGCCCACCTCCCGGGTGATGGTCAGCTGCCGGGCACCCTCGGTGGCCAGGGATGCCGCCACCGAACCGTCGTCCAGCCCGCCCGGACCGGCCAGCACACGCGGCGGTGCCTGGTCGGGTTCCGGTGCACCCGAGAACCACGCCACCAACCGCTCGTCGGCGCCCAGCTGCTCCAGGCCGGCCAGGGTGACGGTGATCGTGCTGCCGTCGGTCACCACCCGACCGACCACCTCGTCGTAGGTGGCCGTCTCCAGCTCGACCCCGCTCGCCAGACGTTCCAGCGCCTCCCCCTGGGCCTCCATGACCCCGAGGTAGGCGCCGGAGGTGCTGCGCAGGTGCAGGTTCCAGAAGGCCATCGCGGTGGCCAGGGCCAGGACCACCACCACGGCCACGGTCACGTGGCCGACGCCGATGCGCGGTCGCCGAGGCTCCTCCGCCGCTGACGCACCCTCCCGCGGGGCCACCTCGGTGCGGACCGGGGCGCGGGTGCGCTCCTCGCGTTCAGCTGCCGCGAGATCGTCGGCGATGCTGTGCAGCTCGGCGACCCGGGAGCGGCACTCACCGCAGGCGTGGAGGTGGTTGCGGAAGTCCGCGGACTGGCGCGGGGACAGGCCGCCGAGCACATGCCCGACCGCCATCTCCTCGTACCGACCGTGCCCGCTCGCCATGGCGACGCAGCGTACGCCGCCACGCACCGGCCGTGCTGCCGTGGACGGTCAGCGCACCCGGTGCCGCGCTGCGACGCAACCCGACGGCACGCCTGCCCACCGACCCCCTGCCGTTCAGCAGGGCGAGCCGGAGAGGTACTGCCGGGGGTTGACCGCGGAACCGCCGACACGGGTCTCGAGGTGGAGGTGGGGGCCGGTGGTGTTGCCGGTCATGCCGACGTAGCCGATCACCTGGCCCTGGGAGACCGCGGAGCCCTGTCCGACCGCGAACCGGGACTGGTGCGCGTAGGCGCTGACGACACCGTTGCCGTGGTCGATCAGGGTCATCCGCCCGTACCCGCCCTGCCAGCCGGCGAAGATGACCGTGCCGGAACGGATCGCCCGGATCGGTGTGCCCACCGGGGCACCGAGGTCGATGCCGCGGTGCATGCGACCCCACCGGGGCCCGTACTCGGAGGTGACCGGCGCACACATCGGCCAGGCGTAGCCGCCCCCGCCGGAGGCTGCCGGGGCGCTCGAGCCACCGCCACCACCCGAGGAGGGCGCGGTGCTGGCCTGCTGCTGCCGACGACGCTCCTCCGCCTGGCGCCGACGCTCCTCCTCCTGCTGGCGCTCCACGAGCGCGACCAGCTCCTCCTCGTCGGCCTCGAGCTCGTCGCGCTCGCCCGCGAGCTCCTCGGCCCGCGCCTGCGCGTCTGCGGCCGCCAGGGCCCGGGACGAACGCAGCTCCTCGGCCTCGGCGACCAGTTCCTGCTGTTCGGCGAGCTGGAGCTCGAGCTCCGCCTGCTCGGCAGCGACGAACGCCCGCTGTGCCTCCACCGCGACCGTCAACGCCTCCAACCGTTCCAGGTCGACCTGGTCGCCGGCCAGGACCCGCCCGAGGAGCTCGGTCCGGGCGATCGCCTCGTCCGCCCCCTCGGCGTTGAGCAGGGTCTCGAAGGTCAGACCCGGACCCTGCTTGAACAGGCGGGCGACCCGGTCGGTGAAGGCCTCCTCGAGCGTCGTGAGCTCGGCCTCGATCCGGACCAGGCGTCGCTCGGCATCCCGGACGAGGACACGCTGGGCCTCCACGGCCGCCGCCACCTCGTTGACCACCGACTCCAGACGGCGCAACCGGTCGGTCGCCTCCTCCAGATCGGCCTCGGCGCCCTCCGCCTCCTGCTCGGCTGCGTCGAGCTCGTCGGAGATCCGCTCGAGCGCTGCCCGTGCCTCGGCCAGCCGTCGTTCCGCGGCGGTCTCCGCCCGTACCGGTCCCGCAGCCCCCGCGAGGACCAGGCCGACGACCACGAGCACGGTCGCCGCTGCCACCACAGCAGCCACAACGAGCTGGCGGAGGTGGAACAGCCTGGACGACATCGGTGGTGCACCTCGCTCGGACGGACCGACGACCGCGTCAGCCCCACCTGCGCAGCCGCTGGATGGCGACCACGCCGACCCGTGACCGCGCACGGTACCCAGCCGGCCACGGGTCGTCGGCCCCCGGGTCGGCCATCCGACCGGTCGCCGCGGGTGGGTGAGGCCTCGGCCGCCAGCGCTACCTGCTCGGGTACCCTCGCCCGTCGGCCTCACGGTCGGAGGTCACCCGCTCGGGGGTCGCGATGTCGGTCCGCTCCACCCTGTCCCACCCGGCTGCGCGCGTCGGCGTCATCGCCGGCGGCGTGGTCCTGCTCGCCGTGGTGCTGCTCTCGCTGCTCTTTTTCCTCCAGCGTGACCAGGTCCTGCCCAACACCTTCGTGGCCGCCATCGACGTCTCGGGGATGACCGCGGAGGAGGTCACCGACGCGCTCACCGACGAGGTCGAGGCCCGGGAGACCGATCCGATCACCTTCCGGTTCGAGGGTGAGGAGCACGTGCTGATCCCCCGTGAGGTGGGCTACCGCGTGGACGCCGACGCCACCGCACAGGCCGCCCTGGCCCGGGGGCGCGAGGGGCTGCCCGGCGACATCATCACCCGGTTGCGGGCCTTCCGCCGCTCCGCTGAACTGGACCTGGTCGAGCACCGCGCCTCCGACGGGATCGAGCAGTGGGTCGATGACCTCGCCGACCGACTCGACCGGGAGGAGGTCCGCGGCGGGGTGGAGATCGACCCCGAGGGGCCCGAGGTACGCGTGACCGCCTCCCAGGGCGAGGTCGTCGTCGACCGCACCGCGGCCCTGCAGCTGGCCACCGCGGGTCTGCGTAACCGTGGTCCGGAGACCTTCGATCTCCCCGCCGATACCACCATCCAGCCGATCGAGGACCAGGTGCTCGCCGACACCGCCGCGGCGGCGGAGGACGCCCTGGCCGAACCGCTGGTGCTGCGGTCCGAGGACGCGAGCCTGGAGCTCTCCCCGGCCGACCTCGCCGCGCTGCTCGTCATCGAGGAGAGTGGGGTCCTGCCGGGGGCCATCGACCTGCAGTTGACCGTGCCCGTGGAGCGGGTCGAGGAGGAGCTCGCGGAGATCGCCGCGGAGCGCTTCGAGGTCGAGCCGACGCCGGCCTCCTACAGCGCCAGCCGCACCCCGCCCACGACCTTCGACGCCCAGGCCGACGCCACCTTCCGGCCCGTCGCCGCCGACGTCGAGGTGGTGCCGGGCCAGGAGGGTCGTGCCTTCGACGCGGAGCTGGCGGCGGAGCAGCTCACGGAACTGGTGCGCGCCGCGAGCCGGGAGGCGGAGCTCCGCCTCGAGGAGATCGAGGGCGAGTTCCCCACCTCGGTGGCCGAGGAGCTGCGGCCCACCCACGCCATCGGCACCTTCACGACCTACTACACCGCGGGTCAGGTCCGCAACCAGAACATCCAGCTGCTCGCCGACGTGATCGACGGCGCGCTGGTGCTGCCCGGTGAGCAGTTCTCCATCAACGAGATCTCGGGGCCGCGCAGCTGCGAGAAGGGCTACCAGCCCGCCGGCACGATCGTCAGAGGGGAACTGGTGGACACCTGCGGGGGCGGGACCTCGCAGTTCGGTACCACCACGATGAACGCGGCGTTCTTCGCCGGGGTCCAGCTCGACCAGTGGCGCGCCCACTCCTGGTACATCAGCCGGTACCCGATCGGCCGGGAGGCCACCCTCAACTACCCCGTCCTCGACGTGAAGTTCACCAACAACACCGAGGGTGCGATCCTGGTCAAGACCGCCCACACCGCCACCTCGGTGACCGTCACCCTCTACGGCGTCCCCCGCGCGGAGGCGGTCACCGCCCGCCACGGTGCCCGCACCCAGCCCCGCTCCTTCGAGACCGAGGAACGCGACACCTCGGAGCTGTTCGAGGACCAGGAGCGGGTCGTGCAGTCAGGGACCGACGGCTTCACCATCCAGGTGCGCCGCATCGTGGAACTGGTCGGTGGCGGTACCGAGGAACGCACCATCAACACCACCTACGTGCCGCAGACCAGGATCGTCGAGCAGGGCACGCGGCCTCGTCCGGGTGCCGATGACGACGACGAGGACGACGCGGACGAGGCGGAGGACGACGACGAGGACGACGAGGACGACGACTAGGTCGCCCGCCGCCGCCGCACCCCCGGCGGTCGTCCCCACACCGTGGCCCGCACCGCCTCCCCCTCGTCCGAACGGGTATCGGACCTGCGCGGCAGCTCGACGCGCACCAGTGGCCGCTCCCAGCGACCCCCGGGCTCCTCGATCCAACCTTCCAGGACCGCGGTCACGGGGGTTCCGGCATCGATGACCGCTGCGATGCGGGCGGCGACCATGCGGTCGAGGTAGCCGACACGCCAGGACCGCTGCTGCTCGTCGCGCACCCACACCGCGACGGCGTGCGGATCCGCCGGGTTGTCGGGCTCGCGCACCAGGGACACCGCACGACCGCTGGTCAGGGCCTCCTGTGGCACCGGTCCCGCGAAGGCGTGGCCCCGCAGCGGCGTGCGGAACCGACGGACGGCGCCGGCATCGGAGCCGGCCGCGGTCCCATCGGGGTGCTGGTCACCGTTCATGGGTGCTCCTGCGCCGTCGCCGCGGCCCCCGGGTCGGTTCCCGGGTGCAGGCGCGCGATACGCCCACCCAGCGACCGGGCGGTGTCGACGAGGATGTCCGGGTCCAGGTCCTCGGTCTCCGCACGGCCGTCGGTGAGGTGCAGGGTGACCCACCGGAAGGGCACGCGCCCGGTGGCCAGGGCGGTCAGCACCGCCGTGGCCCGGACACGGTCGCGGTCCTCGCGCGGACGGGGCATGCCCGTGCGGGTCACCAGCACGAGGCTGCGGGCCCGCTCGTCCGTACGCCTGCTGTCGAGCACGAGGTCAGGGCGGACCGTCACCACCGTCGGGCCGGGCGCCACCTCGACGCGCAGGGCGGGGCGGACCAGCACACGCAGGCGCTCGCGGTCGAGGACCGGCCACAGTTCGCGCACGTCCTCGAGCACCCCGGCGAGCTCCTGGCGCAGGTCCGCCACCGCAGCGGCTCCCGCGGCGTTCACCCAGGCTGAGGCGGAGGCGGGATCGCCGGGCCGCTCGCTGGCGAGCTCCTCCACCACCTCGTCGAGGAGCCCATCGAGCGCGGCGGTGTGCCGTCCCTCGACGTCGCGGGCGAAGGCGCGCGCCAGGAGGATGCCGCGCACCGTGTCGCGGTCGTGGTTGCGGACGCCGGCCCGCTCCCCGTCGCCCCGCAGCACCGCGCCGAGGTGGAGGGTGCATGCGACGAGGTCGGGCCGCTCGGCTGCGACCGCGTCCGCCAGCCGGGCGCGCACCGTCTCGAGCAGCGCCGGTGGCGGCAGGGGGCGGGGCTGTCCCCACCCCAGCACCTCGGTGAGGACCCGCTCCTGCGCGGGTGTCGCTGTCGCTGCGGGGTCGTGTGGGTTCACAGCCCGGCCAGGTGCCACAGGTCCGGCTCGGGCAGGTCCGCCGGGACGAAGGTGCCGTCGAGCTCCAGCACGGGCACGCCACCGAGCCCTCGCCGCCGCTGCGCCAGCATGCGCTCACGCAGGGAGGCCTTGGCCGTCCGGTCCTCGAGGCGGGCGGCGACGGCTGCCGCGTCCAGGCCGGCCCGCTCCCCCAGCTCGGTCAGCACACCGACATCGGCGAGGTCGCGGTCCTCGCGCCAGTAGGCGTCGAGGCAGGTCCAGCGCCACGACGCACCGAGCTCCGCCTCCTCGGCGAGCTCCCCGACGACGTGGGCCAGCAGGGTCGGGGGCTGGCGGGTCGGGCGCCGCAGCACCAGCCCGTGGTCCAGCGCCGCCTGGTGGTGGAGGTCGATCTGCTCCACCAGCGCGGGCGTGACCGGGATGGAGATCTCCAGTCCGAGCACGTCCAGCGGGGAGAAGGTGACCCGACCACCGGCGTCCACCACCCGCTGCAGCCGCAGCACCGCCACCGCCGCGGCCGGGGAGGTGACATCGTGGTGCAGGGTCAGCACGCGGGCTCCTCCTCACGGGCGCAGGGGGTCGAGGGCAACGGTAACCCGCGCGCCACGAGGCAGCAGTGGCGGAGCGGTCCGGCGGCTCCCAGCGGCGGCAGCACGTCGGTGAGCAACGCGCGGTGAGGCCTCGAGCACGAGCTGCAACCCGCGCCGCACGGCCCGGGCGATCGGTGGCCACCGTGCCCACGCACCGGGGACCTCTTGCCCTGTGGGCCTCTTGCGCCGCGGTCGTAGGTTGCAAGCCATCGAGGAGGTCACCGCCGTGGCTCGTTCCGTGCGCACGTTCCTACCGGTCGTCGGTGACCCGGTCGCGCTCGCGACCGCGTTCGACGGCGACCCCGCCCGCTGGCTTCCCGGTGCCCGCCGGGACGGCCCCGACTTCGTCCTGGCGCTGCGTGCAGGCTCGCTCACCAGGACGGTGCGAGCGACCCTGGGCGCTCCCTGGCGCGCGGGAGCCACCCGGTGGCGCACGCTCAGCTGGGACCCGATCGCCGAGGACGGGGAGCAGTCCGCCGTGGACCGCTTCCTTCCGAGCCTCGACGGTGAGCTCGGGCTGCACGCGCAGTCCGGGGGCCGCACGACCCTGCTGCTGGACGCCCGCTACCGCCCACCGGGCGGGGCGCTGGGCGGTGCCTTCGACACCGTGGCGCTGCACCGGCTGGCGCGTGGCACCGTGGAACGGTTCCTCGAGGAGGTGTCGGCGCGCCTGGCGGGTGAGGCCCTGCTGCTGGACGACGGCCCGATGCCGGACCAGCGCTCACGGCCCGGGAACGGTCCAGATCAGCTCCGTACCCCCGTCGGGACCAGCTGACCCGATCCGCATCGAACCGCCGAGCGCGTCCGCGCGCTGACGGAGGTTGCGCAGCCCGAACCCTGCGGGTGCGCCCTGACGGATCCCCGAGCCGTCGTCGGCGATCCGCAGCCGCACGCCGGCGTGGTCCGCGGCGAGCTCGAGTTCGACGTCGTCGGCCGCGGCGTGCTTGGCCACGTTGGTCAGGGCCTCACGGACCACGGGGACGAGGTGGTCGCCGACCTGCGGTCCGACCACGGTGTCGATGGGCCCGTCGAAGCGCACCCGGGGCGCGCGCGGCAGCACCTTCGACAGCTCCTCGACCACCTCGAGGACGCGGGCCCGCACGCCCCGCTCGGTGTCGCCCGAGGACTGCAGGGCGAAGATCGTGGCCCGGATCTCCCGCACGATGCCGTCGATGTCGTCCACCGCGCGTTCGAGCCGCTCGTGGACGGCGTCGGGATCATCGAGCTTGCGCTGCGCGGCCTGCAGGGACAGCCCGGTGGCGAAGAGCCGTTGGATCACCGTGTCGTGCAGGTCGCGGCCGATGCGTTCACGGTCGGCCACCACCGACAGCTGCTGCACCTCGGCCTGGGCCCGTTCGAAGCTCCAGGCCACGTTCACCTGCGACGCGAAGGAGACCAGTTCCTCGAGCTCCCGCTCGGTGAAGGGTTGCTCGCGCCCCACCCCCAGCGCGGCGACGACCTCACCCCCCACCTGCACCGGTGCCCACGCCGCCGGGTGGCCGAACACCGGTCCCACGGGCGTGCGCAGCGGCGCGGCCTCGGTGAGCGTCCGCTCCACGGGGGCCCCGGGGGCGTCGAGGAAGCCCTCGCCGGGCCCGGCGCCGGCACAGGCCAGGACCCACAAGCCGTCCTCGTGTGCCTCAACCAGGCAGGCCGCCTCGCCGTGCAGCAGCTCCTGTGCACCCGACACCACGCGGTGGCGGACCAGCTGGGCCGGCTCACCGTCCAGCACGGCGCTGGCCACCTCGGCGGTCGCCCGGCGCCACCGCTCCCGCCGGCGGGACTCCTCGTACAGCCGTGCGTTCGCGATGGCCGAGCCGGCCACGGCGGCCAGGCCGACCATCAGCTCCTCGTCCTCCGCGGTGAAGGTGCTGCCGTCGGCCTTCTCGGTGAGGTAGAGGTTGCCGTACACCTCCCCGGAGATCCGGATCGGGACGCCGAGGAAGCCGTGCATCGGGGGGTGGTGCGCGGGGAACCCGGCGGAGCGCGGGTGGTCCTTGATGTCCTCCAGCCGGATGGGCTCCGGATCGGAGATCAGCAGCCCGAGGACCCCCTCCCCCGAGGGCAGCTCACCGACGGCGGCGACCTGGGCGGCGTCCATCCCCTCGTGGAGGAACGCCGCCAGCCGCTCCCCGTCCTCGTCCAGCACCCCGAGAGCGCCGTACCGAGCGCCGACGAGGTCGCAGGCGGCGTGGACGACCCGGCTGAGCACCGTCTCCAGCTCCAGACCGCTCGCCACGGTCAGGACGGCGTCGAGCAGCGCCTCGACCCGCGGCTCGACGTTGCTCGGGTCCGCTCCAGTGGTCGTCACGTTGCACCTCGTGCGGGTCGGTCGCCGTGACCACGGCGCTGTCACGGTAGCTGTCACGACGTGCGGCAGAGGAAGACGGCCGCAACCGCGCCGGGGCACTAGCCTCTGGGCGTCGCGTCCCGCACACGTCGCACCGACCCGGAGGTCCCCGTGTCCACCCGTGTCTTCCTCGTCGACGACCATGAGGTCGTCCGTCGGGGCCTCAAGGATCTGCTCGATGCCGAGGATGACATCGAGGTGGTCGGCGACGCCGCCACCGCCGGCATGGCGCTGGCGCAGATCGCGCGCACCTCCCCCGACGTCGCGGTCCTCGACGTCCGCCTCCCCGACGGCAACGGCATCGAGGTGTGCCGCGAGGTCCGCGCCCGGGACCCGCGCATCGCGTGCCTGATGCTCACCTCCTTCGGTGATGACGAGGCCCTGTTCGACGCCATCATGGCCGGGGCGGCGGGCTACCTGCTCAAGGACATCCGGGGCAACGACCTCATCGACGCGGTCCGGCGGGTCGCCGCCGGTGACTCCCTGCTCGATCCCGCGCTGACCGGCAAGGTCCTCGAGCGGCTGCGCAAGGGGGACGAGGAGGACCCGCGCCTCAAGGCCCTGTCGGACCAGGAGCGGCGCATCCTCGCCCTGATCGCCGAGGGCCTGACCAACCGCCAGATCGCCGAGCGGATGCACCTGGCGGAGAAGACGGTGAAGAACTACGTCTCCAACCTGCTCTCCAAGCTCGGGATGTCCCGGCGTACGGAGGCGGCGGTGTTCTACACCCAGGTGGAGCACGGCGAGGAGTAGGCGCCAAGGTCCCGCGGACGGACCCCACCGAGGGGTGACGGAGGTCCCTGCCGTACCGCGTCCCCAGCGCGCAGGCTGCCCGCAGGCATCGAGGAGGGAACCGGGTGACCAAGGCGACGGATCGGCACGGACTCGAGGTGCTGCCGCTCAACCAGTGCCTCTCACTGCTGCGTAGTCGGCCGCTGGGGCGGTTGGCCTACCAGGCCGGCGGCAGCCCGGTGGTGGTCCCGGTCAACCACCTGGTCGACGGCTCGACCGTCGTCCTGCGGACGGTGGCCGGCGGCAAGCTGGACATCGGCCTGGCCGGGCGCGAGGTCGCGTTCCAGCTCGATGATCACGACCCCGCCCGCGGGACGGGGTGGAGCGTGCTGGTCCAGGGCCGCGCCGAGGTGGTGGACGACCCGGAGCTGCTGGCGCGCTACGAGGACAAGCTGGACAGCTGGGCCATCGCCGACTCCACCGAGGTCAGCTGGCTGCGCATCGTCCCCGACGAGGTCTCCGGCCGCCGCCTGCGCCGCACCGGCTGAGCTGCGCCGCACCGTCCCCAGTCCGGCCAGCGGAGCGTCACCGTCCCCAGTGCGGCCAGCGTGTCGTGGCCGTCCCACGGGCAGCTGACGGGTCGTTACCCTGCACGCCGACGGCGCCCCGATGGCGCCGGACATGACACCCGGGGAGCTCGGGCAGCCGAGCTGAGAGGGTGACCGGCCCACCGTGGCGGCGTCACCGACCCGTGGAACCTGAACCGGGTAATGCCGGCGATAGGGAGGTGACCCCGTGGCAGATCGCAGCTCGACCGGTGCGCAGCCCGCCACGGCGTTGCGGCAGGTCATCGTGCTGGCCGGTGGCGAGCGCGTCGTGACCCCGCTGTCCGGCCCCCTCCCGCCTGCCGACACCGTGATCGCCGCCGACAGCGGGCTGGCGTCCGCTGCCACCCTCGGGGTGAAGGTGGACCTCGTGGTCGGCGATCTGGACTCCGTCGATCGTGACGATCTGGCCCGGGCGGAGACGCTCGGTACGCGCGTCGATCGGCACCCGGAGGACAAGGACCGCACGGACCTGGCCATCGCCCTGGACACGGTGCTGCAGGACGGGCCCGCGCAGGTGACGGTGGTCGGCGGCCACGGTGGCCGCCTCGACCACCTCCTGGCCAACGTGGCGCTGCTCGCCGCACCGCGGTACGCGCAGCTCAGGATCCGGGCGCTGCTCGGCACCGCGCTCGTACACGTCGTCCGTGACGAGGTCCGGCTGGAAGGCCAGCCGCACGAGCTGGTGAGCCTCCTTGCCTTCCACGGCGAGGCGCACGGCGTCACCACCGACGGTCTCAGGTTCCCCCTGGAGGGTGCGACGCTGCACCCGGGCTCCTCACGGGGTGTCAGCAACCGGTTCGCACGGCCACACGCCCAGGTCAGCCTCGAGCACGGGGCCCTGGTCGTGGTGCAGCCGGGCGAGCCCGACCGCTGACCGGCGGACAGGAGCATCCCATGACCGCACCACAGACCCGTACTCCCGCACCGGGTGGCACGCCCCGCGGCGTGCGCCGCAGGCGAGGTGGCTGGGCCACCGCCGCCGTGCTCGCCCTCACCCTGGTGCTCAGCGCCTGCGGCGATGACACCGAGGCTGACGAGGAGGAGCCCGAGCCGACCGCCGAGGAGGACGCGGCACAGGAGCCTGACGAGGACGCGGCACCCGAGGAGGAGGCCGACGACCCCGCGGGCACCACCGTGACCCTGCTGTCCCACGACTCGTTCAACATCTCCGAGGACGTGCTGGCCGAGTTCACCGCCGAGACGGGCGTGGAGGTCTCGCTCGTGCCGCTCGGTGACGCCGGTACGGCGCTGAACCAGACGATCCTGACCCAGGACGCCCCCCAGGGTGATCTGCTGTTCGGCGTGGACAACAGCTTCCTGTCCCGCGCGCTGGACGAGGGGTTGTTCGTCGCCCACGACAGCCCGGCTCTGGCCGACGTGGACGAGCGGTTCGTCCTCGACCCGCAGCTGCGCGCCCTACCCGTGACCTACGGCGATGTGTGCCTCAACCACGACGTCGCGTGGTTCGAGGAGCGTGACCTCGAGGTCCCCAGCGACCTCGCGGACCTCACCGACCCGGCCTACGAGGGCCTCCTGGCGGTGCAGAACCCGGCGACCTCCTCCCCCGGCCTGTCCTTCCTGCTGGCCACCATCGACCGGTTCGGTGAGGACGGCTACCTCGACTTCTGGTCCGGCCTGGTCGACAACGACGTGGTCGTGACCGACGGCTGGTCGGAGGCCTACTACGACGAGTTCAGCGGCACCGGCGGCGGGGACCGTCCGCTGGTGGTCTCCTACGCCTCCAGCCCGCCCGCCGAGGTGCTGTTCGCCGACCCCCAGCCGGAGACCGCACCCACCGGCGTGATCGAGGCTTCCTGCTTCCGCCAGATCGAGTTCGTCGGCATCCTCGACGGCGCCGAGAACGAGGCGGGCGCACGCCTGCTGGTGGACTTCATGCTCGGTGAGCGGTTCCAGGAGGACATGCCGCTGAACATGTTCGTGTTCCCGGTCAACACCCAGGCACAGTTGCCGGAGGTGTTCGTGGAGCACGCGGTGGTGCCGGACGAGCCTCTCGAGATCGATCCGGAGACCATCGGGGAACGTCGCGAGACGTGGATCGAGGAGTGGACCGCCGCGGTGCTGCGGTGAGCCAGGCCGCGCGGCCCGCGGCCGGACGCCGCGGGCCGCGGCGGCGACGACGCCTGTGGCGGGCAGCCGGCACCGCCGGGCTGCTGCTGCTGCCGGTGGTCTTCCTCGGCTGGTTCTTCGCCTGGCCCGTCAGCGCGATCGTGTGGCGGGGCCTGGCACCCGAGGGCACCCCTGAGCTCGGGGTCCTGGCAGGCGCGGTGACGGACCCGACCATCCGGTCGGTCGCCTGGTTCACGCTGTGGCAGGCCGTGGCCTCGACGGCGCTGACGCTGCTCATCGCGCTGCCGGGCGCCTACACGCTGTCACGACAGGAGTTCCGCGGCCGGGGGTTCCTGCAGGCCGCGGTCACCGTGCCCTTCGTCCTGCCGACGGTGGTCGTCGGCTCGGCCTTCCTCGCCCTGCTCGGTCCCCGCAGCCCCATCAACGCGGGCCTCGTGGCCCTGCTCGGCGAGGCCGCCCCCACCCTGGATCTGCGCCGCACGGTGGCCGCGATCCTGATCGCCCACGTGTTCTTCAACTACGCCGTGGTGGTGCGCACCGTGGGCGGGTTGTGGTCCCTGCTCGACCCGCGCCTCGAGGACGCCGCGCGGGTGCTGGGTGCCTCGCGCTGGCGGGCCTTCCGGGAGGTGACCCTCCCCCTGCTCACACCGGCCATCGCGGCGTCCGCCGCCATCGTGTTCCTGTTCACCTTCACCTCCTTCGGCGTGGTCCTGATCCTCGGTGGCCCCGGCAGAGCCACCATCGAGGTGGAGATCCACCGGGCCACCACGCAGCTGCTGGACCTGCCCCTGGCCTCCACCCTCGCCCTGCTGCAGCTGGTGGCGGTGCTCGCGGCGCTGACGGTGTACGGCCGCCTCACCCGGCGGGCCCAGGTCCAGCAGCGCCTGGTCGCCAGCGACACCACGCGCCGCAGACCGCAGGGGCGCGGCGAACGCGGGCTGCTGACCGCCAACCTGGTGGTGATCATCGGCCTGGTCCTCAGCCCGCTGGCGGTCCTGGTGGAACGCTCGCTGGTGACCGCGGACGGGTACGGCCTGGACAACTGGCGGCGGCTGCTGACCGACGACGCTGCCACCGTGCTGGCGGTGCCGGCGTCGGAGGCGGTGCGCAACTCGCTGCTGTTCGGGGTCAGCGCCACCCTGGTGGCCCTGCTCGTCGGCACCCTGGCCGCCTCCGCCGCAGCGCTGGACAGCGGTCGCCTGACCGGTCTGGTGGACCGGGCGCTGATGGTGCCCCTCGGCACCTCGGCGGTCACGGTGGGCTTCGGGTTCCTCATCGCCCTCGACCGGCCGCTGGACCTGCGCGGGTCCCCGCTGCTGGTGCCCCTGGCCCAGGCGCTGATCGCCACCCCCTTCGTGGTGCGCACCCTGCTGCCGGTGCTGCGCTCGATCGACCGTCGGCTGCGTGAGGCCGCCGCGGTGCTGGGGGCGCGACCGCTGCGGGTGTGGCGTGAGGTGGACCTGCCCATCGTCGGCCGGGCCCTGTTGGTGGCGGCCGGCTTCTCCTTCGCGATCGCGGTGGGCGAGTTCGGGGCGACGGTGTTCGTGGCCCGGGCCAACCTGCCGACGATGCCCGTGGCGATCTTCCGCCTGCTCGGCCGCCCGGGCGTCGCCAACTTCGGGCAGGCCATGGCGATGTCGACCCTGCTGGCCGGCATCACCGCGGCGGCGCTGCTCGCCATCGACCGGCTCCGGGTCGGCCAGATCGGACGCTTCTGATGCTCGCGCTGCGGGACGTGACCCTGGCCTACGGCGACCACGTGGTGGTCGAGCGCCTCCACCTCGACGCGGCCGACGGCGAGGTGCTGTGCATCCTCGGTCCGAGCGGGTGCGGGAAGTCCACGCTGCTGCGGGCGATCGCCGGCCTCGAACCCCTGCGCTCCGGCACGATCCACCTCGACGGACGGGACCTCGCGGGGCTGCGTCCCGATCAGCGCGGGGTGGGGCTGATGTTCCAGGAGCACGCCCTGTTCCCCCACCGCAGCGTGGCGGACAACGTCGGCTTCGGCCCCCGCGTGCGTGGTCTGGACGCCGAGGTGGTGCGGGAGCGGGTCACCGCGGCGCTGGAGCTGGTCGGGCTGTCGGGGACCGAGCACCGCCGGGTGGATCAGCTCTCAGGCGGGGAGCGCCAGCGGGTCGCCCTGGCCCGTGCCGTCGCACCGCGTCCCCGGCTGCTGATGCTCGACGAGCCGCTGGGGTCGCTGGACCGCGCCCTGCAGACCCGGCTGCTGGAGGAGCTCCCCGAGGTGTTCGCCGAGCTCGGCACCACGGTGGTGTACGTCACCCACGACCAGGATGAGGCGCTGGCCCTGGCCGACCGCGTCGCGGTGATGCGTGCCGGCAGGATCGAGCAGCAGGGCACGCCCGACCAGCTGTGGCGGGCACCCCGGAGCCGGTTCGTGGCGGGGTTCCTGGGCCTGGACCAGCAGGTGCCCGTGGTGGTCACGGCGGAGGAGGTCCGGACCCCCTTCGGGGTCCTCCCGCGGTCCGCGGTGCGCACGGCAGACCCTGCCGACCACCGCGCTGACGCAGCCGGTCCCGGCGGTGCCGCGCATGCCGGCGCCGCCACTGACGGCCACGCGGTGCTGCTCCCGGAGAGCATCCGGCTGCTGGCGCCCGACGAGGAGCCCGCACCGGACCAGTTGCTCGTCACCGGGACCGTGCGCCGGCGCCGGTTCCGTGGGGACCATCTGCAGGTCACCGTGGAGGTGGACGAGGGCGCCGTGGCCGAGGAACGCCTAGCGGTCGCTCCCGGTGCCGCAGCTGCGGCGGACAGCGGTCCCGTGACGCTGCACGCCCTGGCGCTCCGCGACGCGGGTGGGCCCGGCACCCAGGTCCGCCTCGTGGTCGATCCCGGTGGCGTGCACCTGCTCGAGGGTGCGGACGACGACTGAGGCCGGCCCGCCCGGGCAGGCCCCGGGCTGACCCGCACGCCGCTGTAGCCTCGCGGCGTTCCCGACGCGAAGGCACGAGGCCGTGGACCGTTCGACCCGGGCACTGGTCGGTGCCGTCCCGCAGCGCGGTCGTCTCACCCGGATCCTGCTGCGCCCGGAACGCCGGGAGCCGGTCACGGACGTGACGGAGGCGCCGGTCGTCGCCGGGATCGGACTGGCCGGTGACCATCGTGCGCGTGACCGGTCACCGGATCCGCGCGCGAAGCGCCAGATCACGCTGATCCAGGCCGAACACCTGCCGGTCGTGGCCGCGCTGCTACCGACGGGTGGTGAGATCGATCCGGCGCTCCTGCGACGCAACCTGGTGGTCGCCGGCATCAACCTGGCCTCCCTCCGCGACCGCCGGTTCACGATCGGTGACGTGACCCTGGAGGGCACCGGCTGGTGCCATCCCTGCTCACGGATGGAGGAGGTCCTCGGCGAGGGGGGCTTCCAGGCGATGCGTGGTCACGGCGGTCTGACCGCCCGGGTCCTCACCGACGGTGTCCTGCGGGTCGGTGACGCGGTGACCGTGCTCGATGCGGACGCCGACGACGACAGCGAGGGTGCGGCCGTCGGCTGACGCTCCCACGACGCAGCGTCGCTGGACCGACGCAGCGTGGCTGGACCGCCTCAACGATCGACGTCACCCGCCTCACGCAGACCCAGTTCCTGCTCGATGGCCGTGACGGCGGCGTCGAACTCGGCCGCGAGGTCGAAGGTTCCCGGCGCGTGGAGCCACTGCAACTGCAGCCCGTCCATCAACGCGATCAGGCGCACCGCGAGGCGCTCCGGCTCCACGTCGGCCGGCAACTCCTCCGCATCCATCGCCGCCGCGAGGACGGCCGTGATGCCGCTGCGCAGACGCTCGTAGCGATCCCGGACCCAGTCCGCGTTGGCGTGACCGCCCGCGACCGACTCACCGACGGTCAGGGTGAACAGACGCACGGTCTCCTCACGTCCGGCGTTGAGCCACATCACGCGGCGCAGTCCCGTGAAGAGCCGGCGCACGGCATCGGGGCGCGGGTCCGTGGCGAGCGCAGCCAGATCCAGGCCGGCCTCCTCCACCGCACGGTCATCGCGGACCTCGAGCACGGCGGCGAGCAGCGCCGCCTTGGTCGGGAAGTGGTGCAGGATCCCTGCCCGGGACAGCCCCGCGCGTTCGGCGATCCGGCCCAAGGAGGAGCCGCTCCAGCCGTGCGCCAGGATCTCCTCCGTCGCCGCATCGACGATCAGCGCGCGCCGCTCCTCGCGGTCGCCGCGCTGGCTCATCACCACCGGATCACCTCTCCGCTCGCCGACGACTCTCCTGCTTTCCTCTCGCGACCGCCGCACCCTACCAACTGGTTGGTAGGGTAACGCGCGGGTGCACGACGTTGACATACTCCCCACATGCGCGCGCCGGGGACGTGCCACGGCCGCGCCCACCACGGTCCGGCTCGCTGCAGCACGGCGGCCCGGCGCGTCTCCCTCACCACCACGACCGGCAAGGCAGTGCCATGGATCACGACGGACCCTCCGACGGCGGCCCGCGAGCGGACGACGCGGGATCCAGCGGGCGCACCGACGCCCAGCGGATCGTCGCTGAACTCGACCTCGAGACGAAGGTCCGGCTGCTGTCGGGTGCGGACACCTGGCACACCGAGGGCGTGCCGGGCGCCGGGATCGCCCCGATCCTGATGACCGACGGACCGCACGGGCTGCGCAAGCAGCCCGCGGAGGGGGACCAGCTCGGCATGGCCAGCTCCGTCCCGGCCACCTGCTTCCCCACCGCGGTGACCCTGGCCTCCAGCTGGGACCCGGCGCTCCTCGAGGAGGTCGGCACCGCGCTCGGTCGGGAGGCGCAGGCGCAGGGGGTGTCCGTGATCCTCGGCCCGGGGCTGAACCTCAAGCGCCACCCCGCGGGCGGCCGCAACTTCGAGTACCTCAGCGAGGACCCGCTGCTGGCGGGACGGCTCGCCGGCGCCCTGGTGCGTGGGATCCAGTCCCAGGGGGTCGGTGCGTGCCTCAAGCACCTGGCCGGCAACCACCAGGAGACCTTCCGGATGGTGGTCGACACCCTGGTGGACGAGCGCACCCTGCGGGAGATGGAGCTGCGTGCCTTCGAGATCGCCGTCACGCAGGGCCGTCCCTGGACGGTGATGTGCGCCTACAACCGGCTGAACGGCACCTACTGCTCCGACCACCGCTGGCTACTCACCGAGGTGCTGCGCGAGGAGTGGGGCTTCGACGGTCTGGTCATGACCGACTGGGCGGCGATGCACGACCGGGCGGCCGCGACCCGGGCCGGGTGCGATCTGGAGATGCCGGGCAGCAACGGCGCCTTCGACGCGGAGACCCTCGCGGCCGTGCACGACGGCACCCTCGACGAGGCCGAGGTCGACCGGTGCGCCACCCGCGTCGTCGAGCTCCTACTGCGCGCGGCGGCCAACCGTGATCCGGCCGCCACCTACGACACCGACGCCCACCACGCCCTGGCACGTCGGGCGGCAGCCGCAGGCACGGTCCTGCTGACCAACGACGGGACCCTGCCGCTCCAGGGGCCTGGCTCGGGTGACGGTGCACCCACCGCTCCCGCGACCCTCGCCCTGATCGGCGCCTTCGCCACCCGGCCACGCTTCCAGGGTGCCGGCAGCTCACAGGTCAACCCGCACCGGGTCGACGAGTTGCGCGCGCACCTCACCGACCGCCTCTCCCCCGGCACGCGACTGCGTTACACCCCGGGCTACGACCCCGCCTCCGGGGCGACCACCGATCACCTCGTCGCCCAGGCCGTGGATGCAGCCAGAGAGGCCGAGGTCGCCGTCGTCGTGGTGGGCCTGCCCGGCAGCTACGAGTCGGAGGGCTTCGACCGCGAGCACCTCGCGCTGCCACCCGGCCACACCCGCGTGATCGAGGCGGTCCTCGACACCGGCACCCCCACGGTGGTCGTGCTCCAGAACGGCGCCCCCGTGGTGCTGCCCTGGGCCTCGCGGGCCGCCGCCATCGTGGAGGGCTACCTCGGTGGTCAGGCGGGCGGCTCCGCGCTGGCGGACGTGCTGGTCGGGGACGCGGAGCCGGGCGGCCGGCTCGCGGAGTCCTTCCCCGCCGCGGTCGGCGAGCTCCCCGCACACGCGGACTTCGCCGCCCACCCCAAGCAGGTGCAGCACCGCGAGGGGCCGCTGGTCGGCTACCGGTTCCACGACACCGCCGGGGTGGCGGCCGCCTTCCCCTTCGGTCATGGGCTGAGCTACACCACCTTCGACGTCTCCGCGGTCGAGGTCAGCGGCGTCGCTCCCGACGTGACGGTGACCGTGACGGTGACCAACAGCGGCGACCGCACCGGCAGCGAGGTGGTGCAGCTCTACCTGCGCGCCCCCACCGGGACCGTGTGGCGGCCCGACAGGACGCTCGTGGGCTACGAGAAGATCACCCTCGCGTCGGGCTCATCGCAGCAGGTGACGCTCCACCTCGACCGCCGGAGCTTCGCGGTCTACGACGTCACCCGATCGGACTGGGTGGTGGAAGCCGGCCGCTACGAGCTGCTGCTCGGCCGCTCCTCCACCGAGATCCTCCACACCGCGACCCTGGAGGTGGACACCGGTGAGGAGCTGACCCCCGCGCCCGTACCCGCCGGCCACCGCGCGGACGACACGACCTTCGAAGCGCTGCTCGGTCGTCCCGTGCCGGCCCCGGACCCGGTGCAGCCCTTCACCCGTGACACGCCCGTCGCGGACCTCGACGCCACCGCCCTGGGTGCACGGGTACAGCAGCTGCTGCTCGCCACCGCGCGCCGGAAGGTGGAACGTGAGGTGCCTGCCGAGGACGAGGCGATGCACCGGATGTTCGAGTCCGTGCTCCGGGAGGCACCCGTTCGGTCCATCGTGCTGCTCGGGGGGAACAAGCCCTCGCTGAAGACGGTGGACGCGATCCTCGACCTGCTGAACGGTCGGGTGCGCGATCAGGTGGAGGCGGGCGTTGGCCGGGTCCGCCAACTGCTGCACCTCGACGACGACCCGCGGTGACGCGCCGGCCGGTCACCTCGCAGGGCGCAGGGCGCCGGATGGTGCGCGCAGGCCACCCGGTGAGGCCGGGATCAGGTCAGTAGATCGGGATGGAGCTGTCCACCTGGCGGCTGTAGGCGTTGATCCCACCGCGCATCGACCGTGCCTTGAACCCCGCGCCGCGCAGCAGCTCCGTGGACTCCAGCGACCGCACGCCCGAGCGGCAGTGCACCACGTACTCCGTGGTCGGGTCGAGCTCCGAGAGGCGCCCCGCGAGGGTGTCCTTGGGGATCAGCGTGGCGCCGGGGATCCGGTTGATCTCGTACTCGTGGGGCTCACGGACGTCGATCAGGGCGACGTCGGGCTTGTCCGCGATCTCCACGTACTCCGTGGGCAGGATCTCCAGATCGGCCAGGGACAGGTCCGCCTCCTGCACCCGATCGTGGGAGGGCACCCCGCAGAACTCCTCGTAGTCGATCAGCTCGGTCACGGTCGGCTCGTCGCCGCACACGGGGCAGTCGGGGTCCTTGCGCACCCGCACGTACATCCACTCCTGGGCGAGCGCGTCGTACAGCCCGAGCCGTCCGATCATCGGCTCGCCGATGCCGGTGATCAGCTTGATGCCCTCGATGCCCTGGGCGGTGCCGATGTGGCCGGCCATGATGCCGAGCACCCCGCCCTCCGCGCAGTTGGGGACCATCCCCGGCGGTGGCGGCTCGGGGAACATGCAGCGGTAGCAGGGCCCTTCAGCCGCGTAGAACACGCTCAGCTGCCCCTCGAAGCGGAAGATCGAGCCGTACACGTTCGGGATCCCGGTCAGCACGCAGGCGTCGTTGACCAGGTAGCGGGTCGGGAAGTTGTCCGTGCCGTCGATGACCAGGTCGTAGCCGGCCACGATCTGAAGGGCGTTGTCGGAGGTCAGGAAGGTGCGGTGCTCGACCACCTCGACGTGGGGGTTGACCTCCGCGATCGCCGCGCGTGCGGAGTCGATCTTGTGGGTGCCGATGTCGGAGGTGCCGTGGATGATCTGGCGCTGCAGGTTGGAGGCGTCGACGACGTCGTCGTCCACCAGGCCGAGGGTGCCCACGCCGGCCGCGGCGAGGTAGAGCGCCAGGGGTGAGCCGAGTCCCCCGGTGCCCACCAGCAGCACCCGGGCGGCCTTGAGACGCTCCTGTCCCTCGATCCCGACCTCGGGGATGATCAGGTGACGCGAGTAGCGCGCGATCTCCTCGTGGGAGAGGGGCTCGCGCCGATCGACGACGGGTACGGGCACGCGGATCTCCTCTGGAGGTTGCCTGCGCAAGGTACCGGTGCGGTCCCCGGCACCGCTTCAGCCCGCCGCCCTGCGGCCGATTGGACGCTCGAACCACAGCCGCGCCACCCCGGAGTCCACGTGCGTCGCACCGCACAGGGAGCTGTCCAGGAGGACACCTCGACCCTCTCCACCCTGCTGGAGCACGTCCCGGACCTGCTCCAGGGTTTCGCAGCGTTCGAGAACACGGAGCTGCCCGCCGCCATCGACGCCGTGCTCGCCCGGCTCGGCACCCTGGTGGATGCTGACCGGACCTACCTGTTCCGGGTGTGGCACGCCCCGGACGGCAGCCGCTTCGTCGACAACGACCACGAGTGGTGCGCGCCCGGCATCACCCCGCAGATCGAGCACCTGCAGGGCCTGCCGATCGAGATGGCTGCCGCGTGGCTCCCGCAGCTCGAGGCGCGCCAGCCGGTGTACATCCCCCGGGTGTCCGACCTGCCGGAGACCCGCCCTGACCGTGACGTGCTCCTGGAACAGGGCATCCGCTCGCTGCTGGTCACGCCCCCGCTCAGCGCGGGGGAGCTGGTCGGCTTCATCGGCTACGACGCGGTGCGGGAGGAACGGGTGTGGTCACCCAACCAGCGGCTGCTCCTCGGCGTGGTCGCCGACGCGGTGTGCAGCGCGCTGCTCCGCCAGCGGGCGCTCCGGGAGCTGTCCCACAGCGAGCGTCGCTTCCGCATCTTCGCTCGCCTGTCCACCGACCTGGGGCTGGTCCTCGACGACGCGGGAGGCCTGCTCGAGGTGTCCGCCTCCGCCCGTCCGCTGCTCGGCTGGGATCCGGCCGCGATGCTGGGCACACCCTGGCGCGAACACGTCCACCCCGAGGACCACGACCACCTCGAGGACGCCCTGCTGCACAGCTCGCTGCGGCCGGGGGTCGCCGTGGAGACCGACGACCACCGCGTGCGCCACGATGACGGCACCTGGCGGTGGTTCTCCGCCACCGTGACCGACCTACGGGAGGAGCCCACCGTGGGAGGTGTCGCGGTCGTGGCCCGCGACATCGACGCCCGCAAGCGCACCGAGGCCCAGCTCGCCCACCAGGCGCTGCACGACCCGCTGACCGGCCTGCCCAACCGGGCGCTGCTGCTCGACCGCCTCACCCAGGCGCTGGAGCGCTCGCGGCGGCACGACGGGACCGTGGCCGTGGTGTTCCTCGACCTCGACCACTTCAAGCTGTTCAACGACTCCCAGGGCCACGCCCGCGGCGACGCGCTGCTGCGGGCCTGCGCCGCGCGGCTGCGTGCCGCGGTCCGCGACGCCGACACCGTGGCGCGCTTCGGCGGCGACGAGTTCGTGGTCGTCCTCGACGGTACCGACCGTGCCGAGGACGCCTGGGTGGCGGCCCAACGCATCCTGGAGGCGTTGCGGGAGCCGATCGCGGTGGCCGGGACCCACCACCGGGTGACCGCCAGCGCCGGGTTCGTGCTGGCGACACCCGACAGCAGCGCTCAGGACCTGCTGCGCGACGCCGACACGGCGATGTCGCAGGCGAAGCGCTCCGGGCGGGAGCAGGTGCGCGGGCTGGACCCGGCGCTGCGCTCCCGGCTGCTGGAGGAGGCCGACCTGGTCCGTGACCTGCGGGGCGTGGAGCACCGCGAGGAACTCGCGGTGGAGTACCAGCCGATCTTCAACCTCGGTGCGGGGGCGTGCGTGGGCTACGAGGCCCTGGTGCGCTGGGACCACCTGACGCGGGGTCGCATCACCCCGGACCGGTTCATCCCGCTCGCGGAGGAGCATGGGATGATCACCGGCATCGGTGACGCCGTGCTGGCTGCCAGCCTGTCACAGCTCGCACGGTGGGACGGGCACTTCCCCGGTCACCAGCGACGCTCGATGGCCGTCAACCTGTCCGTCCACCAGCTGCACGACCCCGACCTCGTCGAACGGGTCCGGGAACTGCTCGCCGTCTACGACGTGGTAGCCAAGCGTCTGACCTTCGAGCTGACCGAGAGCGCCCTGATGGCCGAGCCCGAGGCCAGCAGCCGGGTCCTGACCGCGCTGCGTGAGCTCGGATGCCGTATCGCGATCGACGACTTCGGGACCGGCTACTCCTCGCTGGCCTACCTCCGCCAGCTCCCGGTGACCACGCTGAAGGTCGACCGGTCCTTCATCCAGTGGCTGGGCCAGGACGAGCGGGACGAGCGCGTGGTCACGGTGGTGCTGACCCTGGCCCGGGAGTTCGGTCTGCGCACCATCGCCGAGGGGATCGAGACCGACGAACAGCGTCGGCTCCTCGAGCGTCTGGGCTGCGTGTACGGCCAGGGCTACCTGCTCGCCCGCCCGGCACCGCCGGACGCGCTCGAGGCTCAGACGTTCATGCCCATGGCCCTGAGTTCCTCGCGCACGTAGTCGGCGATCATCGAGGTGTCCCACGGCGGGGTGAAGGTGAACTCCACCTCGACGCGGTCGACGCCCGGCATGGCACCGAGGATCACCGAGCACTGCTGGTGGATCACCTCGGTCAGCGGGCACCCCATCGAGGTCAGGGTCATCAGCACGTGGGCGTACCCGCGCTCAGGCTTGGTGACCTCGTAGACCAGCCCCAGATCGACGATGTTGTAGCCGATCTCCGGATCGACGACGGCCCTGAGCCCGTTCATCAGATCCTGGGGCGCGGGCATGCCGTCCTCCTCCAGCGGCAGGTCCTCGAAGGGATGGCGCTGGCGCGGTTGCTGCTCGGCGGGAGGCTGCCCGTCCGGGGTGTCGTACTCCGGGACGGCGTCGTCACGGGTCGCGGTGGCGGTGTGGTCGTGGGTGCTCACGGTCACTCCTCGTGGGTGACGGTGTGGGCGTTCGCGCCGCGCTCGTAGGTCTCGATGGCGTCCCGTAGGGCCATCCAACCCAGCAGCGCACACTTGACGCGGACGGGGAACTTGGCGACACCGGTGAAGGCGATGCCGTCACCGAGGTCGTCGGGGCGGGCCGGCTCCTCGCCGTGCATCATCATCCGGAAGTCCTCGGCGAGGTCGAGCGCGTCCTTCAGCTCCCGGCCGGTGGTGGCGTCGGTCATGGCGGAGGCGGACGCCTGGCTGATCGAGCAGCCCTCGCCGTCGAAGACCACCGCATCGAGGTGGCCGTCGGCCACCCGGATGCGCAGGTCCATCTCGTCGCCGCACAGGGGGTTGGAGTGGTGGACGTGGACCGCTTCGTCGTCCAGCGACGGCGCCCGGTTGTGGGGCTTGCGGTAGTGGTCCAGGATGATCTCCTGGTACAGGTCCTCCATCGACACGGCGGCTCCTTCAGCGGGCGAAGAACGCGGCGGCGGCTGCGATCCCCTCCACCAGGGGTTCGAGATCGTCCACGTCGTTGTAGATGTAGGCGCTGGCGCGGGTCGTGGCCGCCACCTCGAGGCAGCGCATCAGGGGCTTGGTGCAGTGGTGGCCCACGCGCACGCACACCCCTCGGGAGCCGAGCATCGCGCCGACATCGTGGGGGTGGATGCCGTCGAGGACGAAGGATACGGCGCTGCCGCGCAGGTTCACGTCCTTCGGACCGTGGACACGCACGCCCGGGACGGTCGCCAGGGCATCGAGCATCGCTGCGGTCAGCTCACGCTCGTGCTCACGGACCGCGTCCATCCCGAGCGTCTCGAGCTCGGTGATGGCTGCCGACAGCCCGGCAGCCTCCGCGATCATCGGGGTCCCGGCCTCGAAGCGGTGGGGCACGTCGTTCCAGGTCGCACCCTCCAGGGTGACGTCGCGGATCATGTCACCGCCGGTGAGGAAGGGCTCCATGCGCTCGAGCAGCTCCGGACGCGCCACCAGCGCGCCGATGCCGGTGGGCGCGAGCAGCTTGTGCCCGGTGATCGCGTAGCTGTCCACGCCCAGCTCGCGCAGGCTCAGCGGCAGGTGGGGCGCCGCCTGCGCTCCGTCGACGTGCACGATGGCGCGGTCGTTCGCCTCGCGGATCATCGCCGTCAGGCGCGCCACGTCGTTGATGGTGCCGAGCACGTTGGAGACGTGGACGAAGGCGGCGAAGGTGACCCGACCGTCGGCCAGCAGCTCCGCCGCCACCTCCATGTCGAGCTGGCCGTCCTCGGTGAGGGGGATGTGGCGGATCTCCGCCCCCACCGCGTGGGCGGCCTGGGTGAAGGGGACGAGGTTCGCGTGGTGCTCCATCACCGTGGAGAGCACCACATCGTCCGGCCCGAGGTGGGCCCGCACGTAGCCGTAGGCCAGCAGGTTGCACGCCTCCGTGGCGTTCTTGGTGAACACCACGCCTCGCGGATCGGCGTCGAGGAACCGTGCGAGGTCGCTGCGAGCGCCCTCGTACAGATCCGTCGCCTCCTCCGCCAGGGGGTAGACGCCACGGTGCACGTTCGACCGGGACCACCGGTAGTAGTGGTCCATGGCGGCCAGCACCGGCTCCGGGGTCAGGGAGGAGGCGGCTGAGTCGAGGTAGACGAGCCGGTGCCCGTCGAGCTCCCGGTCCAGGACCGGGTAGCTGGCGCGGACGGCCTCGACGTCGATCGACATGGGTGGTGGAGCCTTCCTACGGGCAGGCGGTGGTGCGCTCAGACGCCCACACCGTGCTCGGCGCGGATGCCCTCATAGCCGCCCTGCTCGAGCTCGTCGGCGAGCTCGGCGCCGCCGGAGGCGACGATACGGCCCTCGAACATCACGTGCACCTCGTCGGCGGTGATGTAGCGCAGGATGCGGGTGTAGTGGGTGATGATCAACACGCCGAGGTCCGGTCCGGAGAGCCGGTTGACCCCCTCGGCCACGATCTTCAGGGCGTCGACGTCCAACCCGGAGTCGGTCTCGTCGAGCACGGCGAGCTGGGGCTTGAGCAGCGCGGCCTGCAGGATCTCGAACCGCTTCTTCTCACCGCCCGAGAAGCCCTCGTTGACCGAGCGTTGCAGGAACGAGTCGTCGACGCCGAGCTCGGCCATCTCCGAGCGCAGGCTCTGCATGAACTCGCGGACGGGCACGTCCTCACCGCGGATGGCGTTGACCGCGGTGCGCAGGAAGTTGGTCAGCGACACCCCGGGGACCTCCACGGGGTACTGCATCGCGAGGAACACCCCGAGCTGGGCCCGCTCGTCGGGGGTGAGCTCGTTGAGCTCGGTGCCCTTCCAGGTGATGGTCCCGCCGGTGATCTCGTAGGCGGGGTGGCCGGCGATGGCGTAGGCCAGGGTGGACTTGCCGGAGCCGTTGGGCCCCATCAGGGCGATGGTCTTGCCCTTGTCGAGGTCGAGGTCGACCCCACGCAGGATCGGGGTGTCGTCCGCCTCGACGTGGAGGTCGCGGATCTCGAGGTCAGCCATGGGTCTGCGCTTTCGGTGTCGTGGTCCGGCACGGGGCCGGTCGGTCAGGTCGTGGGGGCACCGCAGCTGCAGCGCCGTCGGTGCAGGGTGTGTCAGTGCTGCGGGAAGGGGGCGTCGTTGAGCGCCGTGGAGGTATCGACCGTCACCCGGTCGTCGGTGACGGTGACCGCGAAGGTCGGCACGGGGGTCATCGCAGGCAACGAGGACGGGCGTCCGTCGTCGAGGTCGAAGGTGGAGCCGTGCAGGGAGCACTCCACCCCGTTGCCCCACACGGATCCGCCGTCGGCCAACGACCACTGCTGGTGGGAGCAGGTGTCGTGGATGGCCTTGACCTCGTCCCCGACGCGCACCAGGCACACCGGGACCCCGTCCACGTCCACGCGGACGGGGCGTCCCTCCTCCAGCCGGCTGAAGCGGGCGTGGGCCTCACTCATCGTGCACGTCCTGCAGGCTGGCGTCGTTGACCTGGAAGTTCGACAGGTCCGCGGCGTCCACCAGGGCGTCGATGCGCTCCAGCGCCGCGTCCTGGACCCCGGGTAGGTCGACGTCGGAGAACACCTCACGGAAGAAGCCGGTCACGATCAGGCGCAGGGCCTGGTCGCGTGGGATGCCGCGGGAGGTGAGGTAGTACAGCTGCAGCGCGTCGATCTGGCCGGTCGCGGAGCCGTGGCCCGCGGTGATGTCCGCGCACTCGATCTCCAGGAAGGGCGTGGCGTCCGCACGCGCTCCCTCGGTGAGGATCAACGACTTGTTGTTCTCGTCGGTGTCGGTGCCCACGGCGTCGCGGTGCACGAAGATGTTGCCGCGGAACACCGTCCGGCTGTGGCCCTGCAGCGCACCCTTGAACAGCACGTCGGACAGCGCGTTGGGCGCGATGTGCCGCACGTAGGGCTGGAGGTCGAACCACTGCCCCTCGTCGGCGAAGTACACCCCGAGCGGGCGGGTCTGGGCACCGGGGCCCATCAGGTCGGTCTCCGGCAGGAAACGCACGGTCCGCCCGCCAAGCGTCACCGACAGATGGCGGACCTCCGCGTCGCGGTGGGCCTGGACCTTCTGCAGGGCCAGGTGGTCCACCTGGTCACCCCACAGCTGGAAGGAGACCACGTCGAGCTTGGCGGCGTCGGCAGCGATGACCTCGACCACCTCGTCGACCAGCGCGTCCACCTCCGGCGTGGAGGTGTGCTCGAGGTAGAGCGCGGCCCGGGCGTGGTGGCCGAGGACCGCCAACACCCGCGGCAGGTGCGCGCCCGTCTGCGTGGCGTGGACCTGAACGACGATAGGCTCCTCGAGCTCCACCTCGGCGGGGATGTGGACGAACACCCCGGCGGTCCAGGCGGCGTCGTTGACCGTGATCGTGCGGTCCGCGTCGCCGCCGGTGCCCTCCGGGTCGCCGGAGGTCAGGCTGGCGAGGTGGGCCTCGACGAGCTCGCGATGTTCGGTCGCCGCGGTGGACAGGTCGGTGACGACCACACCGCGCGCGGCGAGGTCAGCCGGGAGCGTGACCTCCGCGAGCGCGCCATCGACGATCCGCGCGACCGGCAGGGCCAGGTCCAGCGACTCGGTGAAGGAAGCCGGCGCGCTGCCCACCCCCGAGCGCACGATGTCGCGCTCGACATCGATGCGCTGCTGGAAGGGGGTGGAGCGCCAGAACTCGTCCTTGCGGCTGTCTGGCCAGGCGAGATCCGACGCCCGCTTGGCGGCGGCGAGCCGCCGGTCGGTGAGCCAGGTCGGCTCCCCGGCGGCTGCGCTCGCCCCAGCGAGGTCGTCCTCGGTGAAGGTGGACAGGGTGGTCATCCGATGGCGCCTTCCATCTCGAGCGCGATCAGGCGGTTGAGCTCGACCGAGTACTCCATCGGCAGCTCACGCGCGATGGGCTCGATGAACCCGCGCACGATCATCGCCGTGGCCTCGTCCTCGTCGATCCCGCGCGACTGCATGTAGAACAGCTGGTCGTCGGAGA
>LFIK01000351.1_pt1 | contig 34116 bp, 26 predicted proteins | sample 643401 | NCBI WGS metagenome assembly LFIK01 (sample SAMN03777447, study PRJNA286221) | soda lake metagenome | biome: soda lake; feature: Kulunda steppe; material: water; isolation source: sample T5-Br brine of Lake Tanatar-5 | place: Russia: Kulunda steppe | collected 2010-07
GCGCATCCTCATCGACGATCATGAGGCGATGGACACTGGTGCGCGCGCCATGGGCGTCGGTCGCATCAAGCGTGACCGACCGAAAGAGTTCCAGTTCACGCAGGCGTTCGGAGAAGCGCTCAGTGCGCTCGGCCGCGGTCCGGTAGCCTTGTGCGAATTCCAAAGCGCGGATCAGCGCAGCCTCGCTTTCTCCCTCATCCGAGAAGAGCCGTTCACCGCCCTCACTGCCGAGCCCTTCATGTGACTCGTCGATACACAGGACCGGATCCTGCCCGTCCACCTCGCCGATGATGAACGGATAGCGGCGCAGATAGGCAGGCAGATACTCCGCATTCCACTGCCCATCCTCAGTGACAAAGGCGCTGGTCCCGGGCGCAAGGCCGGTCACGAACACCGCCGCGGGCGCGGCCGCACCGGGCAGGAATGCGACCGGAAGATGCCCGAGCGCGGATGCGAATTCATCGATCAGAGCGGGGATGAGATTCGCCTCGCGCGCGAATTTGTACGGATGCTCCGGCACCTGCATGCGCAGATCCCGGTGCTTCTCCGTGTTCAGCGGAACGCAGTTGCGGTAGAATAACGGCTTGGACATACCATCCCTCGGCAGAGTCGCGTTTTCGAGTTTACCCTTATCACCACGTCAAATCCCTGACCTGACAGCAGCGCGGCGAGTTGGCAGCCGACATGGAGCGTCAGGTTCTACAACTCGCCTTGGCGCCTGCAGAATGGTGACCGCAACCCAGACCAAAAGATACATCACAAGAGCGGCCCTGAAGCTGACGCGGGTGACTCGCAGATTGTGGCCAGTGTTGCTGCACCGCCGATCGAAAGCCCGGCCATACACGAAATCGGGGACGCCAGCTCCGGAAGCAGGTGACGACCGCCCTCATACCCGGGGAAGAAAAGGACCGATTTTATCCGCCTTTTGAATTCGTTACTTGGCAACACAAAGTCTCCGAAAACTCTTCGTATCTATCGTTCCGTCATTGCTCTCGAACCATTTGCACCTTTGGTCGACAAAACCGATGCATTTTGTCACCCGGCATGAACCGTCATTCCACAATCCGCACCTTACCTAGGGTCAGGATCACCCGAATCTGCCCACCGGACAAGTTTTTTCCGCCCCGCTTTGTGTCTTCAGTCGCACGCGCGCCTGAATTTGGGCAGGTCTTCGAACAGAAACGCGCGGCTATGCAGGCGCGCAGTCCCGCAATGATGGACTGTCAGGTGATTGGCAGGTGGGCGAAAAATCAGGCCGATGAGCCGTAGATTTCCAGATTCCGGACGCCGAGCAGATGCGAACACACCCCAAGATGCAGCGCAGCGCGCATCAGGGCGCGCGTCCGCCGCGCCGGAAGCATGGCCGCAATCCCGGCTCCGGCCATCAGGACAGCGGCCTTCGCACCCGCCTGCGCAAACAGCATGAGCCGGGGCATCAACCGGTCAGAGGCTGTCAGGCGGCCATGGACCTGTCCGGCGCGGTAATGGCGGGACAAGAGGACCCACAGTCGTTCGCGTTCGGGGGGTACGTCCTCGTACACCACCGCAGCAGGGGCGAAGCCGATCGTGCCACCATCGCGCACAAGGCCACTGAAATACACGTCATCCTCGCCGCCGCTGCGCCCCAGGCCCGGATCGAAGCGACGGCCCTGCACGTGCGGGCTGCTCAGCCGCAGGATCACGTTGCCGGTGTAGCCGGTCATGATCCGGCCATCGCGCTGGATCACTGGCCCGGTGTCGTGCAGCTTAGCGCGCCGCATCCACCCCGGGGCGGTTGGACCATACACTGCCACGACCGGGCCCAGCACAGCATCGGCACCAGTCGTCGCGATGTTCGCAAGCAGGACCCGCGCCCAGTCGGGGGTGGCGATCTCATCGTCGTCGATGATCGCCAGAAACTCGGCTCCGAGGATATGCGCCCGATCCAGCAGCGCGTTGCGCGCCACCGAGATATTCCGGGCGGGTGCGTGGACATGGTGCATGGGCAGTGACGCGGCGCGGCTTGCGGCCTCGACAAGCGGGCGGGCAGACGGCGTGTCGTCATTGTCTGCAACGATGACGCAGCAGCGGGTCCTTGGCAGAAGGGTTTGCGCAGCCAGGCTCTGCAGCGTCCACGCCAGAGCCGGTCTGCGAAAGGTGCAGACCCCGAAAGCCAGAGGCCCTGAATTCGCAGGCCAATGATCACATCCGTCGTCGCGCATTTTGCCCTCCCGTCATGACCTGTCCAGCATCGACCAGCGTCCGGTCAAAGCACCACGCGACGGCTCTTGCCGAAAGACGCGGCCCCGCGATCCCCGACCCGGCGACCCGCAAACCGGCTGCGACCGATCGCCCATGGCGATCAGCGTGAACATGCCTGCGGGTCGGGGCAGCAGGGATCATGCGTTGATTGGCGGGGCGCGGAGTGTTACCAATAACATCTGTCAATTTGGCGATTTCCACCATGACACTTTCTAGCGTGGCTCCACCCAGCGCGCCTGTCTGGCGAAGCGGCGCGGCATGGCGAGGCGGGTAATGGAAATGCACATTGGTCTGTTTCTTGCTGCAGCAGTCATTTGCACGGTCGCCGTCGGTGCCGCCACTTGGGGGCTGGGCGGCTCTTGGGCTATGGTGGTCGGTATGGCCGTAGCAACACTTGTGGTTGCCCAGCTTCTGTATCTCGCAGTGCTTATCCTGTTTGTTTTTTGGCCCGGCGCGAGAGAACCTGCACGGCGGCAGGCGCTTCGCCCCGATCGCCGCGACCCCAGCCTGCGGACAGAGGTTGGTGGCAGAATTCCGAAGCGTCCATCCGCGCTTCCGGACTGAGCGAGAGCCACCAGGCACGTGCCTGCAAAGACGCCGCATGCGCGCGAAACGCACTGCGCTTTCAAAGCTGTGCTGGGTCATCGGTTGTCCTTGAGCGTGTGAGGATCCGGCGCAGTTCCGGGCCGGACCGCAATGTACAAAACGCCAGCATGACAGCCACCTCCCATCCCAGCAGGATCGACAGGTCACCTGCTGCGAACGCGACAAGCGGCAGGAACGACAGGAAAAAGGCCAGCCTTATGAACTGGCTCGATGTGCGCTCGAAATCGCCGCCGCAGCGGCGGATCGCATAGGGCGCCCACATCCGCACCAGATGGGCCATGAAGAGGACAGCACCGGCGGGCCCCAGCGGAAAGAAGATCAACGGGGACAGCATCTTGCCGGTCTGAAGAGAAAGATACAGGAACACGCGCCAGAACAATGTCGCCCGGTTGAAGCCGGCGAACAGCAAAGCCCCCAGCAGAACGCAGCCCATCCAGCCCGAAAGAAGTACTGCAAATTCATGGATTGCCGTGTCCGGCACGGCGAAACCGGCCCGCGCATAAGCTGCAGCGCGCCCCGCCTCGCCCATGACCGCGAGCGCGACGACTGCGAACAGCAGCGACCAGACCCACGCCGATAGCGGGTGGACATAATCGCGGTAGGCGGGGAATTGCGGCGACAGCTTTGGTGCGGCTTCGCTGCGCTCTCCGACCCGATCGTTGTCGGCATAACCGATCTCGTACACGGTCATGTAGGACAGAAACAGCAGCACCAGCGCCAGGAGAACGCGCCCGTCGCCCGGCAACGCAGCAAGGCCGAACAGAAGCAGCACGATCGGCAATTCCTCGAGCAGGATCTGCTTGACCAGGAAGCCGGGGCTTCGCTTGACCCGTGCGGTATAGGCGAATGGGATATAGGCCATGGCCATGGGGTTCGGTCGCGCGCATGGCGGCCAGCGCACCAGAAAGCCGTGACGTAGATAGGCCAGAAGATCCGCGTCGTCCCGGTCGCAATCGGTGATGGCCAGGTCCCGCGCCGGATCGGGCATCGCCCCGGCCCGGCGCAGCATGGCAAGCTTGCCCGCACGGCGATCCCGCACCATGCGGTGCAGCCCCGGCGCCACCAGCCGGGCGGCTTCCAGCCGCGATCCCCTGAGCAAGGTGCGGAGGACGAAATCGCAGCCGAAAGAGACGATGGTGATGCGTTGCACGGAAATGGCGTCCAGCGCCGTCACAAGCCGCTGGTTGCGATATGCGCGAAACAGCGACTGCGCGCGCCTGCGAAAGCTCATGATCATCCAGGGGCAAAGCAGCAGGCCGATCCACAACCTCAGCGGATCGACCCAGCGCCGCGCGGCGCCCGCCGGAAGCACCATGCGCAGCACCGCGCCCAAGAGCCGGAACAGCGGCAGATATAACGCCGCCGGGCGGGCCTGTGCGAGGAACAGGTCAGTCGAGCTTTGGCCGCAAAGCGTGAAGTCGAAATCAACATAGACATGGCGCGGCGGCTTTGACTGGCCGAGGGCACGCAGGACAGCCAGCGCCTCGGCCGGGTCGATGGCTGCTGTAGTACCAGGGCGCGCTGTGGGTCGCTCTGCAAGGCGCGGCGCGGGGTCGTGCTGCTCCGTCCCGACCACATCTCGCACGGGACCGGCACCCGGCGCTCCGGCATCCGCGTCGCTGCAACGCACGCTGGTCGAAGCGTCCTTCATGCCGGTGCCTCCACGCTTGGGGCAGGTCGCGATATCGACAATTCCCGAACGGCCCGCTGGCCATAGACGAGACCAGCCAGCACTGCGACCGTCAGCATCTGGAATTCGGAGAAGACCGGCACCTCGACCATCGCCAGGATGGCCACGAACGTCACCACGGTGAAGAAGAAAACAGCGGGCGCATCGCCCGTCGACAGCAGCCAGCGGCAGCACAGGAACAGGGCGGCCCCCAGCAGCATCAGATGCAGGGCAGCCCCCACAAGGCCGATCTCGACCGCACTTTCCAGAAACAGGTTGTGAAAGTTGAACCCCGAGCGCGAGGGGATGTGAAACTCCACCCACAACGCCTCGGCCAGCGCGTTTCCCTGCACCCAGAACCCCCGATAGCCGGTTCCCAGCCATGGCGCGTGTCTGATCTCATCCAATGCCGCCGCCCACAGGTCGGTCCGGCCTGTAAGCGTAGGGTCCTTGCCGGTCAGATCGATCACCGCGCTCACGATTGTCTGGTGAAGCGACAGCGCCGCACCAGCGGCGCCCAGCCCGACCGCCGCCAGAAGCGCCATCCGCCTTGCGCGCCGCGGCGGGGGCAGGTTCTGGACGTGCAGCACCACCACGGCCGTCCCCAGTGCCGCCAGCGCAGCGACGGCTGCGCCAAGGGATTCGGCCATCACGATCTGCGGCAGGGCCATGCCAGCCCCGCCCAACCCTGCAAGCCGCCAACGGATCGGCGTCCGGCGACCGACCAGCAACGCGCAGGAGGCCAGCAACAACACCACCATCGTGAACGCATAATAGTTCTTGCTTTCGAAAATACCGATCCAGACCCCGTCATCACGCATGTCGCCGATCACGAGGCTGGCTGTTCCGGCCACTGTCAGCCCCAGAAGCGTCACCTTGAGAAACACTGTCGGTGACAACCGTGTAGCCAGCACCGCGGCGATGACGAAAGTGATTAGCACCTGCGTTCCGTGCCGTGCGCTAAGATCCGGGTGTTCGGACCATAGCGCGCTGGCGACGCACCACAGGGGCAGCAGCAGCAGCCAGCCATGCGCATGGATCGCCCGCCAGGAGGCGTCCGCCCGGCGCAGGATCAGCAGCAGACCGCTCAACAGGAAGATGATCACTCCTGCCCGCCCGAGAAACGACACGAAGACCAGCGCAGTCAGGCAGATCGCGGCCAGAAGCGCGTTAGGGCAGATGACGATCGACGCCGCTCTGCGCGCCCGGTATGGGGCGACCGTTCGACCGCCCCATCCGGCGGGCCCATGCCCGCCCGTCCCGTGGCCACCCCCTTCAAGGCCCACAGTCGCTGCGCCTGCCCGGACTACACCGCGTCCTGTCCTGGTCGCGGCCGCACGTCCCTGACGCTGACCCGGGTCCGGCTGAACGTCCATGCGTCTTGGGGGGTAGCGCGCCATGATCGTTTACTCCGCCGCATGGACACAAAGCACGGATCCTGCGAACTGGCAGGGCTCGCCCAGCGCTGTGTAGGCGACCCAGTCGATGTCCATCCTGATGGGCCGGTCCGGTGGGTCGAAAGGCCCCATCCAGTCGGTAAGGGTGTCGCTGCCCCACAGGCTGAGATAGATCTTCTGCGGCCGCTCGGGCAGTGGCTGCGCCGTTGCCTCGTGAACCTGAACGCCGTCCACGAACCATCGCAACCGGTCGGGCTCCCAGATGAAGGAAAAGACATGAAAGGCCGCGTCGGCGGGGGCGGGCAAGTCAGGCGTCGCGCCGTGCCGGGGCTCGCCATCCACATAAGTGTTGACCGTGACCTCGTGCAGCTTGCCCGTCAGCACCTCGAAATCGATCTCGTCGTGGCGCTCGCCATGGACCGGGCCGATATAGGTGAAGAACGCCGCATTCAGGCCACTGCCCGTGTCGGTGCGCACCCTTGCCTCGAAGGTGCCATGACCGAAGCGGCTGCGCGTCTGGATCTCGCCGCAGCGGTGATGCGCGTCAGCATCGCGTCCCGTTAGAAAATAGAGCCCGAGCCGACCCGGCGCATGGGCCACGGCCGTTTCGGACCAGAGGCAGTTCTGGTGCGGTCCGTTGCTCCACCCGTCCGAGATGTACCAGCGCTCGTGATCCAGCGTGGCGAAGGTGTCGCGAAACGAACCGCCAAGCGCGTCACTGCCCGTCGCCCCCGATCCCGCAGCGAGTGCAAGGACAAACCCCAGAGCGGGGACGAAGTTCATCCGGGCCGAAGGCGGTTCAGCCTGCCTGTGTCGGTTCGACATAAGGGTACCCTCCCATAACGTCGGCGCGGGTAAATTTGCCCAGCGCCCGCATGTCGGTCTTGTTCAGGGTGATGCCGAGCAGCCGGTCATACACCATCGGCTCGTCACCGAGCGCTGCGGCTAGCACATCGCGGCGTATCCGGCCCCATTCCACCACCATCACCAGACCGTCGATCACCGGCAGCAGGGCGCGCGCATCTGACACCGGCCCCAACGGTGCAAGATCGATGACCGTCAGGCCGTAATCCATCCGGGCCTCGGCGATCAGTTCGCGGAACCCGGATGTTGCGGCTATGTTGCCTGCATCCGGATCATTGAGCGGAAAATTGGACGGCAGCAGATGCAATCCGGTATTCTGCTCTTGCCGCAATGCCACCCGCCACGCCGTGCGCTCCTGCAGAACGTTCCGCAGCCCGATGCCCATGCCTTGACGCAAGCTGCGCGTCAGTCCCGAGGTGCGCAGATCGGCATCCACCAGCAGGACAGAGCGCCCCGACACAGCCATCATGGCTGCGAGGTTGGCGGCCACGGTGGTCTTGCCCTCGCCGGGCAAAAGGGAAATGACACCGACGACATGGCCTGCCCGCTCGGCCATGTCGGGTTCGCACCCGATGCGGATGGCGCGCATCGTCTCGGTGAACTGCGAATGCGGGTGTTGCAAGACGTTGAAACCGTGCTCGAACGCATTGCGCGGCTTGCCGCGTCCACGACCACGCGGCCGCGCCGCCGGTACGGCGGGCACAGCAGCCTCGATCTCTTCCTGTGTCAATTGAGGGAGGTAGCCGAAAAAGGGCAGCCCGCTGACCTCTTGCACATCTTCGCGACTGCGTATCGCCTGCAGGCGGCGGTCGCGCCAGACTGCGAGTCCGCCGCCTGCAATCCCGCCCAGCAACAGCATCGCAGCCATGACCAGTGACCGGCGCGGCGCCACGGCGTCTTCGGGGACATTCGCCTGCGACAGCACCCGGACATTTGTGACCGGAAAGGTCTGGGTCTGCTCCAGGTCGCGCAGCCGCAGCAGATAGGTCTCGTTGAGCGCCTCGAAGGTCTCGGCCTGACGTTCCAACGACTGCAATTCCACCCGTGCCCGGGCATTGCGCAAATTCGCCTCCGATATTTCGGCGAGGCTCGCCTGCAGCATGTCGACCTCGGCCTCCAGCGCCTGGACCTCGTTCAGCGCGGTCGCGTGCAACCGCTCCATCTGCCGCTGCAGGGCGCGCGCCTCGGCCTCGATGCGGGTGGTCAGCCGGGCAACCTCGACATGATCGCGGCCGCGCTCTCGCTCCACGTCCTCGCGACGCTGCAACAACGCTTGCAACCGCCCATGCCCGTCAGCGACCTCGGCCGCATCGGCCAATCGCGCCCCGGCGGCGCCCGTCTCGACGAAACGCGCCGGATCCAGATCCTTCAGCGCGGCATAGACGCTGGCGAGGGCCCGCGCACGGGTCAGCTGCACGGTGGCTGCGGACAGATCGGTATTGAGCGCCGCGATGGTCTGCATCGCCAGCGTTTCGCCCGAAACCGTCATCAGCCCGCTGCGGGCGCGGAACTCTTCGGCCTGCAGGGCAGCCATGGTGGCATCCTGCTGGATCACCTGCAAGCGGTCTTGCAGCCAGTCGAGCACCCGCGCCGAGGCCTCGACATTGCCGATCAGCTGATCCGACACGAACGCCTGCGCATAGGCATTGACCACATCGGCGGCAAGCACCGGGTCGGTGGAAAAGAAGCGGATGCGGAACACGGCGCTGCGGCCTTCGCGGCGCACGTCGATGTCATCGCTCAGGGCTGCTGCAGCGCTCAGACGGCTGCGCAGCATTTCCGTTTCCGGGTCCGGTTCGAGATCGGGCAGCCCAGCCGCTGGCAAAAGGCTTGCCACAGCATCGCGCAGCCAGGCTGCTGCCCGGGCAGGCAAGCTGCGATCAGGTGCGACGATGGCCGGGTGCTGGTGCAGGTCCAGGGCATCGACAACGGCGAGCGCCAGGGCCTGGGACTGCAATAGCTTCAGCGCGCTTTCCAGCATCACCTCGGATTGCACCAGCGTCGTCGGGCGGTTAATGCCGCTGGCGGCGCCTGCCACCTCTTCGCCAATCATCACCTGCGTGATGGCCATATAGCTGCGCGGCGCAGTCACCAGATACGCCACCCCTAGCCCCAACGAGACGACAACAGAGGACAGCACCACCGACCAGTGGCGGCGAAGAGCGGCGAGGAGTGCGCCAAGATCGATGGTGGTGCTCGCGCGCTCTGGCGCTGGCGCGGGAGGGGTCATGGCAGGATCGCTGTCAGTGATATTCAGCAGCACTCTGTTCATGGGCCTCTCCCTGCGTCTTCGGATGGTTCGGGCGAACTGGCGCGGTCTTTCGCTTCGCTGACGCGCGCAGCGATGCGGCGCAGCAACGCGGCCCAGAACCCCAGCGACCAGGCTATCTGCATGATCGCGCCCGGCACGCCGCACAACAGGGTATCCGGCGCGCGCTGGCGCAGGGCGGCGCACACCCCGGCAATCAGGCACGTCACCAGCCAGAGCCCCGGTAAAAGCACCAGTGGCGTCCAGAGCGGCGCCAGCCCCCCAACTGCCACCAGCGGCGCGAGCGCGATCAGCGGAACGTGCCGCCCTTGAAGGCTGGCGCGGTGCTTGCTGGCCGTCGCCAGCCGGCCAGCGCCGAAAGCGGCATATTGCCGTGCCAGCCCGTCCAGCGTGTCCCGCGGGAAATACCCGATCCCGGTGGCACCCGTCAGCCAGATGCGATGGCCCGCCAGCCCCAGCCGGTGATCCAGTTCGGCATCCTCATTATGGCTGAATCTCTCGTCATACCCACCCACGGCACGAAAGGCCGAGACACGCATGAGCGCGTGATGGCCATGTTCGACGAAGCGGCCTTCGCCTGCGTTGCGATGGGCTGATCCGCCATTTCCGAACAGGGCATTCTGCGCGGCGGCAATGTTGCGCTGCACGACCCCCTCGCCAGTGGCGTGCATGCGCACCACCACGCTGTCGGCACCGGTGCGCCGGGCCTCTGACAGCAGCAGCTCGCAAAACTGCGTCGGATAATCGGCATGGGCATCGGCCCGCAGCACCCAGTCCACCGCGTGGCCATAGGTGGCGACAGCCAGGTTGACGGCGGCGGATTGCAGGCGGCGCGGGTTGTGCAGCAACCGCAAATCCGGGCGCCGGGCGGCCTCGGCCCGCACCAACTCGACGGTTCCATCGCTCGAGCCCCCATCGACGACCACCAGATGCGCGCCCAGAAGCTGCGCGCCATCCGACAACGCAGCGATCACCGCAAGGATGTGACGGGCCTCATTCAATGTGGGGATGACCACGACGATCCGGCCCGGCGGTGCAAACGGGTCGCGCGCTGCCGGACGCGGGGCAGACCGTGGCGGCAGGGTCAGCGCCTCCGTCATCCGACCGCCTCCAGCGCAGACAGCCCACGCTCCTCGGTGTTGGCTGACCTGGGCGTCAAGGGCGCGGACCGCCCCGCCAGCAGATCGACCAGTCGTTGGCAATCCTGCTGTGTGGCTCGCCAGGCTGCCGGGCCGTGGGCGGCGACCTGCCGCCGCATCGCCTCGAGCGTCGCCGCGTCCAGTGCCAGCAGGCGGTCACGCAGTCGGCACGGCTCCAACCCCTGCAGCACGAGGCCCAATCCGCGTTGGGTCAGAAATCGGCCTGTTTCGGTCCCGGCCAGCGCCAGCGGCACGGCGCCATGCAGGCAGCTTTCGTATAGCCGGTTGGGCAGCAGCCAGTCCGAATTTGCGCCTGCATCAAAGCGGTCCACCAGCCAGGCGATATCGATCGCGCCATAGATGCGGGCCAGATCGTCGGGATAGGCATAGGCGCCGTGGAACGTGATGTGCGGATTGGCCGCCAGCACCCTGTCCAGATCCGGCAAGGCATCGCGCGCAGGCCGTCCCCGGAGCACCACGCGGATCCGCCCGCCTGCCAACCGGCTCAGCCGGTCGAGGCAGCCGAGCGAGGCGGCACAGCGCAGCACACCAAACCAGCCGATGACCAGAGGCGGGTCGCCTCCTTGCCGCTGCAGTCGCGGGGGCGCGGCCACAGGGGCTGACGGGTCCCAGAACTTGTTTTCGACCAGCCAGACCGGCGCGGTCGTCTGCCTGTGGCGGAGGAAATGGGCCGACTCGAACCGCGCCGACGAGACGATGACACCATCCAGCCTGCGGCAAAGCCCGCGTTCGATGCGCCGCAAGAGCCGCGCGGCAAGACCGCCGCCGACCAGCAGGCGGTGGATGTCCAAGACCTCATAGACCAGCCGCGGCGGGGCCCTGCCGTCTGTCGCAGCGCGCAACCTCTGCGCGAGCGGCAGAATCTCGAGGTTTCGCGCAAGGATCACGTCCGGCCACCAGCCGGGCCACCAGCCCCGTTGCTGCAGGTCTCCGCCAAGCAACGGCCTGAGCGCGCTGCCGGTGCGGCGCAAGAACTGGCCGGGATGCGTGCGCCCCAAAACCAGCGCAGGCCCTGGCGACGGGGTTGCGGCCCGGCGGAACCCGGCCAGCCGCAACTCGGCCCCCCCGGCCTCCAGCATGGCAACGCGCCGCCACGTGGCCGGATCGTCAAGATCGGAGGTCAGGTAGAGCACCTGCAGCGGCCGCTCGCAGCGCGGCGTTTCGGGCGTGCATGAGGTTGCTTGCCATGCGGCGGTAGGAGCCTGCGCCATCACGCTTCCTCCGCGGTCATCTTGCGACAGTGGTGGGCGGCGTCCCGGTCGGCTGCAGGCCGGGGGTCCGCCGCTGTGTCCAGCAGCCCTGCAGCGGCACGGGCCGAGCGGCAGCGCGGCAAGAGCCCCAGTGCAAAGGCGCCCGCCTCGTCATGCGCGACGACCTCGAGGTCGCGGATGCAATCCAGGCGGACCAGCTCTGCCCAGGTCTGCGGCGCAGACGGGTCCCAGCCGAATTCGGTCAGCTCGGGCACTTCGAACACCATATGTCCCGTGGGAATGTCAGCAGGCCGGCCGGCAGGCCCGCAGAGGATCACCTGCAGTCGCCCGGCCGGTTCAGCCTGCCGGAACCACAACCAGCGCTGCGTCCTTTCGCCCAGACTGCGCCCCAAAGCGGGCCAGTTGCGCGGATCTCCGATCAGGCGGCATGCCGCCTCGGCCCAGGATCCGGCTTTCAATGCGGCTATGGCCCTCGCATATCGCAGGGCGCGGGTGTGTTGTCGTATCCTGCGGCAGATCGCCCGCGCCTCGGCCTCGCGACCGGGCGGCAACTGAAACAGAATGGTACGCTGGGCTGCGATCATGTGCTCCAGCGCCTGCACCCCGTAGCGGTGCGACGCCGATCCGGGATGCCGTCGGTAGAGGTAGAGCGCATCGGGGATCACCGCAAAGCGCGCTCCTGCCAGCATCAGCCGGAGGTAGAGATCATAATCCTCGTCGACACGCAGACTCTCGTTGTAAACCAGTGATCCTGGCACGCCCCGACGGATCAGTGGCTTCAGATAACCCAGTTGTATCCCGCGGACACCGGCCATTTGCGCGCGGATCAGGGACAGCGGATTGATCCACGATGGCTGTCGCAGCGCGCAGCGCTGCAAGAGCGTACGGGGTGGCTCCAGAAGGGGCGCGCTGAAGAACACCTGATCATCGGCGACCATATCCGCGCCCAGGATCAGCGCCGCGCGCAGCAGCCGCCGCAGCCGATCGGGGTGCACGAGATCGTCGGAATCTATGATGGCCAGCCACGCGCCCGTGGCTGCCGCCAGCGCCCTGTTGCGTGCAGCCCCCGGACCGCCGGACGCGGCCGCCTCGATCAGCCGCACCCGGGCATCGCGGGCCATTGCGGCACGGACAATGCGGCAGCTATCGTCCTGCGAGCCATCATCGCTGATGATCAACTCCAGATCGCGGTGGCTCTGCGCCAGCACAGACCGGATAGCCGCATCGAGATAGGCCGCGCCATTGTAGTTGGCCATGACCACTGAAATACGCTGGGGCGCCTCGGGTTCGGGGCACGTTTCGGGTCGCGGACCGGGCGCAGGCCAGTGCGCAGGCGGCTGGATTGCAGAGACGCTCATGGTGCGGGTCTCCGGAAGAGGGTCTGCCGCAACTCGGCGATCTGCGATACCGACAGGACGAGCGCCACGCCGACATAGGCGATGGCACCCAACCCGATCTGCAGGCCCAGCAACGCCCCGGCGCCCAGCCCCGGCAGCACTGTCGACAGGCCCACCAGCACCAGCGCCATGGCCGCCGTCGCCAGCATCGGCACCGCCAGTGGCTGCAGGTAGCGCCACGACGTGATGCCGGTCAGGCGGCGCGCAATCACGAAGCAGCCGGGCAGCACCGCGGCATTGGCCAGCACCAGCCCCAGCATCATCACTGGCAGCCCTTGGCCCACCAGCAGAACTATGGCCGCGATCACGAGCAAATACCGCGACAGGTCAAAGGCGAACCACAGATCCGGCCGTCCCAGCCCATTGGCAAGGGCGGCCGCTGGTACATGCAGCCCCGCCATGAAGCCGATCAGCGCAAAGGCTTCAATCGCCGGGATCGCCGGCTGCCAGTGGCTGCCCAGCACCAGCGGCACGGCGCTTTCCGCAAGGATGAACAACCCCCCGAACACTGGAAAGCACAGCAGCGCGCTGGCCCGCATACTATGCTCCAGTGCGCGCAGGTTTGCCGCGCGATCCCGCTGGGTCGCGGCATGATAGACCATGGCCACCGGTGTCAGCGCGCCGAAGGTGAGACCACCCAGAAGGTCGAACAGCCGCCGCCCCAGAAAATAGAGGCCCAGAACCGTCGGACCTGCCAGCAGGCCCAGCAGCAGTTGATCCAGATTGATGATATGCAGCGTGCGGTTACCCGACGAGAACACCCCGAACCGCCACAGATCGCGCAGGGCCGCGCGCCTCGGCCCGCCCCGAGGCCGCCAGCGCGCCGCATGCACGAGAACCACCAGCGAAACTGCCGAGGTGATCACCGGCGCCGTCGCCAGCGCCCAAATCCCGTATCCCTGCACCGCCATCACCACGCAGATCAGGCCGCCCAGCCCGTTGCCGACCAGTGTGCGGACGGCAATCGACCTGAACTGCATGGCCCGGACCACCAACGCCTGCGGCACGACCGCCATAAGGTCCAGCAACAGCTTCAGCCCCACGAAAGGCAACAGCAGGCCCAGAACCGGCAGCCCGACATGTGCGGCGACCAGCGGCGCCAATAGCAGGATCGGCAGATAAAGCACTGCCCCGGCGGCAATGCAGATCCAGAACACCGTATCGAGATGGGCGTCTGACAGCGCGGCGCGCTGCACGATCGCCTCGCCGAAGGCGCCTGGCGCGGCGCAGCTGACCAGCGTCAGGATCGCCAGCGCCAGCGCGACGGTGCCGAACTCTTCCGGCCCCAACAGACGCGAGGTGATCACGAAAACCAGCGCCGCGATCAGCGCCGCCGACCCGGTGTTGACCGCCGACCAGCCCAGCCCCAGAATCGCCCGTCGTCCCCGGTCGGCCCCCACATGCGGCCGCACATCGGGCGGGGACCCTGCCGGTGTAACGATATCGCATGCGGCATGGGTCATTGCGTCACCATCCCCTCGAGACCGACGGGACCGCCGCGCAGGCGCTGGCGCGGCAAGGCCACGCTGACGACATCGCCGGGCTCCAGAACTGTCGCGAGCCCCGACAGGCGCTGCGCCTCTGCGCCGTGTCCGCGCAGGATCGTGACGACAGGCTCGGGCAAAGTGCGGGTGTCTTCGGGTGCGATCTCGCGCAGGCCGAGCCCGCTTTCGACCATGACCATATCGACCATTGCCAGCCGCTCTTCGGTGTCCAGCCGCGTCAGAACCCGCGCCAGCTCGGCCTCGACCTCGTGCAGGGCACGGGTGTTCTCGATACGCGCGCGGTCGCGCAGCGCCTGTTTCTCGGCCTCGGCGACGGCGATACCCTGGCGGGCGCGCAAAACGGCGGTGGAGATGTCCAGCAACTGCGCCTCGGCCAGCGCGAGGCTGCGCTCCGTCTCGGCCAGCCGGGCACCGGCGGCGAGACCGCGCTGGGACAGGTCGCGCACATTCTCGTATTCCCGCCGGGCGCTGTCCAACACCTGCTCGATCGCCTCGGATCGCTTGGTCAACACGAGGATCTCGTTGCGCAGAAGGCCGATCTGGTCGTCCAGCACTGCCAATTCCCGCGCGCGGCGGTCACGGCCGAGTTGCAACATGCGGTTCTGGTCCTCGACAAGATGGGCAGGCCACGCGCTGCCGTCACCGCGCGGTGCGAGGTCCACCGTCTCTTGCTCCGCAATCGACGCCTCGAACAATGCGCGCCGGAGTTGGAGGCGCTCGCTCTCTTGCATCAGTTCCGCGACCAAGCCCGAGCGCGCGAGAAACTCGCGCAGATCGTTCCGGGCGTCGCCCGCAGCCAGCGGATTGCCACCGGCCATGGCCAGCAGCTGAGCGGCTGTCAGCCCGGGCCGAAAAGGGTATTCGCCCGGCGCGCGCACCGCCCCGGCCACATAGACCGGCCTGAGCGTTTTTGCCCGAACCACTGCATCCAGCAACGAGGACACGGCAAACTGGTCCCGCAAGCCGTCGCTGATGATCGCGGACAACGCCGCCGGGGACAGGCCGGCAGCCGCGACCCGGCCGATGAATGGAATGGTGACCATGCCGTCACCCTCTACCTGCAGGGTGTCCCGCATCGCGTCCCACTCTACCGTGCGGTTCTCGAGTGGCTGCCATTCCAACACCCGCAGCGACAGAATATCGCCAGGACCGATCCGATACCCCTCTGCCGACGCCGCGCCCGGCAAGAGGCACAGCAGCGTCAGAATGGCACTCATCCAACTGGACATGACGAATACTCCCTCGTATCACCCATCGTGCGCTGAAGTTTGCTGAGATCGGCCGGTCAGTAGGCGCCGCGCCCCGACAGGACGACAGCAAAGGTCCTGAAGATCAGCACCACGTCCATCTTTGCGGACCAATGGGTCACGTAATAACGGTCGAACGCCACGCGACGGCGATAGGACACCTCATTCCGGCCGTTCACTTGCCAAAGGCCGGTCAGTCCTGGTCGGGCCTTCAGGTAGAACCGTCGAGACGGACCGTAGCGGACCATTTCCGACATCTCGATCGGCCGTGGCCCGACGAAGCTCATCTCGCCCAGCAGGATGTTGAAAAGCTGCGGCAACTCGTCGATGCTGTAGGTGCGCAGATACCACCCCAGCGGTGTGATCCGCGGGTCGTTTCGCAGCTTGCGCGTCCGTTGCCATTCCTCGGCTGCGGCGGAGTTCTGCGCCAGATATTCGCGCAGCCGCGCCGGGGCGTCCGGCGTCATTGTGCGGAACTTCCAGCATTTGAAGCGCCGTCCGCCATGACCGAGGCGATCATGGCTGAAGAACGCCGGCCCGCCGTCCGACAGCCTGACCAGCAGCGCCACCCCGACAAGCAAAGGCGTCAGCATCACGATGGTCAGCGCCGCAAGTGAGATGTCCATGAAACGCTTCGCCGCACCCCCGGAGCACTGGTCCGGGGATAGGTGTCTTCCAAATTCAATGGGAAAGGTTTCTGAGACCCTGGGCCTCAGTCTGAGATTTTGATGTCCCATGACGGCGCTACTCCACAAAAGCACCGTGGGCATGACCCACCGGGTGCTCGAATCGATTTTGTGGAACACAAGCGCAATGAAATATTAACACATCTCCGGTGCACTGGAAGGGTAATATCTTCGCCCGAGGTTTTTTCAATTGGCTGCTGCACGATAGGCGTGCCGCGCAGCGGTTTCGTCCACCCGGTCGAGACGCAGGTGCAACGCATACACCATCACCGGGAACGCAATCCCTTGGCAGGCGCCCATGGTCTCCGCGCGCTCGGCTGGGAAGCGCATAGCGTTTGGCGATGCTGGCCTTGTCGACCGAATGATACTGGAAAGTGTCAGCGTGTCATTGGCCAGTTGCGCATGGGATCACGCGGGGTAGCCGCGTTCGATGATCATCGCCCAGATCTCTGCGTTCAACTGATGCAATTGCGCGATCGCGCCATCGATCTGAGCCCGCACATCATCGTCCAGCAACTCGGTCTGGCCAACCTTTATCGCATCGCGCCGATCAGCGATCCGCATCTGGATGGTGCGCGGTGCGCCACCATCCGGGTCGAAGGAATAGATGCAATGGTTGTAACGGTTGCGCAGCCCCGACAGTCCCAGCATTTTGCGCGTGACGTCGAGAATGCGCTGCCGCTCGGCCCTGTCACGCCCGGGCATCTTTGACAGCCGCTCGATCAGATCGATCCGGGCGCGGGTCGTGTTCAGCGTCAGGAAAATTATGACGGCAGTGTCCTTGCTGGTGCCGGCAAGCCCGGCGATCAGGTGGATCAACAGGCTCTCGGTGTTCGTCCAGCTGTAATTGAGCCGCCCGATCTGCAACATGATCGCGTCAAAACCAGGCGGCACCTCTGGGGGCGTCATCTCACGGCTGAAGTTGACCGGGTCAGGAACCACTGCGCCGCTTCGGTGCGGTTATGGGCCCCGATCTTCTTCATGACATGATGCAAGTGCAGCTTTATCGTATGCTCGGTCAGCGCGAGTTCATGGGCAATGGTCTTGTTGCGCTTGCCTTGCGCAACTTTCGCAAGCACCTCCTGCTCGCGCGGGGTCAGTCGCGCGCCAACGGCACCTCTCTCGCATGGTGCAACCGGTGCATCTGCAACCATGGCATCGGAGCCCGGGTCGAACAGTAGGGCCGGGATCACGAAATCGCCGCTCAGAGCCAGGCGGAACAACGGGATCCACTGGTCGACCGGCAGGTTCATAGGGAGCAGGCCTATATTCGCCAGTGCCTTGTCGTGGCGCCGCTGCTCGAGCAGCGCGCGCGCAAGCGCGTCATTGCGGTAGGTCAGAACCCATTTCGCCCCGGGCTGAACCTGGGTAAACGCCTCGGGGTCCAGCAAAAGGGTATCGACCGCATCATCCGAGAAGAAGATGTGGCAGGTGCAGCCCGGCATCCGCGGAATCGCGGCAAGAGGCTCGAACTGCTCGACCCGCCGAACCGACATGGTCGGTGCTTCGGCTTCCGCAATGCGCAGGGTCCAGTCGGAAAACCGCGCCGCGCTACCCCAGAAGATGATAATACCCTCTGGTCTGGTTGACGCCCGCGCCATCGGCGCATGTGCTTGCCTTTCGATAATTCTGTTCGTCATAGCGTCCCCCACAATAATGCCGGGATTACGTTGGACAGAAAGATGTAGATTCCGCGCGATCCACTCAGAGAACAGATACAAAAAGCGCACATAATTTAGCCAGAATGCAACAAAGTTTGCCTACTGACTGACCTATTTATACCATGGTTCGTTTTGTGAGAACACTAGCCAAACGCATGAAGGCTTCGTGATGGCCACCAGTGGAACACGCGATCTGAGAATCAACGCGTTGAACACAAGATATTAAAAACTCTACGCAAAAATTGACTGAGCGCCGCTCGGAACGCGTGATTCAACCTTAGCGGGAACTCTGAATCAATTTACACTTAACCAAAAGTGGACTGATCGAAACGCGATCAATCGCGTCAATTCGGGCAGCAGAATCACCTCTCTCCAGCAATTTCGTCTGCGGAATTCTCTTTGCAGGCAAGGCAATGCATCTCGATGAAGCGGTTGATGATCGCTTGTCCAGCTATCGCGGACTGCTGACGGATGAGAGCATGCCCTCGGGTCGGAGTTGAATATGGGGCATGGTCCCGACCGACCTGCCGATCCGGGGGTGCGGCGTGTGCTGCCATTCCCGGCCTGAAACTTGTCAGAGGGGGGGAACACAGTAGCGCATCACTTCGTGCCGCTCCGACCTGCGCGCCTTTGCCTGGGTTTATCGGAACGGCGTTATCGAAACTCATCATCGACGTCGCCGACATGCAGCCTTTGAGATGACTGGCCTGCGCCGGGACGTCACGGGAGACGTGACATGTTTAATAACCGCAACAACAACTTCGTCATCGGCGAAGTTGGGATCGAGAACCTGAACGCCGATGTCCAGGCGACAGTGAATATCGAGGAAGCAGACCTCGACATCCTCGCACAACAGCAGGGCCAGTCCCTCGAGTCCTCGAACGAACAGGGCCAGGGGCAGGAACAAGGTCAGGGCCAGGAACAGGGCCAGGGCCAAGGTCAGGAGCAAGGTCAGGGCCAGGACCAGGGCCAAGGTCAGGAGCAAGGTCAGGGCCAGGAACAGGGTCAGGGCCAGGAACAGTCCGTGGACCACTCGGGCAACAGCCACAATGAAATCAACATCGATTTCGGCGAGGGTGAGTGGATCCCGCGCGATGACGATTTCATCGACGTCGATCTGCACGACTCCAGCATGGGCGATATTGTCGCGGCTATGGGTGACGTGATGTTCAGCCCCGGCGATGACGTCAGCATCGACAACGTGACCTTTGGCAACGGCAACAGCAACGTCTTTGCCATTTCCCAGTCCAACGAGTTGCACGACAACGACTTCCTGCTTGGACCCAAGGTGGCCAACTACGACACCTTCCAACAGAACGGTGACGTTCACGGCGGCACGGCGGAATCCGGCGGCGGGATCAACGCCTATTCGGGCGGCGGTTCCAGCGGCGGCATGGCCTTTGCCGACGGCGGTCACGCCAGCGATGGCGGCGCCCATGGTGGCGCGGCAATGGCCGGCGGCGGTCACGGTGGCGCAGGCGGCGCGGCCACGGGCAATTCTGGCCCCGGCGGTGATGCCTCGGCCAACGGCATCGGCACAGGCTCCGGCTCGGGCACGTCCGCTACCGATGGAGGGGCCGACGGTGGTGCTGGGGGCGATGCCGACTCGGAAGGTTATGCCTCGGTCGACAACTACGCGAACCTCGACAGCGACAGCCATGCCGGTGGTGGCGGCGACGCGCTTGGCCTGGGACTCGGGCTCGGGCTTGCTGGTTCAGAAACCGGTGCTGGTGTCGGTGACGCCAATGGCGGCGACGTGAACTCGATCGCCACCGGAACGGGCACTGGTGTGGCGGACTCTTACGCCGACGCCTATGGTGCCGACGGGGGTGACGGCGACGCCGACGGTACGGGCAACGCGCATGCCTCGGCCGGGTCGGGCGCCGATGCTGGCGATGCCAATGGCGGCGACAGCGGCTCTACCGGAGCGGGGCTGGGCCTTGGCATCGGGTTGTCGGGCTCCGAAGCCCATGGCGGTGACGGTGGTGGCGCCGGATCCGGTGCCAACACGAACGGCAACGCCAACTCCAACAGCAACGCGCTGATGGGCGATTCGCTTCTGGGTCTCGGCAACACCAACACCAGCGGCAACACAAACGCCAACGTCAACGGCACAAGCGTCTCCGACGCGACTGGCGGCGACAGCGGCAACACCTCGGCCAGCAGTGGTGCAGGCGGCGATGGCGCAGGCCACGGGACGTCGAGCGCCTTCGGCGGCGCCGGTGGTGGCACCAGCGCTGGCAGCGGCGCCGATGCTGGCGCGTCCGGAACCGGTGTGGCCGACGCCGCGGGCGGAGACGGGGGCGCCAATGTCGCCGACAGCACCGCCAACGGCAGCGGCAGCGGCGGCGCCGGCTCTGATGGCGTTGCCGGAGATGCCATGAACGACGCTCAGGCCAACTCCTCGACCGGCGCCAATGGTGACGGCACGGGCAACGCCACGGGCGGGGCGGGCGGCTACTCCGACATCTTCGCCCAGTCCGACATGGACGGCACGTCGGATGCCATGTCCGAGGCAATCGCCGGCTTCGGCGGTAATGGCTCGGTCAGCGGCATTGCCAGCAACGAGTCCAACGGTGTGGGCACGGCGGATGCCGCGGGTGGTGCCGGCGGCGACAGCTCGGCCACCGCAGTGGGCGGTGCCAGCGGCAGCGTGCTGGGTGGCACGGCCTCTATCGGCGATGTCACCGGCGGCATGGCCACTGGCGGCAATGGCGGCAACGCCAGCATCGGTGGCGGCGGCTCCGGTGGCGACCTGGGCAGCTGGGGCTCGGGCAACGGCGACGACGGCATCGTCTCGGGCGAATCCTTCGCTTCGGCCGCGGCACAGCTCAGCACCTCGGCGTTCAACATGAACGTGGTGATGGGTGCCAATGTGCTGGGCAACTCGGTCGACATGACGGTCGTCGGCGGCGGCCTGACCTCTACCATGGCAGGCGATGACATCAACTGACGCCACTGCGCAGCCCCGGGGCCGGTTCGTCCGGCCCCGGGGTCGCAATTTATTGGTGCTGCGATGGCAGCGCCGGGTCGCAATTTCGATAAATGGTGGGGAGCATGGCCTTTGATCGCACCACCGAAGAGATCGCCCATTTCATAGGACTTCTTCAGCTTGAGGTTGAGGCCAGCCGCCTTCGGATCGAATACGACGCATTTTCCGTCAGTGCCGAAAAACGAGAGTTGGCCCTTGCAGAGGCGCCCGAGCTGTCGGTATCGGCGCCCTATACGCTCAAGGGCTTTACCCCCGGTCTGAAGCACCATCCTGCGCCTCCCGAGATTCTTCCGCTGCCCTGGCTGCCGATTGTTTTCCTTCAGGTGCAGGCAGGACACACCACCCATCTGAACCTGCCACCCGTGACACAGGCCCTAGTGCCGCTTCCCGCGACGATGTACGACGTCGCCACCACCTTCTTGTTTCCACAGCTTCTGCCAAACTCCATCGTCGTGTATATTTCGCAAAGCGCCGAGCTTGCGGATAACGACCTCTTCCTCATCAATGGCTCGACGCCTTTCGTGGCGCCCGGGCTTCTGCTGGCAGGGCTTGACGCACTCTCGGAGTTCGCGCGCGACCAGCTTGCCCCGGGCCATGATGCCGAGGCCCATGGGCTTGTGCCAAGGGCACCGCAGATGGAGAGCCTGGCGACGGCGATCGCGGATTATCAACCCGCGAATGGACCCCTGGAAACGCAGCTTCTGCTGCGTGGGGAAGAGGCGCAGGGCATTCACGTCAACGGCGCGACCCTGCCTGCGGATGGTGACGAGGAAACGGGGCTGCCTGCCTTTGCCGAACTGCTGCCGGGCTTTCTGGCGACCGACGACACCGAAGGCGAGGACCCAGACCCCTTCATCATGCCGGCGAAGCTCACGCTCGAGCCGCCCTTTCCCATGCTGGCCGTAGATCCCGGACATACTGTCGTCACCGGTGCCAACACTGTCATCAATGAGGTGATCATCTCGCAGGCCTGGGTCGACGCGCCGGTCATCGCAGTCGCCGGCGATGCGATTCGACTGGACGTGGTGAGCCAGGTCATCCTGCGCGAGGAGGGCTCGCCATCGCTGCTGCCCGCTGGGTCGCTGCTGCCGTCCCAGGCGATCAATGCAGTCGCCATGAACACCACCAGCGCCGGCGCGCCCTTCCTCAACCCTGACGCGGCGGGCACCTTTCCGCAGCATTGGTCGGTCACGCGCATCGACGGCGACCTGATCGTCGCCAACTATGTCTGGCAATACAGTTTCATTACCGATTTCGACCGGGTGGAGGTGTCGATCAGCGCCGCTGCGACGTATATCAGCACGGGCGAGAATCTCGTGGTGAACGCCACCGCGCTGCGCGAACTGGGCCTGCACTATGACCTGATCATGGTGGGCGGCAACATGGTGACGCTCAACGAAATTCACCAGAGTACGGTCCTGGTCGATATCGACGTGGTGCATGGCGTGCCGCCCGAGGGGGTGAAGATCACCGCAGGGGACAATCTGCAATACAATCACGCCGAGATCACTACGGTCGGCCATGATGAAATGGTCGCCATGGAGGCCCCTTTCGAGGCGGCGCTGGCGCGGATGGCCGAAGGGGCGCACGATATCCCCGCCGAGCTTGCCCGTGATGCCCGGTTCGAGGGCAAGGATGTCCTGAAGGTGCTGCAGGTCGAGGGTGACCTGATCAAGTCCAATATCATCAAGCAGCATAATGTGCTGGGAGATTCCGATCAGATCGGGCTGCTGCTGGAATCGCTCACGGCCCTTGGTGAGAATGTCGAGGTGATCACCGGCTCCAACGCGCAACTCAATACGGCGCGGATCATGGACTTCGGGCTAGATTCCGAAGTGCTGGTGGCTGGTCAGGCCTATAGCGATGCGTTGATCCATCAGGCGCAACTGATCGACCCCGAGGCGCCGCCCACGGGGGTCGGGCTCTCGCCGCTGGCGTTCGAGGCGGTGGCGTTCCTCGTCGATGACTCCGTCGCAATGCCGCAGACGATTGATCCCGTGGCGCCGCCATCGCTCTCCGAGCATTCGGGGGCCCATGACGGGTTGCAGAGCATTCTGGCCTGACACGAAGCCAGCAGGGGCACCAAGATGAAAGACACCCATGACACCCCGCTTCCACTGACGAAGGCCATGCGCATTGACGCCACAGCTCCAGCCCTTCCATTGCCTGCAACGGTTGACAAACGGCCCGCCCCGTCGCCGTCTTCTGCCGCACCGTCATGCCCTACAGCGCCAGCCGATGTATTGCACCGCGTTGCCTCTACCGCCGAAGTTGCGTCCTATGCTGCCGTCTCGGAAGTCGATGCGGACACAACGGCCACACTCCGCTTGGCGCCTGCGTCCGGAACGCCTGTCTCGGCTTCGCAGGCTTCTGCCGCGCGGGCACCGAGCGCCGACACGCCGCGCGAGGTACCCTCTCTCACGAAATGGGCGGGTTTCACCTCTACCAGAGGAAAGATTCAGACATCGCCGCGCCCCGGCACTGCGGCTGCTGCCAGCACGGCAGCGGACGCGCCCGCAAGAGAAAGGGTCCGCCGACAGCCGTCCCGGGTTGATCGGGCGTCGGCGGCGATGCCACATGGAAGGGGGCACGCCCCTGAGGCCCCGCCACCGCGGGCCGAGGCGCCCGCCGCCCGGCCTGCCAAGACCCGCCAGGCGTACGCGTCCGCAGCAGCGGCCGGACTCGGCGCGACACTCGAAGTCGATGCCAATGCGCCGATCCGCGCCCGCCCCCTGGACCCGCCGAAAGGGGGCGGCGGGGGCGGCGGGGGCGGCGGGGGCGGCGGTTTCCACCGGCGCGTCGGCCCCGAGGATTTCAATGGCCGCCTTCAGCAGGGCCGCCATGCCGTGTTGCGCAACTTGTCGTTCGTCTTGGTGCTCACCTGTGCCACCAATATCCTCATCCTCGCCATCCCGGTCTATCTGTTCCAGATTTCGGACCGGGTGCTGACAAGCCGCTCTACCGACACGCTGGTCATGCTGACGGTGGTGATCGGCGGCGCGCTGGTCTTTTATGCCGTCTTCGACGCCATCCGCCGCTTCATCCTGATGCGTACGGCGGTCGAGGTGGCAGCGCAGCTCGGCGCCCCTGTCCTGAGCGCCGCCGCCAGCGCCTCGCTGCACGGCACCGGGCGCGAGTATCAGACGCTGGGCGACCTGCAGCAGGTGCGCCAGTTTCTCGTTTCCGGCACGTTGCTGTCGATCTTGGATGTCCCCTTCGCGCCATTGTTCATTCTGGTGATCTTTCTGATCCACCCGCATCTGGGGGCGATCATCGTTACGGTCGCGCTGGCGCTGGTATTCATCGCGCTCATCAACCAGAAGCTCACGGAACGCCCCTTCGCCGAGGCCAACCTCGCCCAGGCCAAGGCCAACCAGCACCTCGACTCGATGTCGCGCAACAGCCAGATCATCAACGCGCTGGCCATGATCCCAGAGGCGGTGACGATGTGGGGCCGCGACACTGCCGCCTCGCTGATCGCACAGGTGCGCGCGCAGGACCGCAACATCGTTAGCGCGTCGATCTCGCGCGGGCTGCGGCTCTTGACGCAGGTGGCGATGCTGGGTTGGGGGGCCAAACTGGCCATCGACGGCGAGATCACCGGCGGCATGGTGATCGCCGCATCGATCATCGCCGGGCGGGCCCTAGCGCCAATCGAAGGCGCGATCGAGGGCTGGAACGCGCTCTTGCTGTCACGCGCGGCCTATGGGCGCATCACCCAGCTTCTGTGCGGCTCGCGGCTGCAGTTTGAACGGCTGTGGCTGCCGCGCCCCATGGGCCGACTGGATGTCGAGCGGCTGCTGTATGTCCCCGGCGGCACCAAGCAGGTGGTCCTCAACGGCATCAGCTTTTCACTGAACCCGGGCGAGACATTGGCGGTCATCGGCAATTCGGGCGCGGGGAAGACCACGCTGGGCAAGATGCTGGTGGGGTCGATCCTGCCGACCTCTGGCAATGTCCGGCTGGACCTGATGGACCTGCGCAACTGGGACCCGCGGCAGCTGGGCGAGAATCTCGGCTATCTGCCGCAGGATGTCCAACTGTTCCCCGGCACCATAAAGGCCAATATCGGCCGGATGCGCGCAGATGCCACCGACGCGGATATTCACCGTGCCGCAGTGCTGGCCGATGTCCACGAGATGATCGCCCAGCTTCCCCACGGCTATGAGACCTTCGTCGCGGCCGACGGGGCACCGCTGTCGGGCGGGCAGAAGCAGCGGATCGCGCTGGCGCGCGCCTTCTTCGGCAACCCCCGGCTGGTGGTTCTGGACGAGCCGAACTCGAACCTCGACACGGCTGGCGACCGGGCGCTGGCGCAGGCCATCGCCCATGCGCGCGAGAACGGCATCACAGTCGTGGTGATCACCCAGAAGCCGGCGCTGCTAAGCGCGGTAGACAAGATCATGGTGCTTGCCAACGGTAGCGTGGCGCTGTTCGGCACCAGAGACCGGGTGCTCAAGCAGCTTCAGGGCAATGGCGGCAGCGGCCCGGCAACCGGGCCGCAGCACCCGCCGCCCACCCCCAACCTTCCACAGGCAGGAGGACCCGCCAATGGCTGAAGGGACACCCGCGGCCAGCCCGACAGGGGCCACGCCCGCGGCGCAGACGGAATGGTATGGCGCGGTGCCGCGCTCGATCCGGCGCCATGTCCTCGCTGGCACCGTGCTTCTGCTGGCCAGTTTCGGCGGCTTCGGCCTGTGGGCCTTTCAGGCGCCCCTGGCAGCCGCTGTGATCGCCCAGGGCAGTTTCATGGCCACGGGCGAGAACAAGATCATCCAACACCTCGAGGGCGGGATCATCTCGGCCATCGTCAAGCGCGAGGGGGATCGGGTAGCGGAGGGCGATGTGCTGTTGCGGCTGGACACCACCTCGGCCGAGACCACCCATCGCGAGCTGGAAGTGCGCCATTTCCGGCTTCAGGCCACCGAGGCGCGGCTGCTGGCCGAGCACGGTCGCGCCGAAACGCTGCAGTTTCCGCCGCATCTGCTGGCACTGCGCCACGACCCCGAGGTCGCCGCCATCCTCGAAAGCCAGCAGGTGAGCTTCGACGTCAACGCTTCGGGGCTGCGCAACGATCTGGCGATCATCGAACGCAACCTCGATGCGCTGGCCTTCCGCGAGGCGGGGTATCTCGCACAGCAAAGCTCCCTGCAGGACCAAGTCGAACTGCTGCTGGAGGAGTTGGAGGCCCAGGAACAGCTGCTGGAGCGGGGGCTGGTGCGCCGGCCCGAGACGCTGGCGCTACGCCGCGCCGCGTTGGAAGGCAAGGGTCAGATCGCCCGCATGGATGCCGAGCTTGGCGAGATCACCGAAATGCGGTCCCGCATGAACAGCCAGCGCTTCCGGACGCTGGACGAATACAGCCGAAATGCGCTGGCCCAGCTTCAGACGATCCAGAGCGAACTGGAAAGCGTGCGCGAGCAACTGCGGCGGTCGCGCAGCGTTCTGTCGCGGACCGAAATCGTCGCGCCGGTGGGTGGGACGATCGTCCGCCTTTACTACAACACCACGGGCGGTGTGATCGAACCGGGCCGTCATATTGCCGAGATCGTTCCCGCCGATGCGCCACTGATGATAGAGGCGCTGCTGGCGCGCACGGATATCGACTCCGTCCAACTCGGCCAGCCCGCCACAGTGCGGCTGACAGCGCTGAATCAACGCACCACACCGGTTCTGAACGGCGAAGTCAGCTACATCTCGGCCGATGCCGTGGGAAACAACGCAGAACGCCGCCAGCGCGATGTCTTCGTTTTGCGCGTTTCGTTGACACCAGAGGAAATCGCCCGCGTGCGCGGCTTCACCCCAACCCCGGGGATGCCCGCCGAAGTCATGGTCCAGACGGCCGAAAGGACCTTCGCGCAGTATATTTCCAAGCCGATTACCGACTCGATGTCCCGCGCGTTCCGCGAGCAGTAGATTGACCTTGCGAACGGGATGTTGCGTGAAAGCCGAGAGAAGCTTCACCTGCGTAGTCGCATCGGGGTCTTGCTCGATCGTCAGTATCGCAGTCAAACGCAGCCTTGGGTATGCGCGTCCGGGCCTTTCATGCCAACAAGCCTCGACCGTTGCGACAACAGAGTATGAGCGTGCGGTTCAGGATCATCCCTATTCCCGCGCTCTGCATGATGCCACCGCCGGGTCGGGAACTCATGAGGCCCATGACCATCTCGCTGTCCCGTTTTCCAGAGATTGCGACCAAGATCCGGGTTTTGGCGCTGCCGTCATGGAGCGCACCATTCCGAAAGTCTGGTGGGCCGGGAGGGACTCGAACCCCCGACATTTCCGGTGTAAACGGAACGCTCTACCAACTGAGCTACCGGCCCACGACTCCTGACCCAGGGTTCGGTGAACCTGACGCCAGACATTTCTTGCAGGGTTGTTAGCAGATAGGGCGAACAGTCCGCTTCGGCGTAGGCGAAGCGATCTGCCAACCGGGCTAAGCACCCTCGCGCAGCCCTTAGTCAGTTTCGCCGCGCGGATCAAGCGCGCCTTTCGAGGGTTAACGGGCCATTAACTATAAGCGGGCCAGAGTTGCGCCATGCACCGCGCTACCCTCGCTCTGCTCTTCGGTCTGCTGGCCTGTGACTCGCCCTCACCCTGGATGCGCGATGCCACCCGGCATGAGGTCACACTTGATGGAACGCGCTTCACGGTATGGCAACACGGCGCAAGGGTCGAAATCATCCGCCACGGCATGGCCGCCCGCGCCGACCAGCCGGGCCTGCGCGCACAGATGATCGCCGCCGCGCGCGAAGCCACCGGCTGCCCCATCCGCCCCGGCAGCGCCGAGGGTGATACGGGTGTCCTGCGCGTCACACTCGCCTGCGACTGAGTTTCGCCACCGCCCGGTTTGCGCCAGATCATGGCGCCCGGGGGCAGTCCCTGCTCTGCTGCCCGCATCGGGAAAAGCAGACAGGAGTTTCCTCATGGCCCGCATGTTGCCACTCATATTCATCATCGTCGGGGTCACCTGCGCCGGCATCGGCATGGTCATCGGCCTGACACTCGGTCAGGACACGTTGCAGCCAATACTCGGCTGGTCCGCCGCGGGCGCTGTGGTGGGGCTGGTGGCAAGCTGGCTTGTTGCCCGCCGCGTGCTGGAAGGATAGCACGCGCTCAGTCGAACCACATCTGTGCGGTCTCGACAAAGGGTCCGGGCGCCTCGGCATGCAGCCAGTGCCCGGCCTGCGCCAGCTTGGCGAACTTCGCCTCTGGAAACAGCGCCCGGATCGGTGCGCGATGCTCGGGCTGCACATAATCCGACTGCCCGCCGCTGAGGAACAATACGGGCCCTCCGAACTGTCCCTCCACCTCCGGCCAGCCGGTGATGCGGTCCATCTCGGCCCCGAGAACATCGAGGTTGAGGCGCCAGCGCGGTGGGTCGGCGCGCAGGTCCAGCGATTGCAGCAGGAACGCGCGCACCGACGGGTCGGCGATGTCGTCCGCCAGCGCCGCATCCGCCGCCGACCTGCTCGACACTCCCTCGAGCGGCAGGGCGCGCATTGCTGCGATCAGATGCGCCTGGCTGTGAGCATACGCCACGGGTGCGATATCGGCGACCAGCATCCGTGCCACCAGATCGGGCCGCGTCAGCGCCAGCATCATCGCCGCCTTGCCGCCCATGGAATGGCCCAGGACATCCACCGGCCCGCCCGCATCCGTGATCACCGCAGCCAGATCCGCTGCCAGGGCAGGGTAGGAATGCTCTGCTGCCCATGGGCTTTCGCCGTGATTGCGCATGTCCACGCAGATCACCTCGCGATCCCGCGAAAGCTGTCGCGCCACGGCCGCCCAGTTCCGCGCCGACCCGAACAGCCCATGCACCACAAGCAACATGCGCTTCGCACGCGGCGTGCCATGCCGCACCTGATTCAGCCTCAACCCCTGTGAACTCATCTTCGCCAAAATATCCTCGGGGGTGAATTGGGCGCGCGAGCGCCCCCTTTCGCCCTGTCGACTCAGAGTCCCGGATAGATCGGGTAGCGCGCGCAGAGGTCCGCCACTTCGGCCCGCACGCCCGCCTCGACCTCGGCATTGCCGTCTGCGCCATTGGCAGAGAGCCCATCGACGACGCGCACGATCCAGTCGGCGATCTGGCGGAACTCGGCCTCGGCGAAGCCGCGCGTGGTCCCCGCAGGCGTGCCCAGCCGGATGCCACTGGTGATCATCGGGCTTTCGGTATCGAAAGGAATGCCGTTCTTGTTGCAGGTGATATGCGCGCGGCCCAGCGCTTTTTCGGTGGCGTTGCCCTTCACCCCTTTGGGGCGCAGATCGACCAGCAGCAGATGCGTGTCGGTGCCGCCCGTCACGGTGGCGAGGCCACCTTTTTCAAGCTGGTCAGCCATGGCCTGCGCATTGGCGACCACCTGGCGCTGATAATCGCGGAAACCGGGGCGCAGCGCCTCGCCGAAAGCCACGGCCTTGGCGGCGATGACATGCATCAGCGGCCCGCCCTGGATGCCGGGGAAGATCGCCGAGTTGAACTTCTTGGCGAGCGCCTCGTCCTCGGTCAGGATCATGCCGCCACGCGGGCCGCGCAGGGTCTTGTGGGTCGTCGTTGTCGCGACATGCGCGTGCGGAAAGGGCGAGGGGTAGAGCCCCGCCGCCACCAGGCCTGCGAAATGCGCCATGTCCACCAGCAGATACGCCCCCACGCTGTCGGCGATCTCGCGCATACGCGCGAAGTCGATGATGCGCGGAATCGCCGAGCCCCCGGCGATGATCATCTTCGGGCTGTGCGCGGCGGCGAGTTCGGCGACCTGGTCGTAATCCACGTCCAGCGTGTCGCGCCGAACACCGTATTGCACGGCGTTGAACCATTTGCCCGACTGGTTGGGCTTCGCACCATGGGTCAGGTGCCCGCCCGCGTCGAGGCTCATGCCCAGAATCGTGTCGCCCGGCTTCAGCAGTGCGGTGAACACGCCCTGATTGGCCTGGCTGCCGGAACTCGGCTGCACATTGGCAAAGGCGCAGCCGAACAGCTCGCAGGCGCGCGCGATGGCCAATTCCTCGGCCACATCGACATGCTGGCAACCGCCATAGTAGCGTCGCCCCGGATACCCTTCGGCATATTTGTTTGTCAGCACGGAGCCTTGCGCTTCCATCACGGCGCGGCTGACGATGTTTTCCGAGGCGATCAGTTCGATCTCGTCGCGCTGGCGACCAAGCTCGGCCTGCATCGCGGCGAACAACTCGGCGTCGCGGGTGGCGAGGGGCTCAGAGAAAAATCCGGTGTCGCGGGCGGTCGTGTCCATGGGCGTGCTCCGGTTGGCGGGGATGTGGCGGGTCCATAGCGCATCACGGCCTGCGCGCAAAGGCTTCTTTGCGTCGCACATGCCGATGCGAAACAGGTTGAAACCGGCCCCGGGGCGCGCGACAGTCGCGCGTCACTTGAACCCGAGGTCCGCAATGCCGCCCAGACTTGCCTTTCTGGCCAGCGATGCGCCGCAGCCGCAGGCAGCGCTGGCCGAGATGCACGCCGCATATGCGGCAGTCCCGCTGGAAGAGGCTGAAATCATCATCGCACTGGGTGGCGATGGATTCATGCTGCAGACACTTCATGCGACGCAACATCTGGAAGCCCCGGTCTACGGGATGAATCGCGGAACCATAGGCTTTCTGATGAACGGCTATGCGGTCGCGGGGCTGGAGGCGCGGCTGCGCGCGGCGGAGCTGGCGGTGCTCAATCCCCTCCGGATGCGTGCCATGCGCGCCGATGGCAGCGTTCTGGAGGCGCTGGCGATCAACGAAGTGTCCATGCTGCGGCAGGGCGCGCAGGCGGCGAAGCTGCGCATCATCGTCGATGGCCGCGAACGACTGGACGAACTGGTCTGCGACGGGGCGATGGTCAGCACGCCCGCAGGCTCGACAGCTTACAACTATTCCGCACACGGCCCCATTCTGCCGATCAACTCGGATGTGCTGGCGCTGACCCCGGTCGCCGCCTTCCGCCCCCGGCGCTGGCGCGGCGCGCTCTTGCCCAAGGCATCGCAGGTGCGCATCGAGGTGCTCTCGCCCGAACGCCGCCCCGTGATGGCCGATGCTGACAGCCGTTCGGTACGCAATGTGGTGCAGGTGGATATCACGACAGCCCGCGACGTGGCGCATAGGCTGATGTTCGACCCCGGGCACGGGCTGGAGGAGCGGCTTCTGCGAGAGCAGTTCGTCTGACCCAAACGTGGTGTGGGGGGCTGTCTGTCCCCCGTCGCGCGGGACGCGCAACGCCCCCGAGGATTTTCGAACAAAGATGAACGGGTCAGGCGTGCCTGCGCGCCTCGCGGCGGCGGTGCAGCCAGTATAGAGCGGGGGCGGCAAGATAGTTGTAGGCGGCCTCGGTCAACGGGCGCAGCACGGGACGGTCGAGCAGCCGCGCAAGCCAGCGCATGCGCGGCAGGTGGCGCCAGACGATGATGAAGGCCGGAAAGCCGGAGATGACAGCGTCGCCATCCCTGGCGTGCAGGCGGCGGGTGGCCTGATCGGGGGTGAGGCCCCACTTCGCCGTGTCGGTCTCATGCAGATCGGTGAAGGCAAGCGGGGCCTGCGCGGCCTCGGCCTGTTTGCGATACGCCTCGATCTCTGCAGAGCAGATCGGGCAACGGCCGTTGTAGAGAATTTCGATCATGGGGCGAGAGATAGCGCGGTGAGTGCCGCGTCAAGCAGCGCCGCGCGGCCAGGGGGTGGCGTGGTTGGTGTAGTCGGTCCAGTCCTCGATATCCGGGTAGAACTGCTTGCGCCAGGCACGGACCTTCGGGTTCATGTAGCGGCGGAACAGCGGCGGGCACATCGCGAGCGTGGTCAGCGCCGGATAGCCGAAGGGCAGTTGCGGGGCCTCGCTGTCGTCATAGGTCTGCAACAGCGGGAAGCGCCGGTCGGGCTTGTAGTGGTGGTCGGAATGGCGCTGGAGGTTGATCATCAGCCAGTTCGACGCCTGATGCGAGGCATTCCAGCTATGGTGCGGGCGGACGGGTTCGTACTTCCCGTCGCCCAGATACCGCCGGGTAAGGCCATAATGCTCGATGTAGTTGGTCAGCTCCAGATGCCAGAAGGCCACCGCCGCCTGCCAGATGAACAGCGCCAGCCCCCACCAGCCGCCGATCATCAGCGCCAGTGCCAGAAAGCCGCCCTGAAGTGCCGCATAGCGCCAGAAGGGGTTGGACCAGTGCCACCACGACAGTCCCTTGCGACGCAACATCGCGGCTTCCGCGCGGAAGGCCGAGGGCGGGCAGTCGCGCAGCACGCGGAAGAAGTAGCCGATGAACCCCTCATTGTAGCGCGCCGTCACAGGGTCGCGCGGGGTGCCCACGTAGCGGTGATGCACCAGCATGTGTTCCGAGCGGAAATGCGAGTAAAGCACCGAGGCGAGCAACAGGTCAGCAAGCCAACGCTCCAGCGCCGGTTTCTGGTGCATCAGCTCATGCGCGTAGACGATGCCGATCACCCCGGTCATCACCCCCAGCCCGAAGGCGGCGCCCAGGTCTTCCCACCAGCTGTGCCCGGCCCGCGCCAGCACCGCGATCACGCCGAAGATCGTCACCACCTGCACCGGGAACCAGATCAGCGTGATGGCGCGATACCAGAAAAGTTCGCGCACGGGCACTTCGGTCTCGGGATTGCCTTCGTCGAGGCCCGTGATGAAGTCGATCAGCGTAAAGGCCCACCAGCCGTAGGCGACCGGCAGGATGAACCACCATCCCCCCCAGAGTGCCGAGATCCAGACCAGCGGCACAAAACCCAGAGATACCCAGAAGGGCAGCGCCGAGGTAAGTTTGCGAAGCTGCTCGGGCGTCACGTGATGGCCTCCGATCGGTTCGGGGCGGAATATAACGCATCCGCGCGCCCCGCACAGCCCCGGCGGCCGCGGCAAATGACTCCGTTTCCGGCGGGACCACTCGGCGAACCCGCTTGCGCGCTTTGCCCAGGAAGTGCCCTAGGGCCGTGCGGATGGATGGGTGGGCACCGTCCGAGGGCTCTTTTCCTGACACTGCCAACAGGCGGCCCGGATGATCGATCATCCGCGCCCGCCAGCCAGATCACACCTTGTTCTGCCCAACCAGCCCTTCCATCAGCGAGGGCTGCACGATCTCGATCCAGTAGCCGTCGGGGTCGAGGATGAAGGCGATCTCCTTCATCCCGCCCTCGCCAAGCCGCTTCTGGAAGCGCACGCCCAGCGATTCGAACCGCGCGCAGGCAGCGGTGATATCGGGCACCGCAACGCAGATATGGCCAAAGCCCTTGGGGTCGGCATTGCCGGAATGCACGGTGCTGCCCTCGCTGCCCCAGTTATGCGTGAGCTCCAGCAGCCCCGCGCGGCTGAACGCATGCACGAGCGAGCCATCGGCCGTGTCGCCATGCCCCCCGGCCTGCAGGAAATAGAGCGAGAATTGCGCGTCCTCGAAATCGAGCTGCGTCACCAGCCGGAAGCCCAGCACATCGCGGTAGAACGCGAGTGAGCGCGCGGGGTCGGTGATGCGCAGCATGGTGTGGGTGAGGACATACTGGTCGGTCGCGTCGGTCATGGGGCCTCCGTCAGGTGCAGATGGGATGCGGCGAGCGCGTGCGCCTTGCGCATCAGCGTGGGCAGCGCCGCGGGGTCGAACGCCTCACGCTGAATGAAGTGCCCCGGCGAGTCGAGCGCCAGCCGGGCCACGCGCAGGTGCAGGCGCAGATGAAAATGCGTGAAGGTGTGGCGCACCTCACCCGGCACGGGATGCCAGTCCGCGGGCACGGGCGGGGCCTCTTGCGGGGCGGCCTCGGCCCAGTCCGTGCCGGGCCAGCCCAGCATCCCGCCCAGCAGGCCGCGCGCCGGGCGCCGCTCCATCAGCCAGGCACCATCGGCGCGCTGTCCGATATAGGCTATGCCCTGACGCACTGGCTTGGCGGGCGCGCGGATCTTGCGCGGCAGGCCAGCGGCCGTGCCGTTCGCGCGGGCCGCGCAATGCGCCATCACCGGGCAGATGCCACAGGCGGGGTTGCGCGGCGTGCAGATCGTGGCGCCCAGGTCCATCACCGCCTGCGCGTAATCGCCAGGCCGGTCGCGCGGGGTCAGGCGCGCGGCGCACTCGGTCAGCAGCGGCTTCGCTGCGGGCAAGGGCGTGTCGATATCGAAAAGCCGCGCCATCACCCGCTCGACATTGCCATCCACGACCGTCTCGGCCCGGTCAAAGGCAATGGCGGCAATGGCCGCCGCCGTATAGGGGCCGATCCCGGGCAGC
>LFIK01000352.1_pt1 | contig 34103 bp, 24 predicted proteins | sample 643401 | NCBI WGS metagenome assembly LFIK01 (sample SAMN03777447, study PRJNA286221) | soda lake metagenome | biome: soda lake; feature: Kulunda steppe; material: water; isolation source: sample T5-Br brine of Lake Tanatar-5 | place: Russia: Kulunda steppe | collected 2010-07
CGGGTGGGCACGGCCCAGGGGCGCTTTCGGGCCAGCCGCGCGACAGCGCCGCAGCGCGCGGATCAGCCGGGCCGTGCAAAACAGCCCGGTCCGGGGCCGGGCTCACCCCGGCCGCACCTCTCCCGCACGACGCCGCTTGCCGCGCCACAGCCCCAGCGCCCCCGCTACCCAGACCACACCAAGCCCCACGGTTGCGCCCCCGAGGAACAGCACCAGCGCGCCACGCAGCGGGTCGCCGTCACCCGCGATCCCGGCCAACAGCCCCGGCAGCCCGCCCGAGACGATCACCGTCCCGAAGGTCACCGCGAACCACGCCGCAAGCGCCAGCGCCGCAAGCAAGGGCAGCGCCAGCACCCCGGGCGCAGGCCGGGCGAGCGCGCGCTGCAACGACACTATATGACGGCGGATGTCATGGCCGATGGCCAGCACGGCCGGCACCAGCAGCAGAACGACGACCATCCCGAAGCCCAGCCCGTAGACCAGCGTGATGACCGTCGGCAGCAGGAACGCCGCCTGCGTCGACTGCTCGAACATCAGCGGGCTGAGCCCCAGCACCGTGGTCAGTGTTGTCAGCAGCACCGGGCGGAGCCGGTCGCAGGTGGCATCGACGATGGAGGGGATCAATCCGCGATCCTGCGCATACTGGTCCACGGTCGTCACCAGCACGATCGAGTCGTTGATGATGATCCCCACCATCCCCATCACGCCAACGATGGAGAACATGCTCATCGCGACGCCCCAGCTCATATGGCCGTAGATCACACCGATCAGTCCGAACGGTATCACTGCCATGACGACAAGCGGTCGCGCCCAGCTCGAGAACACCCAGGCGAGCGTCAGGTAGATCAGCACCAGGCACAGCGCCAGGCCGATGGCGGCATCGGACAGGAAAGCCCTCTCCTGCTCGGCCTGCCCCGAAAGCCGGGTGGTGATCCCAAAATCGGCTTCCAGATCGGGCAGGATGCGCTCGGTCAGCGCGCGGCTGACTTCGCGCGCGCGGGCCGGGTCATCCTCGGACAGATCGCCCGAGACCGTCACCACGCGAATGCCGTTCTCGCGCCGGACGCTGGAGAAGCCCTGACGCTCGGTGACCGAGACGATGTCGCCCAGCAGCACATGACTGCCCGAGGGGCTGCGCATCTGCATCGAATCGAGGAAATCCGCCGCGCGCTCGGCTTCGGGCACCTCGACCCGGATGCGGCCCGTGCGCAGCCCGTCGGGGAAGGTCGCGGCCTCGATCCCTGACAGCCGGTTGCGCAAGTCGCGCGAGAGGCCGTCCACAGTAAAGCCCAGCGCCTGCCCCTGCGGCGTCAGTTGTAGGATCAGTTCTTGCTTGTCATAGGGCATGTTGTCCTCAAGCCCCGAGACTTCAGGGAAGGGCACGAGGGCGGCGCGCAGCGCGTCGGCCGCTTCCTTCAGCGTCTCGGCATCCGCGCCGCTGAGATCGGCCGACAGCGTGTCGCCCCCCGGCCCGCCACCCCAGGACCGGAAGCTCAGCTCTTCCAGCCGGGGATGCGGCTGCACCTCTTCCTCGATCATCGCGGCGAAGGCGAAGCTGGTAACAGGACGAAAATCGGCATCGACCAGATCGATCGAGATGCCGCCCAGCAAATCGGCCTCCTTGTTCTCGGCCGAGGCCAGCGCGCGGCCACTATTGCCGCCCAGTTCAGCCAGCGCGAAGGTCACCGGGTTGGTCCCCGACTGGTCCTCGATCCGCGCCGCGACGGCTTGGGTGGCGCGCTGCAATTCGCGCAGGGCGGCCCGGGTGTCGTCGCGGGTGGCGCCATCCGTCATTACGATATTGCCGGTGATCGAGCCCTGTTCAGGCGGCGCGAAGAAGCGGAAGGGCAGATTGCCGCTGACCAGATTCGCGGTCTGGACGGTCAGCAGCGCGATCAGCGCGGCGACAACCGGGTAGCGCGCCGCGATCACCAGCCGCATCAGCGGCCGGAAGGCATGTTCACGCACCCAGCGGAAGCCGCGATTGACCTGGCGCGAGGGCCAGTCATACCAGCGTTCCTTCAGCCCGCTGGCGATGGCATGATACATGTGGTTGGGCAGGATCAGAAAGCACTCGACCAGCGAGGCGATCAGCACCGCGATCACAGTCAGCGGAATGTCGGCGATCAGCGTGCCAAAGCGCCCGCCGACGATGATCAGCGCGCCGAAAGCCAGAACCGTGGTGATGGTGGCGGCGAACACGGGTTGCGCCATGCGGGTGGCGGCGTTCTCGGCCGCCTGCGCGGGGGCCTCGCCCAGTTCGCGGGCGCGGTAATCGGCGTGCTCACCCACGACGATGGCGTCATCCACCACGATCCCCAACGTGATGATCAGCGCGAAAAGCGAGATCATGTTGAAGCTCAGCCCCAGCAGATACATCACGGCAATCGCCGCCAGCATCGCCGCCGGGATGCCCGCCGAGACCCAGAAGGCCGTGCGCGCGTTCAGGAACAGGAACAGCAACACCACCACCAGCCCCAGCCCCAAGAGCCCGTTCTTGACCAAAAGCCAGATCCGCCCCGAGATGAATTCCGCACGGGTCGAGACCAGCTCGATCCGCGTGCCCTCGGGCAGGGCGCTGGTCATGGCTGCGGCGACCTCTTCGACCCGCGACTGGATGGCAATCGCATCGCCGCGTTGCGAGCGGTCCACCCGCAGGGTAATCGCCGGATCCTCGCCCACGAAATAGGCCCGGTCACGGTCGACGCGGCCCTGCGCAATCTCGGCCACATCGCCCAGCCGCAGGGTCGAGCCGTCGGACAGGGTACGCAGGCCGATATCGCGGACCTCTTCGGCGGTGCGGCGCTCGGTCCCCGTGCGCACGCGCGAGACGCCCGAGGCGAGATCGCCGGTTGGCTCGGCCGAAACGGTCGCGCCGATGGCCTGGGCGATCTCGGCCATGGTCAGATCATGCGCGATCAGGTTGCGGGTCGACACCTCGACCATCACCTCGGCGCTGGCAATTCCGCTGATCGAGACGCGGGTAATCCCCTGATCGTAAAGCCGCGCGGCGAATTCATCGGCGAAGCGCGCAAGTTGCTCGACCGCAACCGGGCCAGAGACGACGACATTGGTGACGCGGTCGGCCCAGCTCGACCGGCGGCTGACCGGGTCCTCGGCATCGTCCGGCAGGTTGCCGACACTGTCGAGCGCATCCTGCACATCGGAATTGGCGCGCGACATGTCCCAGCCGGTCTCGAACTCGATGGTGAACGTCGCGCGCCCCTCGCGCGCGCGGGTCGAGACGGCGCTCACCCCCTCGACCGCCTGCAGGGTCGGCCCGACCACTTGCACAATCCCGCGATCCACATCTTCCGCCCCGGCGCCGGGCCAGGCGATATCGACCGTGACGTTATCAACCACGACATCGGGGAAGAACTGCGCGCGCATCTGCGGAATGGCGGCGAGGCCTGCAACGATCATCACCACCAGCAACAGGTTGGCCGCTGTCCGATGGCGGGTGAAATAGCGGAAAACCCCCAGCGCCCGAACCGCCAGCCGGTCGCGCGTGCTGCGCGCGGGCACCGGATCACCCCCCGCCATGCACCGCGCCGTTCTCCAGCCGCTCGACCATGTCAGCGGGGACTTCGTCCTCGGCAAGTTGCGTCAGCATCCGGGCGCGCACGGCTTCGGGCATTCGCGTGCTGCTCTCGACCTGGGCAATCAGGCGGGCGCGCCGATCTTCATCCAGGGTAACCATCTCGGCCAAATCCTCGATGACCTCGCCCTGTGCCGTCTCGCGCTGTGGGCGCACGCGGATGCCGCTGCCCAGGTTGGGGCCGATCTCGCGCACGATCTCGCGCCCGACCAGCCCCTCTGCCGTGACGATCACGTCATCACCCTGCCGCCGAACGATGCTGACGGGCAGCGCCTCGAGCCGGTTCTCCGCGCCCAACGCCAACACATTGCCCGCCGCGTTCACCGCCGTCGCAGGCAACAGGGCGACACCATCGAGCGCCGGTTCCTGCAGGCGCACGGTCACGAAATCACCCGGGCGAAAGCCGCGCGGCGCGGTCAGATCGACGAACAGCCGCCGTCCGCTCTGGCCCTCGCCGACAGTGGCCGAAGCCCGCACGACCCGCCCGGGCGAGGTGATCTCGAACCCTGCAACTTCCAGCGCCACCTCGGCGTCGAGGTCCAGAAGCCGACCCTCGGCATCGATCAGCCGCAGATATTGCGCGGTCGAGACGCGCACCGACACTTCCAGCGCCTGCGGGTCGATGATCCGGCCAAGCTGCTCGTTGGAACTGACCAGCCCGCCTTCGGTGATGGCGACATCCGCCAGCGTGCCGTCGAACCCGGCATGAACGCTGGTATCGGCCAGCCGACGCTCGGCCTCGGCGAGGGTTATTCTCTGCCGCTCCAGCGCGGTTTCGGCCTGGTCACGGCGCGCTTCGGCCTGAGCCTCGGCCTGGCGGCGGCTGACGAGGCTCTGGCGCGCAGTGGAAAGCGCGAGTTCCGCCTCTTCCAGCGCTGCCTCGGTCGCAACGCCGCGCTCGGCCAGATCGACGCGCCGCGCCAGCCCGCGCTCGCGCAGATCCAACTGGGCGCGCGCCGCCTCGACATCTTCGGCGGCCAGCACCAGTGCGCGCTCGGCCTCGCGCAGCTCGGCCTCGGCGCGGGCCATGTCCGACCGCGCGACCGCCAGCGCCGATTCCGCATCCGCCGGGTCGATGCGGAACAGAAGCTGGCCTGCCGTCACCTCGGCGCCATCCTCGAACCCCTCGGCCACTTGAAGCACCCGCCCGCCGATGGGCGCGCGCAACTCCAGCGACCGGCGCGCGCGCACCTCGCCAAAGGCCGACAGCACCGGCGTCACCTCGTCTGCGGCGACAGTCATCACCCGCACGGTGAATTCGCGCTCGCGCCCGGGGCCGGGGCCGCCGGGCGCCTCGCCCCGGCTCTGGATCGCAGTGACGAGGGTATGGCCGGCATAGCCCAACGCTGCGGCCGAAAGGGCCGCAAGGAACAACGCCAACAGGCTGCGGGTCAGAAAACGCATCGGGGCTCCGGCTTAGAAGGCTGCACGCCTGAACATGATACTACACCAACGCGCATTCGGTTCACCCCGTCTGAACGCAAGAGCGCGTTACTTCCGCCGCAGATGCTCGTCCAGTCGCGGAAAGATCTCGACAAAGTTGCAGGGCTGGTGGCGGTAGTCGAACTGCGGGGCGAGGATTTCGTCCCAGGCATCCCTGCACGCGCCGGTCGATCCGGGCAACGCGAACAGATACGTCCCCTGCGCCACGCCCGCACAGGCGCGCGACTGGATGGCCGAGGTGCCGATCTTCTGCATCGAGACGATGGTGAAGATGGTGCCGAAGGCGTCGATTTCCTTCTCGTAGACATCGCGATGCGCCTCGACCGTCACGTCACGCCCGGTCAGCCCCGTGCCGCCAGTGGTCAGGATCGCGTCGATGCCGGGGTCAGTGCACCAGCCGCGCAATTGAGCGGCAATCGCGTCGCGGTCGTCGCGCAGGAGGGCGCGGGCGACGAGCAGATGCCCCGCGCCCTCGATCCGCGCGGCCAGCGTGTCGCCCGAGCGGTCATCCGCCGCTGTGCGCGTGTCCGAGACCGTGAGCACGGCAAAGCGGACCGGGGTGAAAGGGCGGGTGTCGTCGATACGGCTCATGCTGTCTGCCTCAGTCGCGCCTGCAGGGCCAGCAGATCGGCCCAGGCCTCGCGCTTGGCGGCAGGATTGCGCAACAGATAGGCCGGGTGAAGCATCGGCAGCGCCGGGCGGCCCGCAAGTTGGCGCCACTGGCCGCGGATCTTGGTGATTCCCTCGGCGGTCCCTAGCAGCGTCATGGCCGAAATGCGGCCCATCAGCACGACAAGGTCAGGGTCCGCAAGCGCGATGTGGCGCAGCACGAAGGGGCGGAACATGGCGCGCTCCTCGACGCTGGGGTCGCGATTCTGCGGCGGGCGCCAGGGCAGGATGTTGGTGATATAGAGCGCGCGGCCCGGGTCGGGATGCGCGCGGCCCATGCCGATGGCGTCGAACATGCGGTCGAGAAGCTGGCCCGCCTCGCCCACGAAAGGCGCGCCCTGACGGTCCTCTTCGCGGCCTGGCGCCTCGCCCACGATCATGATCCGGGCATTGGGCTGCCCGTCGGAAAAGACCAGGTTGCGCGCCCCCTGGCGCAGGTCGCAATGCGGATAGGCGGCCAGCGCGTCGCGCAGCGCGGCAAGGTCGGTCGCGGCAGCGGCAGCGGCTTCTGCGGCGGCAACGGGGTCGGCTGCGGGGTCGGCTGCGGGGTCGGCAACAGGCTCCGGCGCAGCGGCGGGGGCCGTGACGGCGGGCGTCGGCGCCTCGAACCGGTTCTGCGGCGTGTCGCACATGGCCTCGTCCACGCCCAGCTCGACCTGCCAGGCGAGTGCCGCGCGCGCGACCTCGAAATCGCTCTCCCATGCCGACCATGCATTCATGCGCGCCACGCTACGCCTCGGCACGGCGCGCGTAAAGCGGCCTTGTCGTCGCGCCTGCCCCTTTCTATAACGCGGACAGCGCCGACGAGCCCCGGGGGACGCATGACCTTCACGCAACGCCACCTGCTGGGTATCGAGCCGCTGCACCCGTCGGAGATCACCACCATCCTCGATCTGGCCGAGGAATACGTCGCGCTCAACCGCTCGGCCGAAAAGCACGCGACGGTGCTGGACGGGATGACGCAGATCAACATGTTCTTCGAATCCTCGACCCGCACCCAGGCGAGTTTCGAACTGGCGGGCAAGCGGCTGGGCGCGGATGTGATGTCCATGGCGATGGCGCATTCCAGCCTGACCAAGGGCGAGACGCTGATCGACACGGCGTTGACGCTGAACGCAATGCACCCTGACCTTCTGGTCGTGCGCCATGGCAGTTCGGGGGCCGTGAACCTGCTGGCGGAAAAGGTGAATTGCGCCGTTCTGAACGCGGGCGACGGACGGCACGAGCACCCCACCCAGGCGCTTCTGGACGCGCTGACCATCCGGCGCGAGAAGGGGCGGCTGCACCGGCTGGTGATCGCCATCTGCGGCGACATCGCGCATAGCCGCGTGGCGCGGTCGAACCTGATTCTGCTGGGCAAGATGGAAAACCGTGTGCGGCTGGTCGGCCCGCCCACGCTGATGCCGCCAGACGTCGGCGAATTCGGGGTCGAGGTGACGGGCGATATGCGCGCGGGGCTGGACGGTGCCGATGTGGTGATGATGCTGCGGCTGCAACGCGAGCGGATGGATGGGGGCTTCGTGCCCTCGGAACGCGAATATTTCCAGCGCTATGGCCTTGATGCCGAGAAGCTGGCCTTCGCCAAGGAGGACGCCATCGTCATGCATCCGGGGCCGATGAATCGCGGCATCGAGATCGATGGAGCGATTGCCGACGATATCAACCGCTCGGTCATTCAGGAGCAGGTCGAGATGGGGGTCGCCGTGCGCATGGCCTGCATGGACCTGCTGGCGCGCAATCTGCGTGCCGAACGCGAACGCGCCCGCCTGCGCGAGGCCGCTGATGGCTGAGACGATCCGCGAAGTCAGCACCGGCGACACCGTGCTCGAGTTGGAGCGCGGCGAGAAGCGCTTGCGCGAGATCCGCGCCGACCGCGCCACCTTTATCCGCGATCATGCGGTGATGGCGGTGCTGGGTATGGGGGTTGTCGGCATGGTGCTGGCGCTGGTCGGCTCGGCCCATGTGCTGATCGGCTCGCTGGGGGCGGTGCTGGCGATGGTCGTCCGGGGCCTGTGGCTTTATTCCGAGCAGATGAAATTCCTGTGGGTGCTGACCGACCGGCGGCTGGTTGGCCCTGGCGGGCGGCAGGTCTATCTGCTGGAGGTCGAGACCGTGCGCCGCCTGTTCGGCGACATCCAGATCATCACCCGCGGCGGCGACAAGCATCTGATCAAGCATGTCGCCGGGGCCGAGGCCCGCGTGGCCGAGATCGAGGCCGCGCGGGCCAAACGCGCCAGACGGCAAGGCGGGTGAGTATGCTTGCGCTGCCCCCGCATGTCAGCTTGCGCCCGCGCGAACGGCTGGTCGGTCTGATCCACCCCGATTTCGCCGTGCAGCTTCTTTGGGAGGCGATCCTGACCACGCTGGGGCTGATGCTTGCCGTCCTCGCGACAATCGCGATCGACCTGTCGCTCGCGCGGCCCTGGACGGGGCTGGGCGCGGGATTGTTTCTGACCTTCCTGTTCCTTGCCGGGCCACTGCTGGCGCAGCGGATACTGGCGCCGCGCATGCCTTATGTGCTGACGAGCGCCCGGCTGATCATCGACGAACAGACCGAGGTGGCGCTCAATACGCTCTCCCGTATTCGGGTCTGGCCGACCGGGCTGGTGCTGCACACATCCACGCGCCGCTATAGCCTGTCGCATCTGGCCAACCCTGCCGCCATCGCGCAACGCATCGGGACGGCCATGGCCAGCGAAGGAAAGACCTGATGCTCTGGTTTCACAATGCCCGCCTGATCGACCCGGAGGCCGGAACCGACGCCTCCGGCACGTTGCTCGTCCGCGACGGCCGCATTGCCGAGCGCGACGGCCCCTGCCCCGAGGGCGCCGAGGCCGTGGATGCGTGCGGCCACTGCCTTGCCCCCGGCATCGTCGATCTGGGCGTGCAGGTGGGAGAGCCCGGTGCGCAGCACAAGGAATCGCTGCGCACGGCCGGGCTGGCGGCGGCGAAGGGTGGGGTCACCACCATCGTCATGCGCCCCGACACCGACCCCGCCATCGACACCCCCGAGGTTCTGGAATACGTCACCCGCCGCGCACAGGCCCGCACGCCAGTCAATATCCGCGCCATGGCCGCGCTGACGCGGGGCCGCGCCGGGCGCGAAATGGCCGAGATCGGGCTTCTGCTCGACGCGGGTGCGCTGGCGTTTACCGATGGCGAGCGCGTGGCGCGCGACACCAAAGTTCTGGCGCGGGCGATGACCTATGCACGGGGCCTGGGCGCCTTGATCCTGGGCCATCCGCAGGATGCGGGCCTGTCGGCCGGGGCCTGTGCGACCAGCGGCAAGTTTGCCTCGCTCAAGGGGCTTCCGGCGGTATCGGTCATGGCCGAGCGCATCGGGCTCGACCGCGACCTCGGCCTGGTCGAGATGACGGGCGCGCGCTACCACGCCGACCAGATTACCTGCGCCCGCGCCCTGCCCCCGCTGGAGCGCGCCAAGCATAACGGCCTGGACGTGACCGCGGGCATCTCGATTCACCATCTGACGCTGAACGAGTTCGACCTCGGCGATTTTCGCACCTTTTTCAAGCTCACCCCGCCCCTGCGCAGCGAGGATGATCGCCGCGCCGTGGTCGAGGCGGTGCGCGAAGGGCTGATCGACATCATCTGTTCGATGCACACGCCCCAGGACGAGGAATCCAAGCGCCTGCCATTCGAGGAGGCCGCATCGGGGGCTGTGGGTCTCGAGACGCTGCTTCCAGCGGCGATGCGGCTGCATCACTCCGAGGGGCTGAGCCTGCCGCAGATCTGGCGCGCACTGGCGCTGAACCCGGCGCGGCGGCTGGGGCTGGCGGCGGGGCGGCTTGCCATGGGCGCGCCCGCCGATCTGGTGCTGTTCGACCCGGATGCGCCCTTCGTGCTTGACCGCTTCACGCTGATGTCGAAATCCAAGAACACCCCCTTTGACGGGGCCCGCCTGCAGGGCCGCGTGCAGGCAAGCTATGTCGCCGGCACCTGCGTCTATGCGCGAGAGGGTGCGAATGCCTGAGCTTGTCACACCGCTCTGGGCGCTGGGGCTGGTGGGGCTGGCCGCCTATCTGCTGGGCTCGGTCGCCTTTGGCCTGGTGATCGCGCGCGTGATGGGGTTGGGCGATCTGCGCGGCATCGGCTCGGGCAATATCGGGGCGACGAACGTCATGCGCACCGGAAACAAGGCGGCCGGTTTGCTGACCTTTCTGCTGGACGCGGGCAAGGGCGCGGTCGCAGTGCTGCTGGCGCGCGCGACGCTTGGCGAGGATGCGGCGCAGGTCGCCGCCGTCGCGGCGTTTCTGGGCCATCTCTACCCCGTTTTCATAGGCTTTCGCGGCGGCAAGGGGGTGGCGACCTATATCGGCACCGCAATCGCGCTCGCCTGGCCACTGGGGCTCGCGCTCTGTGCGCTTTGGGCCGCTGTCTTCGCGGCCTCGCGCATCTCGTCGCTTGCCGCCCTTGTCGCCAGCGCGCTGGCGCCGCTGCTGGCCTGGGCGTTCGGGGCGGGCGAGATGGTCGCGCTGATGGTCGCACTGGCGCTGATGATCTTCTACAAACATGCCGACAATATCCGCCGACTGATCGCCGGGACCGAACCGCGTTTCGCGCGCAAGCGCTGAGCGGGCGGAAAAACCGCGCGGACCGGGTGAAACATCGGTGCGGGTGGCTACGTATAAGCTGCGACCGAACCTTCAAGGGACACCACACATGCACCGGATACTCGCAAGCATTGCCCTCGCCTCTGTCGGCCTGTCGGCCGCCCATGCCGACACCCCCGACCCGCAGGACTGGGACGCCGTGGTCGAGGCCGCGCGCGGCCAGACCGTTTACTGGCACGCCTGGGGGGGCGATCCGCGCATCAACGCCTTCATCGACTCGGTCGGCGACGAGTTGCAGGATCGCTATGCCATCACGCTCGAGCATGTGCGGCTGGCCGACACTGCCGATGCCGTGACCCGCGTCATCACCGAGCGGCAGGCCGGGCGCGATTCGGGTGGCGCGGTCGATGTGATCTGGATCAACGGTGCCAATTTCGCCAGCATGAAGGAGCAGGGCCTGCTCTTCGGCCCGTTCGCCGAAGATCTGCCCAACTGGCCGCTGGTCGATACCGAGGCCAACCCCGCCGTTCTGGTCGATTTCACCCTGCCGGTCGAAGGGTTCGGCAGCCCCTGGGCAATGTTCCAGATGGTGTTCGAATATGACAGCGCGGTTGTGGCCGACCCGCCCCGCTCGCTCGACGCGTTGCGCAGGTGGATCGCTGACAATCCGGGCCGCTTCACCTATCCGCAGCCGCCCGACTTCCTTGGCACCAGCTTTCTCAAGCAGGCGCTCTATGGCGTGCTGGACGACCCGTCGATCCTGCTCGAACCTATTGGCGAGGATTACGACACGGTCACTGCCCCGCTTTGGGAATTCCTCGACGAGATCACGCCCAATCTCTGGCGGCAGGGGCGCGCCTACCCGGCGAACGAGCCCGCACTGGGCCAGCTTCTCGCCGATGGCGAGGTCGATATCGGGTTCTCCTTCAACCCCGGTCGGGCCTCGGCGGCGATTGCCGATGGCGAATTGCAGGATACCGTGCGCACGCTGGTCTTCGAGGAGGGCACGCTTGCCAATTCCTCCTACCTGTCCATCCCCTACAATGCCGCCAACACGGAAGCCGCGCTTGTGCTGGCCAACCTGATCCTCGACCCCGAAATCCAGGCCCGCGCACAGGACCCCGATGTGCTGGGCTTTCAGACCGTGCTGGGAATGCACCTGCTGGATGACACGGACCGTGCGCGGTTCGAGGCGCTGGAACTGGGCATCGCCACCCTGCCCCCAGAGGAAATGGGCACCGGCCTGCTGGAGCCGCATCCCGACTGGATGACCCGCATCGCCGAGGACTGGGCGGCGCGCTACGGCACCTCGCAGTAGCTTGGCGCGCGCCGGACTCTGGGCCGCACTCGGCCTGCTGGCGCTGCCTGTCCTGGCCGGGCTGGCGGGCGTGATCGCGCCCGCCTTCGGCTATCTGCCCGCGCTGGGGGGCACGGCGCTGACGCTTGATCCGTGGCGCGGGTTGCTGGGCTGGGGCGGGCTGCCAGGGGCAGTGCGGCTGTCGGTTGTGACAGGGGTGCTGGCAACGGCCATCTCGCTGGTGCTGACCTTCCTAATTGTCGCAGCCTGGCAGGGCACGCGCAGCTTTGCCTGGATGACCCGCGCGCTGGCCCCGCTTCTCGCCCTGCCGCATGCGGCGGCAGCGTTTGGTCTGGCGTTCCTGATCGCGCCCTCGGGCTGGATCGCACGCGGGCTCTCGCCCTGGGCGACAGGGTGGGAGCGCCCGCCAGACCTGCTGCTCGTAAATGACCCCCTTGGCCTCGCGCTGGTCGCCGGGCTGGTTGTCAAGGAAGTGCCCTTTCTTCTGCTGATGACGCTCGCCGCACTCCCACAGGCCGACAGCCTGCGCGCCCAGTCCATCGCGCGCGGGCTGGGCTACGGGCGCGTCACCGGCTGGATAAAAGTCGTCGCCCCGCGCGTCTATGCCCAGATCCGCCTGCCGGTTTATGCAGTGCTCGCCTATTCGATGTCAGTGGTCGATGTGGCGCTGATCCTCGGCCCGACGCGCCCGCCGACACTGGCGGTGCAGATCCTGGAATGGACCAGCCACCCCGATCTGCGGCTGCGCTTTCAGGCCGCTGCGGGCGCCTGCCTGCAACTGGCGCTGGTGCTTGGCGTGCTGGCGCTGTGGCGACTGGGCGAGATACTGGCCGGGCGGCTGGGAACGGCCTGGGCAGCGGGCGGCGCGCGCGGAGTGGGCGCCGACCGGGTGCTGCGGCCACTCGGCGCGGGCGCGGCGCTGGCGGTCGGGCTGGCGGTCGGGCTGGGCCTCGCCGGGCTGATGCTGTGGTCGGTGGCAGGGCTCTGGCGATTCCCCGCGCTCTGGCCCGACGCATGGAGCCTGCGCCACTGGGCAGGACAATCGGGCGCGCTGGGGCAAAGCATCGGGCGGACCGCGACCATCGCGCTGGTGGCAAGCGTTATCGCGCTGGCGCTCTCCATCGCGGCGCTGCAGGCGCAAGGCACAAAGCGCACATCCGCGATGGCGCTGATCTACCTGCCGCTGATCGTGCCGCAGATCGCCTTTCTGCCGGGCCTGGCGAGCTTCGCGCTGATCCTCGGCATCGACGGCACGCTGTCGGCGGTGACGGCCGTGCATCTGGTCTTCGTGCTGCCCTATGTCTACCTCGTCCTCGCCGATCCCTGGCGCGCCTGGGACGGGCGCGCGGGGCTTGCCGCCAGCGCGCTGGGCGCGCGGCCCGCGCGGGTGCTCTGGTCCGTGCGACTGCCGATGCTGACCCGTGCGCTGGCCGTGGCGCTGGCCGTGGGCTTCGCGACATCGGTCGCGCAGTATCTGCCGACACTGCTGATCGGGGCGGGCCGCGTGGGCACCGTGACGACCGAGGCAGTGGCGCTGGCCGCCTCGTCCAACCGGCGGCTGATCGGGGTCTGGGCGGTGGTGCAGATGCTGCTGCCGATGGCGGTCTTCGCCGCCTGCCTTGCGCTTCCCGCGCTCCTCTGGCGTAACAGGCAGGGGATGCGCATCGGATGAGCCTGCGACTCGACAGACTGGAGATCACCAAGGACGGCGCGCCGCTGGTGCGCATGGATCGCGAGGTTGCGCCGGGCGACGTGCTGACCGTCATGGGCCCCTCGGGCAGCGGCAAGTCCACCCTGCTCGCCGCGCTGGCGGGCGCGCTGCCGCCGGTGTTCCGCGCTACGGGCCGGGTGGTCCTCGACGGGCGCGAGATCACCCATCTGCCGACCCATGCCCGGCGCATCGGCATCCTGTTTCAGGACGATGTGCTGTTCCCGCATCTGTCGGTCGCGGGCAATCTGGGCTTCGGGCTGGCGCGACAGGTGCGCGACCGCAAGGGCGCAATCGCCGAGGCGCTGCGCGAGGCCGGGCTCGAGGGGATGGGCGCGCGCGACCCGGCGACGCTGTCGGGCGGGCAGCGGGCGCGCGTCGCGCTGATGCGCACGCTGCTGTCCGACCCCCGCGCGCTGTTGCTTGATGAGCCCTTCTCGAAGCTCGATACCGGGCTGCGCGCGCAGATTCGTCGGTTCGTGTTCGACCGGGCTCGCGCGCGCGGGTTGCCAGTGATCATGGTCACCCATGACATGGCCGACGCCGAAGCCGCGGGCGGGCCAGTCGTGGATGTGACCGGGCGCGCCATGGGTGGTTCTGGCGCGTGACAGCACACTCGGATTCAGGCTTGTCCTGTGCGGCAGTTGCGGGAAAGATGCGGCATGTCCTCCCCTCCGCACCTAGCCGCGCTGCCCGCATCAAAGCCAAGGCGCAAGCGCGTCGCACTCGTGGCGCTGATGCTCGTGACGCTGGGGGCACCTGCGCAGTCCGAGTTCATCCTGTGCAATGACAGCTTCGACATGCTCAATGTCGCGCTGGCCCGTGATCCGGGCAGCGGCTTTGTCAGCGAAGGCTGGTGGACCGTCGCGCCGGGGCGCTGCGCCGCATTGCTGCGCGGCACCATCGACAGCCGCTATATCTACCTGCACGCGATCGACGTGTTCAGCCAGCCCGTCCTCGAGGGCGATGTGACCTTCTGCGTCGGCGAAGAGGGCTTTCGCATCGCGGGCGAGCAGGATTGCTGGCTGCGCGGCCATATCGCCGCCGGGTTTGTCGAAATCGACACCGGCCAGGCCGAACGCTGGATCACCTTCCTGAACGCCGAGGGCCGGATCGGCAGCGAATGACCCCGCGCCACCTTCTCAGGCGTCGGACAATGCGCGCAGCCGCGCGAGGCCTGAGCTGAAGCCCATAAGCGACAACGGCAGGCCCAGCGCCTCGCCCTGCCGACTGACCAGCACGACGGTCGCCTCGGACCCGGCCTGCATTGCCGCGATCAATTCGTCATCCACCGGGGCGATCACCACGCAGCCCTGCGGCAGGCAGGTATCGAAGGCGAAATGCGCCACCTGCTCGTCACCGATCTGGACGCGCAACCCTTCGGACAGCCGTAACCCGAAGGGCGCGACCACCACGGCGACAGGCGCACCCTCATCATCGATGCGCAACGAGAAGTTCAGCACCCGCTGGCCGCTTTCGCGCTGGTCAAGGCGCTGGAACAACTCGCAGACACGCTGGCCGGCATCGGCGGCGGCATCGTCGGGCATTCTCTGGCAACTCACCACCCAGTCGCGAAACGTCTCGCGCATCTGGTCGGGCGCGTCGTCCTGTGCCGCGGCGGGCGCGGCCAGCACCAGGGCTGCCGCGATCCCGGCGGACAGTCCGGCAGCCCGGCGCGCGATATGTTTGAATCCTGTGATCATGCGGCGCCGCACTGTGAATGCTGTGATCATGCGGTGTCCCCTTGCAAACCTGTCTCGCCACAACCGGCGGTTTCACGGGACACGCCGCACCCGCTGTGCCACAACCTGCCGCGACAGCCCGCATCCCCGTCAGCGCACTGCGATTTTTTCTTGGAAACGCCGCCGCCGGATGCAATGCTGTATGACATATCGGGCCGACAGGGTATACCCTCGATTTGGGCCAGCCAGCTCCTGGCCCCGGCGAGCGATCACCATGCGCGCGATGGAAAGATCCCGCCTCTGAACTGGAAGGTGACGACGGCATGTCTTGGTATAGTAAACTCGCCTGGAAAGAGGGCCTTCTTCTCCAGCCGCATCACCTTCAGCAACATGACCGCTATGTCGAAAAGCTGGTGGATGCGCGCGCGCGGCACCTGACGCCTTACCCGTGGGGCTTTACCGCGCTCGAGATCGATACCGACCTGAGCGAGCAAAACCTCGTCGGGCTGCGCCGGGCCGCCGGGATCATGCCTGACGGACTGCCCTTCGACTGCCCCGCCACCTCGCCCTTGCCGACGCCCGCGCCCGTTCCCGAGGGGGCCGAGGGCAAGTATGTGTGGCTGACCCTGCCGATGGCCGAATCGAACAGCCGCGAGATCGGCATGGACGACGAGGCCAGCCGCGCCACGCGCTACCGGCTGGAGCGTGAGCGCGTCGCCGACAGTGCCGCCGCCATGCGGTTGGAACAGGATCTCGACATTGCCCATCCGCGCCTAGCGCTCGAGGTGCGCGGGACGGCGAAGCCCGGCTTTGCCTGCCTCGCCCTCGCCCGCATCCTCGAGGTGCGCGACAAGAACATTCTCTACGATCCGGCCTTTGCCCCGCCGCTGATGCTGCTCGGCGCACATCCGGTGGTGGCGGGCTGGCTCGACCGGGTGCTGGGCTGGGTCGAGACGCGGCTCGCCTCGCTGGCGCGTTACGCCGCCGATCCCAGCACCGGCGGCGGGCTGCAAAGCCAGGACTATTCGATGCTGTTGCTGCTCAACCGCGAGATCGGCGTGCTGCGGCATCTGCGCGCCTCGCGCTACGTCCATCCCGAGCGGCTCTATGTCACGCTGCTGCAACTCGCGGGCGAATTGTGGACTTTCGACACCGGGCGGCTGTGCCCGGAATACCCGCCCTATGACCATGACGCGCTGGAAGAGAGTTTCGCGCCGCTGTTGCGCGACATCCAGCGCCTGCTGAGCCGCGATATCAGCCGCGCGATCCGGCTGGATCTGCAACAGCCCGTGCCCAACAGCTACATCGCCATGGTCAAGGACCGCAACCTGTTCCGCGACGCGGCCTTTGTGGTCGAGGTCTCGGCCGACAAGCCGCTGGGCCAGATCCAGGCGCAGTTTCCGGCGCTGTGCAAGGTCGGCCCCAACACCCGGATGAGCCAGATCGTCGACAGCAACCTGCCGGGGCTGGAACTCGTGCACATGCCGACCCCGCCGCGCCAGATCCGCGCAGTGACCAGCCATGTCTATTTCAGCATCGACAAACGTTCGGAGCTGTGGCGCGAATTCTCGACAGCGGCGGCCATCGGACTGCACTTCGCAGGCGACTGGCCCGAGCTTGAGCTCGAGATCTGGGCGATCATGGAGGATGGCGCATGAGCGGCAAAGGCGGCGGCTCGGGGCGCAAACCCCCGCAACGCACGGTCATCGCGCCGCTGCCCGGACGCGGCGGGGCGCCGGGTGCGCCCGGCGGAGGCGCGCAGCCCACGACCCCCTCCGGCAACGGCGACAGCCCTTTTGGTGGGGGCAATCAGGCCAGCGCATGGGCGCCGCCCCCGGCGCAACCCGGCCAGCCCGCGCAGCCCTCCGCTCCGCCGTCCGGCAGTGGCGCGCGCCCGCTGCCGCCGCTGGGCAGCCCGCCCCCCCAGCAATCGCAACCGCCCCAGCAGACGCAAAGCCCCGCCGCGCCGGGCAGCGCCCCCCCGAGCGCCTGGAACCAGCCCCCGGCCAACCCACGCCATGCCTGGGGCGACCAGAGCGCGCCCCAGGCCCCGACCCCCGCCCCCGGCGGGGCGACCGACATGTGGGGCAACCCGATCCAGCAGGGGCCGGCGCGGCCCGCCCCGTCTTCGGGCGGTGCGGGGCAACATGCCTGGATGGGCAGCACCGGCGGCAATCAGTTCTTTCCCGAACTCGCCCGCCCGGGCGGTGCGCCGCAGCCGGTCGAGACACCGCGCATCTCGCTCGACGAAGCGCTGAAAGGGGCCAGCAGCGGCCACGCGGCGGGCAACAACCCGCTGACGGCCGCAGCGGCGGGGCTCTTGATCCTGTTCGGGCGGTTGCGCAGCCAGGTGGTCGAGATGCAGGCCATCCCGCTGATGACCCATGTCGCCCATGAGATCGACAGCTACGAGCGCCGCGCGACAGAGGCCGGGGCCGACCCGCAGGATGCGCTGGTCGCCAAATATGTCCTTTCGGGCACGGCCGACGACATCGTGCAGAACCTGCCCGGCACCGACCGCGAGGTCTGGGTGCAGTATTCGATGGAAGCGCGCTTCTTCAACCGCCGCACCTCGGGTGTCGGTATCTTCGAGGAGATCGACAAGGCGCTGGCGGATGCGCATCGCAAGTATCACCTGCTCGAGTTGATGCTGACCTGCCTGTCGCTGGGCTTCGAGGGCAAGTTTCGTGGCGCGCCGGGGGGCGATGTGGATCTGCAGGTCAAGCGCCGCCAGATCTACGAGACGCTGCGCCATGTCCGCGCGCGCGAGGATGATGACATCTCGCCGCGCTGGCAGGGGATTCAGGCCACCCCGCTTTACCGTCGCCGTCAGGTCCCGGTCTGGGCCGTGGCCTTGCTGGCCGTCGCGCTGCTGGGGGGTGCCTATGTCGGGATGCGGATGTATCTGACGGATGTGTCGAACCAGCTCAGCGCCGAGATGCGCAGCGTCCATCCGCGCGACACGCTGGCGCTGACACGGATCACCGAGATCCCCGACCTGCCGGTCGAGGAGGTGGAGGAAGCCGAACCCTATGAGCCGCCGGAGTTCGACGAGCCGACGCAGCTTGAACGCATCCGCACAGCGCTTGCCGAAGAGATCGAGGCAGGTCAGCTCAGCGCCGAGCTGCGCGGCAATTTCGTCGCCGTGACCGCCAACAATATCGTGCTGTTCGACTCTGGCCGCGCCGATGCGCGCTCGGAGTTCCAGCCGATTGCCGAGCGCATCGCCGAGATGCTCGAGGCCGAGTTGGGCGATGTGCGTATCGTCGGCCACACCGACAGCGTGCCGCTGAGCGGGCGCGGGCGGTTCCGCAACAATCAGGAACTGTCGGTGGCGCGGGCCGAATCGGTCGCCGCGATGATCGTGCCGAACCTGTCCGATCCCGACCGGGTCGAGGTGATCGGACAGGGCGAGGATGATCCGATCGCCGACAATGCCACCGCCGAGGGGCGCGCCGAGAACCGGCGCGTCGAGGTGCTGATCCGGCGCGAAGACGCCTGAGCCCGGAAACCGAAGGACAAGAGGAAAGCGATGAAACGGTTCCTGCGTATCGCCCTGATCGTCCTGCTACTGCTCGCCTTTGGCGCGGCGGTCTGGTTCGCCGGTCCGATGCTCGGCTTTGCCCAGCGCTACCCGTTCGAGAGCGTCTGGTCACGGGTTCTGACCATCAGCCTCGTCTGGGGCGCGGTGGCTCTCTATTACGGCATCAAGTACTGGCGGGCGCGCCGCGCCGAGAAGGCGCTGGAAGAAGCCATCGTCGATGACACCCCCACAGGCGATGGCGAGGTGCTGGCCGAGAAGATGCACGAGGCGCTGGCCGTCCTGCGACGTTCCAGCGGGTCGGGGGCATATCTCTACGATCTGCCCTGGTATGTCATCATAGGCCCGCCCGGCGCCGGCAAGACCACGGCGCTTTTGAATTCGGGCATCCATTTCCCGCTTGCCGAGAAGACCGGCGGTGCCATTCCCGGCGCAGGCGGCACGCGCTATTGCGACTGGTGGTTCGCCGAAGAGGCCGTGATGATCGACACTGCCGGGCGCTACACTACGCAAGACAGCGACGAAGAGGCGGACCGTGAGAGCTGGGCCTCGTTCCTCGACCTGCTGAAACGCCAGCGCCCGCGCCAGCCCGTCAATGGGGTGATCGTGGCGCTGAGCGTCGAGGATCTGCTGACCGGCACGGACGAAACGCTCGAGGCGCACTCGCGTGCCATCCGCGAGCGGCTGCTGGAACTCTACGAGGTGTTCCGCATCGATGTGCCGGTCTATTTCCTGTTCACCAAGGCCGATCTGATCGCGGGCTTCGACGAATTCTTCGGCACCTTCCCGGCCTCGCGGCGGCAGAAGGTCTGGGGCACGACCTTCCGCCCGAAAAAGCGCACCGATCCGGTGCTCGAGCATGTCGCCCCCGAGTTCGACGCGCTGGTCGCGCGGCTGTCGGACGAGGTGACCGACCGCATGCAGGAAGACCCGAACGCGGTCTCGCGCATCGCAATCTTCGGCTTTCCGGCACAGGTCGCGATGCTAAAGGACAAGCTGGTCAAGGTGCTCGACGGGGTGTTCGGCGCCACGCGCTACAAGGTCAATGCGACACTTCGGGGGTTCTACTTCACCTCGGGCACGCAGGAAGGCACGCCCATCGACCAGATCCTCGGCGCGATGGAACGCCGTTTCGGCACAGTGGCCGGGGCGGGCGCGTCGGGCAAGGGCAAGAGCTATTTCCTGCATGACCTCTTGGGCAAGGTCATCTTCCAGGAAGCCGGCTGGGTCAATCAGGACCGCCGCGCGGTGCGGCGCGAGGCCGTCCTGCGCTACGGCGCGATGGCCATCATCCTTGGCGGGACGATCTGGCTCGGGGCGCTGTGGGGCAATTCCTTCTGGCAGAACTACCAGCTTATCGGGCAGGCCCAGGCCGAAATCGAGAGGTACGAGACGCAGGCCCGCCCGGAACTCGACCGCACCGAGATCGACTCGACCGATCTGGTCGAGATCGCGCCGCTATTGCAGGCGTTGCGCGAATTGCCGCTTGGCTATGTGGACCCCGAGGCCGATACGGTGGGGATTCTCGAGCGCTTCGGGCTCAGCCAGCGCGCGGCGCTCGCCGCCTCCGCCCGCGCGGCTTATCGCGACGGGCTGGAGCGGATGCTGCGGCCGCGGCTGATCCTCGCGCTTGAGGAGCGCATTGCCGAGGACATCTCGAACAACAACCTGCTGTCGCTTTATGAGGCGCTGAAACTCTACAAGCTGCTTGGCCATGCCGCCCCGCGCCCCGATGACGGTTTTGTCGTGGCCTGGATCACCTCGGACTGGGCCGAAGACCCCGCCCTGCGCGGCCCCGGCCCATTTCGCGCCATGCGCGAGGAACTCGAGGCGCATCTGTGGGCCATGCTCGACCTGTCGGCCACCCAGAGCAGCGCGCGGGTCGAGCTGAATTCGGCGCTGGTGGCACGGGCCGAGCAGATCCTGTCGCTCATGAACCTCGAGGATCAGGCGTGGCTGCTGGTGATGGGCGGGGGCGGGCCACAGGATGTCGAGCCCTTCAACATCGGGATGCGGGCCGGGCAGGACGCGGATCTCGTGTTCGAGACGCTGGATGGCAGCCGCCTGGATGACCTCACGGTCCCGGCGATCTACACCTATCAGGGCTTTCATCAGTATTTCATGCCGCGGCTGGCGGAGGTGGCGACCAAGCTCGAGACGGAACAGTGGGTGCTGGGCGCGCGGGCCGAGGCCGCAGATGTCTCAGGCGAACTGCAACGTCTTGGCGCCCCGATCATGAACCGCTATGCAATGGAATTCACCAGCGCCTGGAACGAGGTACTCGACAACCTGCAACTGCGGCGACTCTCGGTCGACAGCCCGCAATTCCTGGCGCTGAACGCGGCGTCGGATCTGCGCCAGTCACCGATCCGCAAGCTGGTCGAGGAGATCGCCCGCACCACGCAACTGACCCGCGGCTTCAGCGAGGAGGACGGCTTCGGCGCCGAACTCGCGCAGCTTGGCGACAACGAGACCGGCGAGCGCGCGCAGGCGGCCGCCGGGGTGGTGGGCGAGCGGCTGATGCAGCGCGCGCAGGAGCGCGCCAGCGGGCTGGGGCGGATCGGCTTTGACGTGCTGCAATCGCAACGCAGCATGTCGCGCGCCGGGGGCAGCGGCAATGGCGGCGGGCGCCCCGAGGACTCGCTGCCCGGCGCCAATGTCGAGGCGCAGTTCAGCCGCTGGCATGACCTGGTCGATGACGAGGGCGGCGATTCGCCCCCCATCGAGGTGCTGCTGCGCGATCTGCAGGAAATCTACCGCCTGCTGCTGACCTCGACCGCCGGGACCGGACAGGTGCCCGCATCGCTGGGGCAGGATCTGGCGACGCAATCGGCGCTGCTGACCCGGCACGCCTCGCGGATGCCGGCGGCGCTGGCGCGGATGATTCTGCAAGCCTCGGAGGAATTCGCGGGCGGCGCGGCCGATACCACCCTCGGCAACCTGCGCGAGCGGCTGAATGACGAGGTGACGCGCGTGTGCGAATCGCTGGTGCCCGACAGCTACCCCTTTGCCGGAGACTCGAACCGCGACCTGCCGCCCTCGGAATTCACGCGGCTGTTCGGTCCTGACGGGGTGTTCGACAAGTTCTTCAACGAGGCACTGGCCCCGCATGCCGATCTGAGCGGCGAGACATGGGAGTGGCGCTCGGATGACCGGCTGGGCGCACAGATGTCCTCGGCCACGCTGCGCCAGTTCGAGCGCGCGGCGGCGATCCGGGAAGCGTTCTTTCCCGAGAATTCGGCCATTCCCGGCTTTGACGTCACGATCCGCCAGACCGGCCTGCACCCCGAGGCCGATATCGCACTGCTCGAGGTCAACGGGCAACAGATGGTCAGCCAGCAGCAGGGATCGTTGCCCGAGACGCTGTTCTGGCCATCTTCGGGCGGCGGGTCGGCCTCGATCCAGCTTGGCCCCGAATTGCTGGGGCGCGAATCGCAGCTGCGGGTACAGAACGGGCCGTGGGCGTTGATGCGGTTGATCAATCAGGGGCGTCCGCGCGCCGCTGGGTCGTCGGTGAATATCCGGCTTGATGTCGGCGGGCGCTATGTCAGCTACCGGGTGACCGCTGCCAGCACGCTCAACCCCTTCTTCCTGCGCGAATTGTGGGAATTCAGCTGCCCGAGGGGGCTGTGAATGTCGGGTGAGCGCGACACGGCGGCGACCGGCCCGCAGGCGGCGCGGCCCGAGGCGCAGGACGGAGCCGAGACGTCCGACACGGCGCGCGCGCTGAAGTCCGGGCAGGGACAGGACGGGTCGCGCCCGCTGCAGCTGGGGCCGCAACATGCCGTGCCGTCGCACGCGCGCCCGCCCGAGGCGGATGCCGAGGACAGCGTGCCGTCGGACAATGCGGCGCAGGCCGTCGAGCGCGGTGAACCGGTGCCGTCGTCTGAATCCGACGCTTCGCATGGGGAAACCCGAACACCGACCGGCGCGCTGCGTGATCTGCCCCCCGAGGCGCGCTTCGGTCCTGACGAGACGACGCGAGAGGACGCGCCCCCCGGCGATAAAGCACGGCCCTTGGGGGCCGAAGACGCTCAGACGCAGACGGACAGCCCCCTGCCGTCTGAAACCAAAGCGCCCCCCGAGCCGGTCAGCCCCGAGATGCGAACGGGCACCATCCGCGATGGCGGCGATGCGCCAGCCGCAGGGGTCGGCACTGCGCGGGACGAAGACACAGCAGCGCGTCTTGACAGTGCCCCGGCAGACGACGCAGCCGACACGACCTTGCCACCGATGGCCGAGGCCCGGACCGTGACAGCAGCGCCGCAGAACGATGGGCCTGCGCCGCGCGCGCCCACCCCCGAAGACGCCACATCGCAGGACCGCACGGCGACAGCGCGCGCAACCCCCGGCGACCCGTGGTCCCTGGCCGACGCGACCACGGCGGGGCCCGCCGCCCAGGCATCCTCGCCAAGCGATCCCTGGACGTTTGAGGGTCCGACGCCCGAGGCAGAGTCCGCGCCGGAACCAGAACCCACGCTGCCCCCCGCGGCCCAGGAAACACGCCCCCGCCCGGCCTGCACGGCGGCGCTGTTCGGCAAACTGCCCGCGCGCGGCGATTTCATCGCCCGCAACATGCCGCGCGAGGTGCAGCGCCCGTTCGAGGACTGGCTCATCCCGCTCATACAGCAGACGCGCAGCACGCTGGGCTCGGAGTGGACGGCACATTGGCGCGGGGCCGGGCCGTGGCGGTTCTGGATCGGCGCCGATGTTTTCGGGGGAAGCTGGCAGCACGACCTGCGCAAGGGCAGCGGCGAGCAGGCGACGCGCGCGGGGGCGCTGACAGGGGTGCTGCTGCCTTCGGCCGACCGGCACGGGCGCGACTTTCCGCTGGTTCTGGTGCTGGCGGATTCGCTGGCGCGGCTGATGCCGCCACCGGTGACGGCCTCGCCGGATCGCGGCTGGTATGATCTGTGCGACGAGTTGCTTTACGGCGCGCGCGCGGGAACGGATATCGCGACTGTCGAGGCCGCTCTCGATCGGCTGCCGGGGCCGCTTCTGCCCGAAGGCGCCGAGGAGATGGCCCAGCTTCTGGACCAGCGCGCGCTGTGGGCCGAGGGCAGCGAGGTGCGCGCGGATGGCACCAGCCGCATCTGGGACGACATTGCCGCAGCCGACCATCACCTTGCCGCAAGCCAGCGCAGCTACTGGTGGCAGGCCCCCCATTCCGGTGCCGCGCAGCGGGTATTGACGCTTGCGGGCTTGCCAGATGCCGGAAGTTTTGCCTTCATGTTGTCGCAGGGTCACCCCGACACGCCGCCGCCTTGACCAAGCCACGCAGGATCGTCTCAAAGATGCTCAATCCCTCCTATCGTTTCGAGACCGGCGCGGCGACGCATCACGGACGGGTGCGCGACCATAACGAGGACCGCTACCTTGCTGCGCCCGAACACGGCATCTGGCTGGTCGCGGACGGGATGGGCGGGCATTTCGGCGGCGATGTGGCGGCGCAGATCCTCGTGGACGAAACGGCCTCGGTGCATCGCGCCGCCACCGCACCCGACCTGCACGCGCGTTTCCACGACCGGGTGGCGCGGGCCAATCAGGCCATCCGCGACCATTCCGATCGCCATGAGGGCGCAACCATCGGCACGACGCTTGCCGCGCTGCTGATCCATGACCGGCGCTTTCTGGTAAGCTGGTGTGGCGACAGCCGGGTGTATCTCTTGCGCGAGGGGCGGCTGCATCAGGTCAGCCGCGACCACACCGAGGTGCAGGAGCTTCTCGACACGGGTGCCATCACCGAAGAACAGGCAGAGAACTGGCCGCGGCGCAATGTCATCACCCGCGCCATCGGCGTGCATGACGAGGCGATGATCGAGGATCGCTATGGCGACCTGCAGGATCGCGACGTTTTCCTGCTGTGCTCGGACGGGCTGACCGGTCATGTCGAGGATGACGAGATCGCCACCCATCTGCGCGGACAGGCCGCGCAGCGGGCCTGCGACGCGCTGTTGGACCTGACGCTCGAGCGCGGGGCGAGCGACAATGTCACGCTGATCGTGGTGCGATGCACGTTCAAGACATTGGTGACGCCTGAACAGACGGCCGCGGGTCGGGCGGGGTAGCATGAGCACCCAACCGCCTGGGCACCAGCGCCAGCACCATGGCAGCATGTCGGCACCCCTTGCCGTGCCTGCGGGCACGCTGCTGATCGACACCTACGAGATCCTAGAGCATCTGAACACCGGCGGGATGGGCGAGGTCTATCGCGGCGTGAACATCCACAATGACGAGGTGGTGGCGATCAAGATCGTCCTGCCTGCACTCGCGCATGACGAGACGATCCTGTCGCTGTTCCAGAAAGAATCGACCGTCCTGCGCCGCATCGCCCATGATGCCATCGTGCGCTACGAGGTCTTTACCCGCGACCGGGCGCTCGACCGGCCCTGCCTGATCATGGAATACGCCGAGGGCACGCCACTGAGCGACCGGCTCGAACAGGGCCCGCTGAACCTCGCCGAGATCCTCGTGCTGCTCAACCGGCTGGCGGCGGGGCTCGATGTCGCGCATCGCGGCGGGGTAGTGCATCGCGACCTGTCGCCCGACAACGTGATCCTGTGCAATGACCAGGTGGCACAGGCCAAGATCATCGATTTCGGCATCGCCAAGGCCAGTACACCGGGCAGTGGTACTTTGATCGGCGGGCAATTCGCGGGCAAGCCGGGGTATGTGGCCCCCGAGCAACTGGGCCTTTATGAAGGGCATGTCACCGGGCAGGCCGATATCTATTCGCTGGGGCTTCTGGCCGCGGCTGCGGCGCTGGGCACACCGCTCGACATGGGCGACACGCCGGCTGCGGCGGTCATGGCGCGCGTGAAGGTGCCGGATCTGGACGGGATCGACCCTGATCTGGTGCCGCTGCTGGAATGGATGCTGCAGCCCGACCCGGCAGATCGCCCGGCCAGCATGGCCGACATCAGCGCCTGGATCACCGAGCATTTCAGCGATCTTCTGGAGCCCGATCCCGCCGAGGCGCGCCGCCAGCGCCCAAGCTCGATGCCGCCCGGGCCACGGCGCACGGCCCCGCCGCCACCGCGGCGGCGCCAGACCGGCGCCCCCACAACGCCATCCCCAACCTCGGCACCGCCTGCCACCGAACAAGGCACCCCGGCCCGTCCGGAACGTCCCGCCCCGCAGCCGACCGTCCTCGCCGAGCGCCCGCCCGGGGTCGCCTCCGACACGCCTGCGCCAACAGAGTTCGCGCCCCCCGCCTCGGTGCCCCCCACAGCGCCGCCCGAGGATGGCGAGGGGGATGCGCCTTCCACCACACAGGACGCGGAAACGCAGGACCCGGCACGCCCGCCAGCGTCTCATCCGCCGGGTCAAACGCCCGGAGCAACCCAAACACCCCCGGCGCAGCAGAGCCGCGCGCCCTCACAACCTCCGGAAACGGACCCGATAGACGCGCCCGACACGCAGGTGCCCGATGAGACCCCGCCGGTAAAAGACACACCGGCCTCCGGCGCGCCTGCTGCGCCCACAAAACCGCGCACGGCCAAGACCCGCGCGCCCTCCACCCCTCCGGCGACAGGCGCCCCGACAAGCACCCCGCCCGAGACACCGCCAACAGTGGTACCGTCCACACCGCCGCGCGGCACCGCGGCGCGCGACGCACCGACGCCCGCCTCAGCGCCGCCGGTCACACACCCGCCAACGCCCGCAAGCTCCACGCCCCCGGCGACGCCAGCGACAGTGCCGCCCACCACCCCGCCGCAAGGGAAAGGAGCGCCTGATCCGTCCGCGCCCCCCCAACCACCCACAACCCCCGACCCGTCGCCAGAGCCCCCTGCCCCGTCGCCGGACAAACCCGCACCTGCGCCGCCCCCACAGGACGCCGACCCCTCGCAGCCGCCCGTCGCACCGCTGACCGAGGCGCCGCCGGGGGAAGGTGATGCATCGCCTTCTGCGGTGCCGAAAAACGCGCCACCCCAACCCGTGCCAGAGCCGCCCGCCCCACCGCAGAAGGGTGACGAGACCACTGTCGCGCGTCAGCACACCCGACCGCCCGCCGCGGAACCGCAGGACGAAGCGGCCAGCGCCAGCCCCTTCGGTCCGGCGACTGCGCCGCCCACACCGCTGCGCAAACCCGAACCCGAACCCGAGCAACGACGCGGCGGACTGCCTGTCCTGCCGATCGCGGCGGTGCTGGGGCTGGGGGTCATCGGGGGTGGCCTCTGGGTCTCGGGTGTCTTCGCGCCCGAACCCGCGCCCGAGGTCGCCGTCGCGCCGCCCCCGGAACCAGAACCAGAACCAGCACCCGATCCAGAGCCCACGCCAGAGCCGGAACCCACGCCAGCGCCCGAACCCGAACCAGCACCGGAACCGGTGCCTGAACCCGAGCCCGACCCAGCCCCGGAGCCGCCCGATGTGCAGACACTGCAAGCCTGGCTCGATGAGCGCATTAACGACGGCCCGCCCGCCCCGTGCACCTGGCTGCCGCGCGGCAATGACGTGACCGCTGTGACCGCCTTCGCCGCCGATCCCGACGCCTTTGCGTCAATGCGCGGAGCGTTCGCGGACAGCTTTGGCGAAGCCCTGCCCCTGACCGTGCACCCGTTGGCCGAGGCGCAATGCCCCGCCTTCGACCGTATTGCCGCACTCGAGCAGGGACGCCCGCCGACGGGACGGCTGGGCGTCATGCTGCCCGCCCAACTCGCGCGCGACCCGGACGCCACGCTCGAGGCCACGCTCGCGGGCGAGGTGGCGGGGCATCTGACCGTTCTGGTGATCGACCCGGCCGGGCGCGTGCAGCATGTCACCGAGCTCGTCTCGGCAGGCCAGATCAGCCTCGCGGGTCAGCGAGTCTCTCCGCCACTCGACGAAGTGCCCGAGGGCGCGGCGCCGCCCGTCTTTGCCGTGCTGGCCCTCGACACGACCGAAGACCTGCCGATCATGGAACGGCTGCCCGCCAATGCGATCCTGCCCGCCCACAATGCCGAAGAGTTCTGGCGTTTCCTCGGGCGCGACCTCGACGCGCTGCCCGAGCCCCCAGATTTCGCGCATGGCATCCTGCCCTGGCCCGACACGACCCCCTGAAACAGCGCGCGCCAGCGGGATCCGGCGGCAATGGTGCTCCCGCCCCCACGCATGTACCGAAAGCGCCCTTGGGGCGCGTGCAAGGGCGGGTGGGTGGGCACGGCCCGAGGGCGCTTGTCCGCGATCTGCGCGAAAGCCCTGCAGAGGCGGCATCACAGCCTCGCGCGGGCGGGTCCGCGCGCCGCCGGTCCTATTTACCGCGCGGCTTGGGGCGCAGGGTCGGGCTGGCCGAGAGCGGGTCCTCTGGCCAGGGGTGTTTCGGGTATTCGCCGCGCATCTGCTTGCGAACATCAGCGTAGCTTGTGGCCCAGAAGACCGGCAGATCGGTCGTCACCTGCACGGGGCGGCGCGCAGGCGAAAGCAACACCAGCCGCAGCGGCAGGCGCGCCGGGCCGATCACCGGATGTTCGGCAAGGCCAAACAGCTCTTGCAGGCGCAGGCTGACCTCGGGCGCCTCGGTGCTGTAGTCGATGGGCAGCCGGTTGCCCAGCGGCGTGACGAAATGCGCCGGCGCCATCCGATCAAGCGTTTGCGTCTGTTCCCAGTCGAGTATCGCCCGCAGCGCGGGTAGCAGATCGAGGCCGCGCAGATCTTCCGCCGTGCGCACCGTGCCCAGATACGGGCCGACCCACTCTTCGAGCCGCTCCAGTAGCGCACCCTCGTTCATCGCAGGCAGATCGACGCCCTGCGCGCGCAGCATCTCGACCCGCGCGATCAACCGCCGCGCTGCCGGGGACAGCGGCAATCCAATCTCGCGCAGCCCCTCGCAGGCTGCGGCCACCAGCGCCCCGGCGTCGGGTCTTGGCCAGGGCTGGTCGCGCAGCACCAGCGCGCCGAACACCTCTTGCGCGCGCGCCTCGATACGCTTGTGGCGCCGCGACCAGACGCAGTGGTGACGCCAGGTGATCCGGTCACCATAAAGCCCCCGCAATTCGCCCTCGGACAGCGCGAGGGCCTGCCGGATAATCGCCTCGCGCGGATCTCCATCAGTATCGGTGACGACGATCAGCCGGGTCTCGCCCAGCGGATCGCCCGCGCGCATCGCAGCGCCCTTGCCCCCCGACAGGACAAAACGCGGCGCCTCGCCCGGTCGGCGCAAGCCGATCCGGTCGGGATAGGCGAGTGCTGCCATCTCGGCCGACGACAGTTCCGCGCCCCCGCGCGGCAACACCCGCCGCAGCCGCTTGACCTCGGACCGGACCCGCTCGCGCGTGGGCGGATGCGGGTCATGCGGGCCTTCGCCGCGCAGAGCGGCCATGCGCAGCGCCAGATCCGCAGGCGCGCCGCGTAGCAGGTCGCGTTCCGACAGCAGCGCCGCGAGTTCCGCCGCCCCGCGCCCAGCCCGCTGCGCCATATGCGCCAGCCGCGGATGCAGCGGCAGCGCCGCCATCGCCTTGCCATGCGCGGTGATGCGTCCTTCGGCATCCAGCGCGCCCAGATCACGCAACAGCGCGCACGCCCCGGCCAGCGCGCCCTCGGGCGGCGGGGTCAGGAAACGCAGCCCCGCGCCACCACCCCAGAGCGCGAGTTCCAGCGCCAGCCCGGCCAGATCGGCGCGCGCGATCTCGGGCGGGGCGAACTCGGCCAGCGCCCCCTCCTCGGCCCGCGCCCAGAGACGGTAGCACACGCCCGCGGCCACGCGTCCGGCGCGCCCCCGGCGCTGCGCGGCTTCGGCGCGGGTGACACGCTCGGTCACCAGCCGCGACATGCCCGTGCCGGGATCGAACCGCGCGCGTCGTGCCAGCCCCGCATCGACGACGATGCGGATATCCTCGATGGTCAGCGAGGTCTCGGCGATGGAGGTCGCCAGCACGATCTTGCGCCCCTTTGACGGCGCGATGGCCGCGCGTTGCTGCGCCAGCGGCAGCGCGCCATAAAGGGGCCGGATCTCTGCGCCGCCCAGTTGCCCCTCCAGACGTGCGGCGACGCGCCGGATCTCGCCTTCGCCCGGCAGGAAGACCAGCACCGAGCCGCGGGCCTCGGCCAGCGCCTGCTGCACCAGCGCGGCTGTGTCAGCCTCGACCCGGTCGGCGCGACCGCGCGGGCGCTCCAGCCAGCGCGTCTCGACATGATAGGCGCGGCCCTCTGCGGTCAGCACCGGCGCGTCGTCCATCAGCGCGGCCACTGGCGCGGCGTCAAGCGTCGCCGACATGACCAGCAGCACCAAATCGGGGCGCAGCGCCGCGCGCATCTCCCATGTCAGGGCGAGGCCGAGATCGGCCTGCAACGAGCGTTCGTGAAACTCGTCGAAGATCACCGCGCCGACGCCGTCCAGCGCAGGGTCGGCCTGCAGCATCCGCGTCAGGATCCCTTCGGTCACGACCTCGATGCGGGTGGCGTCCGAGACCACCGCCTCGCCGCGAATGCGGTAGCCGACCTGCCCGCCCGGCGTCTCGCCCACAAGCCGGGCCATCTGCTCGGCCGCCGCGCGGGCGGCGATGCGGCGCGGCTCCAGCATCACGATCCGTCCCGCGACCTGATCGCGCAATGCCAGCGGCACACGTGTCGTCTTGCCCGCCCCAGGCGGGGCTTGCAGAACGGCGCGGCCCTGCGCATGAAGGGTCGCGCACAAGTCTGGCAGGATGTCATCGATCGGCAGCCGCATCCGGCGGTTATGCGAGCCCGCAAGCGGCGGTGCAAGCTGTGCGCTGAAGAACCCCGCGCGCAGGCGTCGGTCGCCGGGCCGGGTGCGCGCCCCGCGCCATCTTCCCTAGCGTGGCAAATCGTGGCATGGGCGAGGTCCCGGCCGGTCTCGCGCCGGCACCAGCGACAGGGGGAGCGGTGCAGAAATCCGCGTCCAGGCAGAGCGACGGCACCCGGCGATCGATCCGTTCGGTCACGTTCAGGGCAGATCTGCGCATCGCCGACAGCCCGCGCAAAGCGCCCTCGGGGCGTGCGGGGGTGGGTGGGTGGGCACGGCCCGAGGGCGCTTTGCGCGGGCCGCGACGCATTGCGGCGGGTGCTGTGGTCGGCGCGCGCGCTGCGCTGCGGATCGACGCGCGTGACTGGGATCGCTGTCAGGAGGGACGGTCGTGGAGCTGACCTTCGCCACCCTGCTGCCGCTATTGGCAGGGGTCATGGCGGCAGGCGCTGTCGGGGGCCTGCTCGCGGGCCTTCTGGGCGTGGGCGGCGGGATCGTGATCGTGCCGGTGCTGTTCTGGGTCTTCGGCGCGCTGGGGTTGCCGCCGGGGTTGGGAATGCAGGTCGCCGTCGCCACCTCGCTGGTGACAGTGGCAGTCACCGCGTTTTCATCGGCGCGCGCGCATCACACGCGGGGGGCCGTCGATATGGCCATCTTCCGGCGCTGGGCACCTTTCATGGCAGCCGGGGCACTTGCAGGGGGCGGGCTTGCCGGGCTTGTGCCGGGCCGGGTGCTGCTTCTGGTGTTCGGAACGATCGCGCTGCTGGTGGCGTGGAACCTCGCCCGCCCGCAGGCCCGCATTCTTGCCCCGGCACTGCCGTCCGCATCGGGCGCGCAGCCGGCCATGGCGGGGGCGGTAGGGCTCGTCTCTGCGATGATGGGCATCGGCTCGGGCACGCTGGGCGTGCCGCTGCTGACCGCGTTCTCGGTTCCGGTGCATCGCGCGGTGGGGACCGCGGCAGCGCTGGGGCTGGTGATCGGCGTGCCTGCCGCCGCCGCAATGGTGCTGACCGGGCTGGGGGTGGCGGGACGCCCGCCCGGCTCGCTGGGCTATGTCAATCTGATCGCGGTGGCGCTGATCCTGCCGCTGTCAGTGCTCTGCGCGCCGCTGGGCGCGCGCCTCGCCCACGCGTTGGAGCCTGTCTGGATCAAGCGTGCCTTCGCGCTGTTCCTGTGCCTGACATCACTGCGGATGCTCTGGTCGGCGCTGGGCTGAATCCCGATGCCCGGGCGCCACATCCATGGGTGTCAGTCACAAGCCCTTTGCCAGGATGCGGCGGGGTGACTCGGAGCTTGGCGCCCCTGGCCGACCTGCGGCGGGCGCTGGCCTTGCGACCAGCGCAGGCCGGCCAGGGGCGGACGTAATCGGCCGCGCCTCTGCCGGACCTTCCGGGCAGCAGCCTCGCTGTGATCGGGGCGGCGTTTTCGGGCCGATTGCGCCCCGGGCAGTGCGGACAGGTAATGCACCCGTGTCAAAAAAGTGGCAGACCGGAACAGGACACCGCTTGGCCATACACAAGCCCGCGGCACCGGGCTAGAGTTCTCGCGCAAGGTCAGGACGCAGGGGCGCGCAATGCCGGAATGGGCAATCATCTGGGACTGGATCGCTTTTTCGGTACGCTGGCTGCATGTCATCACCGCGATGGCCTGGATTGGCGCGTCCTTCTACTTCATCGCGCTCGACCTGATGCTGCGGCCCAACCCGGCGCTGCCGAAGGGCGCCACGGGCGAGGAGTGGGAGGTTCATGGCGGCGGTTTCTACCACACGGTGAAATACAATGTCGCCCCCGCCGCCCTGCCCGAGCATCTGACCTGGCACAAATGGCAAAGCTACACGACCTGGCTGTCGGGCGCAGCGCTGTTGATGATCGTCTACTGGGTGGGCGGCGAGATGTATCTGCTCGACCCTGGCCGCGCGGATCTGGCGCTCTGGCAGGGCATCGTGCTGTCAGCGGGCTCGCTGGGGCTGGGCTGGCTGATCTATGACGCGCTGTGCAAGTCTCGGCTGGGCGAGAGCCCCGGCACACTGATGCTGCTTCTGTTCGTGCTGCTGGTGGCAATGTCGTGGGGCTACAACCAGATCTTCTCGGGGCGCGCGGCGCTTCTGCATCTCGGCGCCTTCACGGCGACGATCATGACCGCCAACGTGTTCTTCCAGATCATGCCCAACCAGCGCATCGTGGTGGCCGATCTCAAGGCCGGCAGGGTGCCGGATGCGAAATACGGGCGCATCGCCAAGCTGCGCTCGACCCACAACAATTATCTGACGCTGCCGGTGATCTTCCTGATGCTGTCGACGCATTACCCGTTGGCCTTTGCCACCGAATATGCCTGGGTGATCGCGAGCCTCGTCTTCCTGACGGGGGTGACGATCCGGCACTACTTCAACACCATGCACCGGACCGGCAAGGGGCCGCTCTGGACCTGGGCCGCGACGGTGGTGATCATGCTGGTCATCGCCTGGTTGTCGAGCTTCCGCCCCGGCGAGAGCTGGGAAGATGCCGAGGCCCGCGCGATGACCGCGCATGAGGCGCGCTTTGCCGCCGCGTCGCAGTTCGAGGACGCCTATCACACGGTACTCGGCCATTGCGCGATGTGCCATGCGCGCGAGCCCGGCTGGGCCAGTCTGCGCTGGGCCCCCGGTGGCGTCTATCTCGAAACCCCGCAGGATGTCGCGCGCCATGCCGAGGAGATCTATCTTCAAGCCGGGATCAGCCACGCCATGCCGCCACCGAATGCCTTTCCGATGGCGCCGGAGCATCGCGCGCTGATCGTCGACTGGGTGCGCGAGGCGCGCGCGATGCGGTAGCGCGGGGGATGGCGCTTTCGCCCGCCCGGGTGCATGCTCACGCCAATCGCCACGCGAGAGAGGACCCATGAGCGCCGATTATTACACCCCCACGGGCGGCCATCCCGGGCAGGACCAGCTTCTGACCGACCGCGCCGTCTTCACCGAAGCCTACGCCGTCATCCCGCGCGGCTGCCTGCGCGATATCGTCACGAGCGCACTGCCGCACTGGCACGACACGCGGCTGTGGGTGCTGGCGCGCCCCATGTCGGGCTTTTCAGAGACCTTCTCGCATTACCTGATGGAGGTGTCCCCAGGCGGCGGGTCCGAGGCGCCCGAGCCCGACGCGGGGGCGCAGGGCGTCCTTTTCGTCACCGCAGGCGCCGGGCGTCTGGTCATCGCGGGGGCCCCGCATGACCTCGGACCTGGCAGCTACGCCTATCTGCCGCCGGGCACCGCATGGTCGCTGCATGCCACGGGCGATGCGGCGCTTTCGTTCCACTGGATCCGCAAGGCGTATGTTCCGGTCGCCGGCCTCGCGCCCCCCGACCCGTTGGTCCTTGACGAGACCACCACCCCCCCCACGCCAATGCCCGGCACCGAGGGCCGATGGGCCACCACCCGCTTCGTCGACCTCGCCGACATGCGCCACGACATGCATGTGACCATTGTCACCCTCGCCCCCGGTGCGGTGATCCCGTTCCTGGAAACGCATGTCATGGAACACGGGCTTTACATTCTGTCGGGCAAGGGTGCCTACCGGCTCAACCGCGACTGGGTCGAGGTCGAGGCGGGCGATTACATGTGGCTGCGAGCCTTCTGCCCGCAAGCCTGCTACGCAGGCGGGCCGGGGCCGTTTCGCTACCTGCTCTACAAGGATGTGAACCGCCACATGCCGCTGCCCGGCCCCGGCCTAACCCGGCGCTGACCGAGACCTCTCCATTCTGCCTTTCATCCTTGCCCAAATATCCCGGGAGTGCGAGGGCAGAGCCCTCGCACATTTCCTGCGACAAAGCTGAGCGCCCGCGCAGAACGCGGCAATTGCGCGCGCCGTTCACGACAGGCAGTATGCGCAGAGAGGCGGGAGGACACGATGCGCAACACA
>LFIK01000353.1_pt1 | contig 34084 bp, 24 predicted proteins | sample 643401 | NCBI WGS metagenome assembly LFIK01 (sample SAMN03777447, study PRJNA286221) | soda lake metagenome | biome: soda lake; feature: Kulunda steppe; material: water; isolation source: sample T5-Br brine of Lake Tanatar-5 | place: Russia: Kulunda steppe | collected 2010-07
CAGGGCTATCTGGCGACGAGCGTGACGAGTTCGATCCGTGTGCGTGTGTCGGGCGATGCGGCCGAGCTCAACATCAAGGAGTCTCGCCCCGGGCTGGTCCGCGAGGAGTTCGAGTACCCGATCCCGCTCGCCGATGCCGAGGCCATGCTCGCCGGGTTGTGCGAGTCGCCACCGATCGAGAAGACGCGCTATCGCATCGCCGGCACCGATGGGCTGGTCTGGGAGGTCGATGTGTTCAGCGGTGCCAATGCCGGCCTGGTCATCGCCGAGGTGGAGCTTGACGATCCAGAGCAACGTTTCGTCCGCCCGGATTGGCTCGGCGACGACGTGTCGAACGATCTGCGCTATTACAATGTCTGTCTGGCGACGCACCCGTACCGTGACTGGCCGTGACTGACGCCGAAGTCAAGTCAGCGAGCGCTGCCGGGCTCCCTGCCGGTCGCTGGATCGATATCGCCATCGGCTGTCAGGATCTGTGGCTGCGCGACGGCCCTGAGACGCTTGCCCGTTATCCGGTCTCGACTGCGGCCGCTGGCTGCGGTCAGCGCCAGGGTTCGTGGATGACGCCGGCTGGCTGGCATGTCGTGCGGGCGCGGATCGGTGAGGGGTTGCCGTCCGGCGCCGTGCTGCGTGGCCGACGCTTCACTGGCGAGGTGTGTGACGCTGCGGCGTATGCCGCTGCGCCTGATCAGGACTGGATACTGACGCGAATACTCTGGCTGTCGGGGCTTGAGCGTGGCGTCAATCGGGGAGGGGACGTCGATACATTCAGACGCTACATCTACCTGCATGGTTGCCCTGACGCGGTGCGTCTCGGCTCGCCGGGGTCGAAAGGCTGTGTTCGTTTGCGCAACGCCGACATGCTGATGTTGTTCGATCAGGTCGCGGTTGGAACACCTGTGCTGATCCGCGCCGACACCCGCCTGCAGGCGCCGACGCCGTTTCCGGGGTCTGGCGGCATGGCGGGAAACACATGACGCCGCGTCTGCCGTTGGGCCCGGTTCTGGCCGGTATTCATGGTGCTGCGTTGCAGAGCGACGAGCGTGACTGGTTGCGCCATCCGGCCATCGGCGGCGTCGTGCTGTTCGCGCGCAACCTGGTCGACAGTGCGCAGCTACGTGCCCTGTGTGCCAGCATTCACGCGCTGCGCGCCCCGCCGTTGATCATTGCCATCGACCAGGAGGGTGGGCGCGTGCAGCGTTGTACGCTCGACATCGACAGCTTGCCGTCGGCGGCGAGCCTTGGCGCATTGCCCGACACGCTCGGCGATCTTGATGCGGCGCTCGCCGCGGTGCGCGCGAACGCTGAACGGCTGGCCGTGGATCTGCTGGCGCTGGGCGTTGATCTGTCGTTCGCGCCGGTGCTTGACCTCGATCATGGTCGCAGCGCGGTGATCGGTGATCGGGCGCTGCACCGCGATCCCGATCGGGTAGCGCAACTCGGCGCGGCGTGGATCGACGGCATGCACGCCGTCGGCATGCCGTCGACCGGCAAGCATTTCCCCGGTCATGGCTGGGCGCTCGCCGACTCGCACCTTGCACTCCCGGTCGATACCCGCTCACTCGCGACACTCTGGAACGATGATCTGCGCCCGTATCGCGCACTGGCCGCGCGGGGCTGGCCGGATCTGATCATGACTGCACATGTCCGATACCCCGGTGTCGACGACCTGCCGGCGAGCCTCTCGCCGGTCTGGATCAACGCGGTGTTGCGCGGCGCGATCGGTTACGACGGTCTGGTGATTGCCGATGACCTGGGGATGGAAGGTGCTGCGGCCGCAGGTGACTGCATCGCCCGCTCACACGCGGCACTGGCTGCAGGGAATGATCTGATCATGCTCTGCAACACACCCGAACAGGTGCCGGCGCTGCTTGAGACGCTGCCGCACGCGCCGGCGCCGGCATTGTCTCGGCGGCTGGACCGGTTGCGCGCAGCGGGCCGCCTGGCCGGGGCGGTGCGCGCATGCTGACACCGTACCAGGGGTTGACCCCGGATCTGATTCTCACGGCGATCGAGGAACTCGGCCTGCACGCCGATGGTCGACTGCTTGAACTCAACAGTTACGAAAATCGGGTCTATCAGGTTGGAATCGATGCCGAGCAGCCAGTGGTTGCCAAGTTTTACCGGCCGGAGCGCTGGAGCGATGCGGCCATCCTCGAGGAACACGCGTTCAGTCAGACACTTGCCGACGACGAGGTGCCGGTGATCGCGCCGCTGCTGTTTCACGGCCGGTCGCTGCATGCCTGCCGCGGCTTTCGTTATGCCATTTATCCGCGCCGCGGTGGCCGTGCCCCCGAGCTTGACCGCTTTACTGTGCTCGAGCGTATCGGCCGCTTTCTCGGGCGGCTGCATGCCGTTGGTGCGCGGCAGGCGTTCGTGCATCGCCCATCGATCAGCATCGAGCGGTTCGGTGAGCAGGCCGTTGCCACGGTGCGTGCGATGGAGCTTGTCCCGACACACCTGCTCGACGCCTGGCAGACCACGGTCGCCGATGTCCTGCAGCGCGTGCGAGCGGTCTGGCGGCGTGCCGGGTCACCGGCGTGGATCCGGCTGCACGGCGACTGCCATCCGGGTAACATCCTCTGGACCGACGCCGGGCCGCACTTTGTCGATCTTGACGATGCAGTGAGTGGTCCGGCGATTCAGGATCTGTGGATGTTGCTGTCGGGAGACCGTGCCGACATGACCGCGCAGCTTGATACGGTGCTCTGCGGTTATGCCGATTTTCGTGACTTTGACCGACGCGAACTGCATTTGATCGAGCCACTGCGGACCTTGCGCATGTTGCACCATTCCGCCTGGCTTGCCACCCGCTGGAGCGATCCGGCATTCCCGCGTGCGTTCCCCTGGTTCGCTGAAAACCGCTACTGGGAGACGCAGGTGCTTGCCTTGCGCGAACAGGCTGCGTTGCTTGATGAACCGCCACTGCAGGTTTGATTGCCGAGTGCGACGCAACGGCTTCCGTCAGCGTGCGATAGCATGGCTGCTGTTGCTCGCGCTGGCACCGTTGTGCATCGCTCGCGCAGAGCCGTCGCTGACGCGTGTTGTCGAGGGGGTCGATGGCGCGTTTCGTGACAATGTGCTGGCGCATCTGGGCCAGCCGGCGAGTCTCGACGCGGCGGTCATCGCCCGCTACTTGCGCGCCGCGCCGGCGCGGGTCGATGCCGCCATGCAGGCGCTCGGTCACTACCATGCCGAGGTGGAGCTGGTGCTGGACGACGCCGTTGATCCGCCGGCGTTGACGGTGATCATCGATCGCGGCGAACCGACCCGCATCCGTAGTACCGATGTGCGGATTACCGGCCCCGGCAGTGCCGACCCGGCGTTGACCGAGCAGGTGGCGCGGTTGACGCCATCGGAGGGCGCTGTGTTGAACCATGGCGCGTATCAGCGGCTGATTCGCTCGCTGCAGTCGCAGGCGCTGCAGCATGGGTATCTCGATGCCCGCTTCGAGACCCGTCAGATTCGCGTCGCCCGCGAGGAGCGTGAAGCCGATATCGTCGTCCACTATGCGAGCGGACCCCGTTATCCGTTCGGTGACGTCCGCTTCGGCGATATTCCGCTCGATCCGCGTCTGCTGCGCGGCCTGCAACCGTTCTCTGCGGGAGATCCCTACGACGCCGCGCTGGTCACACAGTTCAACCGCAATCTGTTGCAGAGCGGCTATTTCGAGACCGTGCGCGTGGCGTCGCAACCGGCCAGTGCCGACCCTGTCGACGGTGTGCCGGTGCAGGCCGACCTGCAACTGCAACCGGCAAACACCATCAGTGCCGGCGGCGGTTTCTCGACCGATGTCGGTCCACGCGGCCGGCTGACCTGGCAACGCCCTTACGTGACTATGACCGGGCATGCGCTCGACACCGATATCGAGATCGCGCAACGCCGACAATCTGCCGAGCTCGGCTATCGCATTCCGCTCGACCCGCCGCTGCAGCGCCGACTCGAATTCTCGACCGGTGTCGAATCGCGTCAGCAGGACGATACCGATGCAACCCGTCTCAGTGTTGGCGTGCGTCTGCAGTGGCTGCTTGCCAACGACTGGGATGCCAGCGTGTTTTCCCGTCTGGAGCGCGAGCGCTTCGAGCAGGCCGGTGTCGACGGTCGGACCACACTGTTGTTGCCGGGCGTCAGTCTGGGGCGGGTGCGCAGCCGTGGGTCGCCGGATCCATCATGGGGAGATCGTCAGTTTCTCTCGCTGGAAGGTGCTCGCAGCGAACTGGCCTCGGATCTGAATCTGCTGCGCGTGCGCGCGTCGAGCGCCTGGTTACGCAGTCTCGGTGACTTTCGTCTGCACCTCAGAAGCGAAGTCGGGTTGATGGAAACCGCCCGCATCGATGCCTTGCCGCCGTCGCTGCGGTTTTTTGCCGGGGGGGATCGTAGCGTGCGCGGCTATGCCTATCGATCGCTGGGGCCGCGCAACGCCAATGATGCGTTGATCGGTGGCCGCTATCTGCTCACCGGCAGCGCCGAGATCGACTACCCGGTGCGCGAGCAATGGCGTCTCGCTGTCTTCACCGATGCCGGCAATGCCTTCGACGACTGGGGCACGTCGCTCAAGCAGGGCGCCGGGTTCGGCGTGCGGCGGTCCACGCCGCTTGGGCCGATCCGTCTGGATCTGGCCTGGGCGGTCAGCGAACCGGCTCGCCCGTTCCGTGCGCACCTGTCGATCGGACTCAACCTGTGACGCGGCGCGCGTTGCCACGGCGCCTGCTCGGCGCCGTTGGTCGTGGGCTGGCGTTGGCGCTGCGGCTGAGCTGGCTGCTCCTGATCAGCGCGCTGGCGCTGTTGTGGTGGTTGCTGTTCACCACCGAGGGTGCACGCTGGGCGGTCGATCGGGCTGCCGAGTTCGAGCCGCGGCTGTCGTTGACCGTCGAGGAAGGCAGCCTGTGGCAGGGGCTTTCCGTCGGCGATCTGGTCTGGGAGCAGGACGCGCTGCACGTTGCTGCGCGTGCGGCCGGTTTTCGCTGGGATCCGTTATGCCTGATCGGCCGAACGGTCTGTCTGGATTCGGTTGCCAGTGACGGCCTCGTGGTGCGCGTGGTCGCAGACGCGCAGGGCGAACCGGCAACGACGACCTCGGCGGATGCGCGTTGGTCGTTACCACTGACCATCCGGCTGTCCGCGCTGCGCGCCAGCGAGACCGAGATCACCGTTGCCGGGCACCAGCTGACGATCGCGTCGATCAAGGCGGCAGCAGCCTGGTCTGGCGATCGCGTGCTGGTCAATGCGGTCGATGTCGACGGCGTCGACGTGGTGCTCGCCGATCAGCCCGTCGCCGAGCCTGATCCGCGCGGGCTGGTCGAGCGCCTGGCAAGCCGCGAAGCGGTGGCGCTGCCAACGCTGCGGTTTCCGATCGATGTCGAGCTGGAACGGCTGCTCGTCGAGGCGCTGTCGTTGCGCCGTGGTGATTTGCGCGTTGACGCGACACGGCTTCTGCTGCGCGGCGGCGTTGCGCGACAGGCGCTCCGTGTTGATGCGGTCGAACTCGATCTGGACGCGCCGCTGCACGGTGTCACGCTGCGCGCCGACGGGCGGCTCGAACCCGCCGACGACTGGCCACTGGACCTGGCTGCCCGGTTGATGTTGACCGACCCATCGACGCAGACACCGATTGCGGTCTCGATCGATGCCTGGAACACGCTGCACGCGCTGGAACTCGACGCGACGCTCGATGTGCTGTTGCCACGCGATCCACCGCATGTCGATGTCGGCCAGCCGCAGCTGGCAGTGCAGGCGTCGATCGCGCCGCTCAGCGCCGGCTTCGCGCATGATCTGCGATTGCGTTGGGCGCAGCTGCGCTGGCCGCTGGTCGATGAGCCCGGCATCCTCAGCGAGCGTGGTGACGTGCATCTGCGCGGTGATCTGGCCGACTATCGGCTGGATATCGACACCGAGATTGCGCTGTTCGAACAACCGTTGCTCGACGTTGCTGTCGCAGGCAGCGGTGACGTCGCCGGGTTGCGTCTCACGCAGTTCGACGTCACGCGCGAAGACGCGGCGTTTCAGCTCGCCGCCGAGATCGACTGGTCGGCGATCGACAGACAGGAGCCGGGCGAGCCGGCGTGGGCGGTTCGCCTCGCGTCGGCACGGCTGACGCAGGATCTGCTCGGTCCGCCGCTGACGCTGGTCGAGACCGCCGACATCGTCGGAGTCGATGGCAAGGTCTTGCTGCAGCCGCATTGCTGGCAATGGCAGGAAGGCCGCGTGTGCCTGCTCGATCCTGCGCAGCTCGGGCCTGAGGGCGATCTGCGTGCCCGACTGAGCGATCTCGACCTGGCGCGACTGGATGACCGGTTGCCGGACTGGTTGCTGGTTGGCGGCGTGCTCGACATCGATCTGGTCGGGCGCTGGGCGGCGGATGTGTCGCCACAGGCTGGCATGCAGTTCCGCGTTGATCGACCGCAGGTACAGGTCAGCGATGACGAGCTCGGCATTCTGGACCCGCAACTGCTGGCGCTCGATGGCGATCTACAGCTGCGCGAGGGGCAATTCGATCTGCAGGTCGCCGTCGAGACGGCCCGGCTCGGCGGCTGGCGGCTCACGGCAGGCGTGCAGCCCGACGACGCCGCACTGCTGCGCGTGATCGACGGTCGGGTCGAGGTCGCTGCGCTGCAGATCGAACCGCTGATCGCGTTTTTGCCACAACTGCAGCTGCTCGAGGGGGTCGTCGATGCCGATCTGGACGTTGCCGGGCCGCTCGATACGCTGCAGTGGCAAGCGAACCTGCGGCTGCGTGACGGTGCTGTCGAAACGTTCGATCTGCCGGTGCTGATCGAGGATGTCGGTTTTGATGTCTTGATCAACGGAGAACGTGCCGAACTGCACGGGGAATACCGTATCGGCGCTGGACGCGGAACGCTGGACGGAACTGCCGACTGGCGCAGTCCCGATGACTGGCAGGCCCGGGTCCGCATCGGTGGCGATGCGCTCGACGTGGCGTATGACGCCATTGCTGCCTTGCAGGCCGACCTCGATCTGACGCTCGACATCGCGCCGGGCTCGCTGGCGCTTGGCGGGCAGGTGTCCGTGCCGAGCGGTCGCATCACGGTCGATCAGCTTCCGGCGGGTGCGGTCGACGTTTCGGATGATGTCATCATCATCAATGACTGGGCGGCGCTGGAACGTCCGCCTGATACGCTGGCATTTCTCGATGACGTGCCCGATGCGCCGCCCGGCTGGGTGATCCGCTCCGATATCGAGATCGTGCTGGGGGATGATCTTCGTTTCGATGCGTTCAGGCTGACCGGCGCGCTGACTGGACGATTGCGCCTGCAGCAACTGCCCGGTCAGCCGCCGCAGGCGAGCGGCGAGGCGAACATTGTCGATGGTGAATACCGTGCCTACGGTCAGCGTTTGCGCATCGAGCGCGGTCAATTCCTGTTTTCCGGGCCGCTTGATCAGCCCGATCTGCTGGTCGAGGCGGTCAGACGCAGTCGCCGCCCCGATGGCAGAACGGTGATCGCCGGAGTTCGCCTCGAAGGATCACCGCAGTATCCGGTGGTTTCACTGTTTTCCGACCCGGCCATGGACGATGATGCCGTGCTTGCCTACCTCTTGCTCGGCAGGCCGCTCGGCGAGGGTGGCGTGTCCGGCGCCAGGCTGGTTGGTGAGGCGGCGGTGGGCTGGGGGGTTGCTGGTGGGCGAGGGCTGGCGGACCGGATTGCCAGCGAGCTCGGCATTGCCGATTTCGAGATTGACGCCGAGGAAGCCGACGGCGACGCGTATGTGGTCATGCGTGGCAGGCTCAGTCCCAACCTTTTCGTCAGCTACGGTGTCGGGCTGTTCGATGCCCATGATACGCTGCTGTTGCGATACCGCCTGAGCCGTCGCCTGGCCGTCGAAGCGGTCAGTGGTCTGGAGAATGCTGTTGACCTGCTCTACACGTTCGAGTTCGGAACGCCCCGCGCCGAAGACCGGCGAACTGACGGTGAATGATCGGAGCATCACTTACCGGGTGGTGTTTCGCCGCCGCCGTTCGTTGGGTTTGTATGTGCTCGACAGTGGCGAGGTCGAGCTGCGCCTGCCGCTGCGCTGTCCGATGTCGGTCGGTGAGGAGTTCGTGCGGAGCCGGCGTGCGTGGCTGGCGCGTGCGCTTGCCGGGCGGCGTCGTGCGATCGGCCCGCCGGCTGTCGATTATGCCGACGGCGCGCAGGTGCCAGTGCTTGGCCGGCCTCGCCAGCTGTTGCTGCGGCGCAGCGCCGAGCCGCTGGTGGTGTGCAGCGTCAGCAGCCTGCTGGTCAGAGCGCCGTCGCTGGAGGCAGGTGTGGTGTATGCGGCGTTGGTCGACTGGTATCGGCAGTTGGCGTTGGCGGATCTTGCCACCCGGCTTGCCGAGTGGGCGCCTCGCTTGTCGCTACCGCAACCCGAGATGCGGGTGCGCCGGATGCGCGCCCGCTGGGGGAGCTGCTCGTCTGCAGGCCGGTTGAGCTTCAACCTTTGGCTGTTGCGAGCACCGCCGGAATGCATCGATTATGTGGTCGTCCATGAGCTCTGCCACCTGCACGCGTTCAACCATAGCCCTGCCTTCCACGCGCTGGTCGCCTCGGTCCTGCCTGACTGGCGAGAGCGGCAGGCGCTGTTGCGCGACCATCAACGCCTGCATGGCGTGGCCGCGCGTCAGCCGTAGCCATGGCCTGGAGCGTCGCGCAGCGCCGTGACGCATTCAACCAGACCGACTGGCGCGCTTGCGCTCGTGCTCCTTGAGGAATTTCTTCCGCAGCCGGATCGACGCCGGTGTGACCTCGACCAGTTCATCGTCGTCGATGAACTCCAGCGCCTGTTCGAGTGAAAACGACAACGCGGGTGTCAGCAAGATGTTCTCATCACTGCCGGCGGCGCGGATGTTGGTCAGCTGCTTGGCCTTCAGCGGATTGACCACCAGGTCATTGCTGCGCGAGTGGATACCGATGATCATGCCTTCGTAGACGGTCTCGCCATGCTCGATCAGCAAGCGGCCGCGCTCCTGGAGGTTGAACAGCGCGTACGCGAGCGCCTTGCCGGGCCCGTTGGCGATGAGTACACCGTTGATGCGCTGGCCGTAATCGCCTGGCTTGCACGGCTGGTAGGATTCGAACACATGATAGAGCAGCCCGGTTCCCGAGGTCGACGTGAGAAACTCGGTGCGGAATCCGATCAGGCCGCGGGCCGGAATGCTGTAGTCGAGGCGGACCCGGCCGCGCCCATCCGGGGCGATGTCGCGCAGTTCGCCGCCGCGGGCGCCAAGCTTCTCCATCACCGCGCCCTGATGCTGCTCCTCGACGTCGACGGTGAGCGCTTCGAACGGTTCATGACGAACGCCGTCGATCTCGCGGGTGATCACCTCCGGCCGCGAGACGCCGAGCTCGTAGCCCTCACGACGCATGTTCTCGATCAGCACCGAAAGATGCAGCTCGCCACGGCCGGACACCTTGAAGCGGTCCGGGTCGTCACCATCCTCGACGCGGAGCGCGACGTTGTGGACCAGCTCGCGCTCAAGCCGTTCACGCAACTGGCGCGATGTCAGATACTTGCCCTCTCTGCCGGCAAGCGGCGAGGTGTTGACCTGGAAGGTCATGCTGACAGTCGGCTCATCGACCGTCAGCGCCGGCAACGCCTCGACCTGATCGGGGTGGCAGAGCGTGTCGGAAATGCCGAGCCCGTCGATACCGGTGAACGCGATGATGTCACCGGCTCGGGCTTCGTCGACTTCACGCCGATCGAGGCCGAGGAATCCCAGCACCTGCAGGATCCGCACCGAGCGCCGCTGACCGTGGCGATCGATCAGCGTGAGCGCGGTGTTCGGTCGAATGCGTCCACGCTTGATCCGGCCGATCCCGATCACGCCGACATAGCTGTTGTAGTCGAGTGAGCTGACCTGCATCTGGAATGGCCCGTCGATGTCCACCGCAGGCGGCGGGCAATGGCTGACGATCGCCTGGAACAGTGGCTCCATGTCGCCTTCGCGCACTGTCGTGTCGAGTCCGGCATAGCCGTTCAGCCCTGAGGCATAGACGACCTGGAAGTCGAGCTGGCTCTCGTCGGCACCGAGTTCGTCAAACAGCTCGAAGGTGCGATCAAGCACCCAGTCTGGTCTTGCCCCCGGCCGGTCGATCTTGTTGATGACCACGATCGGGTGCAGGCCCTGTTCCAGTGCCTTGCGCGTGACGAACCGTGTTTGCGGCATCGGCCCTTCGACGGCGTCGACCAGCAGCAGGACCGAGTCGACCATCGACAGCACGCGTTCGACTTCGCCGCCGAAATCGGCGTGCCCCGGGGTGTCGACGATGTTGATCCGGTACGCCTCCCAGTTGATCGCGGTGTTCTTCGACAGGATGGTGATGCCACGCTCCTTTTCGAGCGCGTTGGAATCCATGATGCGCTCGCCAGACGCGGCCTTGCCGGCCAGTGTTCCTGACTGTTTCAACAGCTTGTCGACCAGTGTGGTCTTGCCATGGTCGACGTGGGCAATGATGGCGATGTTGCGAAGATTGGTGGTCGGCGACGAAGGACTGGTCATCAGGGCTGGTTCTCTGGCGGTTGCGTTGCACCTGATCGCGCCTGGTCGGACAACGAGCAGTGCCTGGTGACACGTTGCTCGGCACCCTGGGCGCGGGGCAGGGCTGGCTGGGCGCGCATTGTACCGCGCTCGGCGTGTCGGGAGTAGCGGCGAACGCATGCCGGGCCGGATTGGACATGCCTGGCCGGGTGCCGGACAATCGCGGCAACACGCTGTACGCGCCATGGCGGCGCGTTGCGTCTGCCGAACAGCAACACGACAGCTACAGGATGTCAGAACATGAAAGACTTTCTTCTGGTCCGTCATGGTATTGCCGAGGGTCCCGCGGTCACGGTCAGCGACGCCGCGCGACGGCTGACCGCCGAGGGTCGCGCGGTGACCGATCGGCTTGCGATGGTGCTGGCACGCTGCTGCCCGCGATTCGATCTGCTGGTCTGCAGCCCGCTGGTGCGCGCCGAGGAAACGGCGGATGTGTTGGCTGCGCGCCTGGTTTGCGATCGACGGATCGTCGAACCTCTGCTGGTTCCGGAGGCATCGCCGCAACTGGCGCTCGAGAGGCTGGCTGCCCGGCCTGAAGCACGCGTGCTGATCGTTGGTCACGAACCCTGCCTCTCCGGAATCATCGGTCTGGCGCTCGGTTGTTCACCGTCGGCAATCGCCATGCCGCGCTCTGGCGCCTGTCGGCTCGGTTTCGTGCCGTCGGTGCGGCCATCGGCGGGAGTGTTGTGCTGGCATCTTGACCCGGCGGTGCTGCCGGGATGAGTGTGGATGTCTTTGCCGCTGCCGATCTTGGCTCCAACAGCTTTCACCTGGTTGTTGCGCGGCAGGTCGGCGAGGGGCTGGTGATTGTCGATCGTGTCAAGGACATGGTGCGTCTCGCCGAGGGCTTGACCGCCGATGGCACGCTGAGCGAGCCGGTACGGCAGCGAGCGCTCGACAGTCTGCAGCGTTTCGGTCAGCGGCTGCGTGCGCTGCCGAGCGAAACGGTCCGGGTGGTCGGAACCAATACGCTCAGGCAACTTCCAGATGATTCGTTTCTCATCGATGCAGAGCAGGCGCTCGGTCATCCGATCGATATTGTCTCGGGTGTCGAGGAGGCGCGTCTCGTTTATCTTGGCGCTGCCCATTCGCTGGCTGACAACGGCGCACGCCGCCTGGTCGTCGATATCGGCGGCGGCAGCACCGAGCTGATCATCGGCGAGAACAAGCAGCCGCGCCGGCTGGAAAGTCTGTACATGGGCTGCGTGAGTGTCTCGACCCGATATTTCCCCGACGGCTTGTATAACGCGTCGGCCTGGCGTGCTGCCGAGCGTGCTGCACAAATCGAACTCGAACCGGTGGTCAGCGAGTTCAGCCGACGGCACTGGGACGAGGCGATCGGCACCTCCGGCAGCGTGCGCGCGGTCGAGTCGGTCGCTGTCGGTCTCGGATTGTGTCGGCAAGGCATCACTGCAGCAGCGATCGCCGATCTGCGTGCTGCGGTGTTGCGCGCCGGTTCTCTGGAGCGCTTGCGGCTTCCGGGTCTGGGCGCTGATCGCAAGCCGGTGTTTGCCGCCGGATTGGTGGTGCTCGAGGCGGTGTTCGATATGCTCGGCATCGACACCATGCAGGTCGCCGACGGCGCGGTCCGCGAAGGGGTCCTGTACGATCTGCTCGGCCGCATCCGCGACGACGATGTGCGCGATGTCAGCGTTGCGCACCTCGCAGCGCGCTACCACGTCGACGCTGCGCAGGCGACGCGCATCCGTGCAACGGCGATGGAGCTGCTGAATGGCGTTGCCGGACGCTGGCGCATCGATGCCGAGGACCGGCGCATGCTCGCCTGGGCGGCCGATCTGCACGAGATCGGTCTCGATATCGCGCACAGTCGCTATCACCGCCATGGTGAGTACATTGTCGCCAATGCCGATATGGCAGGCTTCTCGCGTCAGTCGCAAGCGGCGCTCGCCGCACTGGTGCGCAGCCATCGCCGCAAATTGCTGCCCAGCGTGTTCGAGGGCCTGCCGCGGCGCTACCGCAAGCGCATGTTCCGGTTGGCAGTGCTGTTACGGCTTGCGGTTGTGCTGCACCGCGGCCGTGATCCGGAAACGTTGCCCGCGCCGGTCCTGCGCGAGCGCGATGCCGTGCTGCAACTGACGTTGCCCGCTGACTGGCTGGCTCACCATCCATTGACGGTGGCGGATCTGGACGAGGAGATCAGGCGCCTGGCGCAGGCGCAGGTGCGCCTTGTGCTGAAGGCCAGCTAGACGACGCCAGCGCTGCGTAGGGCAGCAGTGTCACCGTCTGACAACCCGAGTTCGGCAAGAATCCGGTCGGTGTGCTGGCCGAGGTCGGGAACGTCGCCAGCGCCGCCGGGCGGCGACTGATCGATTCCGGGTGGCAGCAGCGTCGGCAGTGGGCCGACCGGGCTACCCATGGTGCTCCAGCGCTGTCTGGCCTGCAGTTGCGGATGCTGCCAGAGGTCGTCGACAGCGTTGACATCGGCGTTGGCAATGGCCGCCGCGTCGAGTCGGGCGCGCAGGCCGACAGCGTCGAGCGTGCTGAAACTGTCGAGCAGAATGGTATCGAGCACATCGCGGTTCGCCACGCGCTGTGCATTCGAGGAAAACCGGGCATCTTCGGTGAGCGCCGGCTGCCGCAGGACCTCGCTGCAGAAGCGCTGCCACTCGCGTTCATTCTGGATTGCCAGCAGTACCTTGCGTCCATCGCCGGTGGTAAACGGGCCGTAGGGATAGATGGCGGCGTGTGCTGCGCCGGAGCGTGGCGGCGGTGGCGCATCCTGGTACGTGTAATACAGCGGGAAGCCCATCCATTCGACCATGGCTTCGAGCATCGAGATGTCGATACGCCGACCACCGGCGCCGGCCTGACGCGCAAGCAGCGCGGCGAGTATGTTCGAATACGCGTACATGCCGGCGGCAATGTCGACAATCGAGCAGCCTGCCTTGCTGGGTGTCTCGGGTGTCCCGGTGACCGAGAGAAACCCCGACTCGCCCTGGATGAGCAGGTCATACGCCTTGCGGTCACGGTACGGACCGGAGTCGCCGTAGCCGGAGATGTCGCAGACAATCAGTTCGGGATGGTCAGGCTGCAGCGCCGCGTGGCTCAGCCCGAGGCGGGCCGTTGCGCCAGGGGCGAGGTTCTGCACCAGCACATCGCTGCGTGTCAGCAGCCGCTTGAGAACGGCTGCACCGTCCGGATGCTTGATGTCGAGTGTCAGGCTTTCTTTGCCACGGTTGGTCCACACGAAGTGTGACGACAGGCCGTTGACGCGGTGGTCATAGGCGCGGGCGAAGTCGCCGCTTCCGGGGCGCTCGACCTTGATGACGCGCGCGCCGAGGTCGGCGAGGTGGCGAGTGCAGAGCGGTGCTGCGATGGCATGCTCGAGCGTGACGACGGTGATGCCTTGCAAGGGTCTCATCGGCAGGCGCTCAGAACGATCTGGGCAAGCCGAGCACATGCTCGGCGAGATAGGCCAGAATCAGGTTGGTCGAGATCGGGGCGACCTGATAGAGCCGTGTTTCCCTGAATTTGCGCTCGATATCGTACTCGTGCGCGAAGCCGAATCCGCCGTGCGACTGCAGGCAGACGTTGGCCGCCTCCCATGACGCATCCGCTGCCAGCAGTTTTGCCATGTTGGCCTCGCCGCCGCACGGTTCGGCACGGTCAAACAACTCACAGGCCCGGAAGCGCATCAGGTTCGCCGCCTCGGTGTTGGCGTAGCTGCGCGCGATCGGGAACTGCACGCCCTGGTTGCGGGCAATCGGTCGATCGAAGACCACGCGATTGGACGTGTAATCGACGACCTTGTTCAGAAACCACCATGCATCGCCGATGCATTCGGCGGCGATCAGCGCGCGTTCGGCATTCAGACCGTCGAGAATGTAGCGAAACCCCTTGCCCTCTTCGCCGATCAAGCTGTCGTCCGGGAGTTCCAGCGCGTCGAAGAAGAGCTCGTTGGTCTCGTGGTTGACCATGTTCCGGATCGGCCTGACCGACAACCCCTGGCCGATCGCTGCATGGAGATCGACCAGAAAGATCGACATGCCTTGCGACTTTCGGCTGACCTCGGCGAGCGGTGTGGTGCGGGCGAGCAGGATCATCAGGTCGGAGTGCTGGACACGCGAAATCCAGACCTTCTGCCCATTGATCACCCAGCGATCGCTCTTGCGCTCGGCGACGGTGCGGATTCGTGTGGTGTCGGTGCCGGCACCGGGTTCGGTCACCGCCATCGACTGCAGGCGCAGTTCGCCGCTGGCAATCCGTGGCAGGTACTCGCGCTTCTGTTGTTCGGAACCATGACGCAGCAGGGTGCCCATGTTGTACATCTGGCCGTGGCAGTGGCCGGCATTGCCGCCGCAGCGATTGATCTCCTCCATAATGACCGATGCTTCGGCAACCCCCAGCCCCGATCCGCCGTACGCCTCGGGAATCATGGCAGCCAGCCAGCCGGCTTCGGTCAGGCTGTCGATGAACGCTTCCGGGTAGCCACTGCCGGCGTCGACCTCGCGGTGATAGGCATCCGGGAAATGACTGCACAGGTCTCGCAGCGCCTCGCGTAGCGCTTGATACTGGTCGGGTTTGGGTAACATGGTGCGGGGATCGCTCCGTGGGTCAGGGTGGTTAGTCGGCCAGCTGATCGAGCAGGATGCGTTGCGAGCACGCCAGCGCCGCCGGATCGCGCGGCGTGGCGCGTCGATACTCGCCGTCGCTGTTCATCAGCCAGGCCTGGCAATCGTCCTGCAGGTAGAGCTGCAGGTCGCGGATCAGTCGCTCCTTGAGGTCGTTGTCCTCGATCGGGAACATGACCTCGACGCGTCTGAAGAAATTGCGCTCCATCCAGTCAGCGCTGGTCAGCCACACGCGTGGCGCCCCGTTATTGTAGACATGGAGCACTCTGGTGTGTTCCAGAAACCGCCCGACCACCGAGCGCACGCGGATGCGTTCCGACACGCCTGGAACGCCGGGTCTGAGTGTACACATGCCGCGAATGATCAGATCGATCTCGACGCCGGCCGTCGACGCGGCATACAGCGCGCGGACGATCTGGGGTTCGACCAGCGAGTTCAGCTTGATGATGATGCGCGCTTCACGCCCGGCCTCGGCATGGCGTTGCTCCTCGTGGATGATGTCGAGCAGCCGCTGGTGCAGGGTGAACGGTGACTGCAGGAGCTTGTGCAGGTTGTGCACCTGCCCGAGGCTCGTCAGTTGCCTGAAGATGCGATGCGCGTCTTCGCCAAGCTGCTGATCGGCCGACAGCAGGCCGTAGTCGGTATACAACCGCGCGGTGCGCGAGTGGTAGTTGCCGGTTGCCAGGTGCAGATAGTTGTGCAGGTGCTTGCCCTCGCGCCGCACGACCAGCGTCATCTTTGCGTGCGTCTTGTGCCCGACCACGCCGTAGACCACATGCGCACCGGCTTCCTGCAGCCGATCGGCCAGCTCCATGTTCGCCGCCTCGTCGAAGCGGGCACGGATTTCGATCACCGTGGTGATTTCCTTGCCGGCGCGCGCGGCCATGATCAGAGCGTCGACAATGTCCGAATCAGGGCCGGTCCGATAGAGCGTCTGCTTGATTGCAAGCACGTCGGGGTCGCGCGCTGCCTGTCGAATGAAGTCGATGACCGGCGCGAACGACTCGAAGGGGTGATGCAGCAGCACCGTTCGGGTGCGCAGCAGCGAGAACACGTCGGCACTGCTGGCGAGCTCGATCGGCGTGCCGGGTGTAAACGGCGTGAAGCAGAGATCCGGCCGATCGACGCTGTCGCAGACGGCGAGCAGCCGATTGAGGTTCACCGGGCCGTCGACGCTGTACAGATCGTCGCGTTGCAACTCGAACTCGGCGAGCAGCACGTCGGTCAACGTTTGCGGGCAGTTGGCCGCCACTTCAAGACGAACGGCATCACCATAGCGCCGCGATTCGAGCTCGCCCTTCATTGCAACCAGCAGATCGTCGACCTCTTCTTCGTCGACGTAGAGATCGCTGTTCCGTGTGACCCGAAACTGATAACAGCCCTTGATCCGCATGCCGGGGAACAGCTCGTCGACAAAGGCATGAATCACCGACGAAAGAAACACGTACTCGATGCCGGTTTCGGCGATCTCGGCAGGCAGCGCGATGAGCCGGGGCAACGCCCGTGGCGCCTGCACCACTGCCATGCCGCTGTTGCGCCCGAACGCGTCCTTGCCCTCGAGCTGAACGATGAAGTTCAGGCTCTTGTTGAGAATGCGCGGAAACGGGTGAGCCGGGTCGAGACCGAGCGGACAGAGAATCGGCAGCAACTCGTCCTCGAAATACTGCCGTAACCAGTGCCGCTGGGCCGGTGTCCAGGCGTCGCGACGGATGAAGCGGATGCCAGCTGCTGCGAGCGCCGGAATCAGGATGTCGTTGAGCACGCGATATTGATCGGCAACCAGCGCATGGGCGCGTTCGCTGATCAAACGCAGCACCTCGGTCGCCGGACGCTGGTCGGCGTCGGGTAACGCGGCGCCGAGCGCAAGCGCCTCGCGAACGCCAGCAACGCGGATTTCGAAGAACTCGTCAAGGTTGGTGCTGGAAATGCACAGGAAGCGGAGACGCTCGAGCAGAGGTAATTCGGTATCGCGCGCCTGTTCAAGGACACGTTGATTGAATTCGAGCAGGCTGAGGTGGCGGTTCAGGTACAGACTCGGATGGTCGAGATCCCGCTTGGCCATGATTGCGTGTGCGTCCAGGTGGCGTGAGAAGTCTGGTTGATGAGCCCTTTCTGCTGGATGATTCCGGTGGACCATCCTGTTGAAGCAATTGCGCAGTTTTTTTCTGACGATGATCCCGGTCGGTTATTCATGGTACACCGCCATGGCAGATCGAGAAACTGCGGAAGGTCCCGGCCGGGGTCGCAAAATGCGACTTCGGCCGGGACTGCGTGCCAGACGGCTCAGGCGGCGAGCGCCGGCCTTGCCAGGTTGCGCAGCACGTAATGCAGGATACCGCCGTTGCGGAAGTATTCCCATTCCTTCGGCGTGTCAATCCGCACCTTGGCGGTGAACCGGGTCTGCTGACCATCGGCCGCGGTGGCGACGACCTCGAGCTCGGTGGGTTCACTGTCGAGCGACGCAAAATCGAAGCGCTCATGCCCGTCGAGCCCGAGGCTTTCGGCACTCTCGCCGTCGCGGAACTGCAACGGCAGCACACCGAAGCCAACCAGGTTGGAGCGATGAATCCGTTCGAAGCTCTCGGCGATCACCACCTTCACACCCAGCAGATTGGTTCCCTTGGCTGCCCAGTCGCGGCTCGAACCCGTGCCGTACTCCTTGCCGGCGAGCACCACCAGCGGCACCTGCTCTTCGCGGTAACGCTCGGCGGCATCGAAGATGGTCATCACGTCACCGCTGGGGACGTGCGTGGTCCAGCCGCCCTCGGTGCCCGGCGCCATGCGGTTGCGCAGACGGATGTTGGCGAACGTGCCGCGCATCATGACTTCATGGTTGCCACGCCGTGATCCGTAGCTGTTGAAATCGGTGGGCTCGACGCCGTTTTCCTGCAGGTAACGCCCGGCCGGGCTGTCGGCCTTGATGGCACCGGCCGGCGAGATATGGTCGGTGGTGATCGAATCACCGACCATGACCAGAACACGGGCACCCCCGATCTGCGGCAGATCCGCCTCGTCCATGGTCATGCCTTCGAAGTAGGGCGGGTTGGCGATGTACGTCGACGGTGACCAGTCGTAGTTCTCGTCGCTGGCAACGTCGATACCCTGCCAGTTCTCGTCGCCACTGAACACATCGGCGTACTGGCTCTGGAACATCGCCCGGTCGAGGCTGCTGCCGACTGCCTCGGCGACCTCTGCCTGGCTCGGCCAGATATCGCGCAGGTAGACCGGCTGACCATCGGCATCATGCCCGATCGCGTCCTTGCTCAGATCGATGCGCACGGTGCCGGCCAGCGCGTAGGCAACGACCAGCGGTGGCGAGGCCAGCCAGTTGGTCCGCACCTCGGGGTGAACACGCCCTTCAAAGTTGCGGTTACCCGACAGCACCGAGGCAACGACCAGATCGCCCTTGTGGATCGCTTCGGTAACCGGCTCGGACAGCGGTCCGCTGTTGCCGATGCAGGTGGTGCAGCCGAATCCGGCAACCTGGAAGCCCAGCGCGTCGAGATCTTCACTCAGGCCGGCGCGTTCCATGTAGGCAGGCACCACCTGCGAGCCCGGTGCGAACGAGGTCTTCACCCACGGCTTCACTGCCAGGCCGCGCTCGCGCGCCTTGCGGGCAACCAGCCCGGCGGCAACCAGCACATCGGGGTTGGACGTGTTGGTGCAGCTGGTGATGGCGGCAATCACCACAGCGCCATCCTGCAGTTTCACCTGTTCGCCCCGGATTTCGGTGGCAACGCCGTCGCTGCTGGCAGGAACCTTGCGTGCGGCGTCGAACTCGTTGAGCGCGGCGTCGAACGCTGGCGCGACACCAGCGAGATTGACCCGGTCCTGAGGGCGCTTCGGGCCGGCAAGGCTCGGCTCGACCGTGCTCATGTCGAGGCTGAGCACGGCGCTGTAGTCGGCTTCGCGTGCGCCGTCCAGGCGCCACATTCCCTGCTCGCGTGCGTAGGCTTCGACCAGTGCAATCTCCGCTTCGCTGCGGCCGGACAGCTCGAGGTAGCGAATGGTCTGTTCGTCGATCGGGAAAATGCCGCAGGTGGCGCCATACTCCGGCGCCATGTTGGCAATCGTTGCACGATCGGCGAGTGGCATGTTGGCAAGCCCGTCACCGAAGAACTCGACAAACTTGCCGACCACGCCGTGCGCGCGAAGCATCTGCGTGACCGTCAGAACCAGGTCGGTTGCGGTCGTGCCTTCCGGCAGCTTGCCGCTCAGCCGGAACCCCACCACCTCGGGGATCAGCATCGAGATCGGCTGGCCAAGCATGGCGGCCTCGGCTTCGATACCGCCGACACCCCAGCCAAGCACGCCGAGACCGTTGATCATGGTGGTGTGCGAGTCAGTGCCGACCAGCGTATCGGGATAGGCAACCGTGGCGTCGCCATCCTGCTTGGTGAACACCACCTTCGCGAGGTATTCGAGGTTGACCTGATGGACAATGCCGGTGCCCGGTGGGACAACACGGAAGTTGGAAAACGCATTCTGGCCCCAGCGCAGGAATGTGTAACGTTCACGGTTACGCTGATATTCGAGCCGGGTATTGAGGTCGAGGGCATTGCTGGTTCCGGCATGGTCGACCATGACCGAGTGATCGATGACCAGATCAGCCGGCTCCAGAGGGTTGATCAGGTTCGGATCACCGCCGAGGCGGCGCATGGCATCACGCATGGCGGCGAGATCGACAACGGCCGGAACACCGGTGAAATCCTGCATCACCACGCGCGCGGGGGTGAAGGCGATTTCCTTGTCAGGCAGAGCCTTTGCATCCCAGGACAACACTGCATGCACGTGGTCAGCGGTAACGTTCACGCCGTCTTCCTTGCGCAACAGGTTTTCGAGCAGAACCTTCAGGGAAAAGGGAAGGCGGTCGACGTCATGGTCGGGCTTGAGCGCGTCAAGGCTGTAGATCGTGTAGGTTTCCGAGCCGACCTGCAGGGGTTTGCGGGTATTGAAGGTGTTGTTCATCTGGCCTCCTGAAGCAAGTGTCCGTGCATCTGCTGGATGGTCGCGGGCACCGGCCAGGGATTACCAGACCTGCGCGCACGCGCACATCGCTGCCGTCCCTGACGGGTGGCAGAATTATACACGAAATGTGGGGCTCGACGCGGTCTCGATCAGTCGATTGTTGCGAGTGCACTCGCTGTGTCACGCAACTGCCGGCGGCTGAACAACAGGTGGAGACGCCGCCCACCGGCCTGCTTCCAGAACGTCACGGCACGCACACACGACAGCAACAGACTGCGAATCAGTGCTGCCCGGTCAGCGTCCTCGAGCCATTCGCGCCGTCCCCGTACCACGATGCGCGGTTGCAGCGTCGAGATGGTGTTGGCGTAGACGTCGGCGAGCGACGCGGCAACGGTCTGGTTGATGCCGTTGAAATAGTCTCGCTGGCGTCGGGCCCGCTCGAGGCCTTCTCCGAGTCGGGCGAGCACCGCCTGGCGCTTCATCGCCTTGCGTTCGAGGTGGACAAGGACCAGCACATGATTGGTCAGTTCGGCATCGGGCCGCTCGCCGAGTTGTGTCTGTATCCGTTGCAGCCCGGTCTGCAGCCCCGCGACCGGTCCGTAGACCTGCGTGAGATCGCTGTCGGCGTCAGCCAGCAGCCCCTGCAGACACACACGCACGGCCGCGGCATTGTGTTGCCCGTCGGCGGCGATCGATCTGACCTCTGACAGCGCCTGATACAGCGCGGCGAGCGCGATGACCTGATTTTCCCGCGGCGTGGCGGTGTGACTGACGGTTGCGGTCAATGGACGGCCTCCAACAAGGGCAAGGTGTCGGTGATGATGCCACCGCCCAGGCAGACAGTGTCGTCATAGACGACGACCGACTGGCCGGGTGTGGCGGCCCGTTGCGGGGCATCGAAGTGCAGCCATCCACCCGAAGGAGCATCATCTGCTGCGTAGCGGCAATGCTGCAGCGGTTGACCATGCCGAAGGCGCGCCAGCAACGGCCGCTCCGCGGCGGGCGGGCGGCCGCTGAACCAGTGTGTGTCGCGCAGCGACAGCGCGCGGCTCAGCAGCGCTGGATGGTCGGCACCCTCGGCGACAATCAGGCGGTTGCTGGTGAGGTCCTTGTCGACGACAAACCACGGGCCGCTGCGGCCGGGCACGCCGCCGATGCCGAGCCCCTGTCGCTGACCGATCGTGTAGAACGCCAGCCCGGCATGACTGCCGATGACCTCACCGTCGGTGGTGACGACGTCTCCCGGGGTTGACGGCAGATAGCGCTGCATGAAGGGTCGAAAGTCGCGCTCGCCGATGAAGCAGATCCCGGTGCTGTCCTTTTTCTCGAAATTGTCGAACCCGACCGCCTCGGCAATCCGCCGCACGTCCGGCTTGTGGAGCTCGCCGAGCGGGAACAGCGTGACGTCGAGCGCTGCTTGTGGCACCAGGTACAGAAAATAAGTCTGATCCTTGTGGCGATCGCGCGCCTGCAACAGGCAGGTGCGGCCATCGACGCGGGCGAGTCGTGCGTAATGCCCGGTGGCAATGCGCTCGGCGCCGAGTCGCCGGGCATGTTCGACAAAGCGCTTGAACTTGATTTCGCGGTTGCAGAGAACGTCCGGATTTGGCGTCCGGCCGGCGCGCAGTTCACGCAGGCAGTGTGCAAAGACGTCGCGTCGATAGTCGGCGGCGAAGTTGACCTGGTGCAGGGTGATGCCGAGCGTGTCGGCCACCTGACGCGCATCGGCAAGGTCGGCTTCAGCGCTGCAATGACCAGGGGCGTCGTCGTCTTCCCAGTTCTTCATGAACAGGCCTTCGACGGTATGTCCCGCGGCTTGCAACAGCCATGCGGCCACTGCCGAGTCGACACCGCCCGACAGTCCCACAACGACGTGTTGCGGGTGTTCGGCGGGCGGGACAGTGGGCAGTAAGGTTTTCATCGTGGTGGTCTGTCGTGTCCGGTTGTGTCGTTTGTGTCGGGTGGTGGGGCGTCGGTCTGTGGCGACCCGGTGCCAGCATCAGTTGCACGGCTGCCGTTGGTCGCGAGCGTCACGCGGTTGCCCTGCGGGAGGCAGTTGCCGTCGAACGGCTGGTTGGCCGATCCGTCAAAGAACTCCGGATCCATCAGTTCGATGAAATGACGCGCCGGCAACGGCAGAAATCGCCCGCGCCGCCACATGATGCCATACGTGCGGCGCGGAAAGACCGTGGGGAGCGGCAGTACCCGCAGCTGTTCGCGCCCGGTCAGGCAAATGTTGCAGGCAACGCCGATGCCGAAGCCGCGTTCCACATAGGTCTTCATGACCTCCCAGCCACCCACTTCGAGCTGAACCCGGCAGACGATATTGTGCTGCTGCAGGACCAGATTGACCAGCCGCCAGGTCGTCAGGTGGCGGGGCGGGAGAATCAGCGGATACTCGGCGAGATCAGCAAGCGTTATCTGTTCGCGTTCGGCGAGTGGATGATCGAGTGGCGTGATCAGCGACGTGTCAAAGGCATACACCGGGTGGTAGTGAATGTCCTCGGGCAGGTCGAGCGCCGAGCCGATGGCGAAGTCGACCCGATCGTTGCGCAGCGCGCTCAGCATGTCGGCGCCGATCAGATTGTGCAGCTTGACCTGCGCGCCCGGGTGGCGATGCATGAATGTCTGCAACAGTTCGGGGATCAGGTAGAGGGTGCTCGACTCGCCGGCTGCGATGTCGAGCCGCCCGTCGGCGATCGACTGACGGCGGGCGGCAAACCGGGCCGGCAGCGCGTCAAGGCCCTCGACCAGCGGTAGAGCAAGCTCATAGAGCGTCCGGCCATCGTCGGTCAGCCGAACGCGTGCGCCTCGACGTTCGAGCACCTGGATGCCCATTTCGCGCTCGAGCGCCTGAATCTGCAGCGAGACCGATGGCTGACTGAGAAACAGCCGTTCGGCAGCACGCGACAGGCTACCGGTCTGCGCGGTGCAGCAGAACGCCCGCAGCTGCTTGATGCGGTTGTTCTTGTAATACAGCCGGTTGGGCGCCTCACCCGAGGCCGAGGCGGCATCCTGTACGGGTGGGTGCGCGGCGCGGCTGCGGCGGCGGTCATTGATCATGTCAATATTGAAGATTGACCCAACGGGTTTGTCAATTGCCGCATAGCAACATTATCATCTGTCATCAGCAAGTCGCCTCCGGAGCTGATACCCCCGGCTCCCCCCGCGATCGGTCTGCATGCGGTATCGCATGCGTGATCGCGCCGGCGCGAATCATCCAACCGTGATGGTTCGACAGCAATGCTGCGCGCAACCGCGTTCAATCGTTTATCCGGTCTGGTGCTCGCCGACACGACGTGTCCGCGACGCATCGCCAACATCCATCCAGTGGTTCCGCCGATGCGGACAACTGCAGTCAGGAGAAATGAACATGGCAGTGGATTCCAACGCAATCGATCAGCTGGCCCGTGAGTGGGCGGACAACCCGCGCTGGGCCGGCGTCCAGCGTGGCTACGAGGCGGCCGATGTGGTGCGTCTGCGTGGCAGCGTCCGGATCGAATACTCGCTGGCGCGACAGGGTGCCGAGCGGCTGTGGTCGCTGATGGAGCAGCAGCCGTTCGTCAATGCCCTCGGTGCGCTGACCGGCAATCAGGCGATGCAGCAGGTCAAGGCCGGCCTGCAGGCGATCTACCTGTCGGGCTGGCAGGTGGCCGCCGACGCCAACCTGGGCGGTGAAATGTATCCCGACCAGTCGCTGTATCCGGCCAACTCGGTTCCGAATGTGGTCGAGCGCATCAATAATACACTGTTGCGTGCCGATCAGATTCACCACGCCGAGGGTGATAACAGTGTGCACTGGATGGCGCCGATCGTTGCCGACGCCGAGGCTGGTTTCGGTGGTGTGCTGAACGCCTATGAGCTGATGCAGGGAATGATTCGTGCCGGCGCCGCCGGCGTGCACTTCGAGGACCAGTTGGCGTCGGTCAAAAAGTGTGGCCACATGGGTGGCAAGGTGCTGGTCCCGACGCAGGAAGCGGTGCAGAAGCTGATCGCTGCACGGCTTGCTGCCGATGTCATGGGCGTCCCGACGGTTCTGGTTGCGCGGACCGACGCGCTCGCCGCCGATCTGCTGACGTCTGACATTGACCCGCGTGACGCGCCGTTCATCACCGGCGAGCGGACCGCCGAGGGCTTCTACCGGACCAACGCCGGCGACGATCAGGCCATCGCGCGCGGACTTGCCTACGCCCCGTATGCGGATCTGATCTGGTGCGAAACCGGCAAGCCGGATCTCGACTTCGCGCGCAAGTATGCCGAGGCGATCCGACGCGAGTTCCCAGAAAAGCGGCTGGCGTACAACTGCTCGCCGTCGTTCAACTGGAAGAAGAACCTCGACGATGCGACGATCGCGAAGTATCAGCGCGAGCTCGGTGCCATGGGCTACAGCTTCCAGTTCATCACGCTCGCCGGTTTCCACGCGCTCAACTATGCGATGTTCGAGCTGGCCAGCGGCTATCGCGAAGAGCAGATGAGCGCCTACGCGCGGCTGCAGGAGGCCGAATTCGCCGCCGAGTCGCGTGGTTACACGGCAACCCGCCATCAGCGCGAGGTCGGTGCCGGGTATTTCGATGCGTTGACCACCGTCATCCAGGGTGGAGCATCGTCGGTCACGGCGATGAGCGGTTCGACCGAAGAAGAGCAGTTCTGACGCTGTTCAGCGATTCTTCGAGCAATGCGCTCGCCCAAGGGGTAACGACGCCGTGACGCGTCGTTACCCCTTCATGCATCTGACGACGGACGCCCGACGTCTGGATCGACCAGCCGCATTCACCTACACTAGGTGTCTTCGATCATGTCATCACCGGCGTGATCTGCCGTGGTCTGTTGTCGACGGGCCCGGTATCGGCCGCTTGTTGTCAACGTCGTGATGAACACGAATGCTGTCAACACTGCACAGGGCCACCATCTGGCCTCTGGTCTGGCCACATCTGGCACACTATCTTGTAACGGGGCGAAGCGATGGCAAACGAGCGCAGAGATGGCGACCGTGACGGTGTGGTCCTGCAGGAGGCCAAACCGAAACTCAGACGCCCGAAAATGTTCAAAGTCGTGTTGCTCAATGATGACTACACGCCGATGGAGTTCGTGGTCGAGGTGCTGCAGGTCTTTTTTCGGCTTGACCGGTCGCGTGCGACGCAGGTCATGCTGGAGGTTCACACGCGCGGTAAGGGTGTGTGCGGTGTCTTTACGCGGGATATTGCCGAAACCCGCGTGCAGCAAGTGATCGAACACGCGCGTGCCCACCAGCATCCGCTGATGTGTACGCTTGAGGAGGCATGAGAGTTGCCGTCAGGGCTTGCCCTCGCTGCCGGCAAGGTGCAGGGTAGATGGCGTGGCATCGGTGTGTGGAGTGACGATCGAGCTCACGTCTGCCGAGCGTGAAGCATGTGACCTGATTGGATGTGATCCGGCCCGTCAGGCCGGTCCCCAACGACTGGAGGTTGGAGCGGATGCTTAGTAAAGAGTTGGAGTTCACCCTCAACCTGGCTTTCAAGGAAGCCCGTCAGAAACGGCATGAGTTCCTGACCGTCGAGCATCTGCTTCTTGCACTGACCGACAACCCCACTGCCGTCGGCGTTCTCAAGGCCTGCCGTGCCGATCTGGTTCGGCTCAAGCAGGAACTGGTCGACTTTGTCGACGAGACAACGCCGATCCTCCCTGCCGGCGACAGCCGTGAAACGCAGCCTACGCTCGGCTTTCAGCGCGTGTTGCAGCGGGCAATCCTGCACGTGCAGTCGGCCGGCAACCGTGAGGTGACCGGCGCCAATGTGCTGGTAGCGATCTTCAGCGAGCAGGAGTCGCAAAGCGTGCATGTCCTGCATCGGCAGAACATCACCCGGCTTGACGTCGTCAATTATGTCGCACACGGCATTTCCAAGGTGTCCGATGAGGGAGATGCGGCGCAGGATGGTGCCCCGCAGGCCAATGCGCCCGAGGACGACGAGCAGGCGCAGGAGGCCGCCAGCGGCAAGTCGCCGCTCGATCAGTTTGCGACCAATCTCAACGAGCGGGCGCGTCGTGGCCAGATCGATCCGCTCATCGGCCGCCAGCAGGAAGTCAGCCGCACGATTCAGGTGCTGTGCCGCCGCCGCAAGAACAACCCGCTCTACGTCGGTGAGGCCGGGGTCGGCAAGACGGCCATTGCCGAGGGGCTGGCCAAGCTCATCGTCGAGGGCGAGGTTCCCGAGGTGCTGCGCGACGCGACGATCTACGCGCTCGACCTCGGCGCGCTGGTTGCCGGAACCAAATACCGCGGCGATTTCGAAAAGCGCCTCAAGGCGCTGCTCAAGCAGTTGCAGGGCAAGCCGGGTGCCGTGCTGTTCATCGACGAGATCCACACGATCATTGGCGCCGGGTCGGCGTCGGGTGGTGTCATGGATGCCAGCAACCTGCTCAAGCCGGCGCTCGCCAGCGGTGACCTGAAGTGCATTGGTTCGACCACGTATCAGGAATACCGCGGCATCTTCGAGAAGGATCGTGCGCTGGCCCGACGGTTCCAGAAGATCGACGTCCCCGAGCCGAGCATCGATGACACCTACCGCATCCTGCGCGGCCTGAAGAGCCGGTTCGAGGAGCATCACGGCGTTCGCTATGTTGACAAGGCGCTGCGCGCGGCCGCCGAGCTGTCCAGCAAGCACATCAACGACCGCCGGTTGCCTGACAAGGCGATCGACGTGATCGACGAGGCTGGTGCGCGGACCAAGCTGCTGCCCCCGTCGCGACAGCGCAAGAGCATTACCGTGTCCGATATCGAAAGCGTGGTGGCGGGCATGGCGCGGATTCCGCCGAAGCGGGTCTCGACGTCGGACATGAAAACGCTCGAGACGCTTGACGCCGATCTCAAGGCGGCCATTTACGGGCAGGATGCGGCGATCACGACGCTCGCGTCGACCATCAAGATGGCGAGAGCAGGCTTGTCGGCGGAACAGAAGCCGACCGGCAGCTTCCTGTTTGCCGGCCCGACCGGCGTCGGCAAGACCGAGGTTACCCGCCAGCTTGCCACACTGCTCGGCGTCGAGCTGATCCGCTTCGACATGTCCGAATACATGGAGCGGCATACCGTCTCGCGGTTGATCGGTGCGCCGCCCGGGTATGTCGGGTTCGATCAGGGCGGGTTGCTGACCGAAGAGGTGATCAAGCATCCCTACTCGGTGGTGCTGCTCGACGAGATCGAGAAGGCCCATCCGGACGTCTTCAACCTGCTGCTGCAGGTGATGGATCACGGGACGCTCACCGACAACAACGGCCGCAAGGCCGATTTTCGCAACGTCATTCTGATCATGACGACCAATGCCGGCGCCGAACTGATGAGCCGTCCGTCGATCGGTTTTGCCCGTCAGGACCACAGCACCGATGGCATGGAAGCGATCCGTCGGATGTTTACCCCGGAGTTTCGCAACCGGCTTGACGCCATCGTGCAGTTCAACGGCCTTGATCCGCTCACGGTCCGTCAGGTGGTTGACAAGTTCCTCGCTGACCTGACGCGCCAGCTTGCCGAGAAGAATGTCACGCTCAAGCTCGATGAGGGCGCGCGCAACTGGCTGGCCGAAAACGGCTATGACCCGAAGATGGGCGCGCGGCCGATGGATCGGCTGATCCAGGAAACCATCCGCAAGCCGCTCGCCGAAGAACTGCTGTTCGGACGGCTTGCCAATGGTGGTGAGGTGATCGTCAGGGAAGAAGACGGCAAGCTGGTCTTCCAGTATGCCGACGAGGCAGCTGCCGTTCTCTGATCGCGGCCTGTCTCTGGATGCGCTGACTGGCCCGATCAAGGCCGGTCAGCGCGTCCGGTCATCGTCGAGCATCTGGCTGACCCTCAGGTATCAGGTGGCTGTCGAATCAGTCGGGGTGTTTCGGCTGGTGCTGCAACTGTCTGGATTTACCGTGCGCGGTAGGTAATGCGGCCTTTGCTGAGGTCGTAAGGCGTCAATTCGACCGTCACCGTGTCGCCGGTCAGGATGCGGATGTAGTGTTTGCGCATTTTCCCGGAAATGTGTGCGGTGACCACGTGGCCGTTTTCCAGCTCGACGCGAAACATGGTGTTGGGCAGCGTCTCCACTACCGTTCCGTTCATCTTGATATGGTCTTCTCTCGCCATGGAACCGGTGTTCTCCGCCGGGTTGCCTTCAGTGGGACGAAAGTCTAGCAGATTCGCACCATAGCGCCACTATTGCCGCTTCTCCGCAGTGTTGATACCGATCGTCTGTGCGGAAGCATCGGGCGGCAGTGCCTGCCATCTGCCGGCGTCGAACACCTCGCAGGGGCGGAATCCGGCCTTGTAGCGCATCGTCGGCGCGGCTGCGATCCAGTATCCCAGATACACGTATGGCAGGGCATTCATGCGTGCCCATTCGATCTGGCAGAGGATGGCGAAGTTGCCGAGTCCGCGTCGGGCGTGGGTCGGCGAGAAGAACGTGTAGACAGCGCTCAGTCCGTCGACAACATGATCGGTGACGGCGGTGGCGACCAGCTGGCCGTTCAGGCGCATGTCAAGCAGGCTGGTGTCGGCCCAGGGTGCTGTCAGAAACGCCATGTCTGGCGCGTTCCCGTCCTCTTCGCGCATTGGGCTGTCGCCGTGCCGGGCGGCAAGATAGCTTTGGTAGAGAGCAACATGCTCGTCGCCAATGTGTGCCTCGGACCAGTGCAGGTGCAGGTCGCTGTTGCGTCGCCAGCAACGCGCCTGACTCCGGCTCGGCGCAAAGCTGTCGACCGGTATCCGCAACGACTTGCACGCCTGACACCCATCACAGCCGGGCTGATACAGATACGGGCCGCTGCGGCGTAACCCTTGCCGTTGCAGGAGCGTCTGTGCTGCGGGGTCCAGTGCCGTCTCGGGGTCGACAAACAGGGTTCTTGCTTCACGCTCCGGCAGATACTGACACGGGTGAGCGCCGCTGGCGTACAGCCGAAACGTCCGTTTGCTGCGCATCACGGTTCCTGGAGCGGGTGAAATCCGGGATCGAACGCCCAGCCGCCGCCTGCCTGCCCTGGCAGAGCGGTTGCTGTCGCGAGCAGGCGCAGAAATTCGGCGCGCGGCAGGTCGACGGCGCCGAGCCGCTGCAGGTGCGTGGAGCTGATTTGGCAGTCGATCAGCTGATAACCCCAGGCGAGCAGCTGTCGGCTCAGCCAGACCAGCGCGACCTTGGACGCATCGTTGACGCGGCTGAACATCGATTCGCCGAAAAACGCAGCGCCAATACCGAGGCCGTACAGCCCGCCGACCAGGCGACCCTCCCGCCAGACTTCGACCGAATGCGCAACGCCCAGCGCGTGCAACCGGCAATAGGCATCCAGCATCTCGTCGGTAATCCAGGTCGGTCCGGACTGGCTGGGTCGGGGGTCTGCGCAGGCACGCACGACGTGCTCGAATGCCCGGTCGATGCTGATCGACAGCGCGTTGCTGCGCAGTGATTGGCGCAGACTGCGGCTGATGCGGATGGCGTCCGGAAACAGCACGGCGCGAGGGTCCGGCGACCACCAGAGAATCGGTTGCCCTGTCTGGTACCAGGGGAAGATGCCCTGCCGATAGGCGCTGATCAGCCGCTCCGGGCTCAGGTCACCACCCGCCGCGAGAAGGCCGTCGGGCTCCGACAGCGCGTGCTCGCAGGGCGGAAAGACCGGCGGCGCATCGGGGTGGATCCACACCAGCCCGCCAACGCGTCGCGTCATGGATCACTCCGGAACGGGCTGTGGGCGAGCAGCTCGGCATGATAGTCATTGATCATGACGGTCTCCTGTTCGAGGAACCGGCCGATGGCTGCGCGAAAGCGCGGGTCCGAGATCCAGTGCAGCGAGTGGGTGGTGGTCGGCAGGAACCCGCGCGCCAGTTTGTGTTCGCCCTGTGCGCCGGGTTCGAAGCGCTGGATTCGTTCACGGATACAGTACTCGATGCCCTGGTAGTAACAGGTTTCGAAGTGCATGCCCGGGCGCTCCTCGAGACACCCCCAGTACCGACCGTACAGCGTATCGCTGCTGCGCAGGAACAGCGCGGTGCCGAGCAATGCACCGGCTTCGTCACGCGCCTGACCCATCAGCACCGAGTCAGGCATTGCCTCGGCAATCTGCAGGAAGAAGTCGAGTGTCAGCACTGCCAGGTTGCCGTAACGATCGAACGTCTGCGTGTAACAGTGCTGCAAGGTTGCCCAGTCGGCCTCGCGCACCTCGCTGGCCGGTCGCAGCTCGACCTTCAGCCGGCTGTCTTCTGCCAGCCGGCGCTCACGGCGAATGTTCTTGCGCTTCTTGCTCGACAGCGCAGCAAGAAAGGCGTCGAAGTTCGCGTAGTCGGCGTTGGACCAGTGGAACTGCACCCCGCGGCGTTCGAGCCAGTAGCCGTCGTTGAGCAACGCGCGCTGTGCAGGCTCGGGAAACAGGCAATGGGCGGAAGACCAGCCTTCGCGGTCGCAGAGCTGTCGCGCTGTGGCGAGCAGCTGCCGGCAGACAACCGACGGATCGGCATCCGGGTGATGCAGCACCCGCGGGCCGGTCACCGGACTGAACGGAACCGCCATGACCAGCTTGGGATAATAGTCTCGACCGGCGCGCCGATAAGCGCTTGCCCAGGCCCAATCGAAGACAAACTCGCCATGCGAGTTGTCTTTCAGGTAGGCCGGGGCTGCTGCGATCAGCGCTTGCTGGTCGTTTTCCAGCAGCAGATGGCATGGCTGCCAGCCGTGCATCGGCGAGACTGCACCGGACGCCTCGAGCGCACAGAGGAACGCGTGACGAAGAAAGGGGTTGTCGGTTCCGACCAGCGCATCCCAACGGTCCGAACCAATGGCAGCCAGCCGGTGAACCACGCGCAGCCGCACAGAGTCATCTCCTGTTCCTGAACCTGTTCCTGAACCTGTTCCTGATCCTGAACCTGTTCCTGATCCTGTTCCTGATCCTGCCCCTGATCCAGTTCCGGTGGAGCGGCCGGGGCCACCCACACCCCTCGCTGCACATGGTAAAGTAAAGGACATGCCAATCATCAGCAACCGTCACCATGCGTTTCTTCACAAGCGACAGGATGTTTCGTGAGCCGTCGACCAACCAGATCGACTTCCATGTCCTCACCATTCACCGAATACGCGGGCCGCGCGCTTCGGGAGGGTGCCTTGTTCGTGCTGGCAGCGCTGGCGCTGTATCTGCTCGTCGCGCTGGTCACCTACCATCACGACGATCCCTCATGGAACTATAGCGGCAGTCATGATGTTGTGGCCAATTCCGGTGGCGTTGTGGGGGCGGTGTTTGCCGATGCCAGCCTGCAGCTGTTCGGGTATCTTGCTTATCTGATTCCGGTCATGGTCGGGCTTTCCGGCTGGCTGATCTGGAGCTGGCAACGTCGCGATGGCCGGTTTCATGCCGGTCTGTTCGGGCTACGCAGCGCCGGCTTCCTGCTGACCGCGCTGGCCGGCAGTGGGCTTGCTTCGTTGTATGGGGCGGGGCTGAGCGATCGCATGCCGGTCGACGCCGGTGGCATCGTCGGCATCACCGTTGCCGACGGGCTGACCGGGCTGTTGAATGGAGAAGGGGCGACGCTCGTCCTGCTCGGTGTCTTTCTGGCAAGCGTCGTGCTCTGGACCGGAGTGTCCTGGCTGGGGCTGATCGACTCGCTGGGCCGGCTGGTGCTGTGGCTGTTGCAGGGGCTGTGGCAACGCGTATCGACCCGCTGGCAATCACTGGCGCAGGGCGTGCAGGCGTGGTGGGAGCGTCGCGCCACGCGCCGGGCGCACAAGGCGTCGACGCCCCGGCCGTCGCGGCGTCGCAGCCGTCGCGAGCGTATCGCACCCGAGTTGGGGCCTGTCACCGCTGGCTCGACAGCGCCGGATCAATCGGCAGCAAAGTCGCCGGCTGTGGCCGCTCCGGCATCGAGGCTGCGCAAGGCTGCCAGCAAGGTCCGTGGCGGCGCAGCCTCGGGGCAGTCCGGCCAGCCGCCGCTGGCGCTGCTCGATACGCCGAGCGCGCGCTCCGGCGGCTTCGACAAGGCAGCGCTCGAGTCGATGTCACGTCTGCTCGAAACGCGGCTGGCTGATTTTGGCGTCACGGTCGAGGTTGTCGCGGTCGAACCCGGTCCGGTGATCACGCGTTTCGAAGCTCGACCTGCCCCCGGCGTGAAGGTCAGCCAGATCAGCAACCTGTCCAAGGATCTTGCGCGCTCGCTGTCGGTGATGCGAGTACGTGTGGTTGAGGTCATTCCCGGTAAATCGGTGGTTGGGATCGAGATTCCTAATGCCGATCGGCAAGTCATCGCGTTCAGCGAGGTTATCAACTCCAGAGCCTGGGAGCGCGCGGCGCAGCAGCCGCTGGCGCTGGCGCTCGGCAAGGATATCGGCGGATCGCCGGTGGTCGTCGATCTTGCCCGCATGCCGCATCTGCTGGTCGCCGGAACGACCGGCTCGGGCAAGTCGGTCGGCGTCAACGCGATGATCCTCAGCCTGCTGTTCCGGAACACTCCGGATGCTGTGCGGTTGATCATGATCGACCCGAAGATGCTCGAGCTCTCGGTCTACGACGGGATCCCGCATCTGCTCGCCCCGGTCGTGACCGACATGAAAGAAGCGGCCAATGCGCTGCGCTGGTCTGTCGGCGAGATGGAGCGGCGCTACCGGTTGATGGCGGCGCTTGGTGTGCGCAATATTGCCGGATTCAATCGCAAGGTCCAGGAAGCGGCCGAGCGCGGCGAGCCGATCGCCGATCCGCTGGTGCCGAGCGATACCGATCCCGCCGATGTGGAAATGCTGACGCCGCTACCGTATATCGTCATCGTGGTCGATGAATTTGCCGACATGATGATGATGGTCGGTAAAAAGGTCGAAGAACTGATTGCGCGTCTGGCGCAGAAGGCTCGGGCGGCAGGAATTCATCTGGTGCTGGCGACGCAGCGCCCGTCGGTGGATGTGATCACCGGTCTGATCAAGGCCAATATTCCGACGCGCATGGCCTTTCAGGTGTCTTCGCGAGTGGACTCGCGCACCATTCTCGATCAGCAGGGCGCCGAGACCCTGCTCGGTAACGGCGACATGCTTTACCTGCCGCCTGGAACGGCAATGCCGAATCGCGTGCACGGTGCCTTTGTGTCCGATGCTGAAGTCCATGCGGTGGTGCAGCACATCAAGGAGCAGGGGGAGCCCGACTATATCGACGGGTTGCTCGACGGCACCATGCCGGCGTCGGTGGAACTGCCTCCTGCGCTGGGCGGTGGCGGCAGTGGTGGCGAGGGTGAGCAGGATCCTTTGTACGATCAGGCGGTCAGAATCGTCACCGAAACCCGCAAGGCGTCGATTTCCGGTGTGCAGCGTCGGCTGAAGATCGGCTACAACCGTGCGGCGCGGCTGGTCGAGGAGATGGAGTCGGCAGGTGTTGTCGGCCCTTTGCAATCGAATGGCAGCCGAGAGGTGCTCGCACCGCCGCCACCGCCCGGCTGAGCCGTGAGAATCTCGCCATCAAGGCGAGACGGCGTGTGCTGTTTGCCTCGCCATGATCATGGGACATGATCGCGGGGTGCGCATACGGAATGATTCGTCGAATCGGGATGGAGCTGGAATGGATCTGCGTCAACAACAGGTACCAATGTCTCGCCCTGACCGGCGCCGCCTGATCGTGTCCGCTCTGGTGGCCGCTGGCGCTGCCGGTGCCTTGTTCATCAGTGATGCGACGGCAGGTGACCTGTCGCCGCTGCAGTCGCTGGAGCGTTACTTCGAGCGTGTCGAGACCATGCAGGGGCGGTTCACGCAGGAAGTCCGTGATGATGACGGTACACTGCTCGAGTTCAGCGAAGGGGCGTTCTGGGTCGCGCGTCCTGACCGCTTTCGCTGGGTCTATGAGACGCCGTTTCCGCAGCAGATCGTCGCTGATGGTGCCGCGCTGTGGGTATACGACGAGGATCTGCAGCAGGTCACCATGCAACCGCTTGACGACGCGATCGGTTCGGGCCCGGCGTTGTTCCTCAGCGGTGACATGGCGGCGCTGCGCGCCCGCTTCACCATGACCGAGGATGGCGGCTGGC
>LFIK01000354.1_pt1 | contig 34084 bp, 19 predicted proteins | sample 643401 | NCBI WGS metagenome assembly LFIK01 (sample SAMN03777447, study PRJNA286221) | soda lake metagenome | biome: soda lake; feature: Kulunda steppe; material: water; isolation source: sample T5-Br brine of Lake Tanatar-5 | place: Russia: Kulunda steppe | collected 2010-07
ATAGCCCATGTTCTGTATGATCTTTAAAGGTTCATCTTTGAGTAGATGGCTCCTAAAAAAATCAAACTGGTGCTCAACTCCGAATGGTATTTGCAGGACTAATTCACCGTGTTTCTCCACTGGTAAATGTGGTGAATACTAATGGACTTAGGTGAGGAATACTCGTGAACCTCGACACTCAATAATGTATTTCTGATTTAATAATGCTTTAAAAAATGTAATATTACAGCTTTCACTGAAGCTTTGTGTAACCATGAAATGGATACTTTTCTGAAAATTCTCCGTAATGAACAATCGAACATAGTGGTTTTTGATGCCTGAGATATAAAATTTAAATTTAATTATTAAAAATAGAGTAGAAATTACATTTCAATGACTCTTTTATTATGAAGCTAGATTAACAATCAATTAAACAGATCAGCAACAAATTTTTGGAAGCGCTTTGTTAATGTTGGATGAAGGTTCAAATAAGCATAATAGGTTTCAGAAGATTTTTTGTTGAACAATCGGAGGTTAGCACAATGGTGAAACGTTACAATGGAAAAATATTAAACTATCTTCTGCTGGCGAGCTTGCTTATTGGTTTGCAGCTTGTTTTTTGCTCAGTATCGTTTGCGCAGAATACGGTTTCTGGCACAGTTACGGATGCCGGTACCGGAGAGCCACTACCAGGTGTGAATATAGTGATTGAAGGTACAGCAAGTGGGACTTCAACGGATGCGAATGGTACGTATGAATTAACTGTACCTTCATTGAATGAGACTCTAATTTTTTCGTATATCGGATATCAAAGGCAAGAAGTTCCTATTGAAGGTAGAACTACCCTTGATATAGTTTTGCAATCAGAGGCACAATTATTTGGAGATGAATTGGTTGTTGTAGGCTACACAAGGCAACGGGCAGCAACGATTTCAGGTGCTGTAGGATCTATTTCAAGTGAAGATTTAACAAACGTAAGTGCAACAAATACGGCTTCCTTATTGCAAGGGCGAGTTTCAGGTGTCACTGTTACAAGTGGCGGTGGTGCACCTGATGCAGAAGCTACAGTAGTAATTAGAGGAACTGGCACTTTTGGTAATGATCAGCCGCTATATGTTATTGATGGTATGATTACCAATACAATGTCTTTTATCAATCCAAGCGACATTGAGTCAATTGAAGTATTAAAAGATGCATCTACTGCAGCAATTTATGGAAACAGAGCTGCAAATGGTGTAGTTATAGTAACTACTAAACGCGGAGATGATATGCCAGGCGTCAGGGTTAATTTTAACAGTAGTATAGGTGGCCAAACTCCAACAAATACTTATGATTTCTTGAATGCTAGACAATACGCAGATCATAATAACAGGATGAGAGACAATGATGGACTTCCAAGAGCTCCAGCATATACTGCAGAAAATTTTGATCCTTCCATTGACACGGATTGGCAAGATGTGCAATTGAATAATTTTACAGAAGCCACTGTCGCTAGAAATAATTTGGCTCTCTCAACAGGTACTGAAAATTCAAGTTACTTTTTATCTCTTGAATATTTAAATAGATTAGGCTTGGTAAAAGAGGCAGATTTTCAACGATACGGTTTACGATTGAATTCTGATTTTTATTTTGATCGATTTACGGTTACTCAATCCATATCAGCTTCAAGAGAAATAAACAATCCAAACATTTTTTTTGGGAGAGAACGGGGAGCATTACCGGTTATACCTGTATATGATGAGAATAATTTAGGGGGATTTGCAGGTGTTGACCCTTCTTTCCATGGAGTAGCAAGAGGTATTAATTGGTATGGTGTATCAGTATTAAATGATCAGGAGATAATTACTGATAGAGTATTAGGAAATATTCAAACTACTTATGATATAGGAAGAGGTTTTGAATATAATCTAAATGTTGGCATTAACTATGGAATGATTGATAATGTAAATTTTATGCCTGCTTTTTTCCAAAGTAGATCTCAAGAAGCATTTAATGACAATGCGAACCTCACTGAAAGTGCAAATAGAACCATAGGGGTATTAATTGAAAATACAGTGAATTATTTTAATATAATTGGTAATCATGAGTTGGATATTTTAGTGGGATATACTCAGGAAAATAACAGAACTCGAACAGCATCCGTTTCTGCTACAAATTTTCCTAATAACAGTTTGAGAACGATAGATGCTGCTTTTGAAATCAACAATGCAAGTGGATCTCTTTTTAGGAATGTACTTCAATCAGGACTTGGTCGTGTAGGTTATAATTATGATAATAGATATTTATTAACCGGAACCTTTAGAGCAGATGGCTCATCGAGATTTGCAGAGGGTAATAGATGGGGTTACTTCCCATCCGGATCTATTGGATGGCGTATCAGTGAAGAAGCGTTTGCTCCTGATTTCTTTGATGAATTAAGAATTAGGGCCAGTTATGGGCAACTTGGCTCTCAGAATATTGCAGATTTTGCAACTATATCGGGTTTAAATATAAATGCTGATTATTTTTTCGCTGGTGGAGTACAAAGTGGCACGGCATTAACTAATCTTAGCAATCCAGATGTAGTTTGGGAGACTTCAACAAACTTAAATTTTGGGCTAGACATTGCATTTTTAAACAATAGTATATCACTTAGTATGGATTATTTTGACAATCGATCAGATGGTATACTGGTTGAGGTGCCAATGCCAGTTTTTGGAGGTGTCGGTTCAAGTGTACTAACAAATGCAGCTGAAGTTAAAAATAACGGATTGGAATTTGTTGGCTCATATATTAGTCAACCAAGGTCTGATTTCAGTTACTCAATTACTGGTAATTTCAGTATTGTACGCAATGAGGTTTTAAAATTAGGTGAAGGTGTGAATCCTATTTCTGGTGGTAACTTTACCCAACAAGGGTTTCTAGCAACTCGAACTGCACCAGGAAGGCCAATAGGTGGTTTCTATGGATTTGTAGTAGACGGTATATATCAAAATCAGGAAGAAATAGATGCTGATGGGCGTGCAAATGCACAACCGGGTGATTTCAGATTTAGAGATATAAACGGAGACGGGCAACTGACTGATGCTGATCGCACCTTTATAGGGGACCCTCATCCTGATTTTGAATATGGTTTAAGTTTCAATGGGTTCTATAAAAACCTTGATTTTAATCTGTTTATTCAAGGCGTGCAGGGAAATGACGTGTGGAATTCAAAAAAGTTTCATTTTATGTTGGATAATGCGGGAGGAAATAAAATTACTGATGTTTTGGATTCATGGACTTTGGAAAATCGAGATACAAATGTTCCTAGAGCTACATTTACGGATCCTGCCAACAATAAACGGCCTTCAACATTTTTCGTAGAAGATGGTTCTTATCTTCGTGTAAAGAACTTACAGGTTGGATACACCCTGCCTAGTTCAGTCATTCAAAGTTTAAGCGGGGTTGCTGCATTAGATAGCGTCAGATTCTATTTTAGCGGATCGAATTTATTTACAATAACAGGTTATAGTGGGTTCGACCCAGAAATCGGCAGGAATAGTGGTTTCAGAAATACCGGACTATTTGGTCAAGGTGTTGATACAAATGCGCATCCTCAGCCAAGAACACTTATTGTTGGTATTGATATATCATTCTGAAATTTTAAACAAAAGTAAAAATAATGGAATAAATTATGTATACATCTATAGATTTTAATTTGAAAAAAGTAGTTTTATTTATTAGTGCTACTTTCATGTTATTAACAATGAATACATGCACTGATGCCGATCTGAATGTCACTAATCCAAATCAACTCACTCCTGATACCTTTTGGCAGTCAGCTGAAGATGCAGAACAAGGATTAGTAAGTGTTTACGGTCCATTAACTGTGATTCAGAGTTGGGGTAGAATGATGGGAGCAATTTTAACCATTCATCGATCGGATATCGTAGATACAAAATCTCAACCAAATGTGTATGATATTGGAACGTTTACACTAACATCGAATGATGCCAGAGTCAATGAAGGTTGGTCGCAGCTAAATGCAATTGTAGCAAGAGCTAATCAGGTAATTGTTAATGTTCCTGAAATTAATATGGATGACAATAGAAAATCAGAAATTATTGGTGAAGCACATTATTTAAGGGGTTTGGCCCATTTTTACTTACTTAATATGTGGAGGAATATTCCTCTCATGACAGAACCTGTAAATAGGGTTGAAGATTTAGATGTTGGGCAGGCTACTCCCGATGAAGTATGGGAAAATATTATTTTCGATTTTCTACGTGCACAGGATTCATTACCAGAATCATGGCCTGAGAGTGATGAGGGAAGAGCAACTTGGGGCGCAGCTACAGCTATGTTGGGCAAATCATACTTGTACAGAGAGAATTGGACTGCTGCAGCGGAAGAGTTTAAAAAAATAATTGATTCTAACATTTATCAACTTACTGAAAATTACCAGGATAATTTTTTGTCGGAGACAAATAACAATGTTGAATCTGTATTTGAATTACAATATCAAAGTACTCCCGATGGAAATTGGGGACCAAGTGGAACGCCTAACCCTCAGAGAGGACAAGCTTGGGAGCCAGATATAGCTCCTCCTGGTTTTACAAGTCAGCAAAGTGTGGACATAAATCAATGGGTATTTGATTTGTTTATGCAAGAAGAAACCAATGCTGGAGAAATAGACCCTCGGGCATTTGCAACATTGCTTTGGAACTATCCGGGGGCAAGGGTTTACCAGGAAGACTTTGAAGAAGCAATGAGTGGTAATGACTTGGAAAAGGTTTTTGTAAGAAAATATTTAAATTTTGATCGAACAAGTTCTCTTACACCTGGAGGCTTTTCATATTCGGATAATAATTACCGAATGATAAGATATGCTGATGTATTATTGATGTATGCTGAAGCTGTAAATGAAGCAAACGGCCCCAATATAGAGGTATTTGATGCAATAAATGAAGTGAGAAACAGAGCAGATATGCCCGGATTGTCTTCTAATCTGAATCAATCAGAATTGAGGGAAAGATTACGTGATGAGAGAGTATTGGAATTAGCAATTGAAGGTCATCGTGTATTAGATTTAGTTAGGTGGGGCATAATGGCTGATAGATTTGAGAATAATCCCGATTTTCGTTCCAATGCGGGTATGAACTTTGAGCGAGGCAAACATGAATATTTACCAATACCACAACAAGACATGGATTCTAATCCTAACTTGGTGCAAAATCCTGGTTATTAAATTGTGAAATTAAAAATATTTTAGATATGAAATATAGTTGTAAATACTTCAGTTTAGTCATAAAAGTAACGCTGCTATTACTTCATATAATCTTATTTGTTTCTATTGGAAATTATGCTAATGCCCAGGAACAACCCAATATTGTATTTATTTTTGCTGATGATCTTGGGGACTATGATGTAGGGGCTTATGGTAATAGTGAAGTTCGCACTCCTAATATTGATGCACTTGCTAGTGAGGGAGTTATGTTTACTCGTGCCTATAATATGGGCTCTTGGAGCCCTGCTGTTTGTGTACCAAGCCGAACGATGTTAAATACTGGGCAGTTTGTTTGGAATGCACAACGCAACAGTGATGAAAATTATAGATCATGGCATGAAAATAATTATTTCTGGAGTAAAAGACTCGAGCAGGCTGGCTATAGCACCTATTTTACCGGTAAATGGCATGTGCCCGGTCTAGATCCAAATGACCTGTTTAACCATGTGGTTAATGTTCGTCCGGGCATGCCCAATCAGACTGAAACAGGGTACGACCGTCCTCATGAAGGGGAGGAAGATCTTTGGAATCCGTATAACCAGAAGTTTGAGGGGTTTTGGAGAGGAGGTATTCATTGGTCGGAGGTACTCAGATATGATGCTATTAATTTTATTGAGTATGCTTCACATCAGGAACCCCCTTTTTTCATGTATTTGGCTTTCAATGCCCCTCACGATCCCCGTCAGGCCCCAAGGGAGTTTGTCGACTCCTATGATCCGGAGGAACTGAATATTCCCATGAATTTTTTACCGGAATACCCCTATAAGAATCCGATTGGTGCTGGTAGAACAGATGATAGATATAGACCTCATCCTCCAGGTACCTCTCAGGAGGTTCTGGACTCGAGTCGTTATTTAAGAGATGAGTGGCTTGCACCGTTTCCACGTACTGAGTATAATATTGGTGTTCACAGACAAGAGTTCTATGCAATAATATCTCATATGGATGCCCAGATTGGTCTTATTGTAAATAAATTAGAAGCCAATGGATTGCTTGAAAATACCATCATTGTATTTACCGCTGACCATGGCCTCGCGGTTGGTCAGCATGGTCTTCTTGGAAAACAAAACATGTATGAACATTCTCTTAGAGTACCTTTTATCATGAAAGGTCCTGGTCTTCCTACCGGAGATATCAATGAATCTTCTATTTATCTTCAAGATATCGCCCCGACTGTAATAGAACTAGCCGGAGGAGAGGTGCCAGAGGCGTATCAGTTTCAATCCTTACTTCCATTGATTCATGGTGAGTCTACTCAACATTATCCTGCCATCTATGGTGCCTATCTGCAGAATCAGCGTGCTGTTGTGGAGTGGCCATATAAACTAATCTTATACCCGGATATTTCTAAGGTCCGTTTGTTTAATTTGTTCGAAGATCCGTATGAAATGGAAGATTTAGCTGAAAGACCAGATTCGGAGTCGATTATCCGCCGGCTTATGCATCGATTAACAAAATTACAACGTGATACAGGGGATGAATTGGATCTGCATACTTCTTTTTCTGAATGGATGTAATTAAAGAAATCAACTTTATTAAAATAACCATGCCATTGTTTAATAAAGAAATATTAATAACTCATTAAATCCGGGGTACGAAACTTATTAAAACATCAAAGTAGTAATCAGGATCACACAATCCCCATTCTTGAGCCGGTTTTTATTACTGACTTCTTCGTCTGGAGTCGGAATTCAAATTAAAGTACTTATGAATAATTCTCTCTTTTTAACGAGTAACGACTATTTTAAACTTCTTTTAGCAACCGTCTTCTCATTTTCTTTTCTCCAATGTACTCCGTCGGACCGGGATGTGATCGAACTCAGCCCGGATGACAGTATTGTACTGATCGGTAATAACCTGGGCTCACGAATGATGTATTTCGGGAATTTCGAGACCGAGCTGCACATGCGCTACCCGGATCACTCGCTACTGATTCGCAACCAGAGCATTCCGGGCGATACCCCTGGCTTCCGCCCGCACTCCTCGCGAGACAATCCATGGGCATTTCCGGGAGCCGAGCAGTTTCATACAGATCTCGTTACCGACTCCGAAAGCCAATGGGGACATCTCAGCACAGGCCACTTCCCCTTCCCGGATGAGTGGATCTCAAAGTTCAACCCGAATGTGCTGATTACTTTTTTTGGATATAATGAGTCATTTCGTGGTCCTGACGGTGTGGAAACGTTTCAAGCCGAACTGAACGCTTTCATCGAGCACAGTCTTGCCGAGCCCTACAATGACGGCGGTGATACCGAGCTGGTTCTGGTCTCACCGATCGCTTTTGAAGACCTCTCCGGTTATTACGATTTGTCCGACGGGGTCCGGGAGAATGAAAATCTGGAATTATATACTGAGGCTATGCGGGAAGTGGCCTCCCGTCATGAGATCTGGTTTGTGGATGTGTTTACCCCAACTCGTCAATGGTATCAGCAAAGTGATGAGCCGCTGACCATCGACGGATCCCAGCTCACTGAGCAGGGTTATGCCCGCTTCGGTGCGCTGCTGGCCGATGAGATTTTTGGCAACGCCCCGGTCCAGGCAGAATCTCACCGTGAACTGATTCATGCGGCTGTACTGGATAAAAACTGGATGTGGCACCAGGACTACAAGATTCCCAACGGCGTTCACGCCTATGGACGGCGCTTTGAGCCGTTCGGCCCGGACAACTACCCGGCCGAGATCGAGAAGACTCGCCAAATGACCGAAATCCGCGACCGGGCGATCTGGCAGGCCGCACAGGGACAGGTCATGGATGTGGCGGCCGCAGACAGGGAGCAGACCATCGAACTGCCGCCGATCGAGTCCAATTTTGACCCGGACCGCCATGGCAACCCGGAGTACCTCTACGGGCAGGACGCCATCGAGCGGCTGACGGTGCCAGAGGGTTACAGGATCGAGCTGTTTGCATCCGAGGAGGATTTCCCCGAATTGGCCAACCCGGTGCAGCTGTCCTTTGACACCCGGGGGAGGCTTTGGGTGGCGGTTATGCCCAGCTACCCGCACTACAAGCCTGGCGATGAGCGCCCGGACGACAAGCTGATTATCCTGGAGGATACCAGCGGAGACGGACGGGCCGACCAGGTGACCACGTTTGCCGACGGGCTGCACCTGCCGCTGGGCTTTGCCTTTGCCCCGGAAGGGGTATACGTCTCACAGGGCCCGAACCTGTTGCTGCTCACAGACACGACTGGCAACGACAGGGCCGACCGCACAGAAATTCTGTTAAGTGGGTTTGACGACCACGACACCCATCACGCCCACAGCGCCTACACGATGGATCCGTCCGGGGCGATTTACATGGCCGAGGGCGTGTTTTTGCATACCAACGTGGAGACCTCCCGGGGGCCGGTGCGGGCGACCAACGGGGGTTTTTACCGCTACGCCCCGCAGCGTGGGCACCTGGAGCGCACCGCCCAGTTGTCGATTCCCAACCCGTGGGGGATCGCCTTTGACGAGTGGGGCCAGCAGATCTTTGCGGTCACCTCCGGCCCGGACGTGCACTGGATGATGCCGGGGACCATTAAACCCCGCTACGGGGTGGCCAGCCCGAATTCACGCAACCTGATTGAGCCGGACCACCGGGTGCGGCCGACCTCGGGGCTGGAGTTTGTCTCCAGCCGGCATTTCCCTGATCATGTGCAGGGGGATTTCCTGATCAACAATACGATCGGCTTCCTGGGCACCAAGCAGCATACGCTGTCCGATGAAGGGACCGGCTATGCCAGTCGGCACCGCCAGGACCTGGTGGTCGGGGCCGACCCGAACTTCCGGCCGGTGGACATGGAGTTTGCCCCCGACGGGTCGCTCTACCTGGTCGACTGGCACAACGTGCTGATCGGCCACATGCAGCACAACGCCCGCGACCCGCTGCGCGACCACGTGCACGGACGCATTTACCGCATTACCTACCCGGAGCGCCCGCTCCTCGAGCCGGCCAGGGTGCACGATGCGAGCATAGAGGAGCTGTTTGAGAACCTCAGGCTTCCGGAGCTGCGTACCCGCGAGCGCACGCGGCTGGAGCTGCGGGGCCGCGTCGCCGGCCAGGTGCTGAGTTACCTGCAAACCTGGGTGGACAACCTGGATCAGGCCGGTGAGCGCTACGAACACCACCTGCTGGAAGCGCTCTGGGTGAGCTGGGGGCTGAATCGGGTGGATGAAACCCTTTTGCGGCGACTGCTCAATGCTGATGACTACCGGGCCCGGGCGGCGGCCGTCCGGGTGCTGCGCTACGCGGGCCACCAGGTAGCGGACCAGCCGGAGCTGCTGGCCCAGGCGGCCGGGGACCCTCACGGGCGGGTACGCCTGGAGGCGATCGTAGCAGCCTCGTGGCTGGAGATCGACCAGGGCATGGCGGTGCTCAATGAAGCGGCCGGCCACCCGCTCGACGACTGGATGGACCAGGCCTACCAGGCGGCGATGGCGCACCTGGTGGGTGAGCCGCCGGCCGACCTTGCAGAAGAAGAGGTGGATGTGGAGATGGCCGACGCCGAGCTGGAGCTCTACCTGCAGGGGCGGGAGATCTACGGCCGGGACGGCTATTGCGGGACCTGCCACGGAGCGGACGGGCAGGGGCTGACGGCGGCCGGGTTTCCTCCGCTGGCCGGAACGCGGTGGGTCAACGGAGACCCCGATCGGCTGATTAAGCTGACGCTGCACGGGCTGGCGGGCCCGATGGAAGTGCTGGGCCGGGAGTATCCGGGGAGCGTGCCGATGACCCCGTTCCGGGGCCTGCTGGATGATGAGGAGGTAGCCGCGGTGCTGACCTACGTGCGCAACTCTTTCGGCAACCAGGCGTCGGTGATCACCGAAGACCAGGTGCACCGGGTGAGAGAGGCGACCAGCGGCCGGAGCGGCTTCTATAGCCCGCAGGAACTGCTCGGGGAACACCCGCTGGAAGAGTGAATTACATAGATAGAATCAGCTGTCAAAATTTGAGATAACAACCATCATGATGAAGAAATATATACTTATATCGATCGCTTTAGGACTTATTTTTGGATTGCCATTGGCTCAGGCACAAGAAACAGCTCAATGGATCACGTTTGACTCTTCAGGCGGCCCGGGAAACGGCCAGCATATTGTGTTGGTCAGCGGGGATGATGAATACCGTTCGGAAGAGGCGATGCCAATGCTGGCAAAGATCCTGTCTGAACATCACGGATTTAAAACCACCGTCCTGTTTGCAATTGACCCTGAGACCGGTGAAATCAAACCGGATCACCAAACCAACATTCCGGGGATGGAACATCTACAATCAGCTGACCTGATGATCCTGTTTACGCGCTTCAGGCAGCTTCCGGATGAAGATATGGCCTATTTTGAGCAGTACCTGCTTGATGGCAAGCCGATCATCGGTATACGTACGGCCACCCATGCTTTTCATTACCGGGATCATTTGGAGAGCCGGTATGCAAAATACGACTGGCGAAGTGACACACCGGGCTGGGAAGGGGGCTTCGGGCGAAAGATTCTCGGGGAAACCTGGGTGGATCACCACGGTGATCACGGCACGGAAGGGACCCGGGCCTTAATCGATGGGATTAAGGAACGCTATGATCACCCAGTCATCCGTGGAGTAACCGATATCTGGGGCCCGACGGATGTGTATGGAACCCGGAAGCTGGAAGGGGATGTGGATATCCTGATCTGGGGACAATCCACCCACGGGATGACGCCGGATGCACCGGTGAAGTGGGAAAAGTCGATCATGCCGGTAGCGTGGACAAAAAGCTATGAGCTGGAAGGAGGAGAGACGGGACGTGTTTTCACAACTACAATGGGTTCCTCGGTTGATTTTGAAAGTGAAGGTTTGCGGCGTTTGATTGTCAATGCCAGTTACTGGGCCCTTGAAATGGGCGACGCAGTTCCAGAGAAAAGCAATGTGGATATTGTCGGTGATTACAATCCAACGATGTTCGGGTTTGAAGAATATATTGAGGGGCTTACACCAGAGGATTATAAATAGAATAATGGGTAATTTTGAAAAGTGATTGAAGTAACGATATTGGGATTTATAAATCTATAGTTGAAAAAATTATCAGAATTAGTATGTTCAGCGGGTTCTTATCCTTCAACTGCGAAAGTTGATTAATTAGTGCATCATCAAAAAGTTGAAAGTCAGACAGTTTAGAAATTTCAGCTTTAAAAGAGATATTCAGAAGCCGTAAACTGAGGTTTAACGACTATAAGTCATTGCCATATGAGTATGTGTTTAGATTTGATCTATTTATTATCGAAAATTACTCGTAAAAATGAGAGAAAGTTTACAAATTCTGCTATTTTTCTTTGAATTTATAAAGGCAATTATTTCCATCAATTATTGGTAAACTATAGATCGCAATCGTCTCAGAATGATCTAATTAATAAAAATTCAAATAAAACAGATAAATAGACATATGTCAATCAGATGTGGTGTCAAAGGATGGCTGTTTGGTATGGAAAAAACCAGCATCACAGTAATCGGTAGTTCAAACACAGACATTTTTGTCCTGACTTCTCATATTCCCACGACCGGGTAAACGATCCTTGGCGGTGAGTTTTTGATGAATGCCGATGTCAGGAAAGTGAATCAAGCCATAGCCGCTGCACGATACGTGGGGCGAGTATTTTTGGTGCAAACGCTATCGAAAACATCTGAAAACGGGCATTGTTGTATCGTGCATATTCACAGACCCTGAAATGGCTTCAGGATTTTTACTTAAAATTATTCATTTTACAGATTTATAATGGTCAGGCTGGTTACATTAGTTATCTTTTTTGTTTTAATAAATTTGATTTTAGGGTGTACACCTAAAGATGAAAGTAAATTATATACAAAATTATTACCGGAAGAAACAGGTATAGACTTTGTAAATTATATAGATGAAAATTCTGATTTGAATGTAATTGATTATCCTTTTATGTATAACGGTGGGGGAGTAGGGATTGGGGATATCAATAACAATGGATATCCAGATGTATTTTTAGCCGGCAATATGGTGTCCAGTAAGCTGTATCTTAATAAAGGTGATTTTAAATTTGAAGATATAACAGAATCTGCAGGTTTGAAAACTGACAAATGGATAACAGGTGTTTCAATGGTAGACATAAATAATAATGGTTATTTAGACATATATCTATCGGTTGTTAGTCCTGAAGATGCTCCTGCTGGTGATAGGGCGAATTTATTGTTTATCAATAATGGCGACAATACATTCACCGAAAAAGCAAAAGAGTATAACTTAGCAGATACAAGTCATACAACACATGCTGTTTTTCTTGATTATAACAAAAATGGATTACTTGATGTATTCTTACTCAATCATTCACCGGGTTCTTTTTCGAGGGATATGTCATCTGGTCAACATTTACCTGGTATGAAAAAGCTATCTACAGGTTTTGATAGACTCTATAAAAACAAAGGTGATGGAACATTTATAGATGTATCCAAAGAAGCTGGAATAGAACAAAAGCTGGGCTATGGATTAGGTGTAGTAGTTTCTGATTTCAATAGAAATGGATGGCCGGATATTTATGTTTCCAATGATTTATCACCTAATGATGTGCTTTACGTAAATAGTAAAGACGGTACTTTTACTAACAAAACTAGCGAATATTTAAAACATACGAGCTTTGCAGGTATGGGAGTCGATGCGGCAGATTTTAATAATGATGGATGGCCAGATATTCTACAGGTGGATATGATGCCAAAAGATTACAAAGATAGAAAATTAATGAGTGGAGGCACAAGTTATGAAAGATTTAATGAAATGCGTGAACAAGGATTTGATAATTACTATTCAAAAAATAGCCTTCAATTAAATAGAGGAATCGATAAAAACGGTGATCTAATATTTAGTGAAATCGGACGTATAGATAATATAGCGTATACTGATTGGAGTTGGGGAGCTCTATTTGGCGATTATAATAATAGTGGATACAAAGATATATTAATTACAAATGGTTATCCAAAGGCTGTAAATAACTATGACTATTTGGTAAATATTTATGAATCAGGAATGTTTGGTAAAGAAGAAGCCATTGCCAGACGTCAGGTAGAAATACTAGATCAATTAGAAGGAATTGAAATTGAGAACTTTCTATTTAAAAATAGTGGAGATTTGAGATTTCAGAATATATCAGAAGAATGGGGTTTTACTGATAAAACATATTCATATGGTGTTGCTCATGCTGATTTGAATAATAATGGACGATTAGATGTAATAATAAATAATATAAATAAACCTGCTAGCATCTATAAAAACATGAATATAGACGGTAATGGTTATGGATATTTAATGATAGAATTAAAAGGTGACTCATTAAATACAAATGGTATAGGTTCTGAGGTAACCATTTATCATGGAGATAAAAAGCAGTACATTTATCATTCACCATATAAAGGATATCAGTCAACTGTTGATAATAGAATACATTTTGGATTGGGTGAGATTACCCAAATCGATTCATTAAAAGTGATTTGGCCAGATGAGAGATATCAAGTAAAAAGCGACATCGTAATAAATGAATTTATAACATTGAAACATGCCAACTCAACTTTAAGTGGTTATAATTTTAATGATATTGGTGAAGATGATAAATTGTTTACTGAGATAAGTAATGATTCAGGATTAGATTATCTCCACAGTGAAAATCAGTTTATAGATTATAATCTACAACCTTTACTTCCATATAAACTTTCAAAACTTGGACCCAAAATTGCAGCAGGCGATATTACCGGAAATGGTTTTGACGACATTTTTATTAGTGGTTCTGCAGGAGAAGCGAGTAAACTTTATATCCAAAACAAAGATGGCTCTTTTAAGCTATCTGAATTTCAACCCTGGGGTTTAGATGCAGATTCAGAAGATTTGGGGGCATTATTTTTTGATGCGAATGATAACGGTTTGCTTGATCTTTATGTGACGAGTGGAGGGTTTGAATTTTCTCCAGCTTCTTTATTACTCCAAGATCGTCTATATATTAATATAGGTAATGGTAGATTTATAAAAGATGAGCTGGCTTTACCAAGAATGTTATCAAGTACCTCTAATGTGGTTGCCGGAGATTTCAATAATAATGGTCTTATGGATCTATTTGTAGGAGGGCGTGTAATGCCTGGAAATTATCCATATCCGGCTAGAAGTTATATTTTGGAAAATAAAGGAGGCTATTTTGAGGATGTTACATTTGAAAAAGCACCTGAATTATTAGAACAAGGCATGATTACAGATGCTATTTGGGTCGATTTTGAAAATAATGGTTATTTAGATCTAATAACAGTTGGTGTTTGGCAATCTATTAAGTTCTATGAGAATGAAAATTCCTATTTAGTAGACATTACTGATGATCTGGAATTACCACCGCTCAAAGGGTGGTGGTATAGCTTGGAAAAGGTTGATGTTAATAATGATGGATATCCTGATATTATCGCTGGTAATATGGGACTTAATTATACTTATAAAACATCACCAGAGAAAAGATTTGGGGTTTTCGCTAATGATTTTAGTCAGAATTTGAGTACAGATATAATTTTTACTGTAAATGAAAATGGGACATTTTATCCATTTTATGGAAAAGCAAAGCTTGGTAAAGCTATTCCTGAAATAAATAATAGATTTCGAAGTTTTAAATCTTTTTCCGAAGCATCTTTAAATGATATTTTTAATTCTAATCTCATTAATGAAGCATTGCATCATGAAGTGGACACTTTTGCCAGTGTTATCATCAAGAACAATGGAAATAAAAGGGGGTTTACAGTTTCAGAACTACCTATAGAAGCTCAGTTTTCAGCAATTAAAGGAATAATTACACATGATTTAAACAATAATGGAATTGAGGATATTATTCTTGCTGGTAATATTTACAATACTGAACCAGACACACCAAGAAATGATGCGAGTAATGGTTTGATCATTATAGTAAACGAAGATGGAAATTTGGATTCTATGTCATCATTTGATAGTGGATTTATAGCACCCTATGATGTTAAAGATATAAAACTCATTAAAACACCTTTTGGAAAATCAGTATTAGTAGCCAACAATAGTGACTCGTTACAAGTTTTTAGAATTAATATGTAGATGCCTAAATACAGTTGACGTTTTTAATTAACGTTCTTTGATAAATTGATCCGGCGACAGCCTTGATGGCAGACCCCGGTGTGGTTTACTTCGGTTGTACAACCGCACGGCTTTGGCAACACCCCGCTGCAGTGACCGGTAGCTTTCGATCGTGTAATGCGCCAGATAGTTATGCTTTATCGTTCGGTTGACCCGCTCGCAATAGGCATTCTGCCAGGCATAATGGGCCATACTGTGTCTGACGTCACGGCGATCAAGGTAGTTCTTATACGCGGCACTGGTGTATTGAACCCCTCGATCGGTATGAATGATCAACTCGCTTACATCCTCGCCCTTTTGGCTGGAAAAGGCCTTGGCCAGGCAGCGAACCTGACTTGCCGAGCTCAAATCCTGGCTGCAATGACTAGCCACGATCTGACGGGTATACAAATCGATCACAAAGCTGACGTAGTACCAGCGGCCGCCGCTCCACACATACGTGATGTCGGTTTGCCACACCTGGTTTGGACCGGTAATAGCCACACCTTCAATTCGGTTTCTGCAGATGCCGACGCCAGCCACGGTAAACGAGCGTGGCGGTGTTTTGAGCCGAAACCCACATTTAAGCAGCACTTGCTCGGTCCAGTCGCGACCGCGAGGCATTCGCTCGAGGGTGGCATAGTAAATGTCGCGACATCCCATTTGGCGATGATTCTCGCGAACCTCGCTGGCCAGCTCTACCGTGTCGAGCAGATCTCGCTGAGCTTTACGCAAGCGAGCAATGCCCTGATGGGCACCCTGCCGGGAAATGTTTTGTATCCACCCGACCAACTACACCTTTCGGGTGATGGATGAGGGTGGTAGTTTGCTTGAAAAAAAACCATGACAACAGCATCCAAGACAAAAACTCAGACTATGTTTGCCCTGGTGGACCAGTGGAAGAGTTCTGACATGACACAAAAACAGGTTTGTTTTAAGCTGAGATACCGAGAGTTGTAAATTTTGGAACCGGTTTCAGTCACCATGGTATGGAATCAGAAAATAAATCAACTATTTTAGAAAGAAATTTTAATCAAACAATACTCAAATGACATCCAGAAGATCCTTCATTAAACATTCTGTTTTATCATCAACCCTGTTGTTACCGGGTGCTCTTCAGAAAGGGCTCGGAACCATAAAAAAATTGGATCAGCAATCAGGCAGGAGGCCGCTGATCATTTCAACCTGGAATCACGGAATTGCTGCCAACGAAAAGGCTTGGGAAGTTCTGCACAGCAACGGCTCCATTCTGGATGCAGTTGAGGAAGGGGTGAAAATAACTGAAGCTGATCCCGACAGCCGGTCAGTTGGGTTGAACGGGCATCCCGACCGCGAAGGAATCGTTACACTGGATGCATCCATCATGAAAGGTAACGGGGATTGTGGTTCAGTCTGCTTTGTAAGGCAGATCAAACACCCCATCACACTGGCGCGAAAGGTGATGGAAAAAACCCCGCATGTGATGCTTGCCGGTGAGGGTGCAAGACAGTTTGCCATAGCCGAGGGAATGCCGATTGAGCAGGAAGAGTTGCATCCCGATTCAGAAGAGGCATACCAAGAATGGCTTGAAGAAAAAGAGTATCGGCCCATCATTAATATCGAAAATCACGATACGATCGGCATGGTGGGGGTTGATGCAGACGGAACCCTGGCCGGTTCGTGCACAACAAGCGGTCTGGCCTATAAAATGCACGGGCGCGTGGGAGACAGTCCCATCATCGGAGCCGGACTATATGTGGATGATGAAGTTGGCGCGGCCACAGCCACAGGTATGGGCGAGACGATCATCAAAGTTTGCGGAAGTTTTCTGGTGGTAGAATTGATGCGCCAGGGGCGTTCGCCGCAGGAAGCGTGCGAGGAAGTGGTCGACAGGCTGATCAAGAAAAATTATGAGGACATTGAGGATATGCAGGCCGGATTTATTGCCGTGAATAAAGATGGTGAATATGGCGGGTATGCCGTCCATCCCGGATTTAATTATGCAGTACATCATGAAGGCGGCAACGAAATGGAAGATGCAAAGAGCCGGTTTGAGGTTTGAGAAGTACGGAATGTGGAGAGTGGATTTTTTAGTATTCTCGTTCCACACCCTGGATGGATAACTTTGTTCAGTTTTCCACCGCACTCATCCAATAATTTCCAGATATTTTTAAACTGTTACTAATCACTCAAAGAACTTGTTTCCACCAAAGTTTAAAGATGCTCTATTGTTTAAAGAACTGAAGCGTGGGAATAAGTTAAAATCAGGATATAGTCAGATGTATATCTCCGGCGCCCATATCCTTCAACAATGTTTGAACGGATTGATGTCGAGAATCGCCCGATTTGACTACCGGCCTCATAATGTTCAAAGGTTGGTAAAGACAACGACATTTTATGTATCAGGATAGATTGTTTTATTGATAACTTCCATATTTTTGTAACTCAGTTTTCATTTGATTTGTTAGTTAACTCTACTTGTGAATGAACCAGAAAATTAGAAAACCAGAATTCCTTACAGTTTTTTTCATTACCTACACACCCCACTCCATAAATGAACATTCTTCTCGAAACCCCCGTTTTTACTGTTGAAGCAGCCCTGAAAGTGGCTGAATATGGTGCTGACCGACTGGAACTGTGCAGCTCGTTTTATGAAGGCGGGGAAACGCCGGGAGCAGGTCTTTTTTCATATTTGAAAGATAAAATAGGCACTCCAATTTTTGTGATGATCCGTCCGAGAGGCGGTGATTTTGTGTACACCAGTAACGAAGTGGCAGTGATGAAGCGTGAAATCATTCATTTTTCAGATCTTGGGGCCGACGGATTTGTGTTCGGAATTTTGAAGGCAGACGGCTCGGTTAACATGGAAGCATGCACCAGTCTGATACAGGCTGCCGAGGGAAAACCGTGTACGTTTCACCGGGCATTTGATGTGTGCAGTAACCAGGAAACGGCACTTGAAGACATTATGGAGTGCGGGTTTAGCCGCATATTAACATCAGGCGGGAAAAACACTGTCACGGAGGGATTGCAGCAAATCATCCGGTTGCTGGAGATTGCGAAAAACCGAATTATCATCATGCCCGGTGGTGGAATGAAACCAGGACATATTGCTCCCCTCAGAGAAACGGGTTATCTGAAGGAGATTCACGCAAGCTGCAAAAAGATCAGGCTTTCAGAACAGAACTACTTAAATCCCAATCTAACACTAACCGCCGGTACTGATGAAGAACCTGGTGTGCTAACGGTGGATGAAACTCTGTTTGAAAAGTTTAGAAAGGCCATGCGCTGAATCTCTACCAAATTAAATTGAATAAATGATATAGCCACTGAAAGCCTTCGATAAATGATGACAGAACCCACTTTCACAAATAGTTATTGTTTCGATCGTTTCGGCTCCCTACCCTACTCGCGCTGGAAAAGCATCAGCTCAACAAGGAGGGATTTTTTTTGGAAATTATTCTGGCAGAAGTCACTTCGTGAATACAATTATTTGACAACAAAAACATGTAATTTTCGTGGTCCATGAACTCCTTCAACCCTGTCGAGTTCTATATCGGAAGTTGCAGATGGTCCGGATATCATCGTGATGGGCCGGCCGGAGTTCGTTACGACAGCATCAAGCTTTTGAATTGCTTCAGGAAAATTTCCGACGATCTGAGAGGATTTGATCACGCAAATATGAAAATCTGGTAGCAGAGTAAGCGCCCGCCGTCCCTGTCCGGGACCGGCATCCAGAATGATGGTCCCAGTCTGGGCAACCCCGAGAAAGCACCCGGTCAAAACAGCATCGCAGGTATTCAGTTCTTCTTTAGAAAGGGGAGGGGAGTCAGGAAATAATGTAGTTTGGGAATTAATTTCTGAAGTCCATGAACTATCCAGGCCAGGAGGTATCACAAGGGACTGCACACCTTTTCCACTGCATAAGCTTGAAATTTGTTTCCCGATCTTATCACGATCTGATTGTTGAACAACAGCTTTGTATTCACTTACTCTTTCTTGAAACAGGCTGATGTTTTCATTTTCGGATCGGTCGCTCTTATGCTGATACTCCCGCGGAATGTCGGTGTCCGTAAAACCACTATCTTCGCCGATATTTTTTCCCAGTGAAGATCGGATACGGTTCAGAATAAGTTCTTTTGAATCTATCATGACCGATCCCTCCACCATTCACGAAAGGTCTGTTTCGGTATCGGTTTCAGATCCCGGATGGATGTCCACTTAGAAAGCTCTCCCGGAAGTTTGGAGATGGTGCCATCTTTCACAAACATTTTTTGACTCATTCTGCCCAGCTTTTGCAACATTTCATACTTTCTCCTGGTTTTGAATGCCTGGCCCATTACCACCATTCCTGCATGAGTAGAATTGGTTTTCTCTTTAAAACCACCGTTCTCTTTATTATTTCTCACCACTCTTCCCCTCAAATGAACCAGCACTTCCGGAATGTTGATTTTCACGGGACAAACTTCATAACAGGCTCCACACAGAGTGGATGCGTACGGGAGCGAGGCCGCTGATTTATCATCAAGCCCTTTTAGCTGGGGAGTTAAAATGGCTCCTATCGGCCCGGGATAAACGGAGTGATAGGCATGGCCGCCGGTTCGTTCATACACAGGACAGATATTCAGGCAGGCGCTGCACCGGATACAGTGCAGTGTTTGCCGTCCGGTTTCATCAGCAAGCACGTTCGTCCGGCCATTGTCTAAAAGGACAATGTGGAACTCCTGTGGTCCGTCTCCATCAGTTGTTCCGGTCCAGAATGTGTTGTAGGGATTCATCCGTTCAGCCGTAGATGAACGCGGTAAAAGCTGCATAAAGACTTCCAGATCCTGCCAGCTGGGAATGATCTTTTCGATTCCCAAAATAGTGATCAGAGTATCGGGCAGCGTGGTGCACATACGCCCATTTCCTTCAGATTCCACAACTGCAATGGTGCCGGTATCGGCCACGGCAAAATTCCCACCGCTGATGCCTACATTCGCTTTCAGAAAATTTTTCCTCAGGTACAAACGCGCAGCCTCAGCAAGATCAGCCGGTTTATCACTTAGGTGTTCAAGGTTCAGTTTATCTTTAAAAAGCCCCCGAATTTCCGAACGGTTTTTATGAATTGCCGGCACAAGTATATGTGAAGGCTCATCTCCGGCAAGCTGTACAATCAATTCTGCAAGATCTGTTTCCAGCGCTGAGATCCCTTCCTTTTTGAGAGCTTCATTCATCTTGATCTCATCCGTGGTCATCGATTTTACTTTTACGACCTCGGTTTCTCCTTTCTCCTTCACCAGATTTGTAACGATTCGATTTGCCTCGTCTGCATCGCTTGCCCAGTGAACCACACCGCCGGCTTTTTTAACGGACTCTTCAAGTTGAAGCAGGTAGTGATCGAGGTTGTTCATCACCTTCTCTTTAATCAGTCGACCTGCTTCTCGGAGTTCTTCCCAGTCATGTAATTCGGCCGTAACCTGGTCTCGTTTTCCTCGAATGGTTTGCGTTGCATGGCCAATATTTCGTCGCAGCTGTGTATTTGACAGATATTGCCCGGCACTTTTTTCGAAAGTTGGATTCGATTTGATTTTCTTTTTACTCATGCTTCACCCCAATTTTCACCGTTTGAAGCCAGAATTTCGGCCAGGTGAACTGTTTTGATGCCGCTTCGCTGACGGCTCATCGCTCCGCCAATATGCATCAGGCAGGAGTTATCAGCAGCCACACAGACTTCCGCACCGGTTTCTTTAATGTGATGAATTTTGTCACCCAGCATAGCAGCGGAGGTATCTGCATTTTTTATAGCAAATGTACCGCCAAAGCCACAACATTCAAGAGCTCCCGGCAGATCCACCAATTCCAATCCTTCTACATTTCGAAGAAGCTTCAGAGGGGCATCTCCGACATGAAGCACGCGCAGCGAATGGCAGGTTGGATGATAGGTAACCCGGTGAGGATAATAGGCCCCCACGTCAACGAGATTCAATTCGTTAACCAGGAACTGAGAAAATTCAAATACCCGCGGAATTAACTGTTCCACCCGCTTTTCAAGATCACTGTCTCCAGACAAATTGGCTACTTTCGGATAGAATTCATGGATCATACCAACACACGAAGCAGAGGGGATCACCACCGCTTCAGAATCCTGGTATTGGTGAACAAAACGGCGGACCAGCGGAATCGTTTCCTCCTGGTAACCTGTATTATAATGCATCTGTCCGCAGCAGGTCTGTTCCATATCAAAATCAATAGTGTGACCAAGACGCTCAAACAGATGTACAACAGCCTTACCTGTTCCGGGGAAAAGAGTATCGTTCATACAGGTCAAAAAAAGAGATATTTTCATTTGATGGAATCTGTTTGATGCGTTGATTTAGCCCAGCTGTAGTGACCAATTTGAATATCGGGAAAGGGCTTATGCAGTTTTAATCCGAGCATACTTTTCACCTCATCTCTGGTAAATGACGATGGCTGTAGAACCAGGGCAGCTCCCAGTGCCGAGGCGTAGGGAGTCGATGCAGTATAAATCTTTTTATCTGTATTCATTGTGGCCAGTAATCTGCAGAAAAAACGGTTCTTTGCAAAACCACCAGTAATTATCACCTGTTCTGCCGGTGGATCACTATCAGCGATCTGCATAGCATCAGTCTGTATAGATACCAGGTCGAGCATGCATTGATGTACCGCCTCTTTATAACTTTTAAATAGGTTTAACTGCCATTTGCCAAGTTTAGCATGAGGATACGGCCCGGTTTGATGAGCTTTTTCAAGAACCAGCTTTTTTTCCGGACCTTCGTTCAAAGCAAGTTTTTGAATGAGCTTCGGATCTGGCTCCATTTCAAGGTGAATTGGATCCTTTCCAAAGTATTCTCCCATCTGTTTAACCTGTTGGGAGTATTCTGCACCCAGTAAAAATCTTGATGCTTTTACTGGATTCCCATGTATATTTATGTAATGGAGGCAATCACGTTCCAGCTCCTCATACGTCAGCGATCGTGTAGTGAAAGAGTTCATCGCAATACTCCAGGTTCCTGTTGAGAGCTGGATGAAGGGTTTCTCCAGGGCCATAAGATAGGGTACAAGAGCGGCCGAACTATCGTGGATTCCAATGCCTGTACGAATACTATGGGCCTCTAGTTCACATGAATAAGTATCTTGAATCGGCTGAACTGAAGGCAATAATTTCTGAAGATTTTCCTCTTTCAGCCATGGATGATATTCATTTTTCCTAAAATGCCACATTCCGGTATGACAGCCAAGACTTGTGAGTTCGGCCGATTTTTTTTGTGTAAACAAAAAGCTCAGGTATTGGGGGAGATGAAGCGTTGATTTGATCTTTGAAAACAGATCCGGCTTACGGTATTTGAGCCAATATAGCTGGAGTCCCGAATTCAGCATTCCCATTGGGGGAGATGCCGTTTCCAGTGAAAACGTTGTTTTGCCACCATATATGTTGTAAAACTGGCTGGCAAGATCTACGGGAAAGGGTTTCAGGTAATTATACAGCGGTGTTACGGGTTGATCGTGTTCACCAACGTGAACCAGTGTGGCTCCATAGGTGGAAAAATTCAGTCCGTTAATCTCATAGTTTTGCGAAGAGACAGCTTCTGTAAACTCCTCCTTCATCCACCGGGTCAATCTCTGAAGATCCTCACATACGAATCCATCATCATCTTCAGTTTCCTCCAGAGATATCTGTCGCTTATGCACGATAGAGTAGTTTTGATCAAACAAGAGAAATTTCTTATTGGTTTTTCCAATATCAAAAATTGCGGTGACTGCTGATGAGGATGGCATATTTAAGCTTTCAATATTAAAGTTGGATTATACAATTTTGAATAAAAATTTCACGGGATATATGGGCAATCAATTATACAAAGATCGAAATAATTCTTAATCCCAAACCGGTAACTGTTCAATCGGCCCCGCGTTCATCGATGAGCTTTTTACGTACCCTGAGATTTCTGTAAATCCAATATGGTTTACAGATGCACCGCTACGTATTCTGATTTCACGAAAAAGCGGACGTAAGATTGTAAAATTGGCATTTTACAACAGCTCCTTGGCGCAGAGTTCAAATAGTTAGTATTTCGCACAACTTTCAGTTCATCACATTTAACAATCATAGTCTCAACGTACGTTATCTGAATTGCTTCTATCGACTTAATTAGATCTTCAAGCATTTCTTTTATTTTATGATCGGCATCAAATACCCAGCTTGGGATTCCAACCTGAAAATCAGCCAGAAGATCAATAATTGCTTCAGTATCAACATCATTTTCGGAAAGCCGGTCAGCTAGATAATCGTAGAATTCTCTCTGCCCAGTGGAAGTTTTTTTGTTATCGTTATGAATTTGATCATTAGAAATTCTCATAATTTTTTCTACTTCGTCCAGAAATGGGAAGTTGTGAACCTCAGGTTCATCCCGACAATCATATAGTGATTTACATCAGAAACGAGATGACATCATTGAATACCAAAATTGCAGGAACAATTGTAAGGTAAAGCCCGAGGAAGGGTATAATTTTTAATACAATTTCAAATATTAGATGATTTATTGCATTTATAAAAAATAACTTATTTAATAATGTCGGATTCATTGCTTTCAGTTAAAGTTATCGAATGGCAATCACTGTCTTCAAACAGCACAATCTATCTCATAAAGGCGTCTGTTAAACCGCCATCAACGGGAATAATGTGACCAGTCGTATTTTCGAACCTTGAGCTAAGCAGTGAATAAATAGCTTCTATTTGCTGTTCGAGGCTGATCGCTTTCTTGGTCAGTGTTCGGTTTGCATAGAAATTAGCAAGTCGATCCCGAAGTACTTCAGTCTCTACAGAGTTATCAAACTCAATTTCATATTTATTAAGAGAAGCCATCACCCTGTTACGCGGAAACATACTGCTGCCCTCTACAACTGTAGCAGGGGCCACGCCGTTGACCCTGATGTTGGGTGAAAGTTCTATCGAAAGTTCTCTCACCAGGTGGTTGGCTGCAGATTTACTGGTATCGTAAGCCATACTTCCTTTTTTAGCAACTACAGCATTAGCACTTGTTGTAATGACCATGCTGCCATCGCAATCCTGTTTTTTCCAAACCGCTGCTACTTCATCAGCCACAATAAAGTTCCCCTTCACATTAACGGCAAACGAGTGATCCCATGCACTATCGGGCAGATGACCGTCTTCATCCGGAGTGGGAAACAGTCCTGCCGTAACCGCCACCATATCCACGCCGCCATAAGCGAGAATGGTCTGTTTGATAGCTTCTCGTACTGACTCCCGGTTGGTTATGTCGCATTCCAAACCAATCACATCACCGCTGCCGCTGATTCCGGAGCCGGCAACACCAATCCCCATGCCGATATCTTCAAGGACTTCGTCGGCAGTCTCTTGTGCATCTTCCTCATTGAGATCAAGACATGCAACAGTTCCGCCATTCTCAATTAGTTTTGGCACCAGGGCTTTTCCAATTCCGCTGCCGGACCCGATAACGAGAACTACTTTACGGGAGAGTTCACTTTCAGGTGGCATACGCTGCAGTTTGGCCTCTTCAAGAGCCCAATACTCAATATCAAAGGCTTCCTGTTTAGGCAGGGCAGTGTACGACCCGATCGATTCTGCTCCTCTCATCACTCCGATAGCAGCAGTGTAGAATTCGGCTGTAACCCTCGATTCACTTTTCGACTTACCCCAGGCAATCATGCCAATCCCCGGAATAAGAATAACCGTTGGGTTGGCACCCCTCATATCGGGTGATTCTTCATCTTTGCACTGGTTGTAGTAAGCCGCATAATCTTTACGGTAGTCCGCGAGTCCATCTTCAATTTTTTTCTTCAGTTGCTCCGAATTTTCTTCTTCTGGATTCCAGTTCACATAGAGCGGTTTAATTTTTGTTCGCAGAAAGTGATCGGGGCAGGAGGTGCCGAGTTCAGCTAGACGTTCTGCATCATTTGAGTTAATGAACTGCAGCGTCAGGTCATCATCTTGGTAGGTTCCGATAAAGCGATTCTCTTCGTTCAGCAAACCCCGGATGTAAGGGAATATATCCGCAATCGCGTCATGTCTTTCATCCTCTGTTAGAGATGAATACTTCTCTCCGCCAAATGAAGAGTGGCCTTTTTCATGATTTGCTACATACTCGGCTGCTTTATTGATAAGCTCGAGACTTAATTCGTAGCATTCTTTATCATCATCAGCCCAGTTGATCAGCCCGTGACCGCCCAGAATAATCCCTTTAATTCCTGGATTTTTTTTGATGGTTCTTTGCAGAGCGAGGCCAAGTTCAAAACCGGGTCTCATCCATTCAACCCAGGCCACCTCATCGCCGTAAATTTCTTTCATGATCTCCTTGCCATTATCAGCTGTGGCGAGTGAAATTATTGGAACAGGATGTGTGTGATCAACAATTTTATAGGGTATAAAACTATGCAGTGGCGTGTCGATCGATGGGGTCCTTGGATTCAGATCAAATGTACAGTGCGCATACATTTGAACCATTTCATCTTCTGCAGGAGTTTTAAGACCGGTATTTTCCTTGCTGTTATAAATTTCCTGTAGCGAAATCAGGCGATCCTGGTAAAGAGATGCAAAATTCGGTCTTTTTGCAGTTCGCAAATCGCCGCCAGATCCTTTTACCCATAGTACATTTACATCTTCCCCGGAAATGGGATCTTTTTCAACCAGTTTACTTGAAGTGTTTCCCCCGCCGGTATTATTGATGTAGGCGTCGCTGCCCAGTAGATTGGAGCGGTAAACCAAGCGGCCAACCGGTTCAAGGCTTTTGGCATGTTTATCATCCCACTTATTCTCTACTTGCCTGAAGTAATCTGTGGTACTGCTTATTGTAGAATCTTTTTGTTTTGTTTTTTCCATATTATTAGCGCTAATAATTTAATAGTGAATGTATTTAAATTGTTTTAGTTATGGAAACTAGTGAAAAGTAAATATTAAGCTTGGTTTTTAAAGTTACAGAGGCATTTTTTTAAAAAGGCACAAGTTATAAATAAAACCACTACTGCTGTTTTAAAATCTCATCCAGCAAAAAACTGCCAAGAGTCTTGATATCATGTTGGCGTGATGCAAAGAGATTTTGTTTTTAGTGCTTTGTTCTTAAAGATTTCAAAATCATCTTCTATAAGAAGAGAGACAGTGAGATCAGCCATCTACTGATATCAAGGCAAATTTCATCACTATAAAAATCAATGGAAAGGCTGGTTAAAGCATACTCGATTTAAGATTGAGAGTATAGATTTACCACCAAACTTAATTACTATCAGTTTTTGTCTGATGTTTATATGACTTAGCCAAATTCTGTATGAAGAAGAGAGCGATCGTGCTGTAAAAGTTGCTCTACTACGATGGACTCCTTCTGGCGTATGACTATATGACGGATGGGTAACCTCACGACTCTACCATAGCAAAGGACTTTGTCGTTGCCAGCTGATGCTGTTATTGTGGCCGAACAGGCCTATTTACACTTTCCAACAACTTAAAGTGGAAGACTGAGGGAGTTACCTTGTGAACATTTTAAGCAATCAGTAAAATGTAAGCGTGAAGACGAGACTCCCCATGCTCAAGGAACATACCACCTAGATACCCTGGTTGATGAATATCTATTGTTGAGTTATCAACAGGCGTTTGAAAAAAAACGCTAAGCTACGGCGAGTGGTTTACGATTCTGAAAAATATCAAACCATTATATTGGCTACCATAAAATTTACATGGACAGCAAAGACGATTTGCAAACTATTCAAAGCCCGTGGGCAGTGTGGCCCTCTCTTTGTAGAGGTAAAACAGCTGCTGAAAATAAATCTATTTTTGGGCAATTCGACCAACATTATACTCATTCAGATTTGGAAACAATGATTACAATGTTGATTTGAAAGTACCTGAATGTATGAGCAAAGTATTACTGTTTCTGTCAAATGTGGTGGCTATAATGCGTCTAAAACTCTTTGTGAAAGTAGATGTAAAGAAAACTGATGGACACTCTCTTTGAACCACTCAGGCAGTTTTGGAATTCGCCAACAAACAGACATATTTATTTGAATGGAGGTGAACTTTGAAACGTGAAAAAATCTGTTCGAAACGAGAAGAATTGAATATTTCTTCCAGATTCCAAAACGTTTTGGGCAGCTATTGGAAGGTATGTTTTAATCTCCTGCCAATCTTTTAGCAGTTTTTTGGTCGGTAATTAAAACATGAATATAGCCACCAATTAAGGCTCCTTTAATGGCGGCAAACTTTTCTTTACCACCGGCAATGCCAATCACATTTTTAACATCTTTCAATTGTTCAAGCGTCATACCAATGAAACGATTTTGGAAATCAGTTTTAACAATTTTACCGTTCTTATCAAAAAAATTCAATCCAATATCTCCTACGGCTTTCGAATTAGTTATTTCTTTTTGTACATCGTCAGATATCTCAGCATTTTCTTTTTTCAAAACGTTGTTAGTGCATATAGCCCCAATTCCCACATAAGCTTTGTTGATTTTTGGGAACAGATTTAGAGCGCTTTTAACTCGACGATCTGTAAGCAATACGTCTTTAATTTCAGGAGTGTCTACTATACCTGGTGATTGAAGCAAAGTTAATTTTGCATTTAATGATTGAGAGAAGCGCCTAGAAATATCCATGGCATGTGCTTTCGCTTCCGGCGGGCCAAATCCTCCGAGCATTTGTACAATATGTATATTGTCAGTTTGTAATGCTCCAATTTTATCTGCCATTACTTGAAGTGTAGTTCCCCACGTAACTCCAATTATATCTCCCTTGGTAACTGTTCTTCGTAGATGTTTTGCTGCAGCGTCTCCCAAATGTGATTTAATCAGATTATCGTTCTGACTGGTACCAGATTGACCTACCTCCACAACTATAACCTCATTCAAACCATATTTTTCCTCGATCCTTGATTCTAAATCAACATAGTTGCCCTCAGGATAGGAAACAGTAATGGTTACAACCCCATTACTTTTGGCCTGCTTTAAAAGACGAGAAACCTTTGGTCTGGATATTTCCAACCGATTGGCAATATCCTGTTGGGTATACTCATGATCGTAATAAAGAGTGCTTACCTTACTCAGCAGGCGAATATTTGGAGTATCAGCGGGTCGAACCATTCGAGAGTTATTAATTAAAAATTTTAAGTTAAGAAATTAAAAGGTAAGAAGATATACACAATCAGTATCACACTCTCTTCCATGTGAAGGCTCATGATCAGGTATATGGTGCAATGTCAAAATCAGTGAATATGTATCAAGTTAAAAACAATGTCTTTCTACTTGATTATAGACATCATAAAAAAAGAAATAGCAAGCATACGTATATACTGCTTTTGTGACCATTTTTACGGTTTATGATTTAATTATAAAGAACTTGTGAGCGTTCGTCTGTTCGCGTAATGTTCGGCTATACGGCTATACGGCTATACGGCTATACGGCTTTTAAACTGAAACGCACGGTTCACCACAGGATAGTTCAAAGTTATTCTAGTCCTAGCTTGTAGTGGTCACTCTATATCCAATAAACACAATTTAATAGTCTTAGACCTGAATCCGTGATCTAACGATTCAGAATTGTTCTTTAACGTACTTATTTCGTGTTTGAGTTACCAGACAACGTTTGGCTAGACTATTTTGAGGCCGAATAGGGTGCGAAATTGTAATAAGCCGTATTTTGCACGATTTTAATCCATTAATCGAGCAAAATGCCGAGTTTTAGATACACGTCTTCCACTCGATGGTTGGTCGACATCGTATATTCTGATTTGCAGGTGTGGTGAAGGGCTTCAGGGAATCACCCATCGGGTCCGCGGGCCAGAGCCATGGCCGTGGATGCCCACCCATGGCCCTCGAAGATACGAAGGAACCGGCGGCGGGCATGGCGGATGATCCGACCGGCCATATAGATCAGATTCTGCATGACCGTTCGTAGCCTCAGACGCTTGCTGGCTGACTTACGCCCGGGCACCAGCCCGCTTTTCAGCGATTGCTGGCCGATCGCTCGCAGCAGGTTGTAAGCGACCATCCCCATGTTGAGCAAGTGCTGATTGACGGAAAACTTTCCCGAGGCCAGCCGCTCCATATCCAGATCGGTTTTAAACTCACTGTGGTACTGCTCGCTGGTTCCCCGCTGCTGATAAAAGCGTTGAATCTGCTTTGGGCTCCAATTCAGAGACGTCCAGTAGGCTTCGACGGTGACCTCAGGCTCAAAAAGAAACTGTCCGTCGGGGGCGGCAAACCGCTCGATTACCCGAAAGGTAACGCGCAGCTGCTTTTCGGGCTCACCCGGCAGCCCAAGCTGACGCTCTCCATACCAGGCACGGGCACCGATGTCGATTTTCTGGTATGGGAATTGGTCTCCGGTTTCCGTTTGGCGTTGCTTCGACTGGCGTTTGGCCAGCTCGAGCCATTCGTGGGGATCTTCTTTGCGAAGATTACGCTTGATCAAAAAATCGGTATCGTCCATTTGATCCAGCATCTGAAGGTTGTCGGTGGAATCATGGCCTGCATCAGTGACCAGAAGCCGGCGATGGGATGTGGCTTTTTCTGCCATCGCCATGGTCTGCTTGAGCCACTGACGGGTGCCCTCGCAGTTGCAGTGGGAGCTGCCTTTGCGCAGTTCGTTATTGAGCATAAAACCGAACGGGCCGATGTAGGCAAAGATAGGCGCATACCCATTGAACTTTTTGTAGGTGCAGCTAACGCCCTCTTTTTTCGTATCGGAGTTATCCATTGGGGAGACATCTACATGGACCACGCAGTAGTCGGTTCCGTGAAGCCTCTGCCCTAGAAAATCCTGGTTTTGGCGCAACTGCCGGATGGTAAAGTTGCGAAGGACATCGCCCAGCTGCTCAGGCAACGTTTGAGTGCGCTGACGCAGACTCTCGGGCGAGGGCAGCCGATCAAGGCGCAGAGCCTGAGAGAAAAACGGTTCGTTGCGATAGTCACCAATGGCATCAAACTGGGGTTTGCCCACGGTAATCAGCCCAATCATTGAGCGGATGATGTCAATGTCCGGAATCCGGTCTTTGCGCATCGGCTGCCGGCAGACCGACGCCAAATGGTTGTGTAATTTTTGTTCAGCCAGCTGATCGCCAATAAATGCCAGACCGGCCGTGGACGTGATGGGTGTGGAGGTAAGCTCAAATTCGAAATTCACAGCAACAATAATTAATCGTTTGTGTTCACCTGTTGGATGAAGGTAACAATTACGATAACTTCATGAAAATATTAAGGTTACAATCTATAAATCAAATTAACTCACGGAATCAGGTTAGAGAAAAGAATGGGGTTGGCTGATATTTTATTTGCACTTTTAATCAGTTTTAATTAGTATAAAGAACATATGTTCATAATTGAACAAATGTTCATACTGATTGAGCCAACGCTTCACATATAAAAAACTCAATCCTTAAGAATTAGAAATTAGAAGCCCTTCAACATATGCACCATGGGTTCCGGCTTAATAAGCAATCATAGAAGCGCTTATAGAAGCGCTTCCAGAAATCAAAATAATATTTGTCTACTGGATGAATCAAACCCTATAAATATGCACAAAAAAGCTACTACCAAAGATCAAACGGAATCAGATTTATGGATAAGTTTATTAAATGGGAATAAGAAAGCACTTGCCTCTCTGTACCTTAAAAACCACCAGATGCTTTTTAAGTATGGTTACAAAATTACACCTAAAGAAGGTTTTGTTGAAGACTGTATACAGGAACTTTTTCTTAGGATTTGGGAAAATCACAATTCTTTAAGTGAAGCTAAATCTGTTAAGGCGTATTTGTGTATCTCTATGAGGAGAACAATTTTTAAAAATCTCCGAAAGTTGAGAAATCAAAAAGACAGAAACCAGATATACGCAAAAGAGTATGATCGGCAGCCTCTATGCATGGAAGAACTGTTGATTGAGATTGAAAATGACAAGGAAATTCAGGAAAAACTGAATAATGCTATCGATTCGTTGAGTAAAAGTGGCAGGAAAGTTATTTATCTAAAATATTACAATGGTATGTCTAATACAGAAATAGCAAATGAAATGGATATAAATCGACAAAGTGTCTACAATCATGTTTCTGAAGCAATTAAGGCAATGCAGCAGTTTGTAAAATAATTGACCTGGGAAAAATGATGACTCTTTTGAAAATAGAGTTTTTTGGGAATCTTGTGGAAAGTGGGGCTAGCTGTATAAAATAGAACTGTATGGCATTGTGTTAATATTGATAGCTCTTCGAAATATGCATACTGCAAACTTTGCCCCATCATGGCACGAGAGTGTTCTTCTGAATTTAGTTTTCCTCTTTTTGAGATTTAGTGCATTTGATGAATTGCAAATTATTCTCCAAATGGAATAATCTATGGCAGGTAAATCAAATTCACACCTGTTGGTCCCCGGTGCTTACATTCAGCTTTTGGAATCGGTGTTGATTACAGAAACAATCGACTGGTGTAAAAACTTGCCTGACGACATTAAGCTGGCCAGAATCACTGACTAGATCTTATGGAACTGACGTAAAACCGCTACGATCACCGGGCTATTATATAGCCAGTTAGTTGCCCATTAATAGCTGGTTTGATTTGTTTTCTAAGGAGACGATTGTCAACGCGATATTTCACCGATTAATGCATGCCTTCCACAAAGTTGAATTGACAGGAGAAAATTTTGTAAGAAATGTAGTTACTCAACAAAAGGTGCAACATCAGTTAAATATTTGTTATTGAAAATATAAGATTATATAGCAGACTTTCTAAAAACTTCAGGAAGGGTTATGCATTGAATAATGTTTTATTCTGCTCGTTGTGATATCCTAAGGCAATCAAGCTCACGGTGCACACGGTAGAACAAAATTCAAATGGTATGTTTTAATAAGTTGGTATTAAAAATGCTCGAAGTTAGAACTGCAAGAAATGAAATATCTAGCATAATCAGTCCTAAAATAGATTCGAAAACAGAAATTGCATTAAGGATAGTTTTACAGTGAAACACCGCATTCCCTGCCTGCAGATGCAGATAAATCCACTTAGATGCATTTACTATTAGAAATGAAATTAAATTGAAAAAAAAATAAAGAATGGAGAATTTGTAGTAAGCATGCTCATACGTTTGAAGTCGACCTATTTACTGACTAAACTATTCATGATGACGATAAGTTCTAGATGAATACGACGAGACTTGATTCACTCTCAAAATTTGAACCAGTTAGAATTAAGTTTTTTACTCCCATTTCAAGCAGCTACCAGAAAAAACCTTTACCCATACCTTTACCCACTGCAAACAAATAAACCCCTAACTATATAATAGTTAGGGGTTTATTTGTTTTACTGAGTACCTCGGGCCGGTCGTTTCCGTTCTTTCTGGACGACTACCGCAACCACGAGACCAACTCCCAGGCCCCGGATATGACCAGTAACATCCTGAACTGGTACCACCGCATTGGCACAGTCATGGCCAAGAAGAGCACCGACCACCAAACCATTGAAACGCCCATGAAGGCGTGCGTGGTGATGACCGGTAACGACAAGCCGAATGACGCGGCCGTGCTGAGCCGACTGGTGATTCTTAACTTCAACAAGTTTCTCAAGCGCGAGGAGCTGCAAACCGTTAGCGAGGTAGCCGAGCACACCGACCGGTTCTCCAAATTCCTGGGGTTGATTCTTCAAAACTATCCAACGATTCGGAAAACTTTTTTTGCCCGGCTACAGAGCAATCAAAATTATTTAAGCGATCAGGGTTTTGAAGGACGAACCGTGAACAACTGGGCTATCATACTGGCCGGACTGGAGTGCGTAAACAATCTTTTGCCTGGACTCTCCATATGGTTTGAAAATTTTGAGGGCTTTAGAAGCGAAATTTGCAGCGCCATCCGAAAAGAGCAGTCGCTGCACACTGAGCACAACCCCATCCATGAGTTTTTCCAAAGCATGGAGCACTATGCCACCCAGCGGTTCGATCCATCGTCCGAGCCACCGGGCAAATATTTTACGCTGGACCACCGGCACTTCCGCATTAAAGAGTTTGAAGTCGTCCGCGATCACACTGGAGCCGTGATCTACCAGGGACCGATACTGGCCATTCATTTAAAACGAGTCTGGAACGCCCTGCAGGATATCCGCGCATCCATCGCCTCAGAGATCTCCATGTCTGTATTGGAATCCCACTTGATGAACAGCAGCTATTTCTTAGATAAAAGCGTGCAAATGCTTCTCACCAAATCGATGGGAGCCAAAAAAGAGGGTAACGTTCGATGCTATATTCTCAACATAGACGAGCTTTTGTCTAAAGGAATGATGGAAGAGCTCATCGAAAAAGCCAGAGAGTACGAAAAAACCCGAGTCCAACGGTTAACTTTTTAAAACAATAAATCCCCTCCTTTTGAAGGAGGGGCCAGGGGTGGTTGTTTTTTTTCAACAATGAGAACTCTCCCCTAACAAGGGGAGATTTAGAGGGGTGTTCAGACGAAAAGGCGTCATCCCGTACTTGATACGGGATCTCCCATTTTTGCATAGTCAGGAGATGCCGGATCGGGATCCGGCATGACGGAATAGTTAATGAATGTTCATCTAAGTGCTAGAGAAATCCTTAAAAAAAGAAACATAAAAACAGACAAATCACTGCTAACTGCTAAAAACTCTAAAAAAACCATTCATATACTATCAAAAACATCGCTTCTATTAAAAACAACTACTGCTAAACACTGCTAAGAGGTGCTAATGGCTGCTTAAATTCTTAGCACCGATTAGCACTCTTTAGCATTTTGTTAATTAAACTGCTTAGCCAATAATCGATTAATACAGTCAAGAAAGCCCA
>LFIK01000355.1_pt1 | contig 34078 bp, 25 predicted proteins | sample 643401 | NCBI WGS metagenome assembly LFIK01 (sample SAMN03777447, study PRJNA286221) | soda lake metagenome | biome: soda lake; feature: Kulunda steppe; material: water; isolation source: sample T5-Br brine of Lake Tanatar-5 | place: Russia: Kulunda steppe | collected 2010-07
TCCCGATCGAGGGTGAGACCGCAGCTGGTGCAGTGGTAGGTCCGTTGCCACAGTGCGAGCTTGGTTCTCGCTGCGCATCGTGAGCAGGTCTGGGTGGAGGGGTAGTACCGACCGACCGTGACGAGCGCCGCCCGTCGGTCGTTGGTCTTGTCGTCGAGCTGTCGGGTGAGCTCACCCATGGATGCCTCAGCGACCGAGCGGCCATTGCGCAGACCTTTGCGTCTCGCCATGCCGGCAACGTTGAGGTCTTCGATGCACACGACGTCGAACCCGCCCGCGAGCCGCCGCGACAGCTCGTGCAGGAACAGTTTGCGGGCCGCGGCGACACGCCCGTGCAGCTTCGCGAGCCGCCGCAGCAGCTTGGCCCGGTTCTTCGAGCCCTTTTGACAGCGCGCGATGGCCCGGTCGAGCCGACGAAGCCGGGTCAGGTGCCGCTCGAGCACCCGCGGGTTGGGGACGTGCCCGTGTTCATCGGTCAGGCCGGGAACAGGCCGGTCCAACGTCATGAGGTGTTTGAGGCCCAGATCGACGCCGATCGCACCACCATGATGCTTGACCGGCTCACCGGGGTTACGCAGGCGTGTCGATCCGGCGAGCAGCCGCAGGCGGAACACCGCTTTCCAGCGGCCGCCCTCGAACTTGATCGTCAACGCCTGCACCCTCGCACGACCCGCCTCGCACAGCTGCCACACCTCACGGACCGCATCCGGCTGCATGGTGTGGAGCCAGGCGACCTCCGAGCGGCGGTCCCGGCCAGGATCCTGCTGGGACCTGGGGCGGGTGTGGCGACGCCCCCAGCTGCCGTCGGAGGCACGGCGGGGCAGCATCAGCCGAACATGGACGCGCGTGTCGGGGTCGATCCAGTGCCGGTGATCGACGCCGTCGGCGAGCTCCACGAACGTGACCGCCTGACGGGAATGTCGGTTCTTGAACCTCGGGAACCCGACCCTGGATCCGCGACGCTTGCCCGAGCGCGACTCCGAGTAGTTCTTCAGCGCCAACGCGGCATTGTCGATCCCCGTGCGAAACGCGTGGATGGACAAGTCCCGCCACCACGGATGCACCTCGTCACGCACCTGCCGCCACCGGGCCATCAACGACTCACGCGACCACGACAGCGCCGGGGTCAACTCGTCCTCGGGCACGCCACGATCACGCTCGGCCCGGCGAACCTCAAGGGGGTCTCGCACCTCCGCGATCGCCCAGTTGTAGGCGGCCCGCATCGACCCGGGGTACGACCGCAGCCACCGCTGCTGTGACGGGGACGGGTCCAAGACCACCTCGATGGCACGGGTGACGTGACCGCGCTCGGCAGCCTCGACGTGATCGGTGTCGGAACTCATCACCCGGCACTGTGCCGCACCGGTGCGACACGACAGTTGGGTCCATCCATCACACCTGACTGCCGAACCCGACCACGGCTGAAGGCCGGCGCGGCGGCCGGGACGCCGGGTGTCCAGGTGGGGAGCGCTAGCCTGCGACCCATGGACCCGAGCGTGCCGCACGACGATCCCGACGACCCCAGCAGACACCCGTGAGCGGGCCGCTCGGGCTGCTGGTCGTGGGTGTGCTCATCGTCGCGAACGGCATGTTCGTGGCTGCGGAATTCTCCCTGGTGTCGCTGCGTCGCCCCGCCGTGGAAGAGCTCGCGACCGCCGGTGACCGCCGCGCCCGCATCGTCCGCCGCGAACTGCGTGAGTTGTCGTTCGCCCTGTCGTCGGCCCAGTTCGGGATCACCGCCACCTCGTTGCTGCTCGGGTTCGTCGCCGAGCGCGCGCTCGGGGACGCCGTCATCCGTCCGCTGCTCGAACTCGTCGGGATCCCGGCACAGGCGGCGATCCTGGTGGCGCTCACGGGTGCCTTCGTGGTGTCGACGCTGCTGCAGATGGTGCTCGGCGAGTTGTTCCCCAAGAACCTCGCCATCTCCCGACCGGTGGGGGTCGCGCTGTTCGTGACGCCCTTCACCCGGGGATTCAGCCTGCTGCTCGGACCGGTCATCCGGGTGTTCGACGCCTCCGCCCGGGCGGTCACCGAGCACGTGTTCCGCGTCGAGGTCACCGACGAACTCGAGGGCGGCCACAGCCTCGACGAACTCGCCCGCATCATCGCCGCATCCGGCGAGGAGGGCAGCCTGACCGAGGAACAGACCACCCTGCTGCGCCGCGCTGTCGGGCTCGGCGACCGCCGGGTGGACGAGGTCATGATCCCGCGGCCCGACATCGTCTTCCTCGCCGCCGATGCCTCGCTCGACGACCTGCGCGCGACCGCCCGTGCGACGGGCCACAGCCGCTTCCCGGTGCAGGGCGCGACCGAGGACGACATCGTCGGCAGCGTGCACGTCAAGGACCTGTTCGAGGTGCCCAACGACGAGCACGCCTCCACCACGGTCGTGACGGTCGCCTCGCCGATGCTGGTCGTCCCGGAGTCCGAGTCGCTGCGGGCGCTGCTCAGCGATCTGCGTCGCGAGCGTCGGACGTCGGCGCTCGTGGTCGACGAGTACGGATCGATCGCCGGCATCGTGACCCTGGAGGACGTGCTCGAGGAACTCGTCGGTGACATCCGCGACGAGTTCGACTCGGGCGGTCATCTCGTGCGTCGCATCGGCGCCGGGCAGTACCTGGTGCGGGGCGGGTTGCGGGTCGACCGGGCGGAGGAGGTCTTCGATGCGGCCCTGCCCGAGGGGCCCTACGAGACGATCGCGGGGTACGTGCTCGACCGCCTCGGGCACATTCCCGAGGTCGGCGAACGGGTCGAGCACGGGGACGTCACCCTGACCGTCGCCCGCATGGACGGCGTGCGGATCACCGAGATCAGCGTGCGTCGCCAGCCGACCCCGGCGGCGGTGGAGTCGAACGACGCCGCGGATGACGCGAGCGCCGGCGATGCCGGGGGCCGGCGATGAGCCTGCTCGCCGTCAGTGCCGCCGATCTCGCCGATGCGAGCTTCTCCTGGACCGCCGTCGGCATCGGCGTGGTGCTGCTGGTGTTGAACGGCTTCTTCGTGGCCGTCGAGATCGCGTTGCTGGCGGCTCGCAGGACGCGCATCGAGGAGGCGGCGGAGACGGGCGACCGCCGCGCCGGTCGGGCCCTGAAGGCCCTCACCGAGCTGTCGGTGACGTTCTCCGGGGCGCAGCTGGGCATCACGATGTGTTCCCTCGGGCTCGGCGCGATCGCCGAACCGGCCCTGGTCGCACTGGTCGGTGGCTGGTTGCAGGACACCGCCGTCCCCGCCGGTGCCATCCCGGTGCTCGCCGTCGTCGTCGCGCTGTCGGTGGTGGTCTTCCTGCACATGGTGCTCGGGGAGATGGCCCCCAAGAACCTCGCGCTGGCCCGGGCCGAGCGGGTGGCGCTGCGACTCGCGTTGCCGTTCGCGGTGTTCGTGACGGTGCTGCGGCCGCTGATCCTGGCGCTCAACGGTGCGGCCAACCTGCTGGTCCGGCTCGTCCGCGTCGAGCCGGTCGACGAGCACAAGCTGGTCCACACGCCCGACGAGCTCGCCCTGGCGTTGGCCGAATCCCAGCAGCTCGGCACCATCGCCGACGAGGACGCCAAGGTCATGGAGGCCGCGTTGCGGCTGGCATCCATCGACGCCGAGGCGGCCATGACCCCCCGGGTGGATCTCCACGCGCTCGCGGACACCGCCACGCTCGAGGAGGTGCTCGCACTCGCCCACGAGACCGGGCACACGCGCATCCCCATCTACCACGGTGACATCGACCACGTCGTCGGTCTGGTGCACATCAAGGACGCCCTGGTCGCGGAGTTCGACGACGTCACGGTGACCGATCTGCTCCGGCCGATCCCGGCGGTGCCCGAGTCACGGGACCTCGAGCAACTGCTGCGCGACATGTTGGACGACAGCAGTCATGCCCTGCTGGTGGTCGACGAGTTCGGCGGCACCGCCGGCATGCTCACGCTCGAGGACGTGCTCGAGGAACTCGTCGGGGAGATCGACGACGAGTTCGACGACGAACAGCACCATCGTCGAGCCTCCGAACGGGTGTGGATGGTGCCGGGGACGATGCGCCGCGACGAACTCGCCCGCATGCTCGATCTCGACCTGCAAGGTGGCGAGACCGAGACCGTGTCCGGTTGGATCGTCGAACGCTTCCGCCGTCTGCCGGTCCCGGGTGACCAGGCCACGACCGAGGACGGGTGGACCCTGACCGTGCGCACCCTCGAGGGCCGTCGCGCGGGCGACGTGGAGGTCCGGGCACCGGATGGGCTCGAGCTGACCGTGGATGCGACCGAGGGGGCACACCACCTCTAGGCTGACGGGTCGTCGCCGGCAGCCGAAGGTCCCGATCGTGTCCGAACATCCCGAGCCCGTGAATGATCCCGCGTCCACGCCCTCACACGTCGCCGAGGCCACCGCCCACCCCCGCGGTCGGGCGGCCGCGGCCCTGCGACGCCTGGGTCACGCCCTGATCGCCAACGAGGCCGACGACGCGTTGTTGCTCGAGGTGGCCGCCGCCGCCGAACGGGTCGCCGCGCGGGTGGAGGCCGGTGCACCCCGCGAGCGGGATCTGCTCGACACCAAACGCCGCATGTTCGACGTCGAGATCGGTGAGGGCGAACGGGTCGTGCACTTCGACGAGTGCTTCGTGTCCGGGCCGTTCAATCCACTCGGGATCGCCATCGAGGTCCGGCGCGAGGGTGACGAGGCAGTCGCGGAGGTCGCCCTCGGAGCCGCCTTCGAGGGTGGTCCCGGACGCGCCCACGGGGGCATCGTGGCGGCGGTGTTCGACGACGTGCTCGGGTACCTGTTGAGCCTCGAGCGCACGCCCGGCTTCACGGGGGAACTCACCGTCCGCTACCTGGCACCGACCCCGATCGGCGTGCCACTGCGCTTCCGGGCCCGGGTGGTCGAACGTGACGGCCGCAAGCTGCACACGGAAGCCGAGGCACTCGCCGACGGGGCGCGCATCGCCACGGCACGGGCCGTGTTCATCAGCGTCGACCCGGGTCGCTTCGCCGCCTGACCCGCGCGACGACCACCGTCCGGGCATCCATGGTCGGCTCCTCTGACCGTCACGGTGCCGGGTTCAGGCGAACACGAGGATCAGGATGATGATGAGCAGCAGGGTTCCGAGTCCGATGTACATACGTGTGCCTCCGTCCGATGGGTCACCCACGTCGCGCGGGTGACGGCTCGCCCTCCGCGGTGGATGCGACGGACGCGCGGGGCGACCATGGCGCATCACGGTGGGAGGGCGTGCGGATCCCACCCCACCACGTCGGCGAGGCCCCAACAAGCGCCGACGGGCCACCTGTCCGATCGTCACCGGACCGCGCACCGCTGCACGGGACCGCGGACGCTCAGCCGATGATGGGCAGTCCACCGGGACCGCCCCGCTTGGGGTCGACGGCATCGAAGACGTCACCGGCGGCGGGCAGCGCGTCGACGGCGTGCTGCAGCGGATGCAGGAACGGCAGGGCCGTCGGGTCGAGGTCCTCGGCCGGCACGAACCCGTCGAGTGACCCGTCCGCCGCGAACGCCGACGCGGTCACCTGGGGCGCGTGCCGCCGCGCGCCGTAGACCACGACGACGGCGTCCTGACCACTGACGTCGGCCTCGGCCACGAACCCCCAGCACGGCACCTTGTCGCCCGTGATGCGATCCTCGGCGAGCTGCGCGAGCACGGCATGGCGGGACTCGTCGTCGTCGGGGAGCTCCGGCAGCGTCAACAGCTGGGTCCGTTGCGGTCCCGGGAGCACGATCGTGGGTGGCAGTGGACGACCGTGCTTGCGCACCAGATCGTCGGCCGCCTCCTGGCACACGAACCGGAGTTCCTCGAACTGCACGGCCTCGCCTTCCTGGTTCCTCGGAGGTCGTACGCTACCGGTCGTCCAGGTCACGCCGGACGCTGGCCACGACGTGAGGATCGACGACATCGACGCCGTGGAACCCGTGGAACCCACGGCTGCGGGCACCGACCGTCACGAGCGGCCGGTGCTCGTCCGGCGTGCGGGCACGTCCGCCGACGAGCGGGTCACCGCGCAACTGCACGTCGACGCCCTCGAGGGCATGTTTGTCCGGTTCGGTGTCGGTTTCGTGCGTTCCTACCACGCCTCGTTCCGGCGCAGTCCGCATGCCGTGTCGTACGTGGTCGAGGGGCCGGACGGGATCGTCGGCTTCCTCGTGGGCACGATCGACAACGAAGCGCACTACCGGTGGCTGGCCCGACGGGCCTCGCCGACGCTCGTCCCGCGGGCGGTGCTCGCATTGCTGCGGCGACCGCGGGTCGCGCTCGATGCGATCCGCACCCGACGGCGGCGCTACCTGCGGGCCCTGCTCCGTCGGCTGCGCCCCCGCCGCAGGCCGGCCGATGGACCGTCCGTGGCCGCTGCCGATCACCCGACGACCGAGCCCGGACCACCCCGCGTCGGCGTCCTGACGCACGTCGCGGTCGGCGCGTCGGCGCGGGGTACCGGTGCCGGACGCCAACTCGTCGAGGCCTACGAGGGAACGCTTCGTACCGCCGGTGTCACCGAGACCCGCCTCATCACGGCACCCGGCGGCGGTGCCCCGGCGTTCTACCGACGTCTGGGGTGGGTCGGGGCCGGTGTCCGGACCGGGGCCGATGGCACCGAGGTGGAGGAGTTCATCCGAACATGGTGACCCACCCTTCCGTCCGAGCCCTCGTCGCAACCGTCCTGGTCGGGCTGTTGCTGCTGACCGCCTGTGGTGCGGACCCGCTACCGGTGCCCGAACCGTCGCCACCGCAGGACACGGACGCCGGTTCCGACGACGCCGCGGCCGATCCCGACCCGGAGCCCATCCCCGAACCGGAACCGGAACCGCTGCCGCCGGTCGAGGACGAGGATGCCGGCGAGCCCGACGACGGGCCGGCGGGCCTGCCGCCCGCGCCGGATCCACACCCGCCGTTCGTGTTGTCGGCCGACGAGGCCGTGCCCAACGGCAAGCGGTTCGCCGCCGACATCGTGCAGGCCCTGCTGACCTACGAGCCCGCGGACACGGCCCGCGACGTGGTCGCGGAGGTGGCACCCGCGGGTCTGGTCGAGGGGATCACGACGCAATTCGAGTCGGTCCACCGGCCGGGATCGTGGTCCCGGGGTCGGATCGCCTACCCGCAGCTCGGGGGGTTCGCCGACGACCGCACGTCGGTGATGGTGGTCGCCGAGAAGACCTGGGGAACACCGGAGGGCGACGTCCGGGTCGAGACGCGCACCTTCGATGTGCGCCTGGTCACCGTCGGGGGCCGCTGGGAACTGGAGGCGATCCCGTCGTTCGGAGGTGCGCCCGTGCCCCGACCGGACGATCTGTCGGAGGCGGCCGTGGCGGTCCTCGACGACGACCGCATCGAGCTACCGGACTCCGCCCGCTGGGACATCCACGCCGGACTGACCGCGGAGAGCCTGCTCGAACTCATGGTCGCGATGGCGGAGCGGACGCCGTACGGGGTCATCGTGCTCGAGACCGGTCATCCGTTCGAGGTCTTCGGCACCGACCGGGTGAGTCGCCACATGGCCGGACTCGCCGTGGACCTCTACCGCCTCGACGGACCCAAGGTCATCGACGACCGGGCCGATGGCTCCGACACCCACGAGTTCGTCCGGTGGCTGTTCGACCGCGACGACGTCCGGGTGATCGGCTCGCCCTGGGCGCTGGACGGTTTCGGGGGCCGCTCGTTCACCGACCTGGTCCACCAGGACCACCTGCACATCGAGAGCGTGCCCCGACCCGGCGAACGCAGGGTCATCGAGGAGGTCGGGGCGCAGCGTCCCGGCGACGCCGGCGACTGAGCGGGCGGGCACCGGCCCGGCGTTGTCGGGCCGGCGCGCCACGGCGTCTCAGAAGACCGCCGTCGTCGCCCCCTCGGCCGCCGACGAGACCGTGCGGGCGTACTTGGCGAGCACGCCCTGGGTGTAGCGCGGGGGCAGCGGCTCCCAGCCCTCGCGACGTCGGTCGAGCTCGGCCTCGTCGACGAGCACGTCCAAGGTCCGACTCGGGACGTCGATCCGGATCCGGTCGCCGTCCGCGACGAAGGCGATGGGTCCGCCGTCGGTGGCCTCCGGTGCGACGTGGCCGATCGAGAAGCCGTGCGTCGCGCCCGAGAACCGACCGTCGGTCAGCAGCGCCACCGTCGAGCCGAGTCCGGCACCCTTGACCGCCGAGGTGACGGCCAGCATCTCGCGCATGCCGGGACCGCCCTTCGGGCCCTCGTAGCGGATGACGATCACGTCACCGTCCCTGATGCCGCCGGTGAGCACCGCCTCCATGGCACCCTGCTCGCCGTCGAAGACCCGCGCCGGACCCTCGAACCGCAGCTGGTCGGCGGACAGGCCGGCCACCTTGACGACCGCGCCCTGCGGGGCCAGGGAGCCGCGCAGGATCGCGATGCCACCATCGGCGTGGATCGGGTCGCTCAGCGGGTGCACGACCTCCCCGTCGGGGGCGGGGACGTCGAGCGCCTCGAGTTCCTCGCCGATCGACCGGCCGGTGACGGTCATGCAGTCGCCGTGGAGCAGGCCGGCGTCGAGCAGCTCCTTGAGCACGACCGGCACACCGCCGATGCGGTCGAGGTCGTTCATCACGTACCGACCGCCGGGCTTGGTGTCCGCGATGTGCGGCACCCGCCGGCCGATGCGGTCGAAGTCGTCGAGTGCGAGCTCGACCTCGGCCTCCCGGGCGATGGCCATCAGGTGCAGCACGGCGTTGGTCGAACCACCCACGGCCATCACCACCGCGATCGCGTTCTCGAGGGCCTCGCGGGTGACGATCCGGCGCGCCGACAGCCCGGCGTCGAGCAGCCGCACGACGGCTTCGCCCGACGCGCGGGCGAAGTGGTCGCGACGGGGGTCGGGTGCCGATGGTGACGCGGAACCCGGCAGCGACAGCCCGAGTGCCTCGATGGCCGAGGCCATGGTGTTGGCCGTGAACATGCCGCCGCACGAGCCCTCCGACGGACAGGCGGCCCGTTCGATGGCGTCGAGTTCGGCATCGTCGATGGTGCCGCGCCCGCGGGCTCCGACGGCCTCGAAGACCTCCTGGATGGTGATGTCCCGCCCGGCGTGGTGACCGGGCAGGATCGAGCCGCCGTAGAGGAACACGCTCGGGACGTCGAGTCTGACCGCGGCCATGACCATGCCGGGCAGCGACTTGTCGCACCCGGCGAAGGTCACCATGCCGTCGAGCCGCTCCGCGTGCATGACCGTCTCCACGGAGTCGGCGATGACCTCGCGCGAGACCAGTGACGCCCGCATGCCCTCGTGGCCCATGGCGATGCCATCGGACACGGCGATGGTGTTGAATTCCAGCGGGAACCCGCCGGCCTCACGCACGCCCTCCTTGGCCTGCTTGGCGAGGCGGTCGAGCGGCATGTTGCAGGGCGTGACCTCGTTCCACGACGACGCGATCCCGACCTGCGGCTTGCCCCAGTCGTCGTCGGTCATGCCCACGGCCCGGAGCATCGCCCGCGCCGGTGCCCGTTCGTAGCCGTCGGTGACGTCACGACTGCGGTGCTTGGGATCGGGTGTGGGGCGCTGCGCCATGGTCAGGGGCTCCTGGTCTGCGGTCGGCGCACATGACACCACACCGTGACGTCGGGCGTCGAACCGACGCGCACCGACCCACGGCCACTACGGTCACCGCCATCCGCCGGCGACCGCCGGCCCGTCGCCTCCGGGAGTCGTCCGTGTCCACATCCGAACCCGACGTCGCCGACACCGGGAAGCCGGCCGCTCCCGATGACCTGCAGGCGCTGCTCACCCGGCTCGATGCCGGTGAGACCCTGGACGGCAGCGCGTTCGCCGCGTTCGTCGATCCGGAACTCGACGCGTTCGCCAGTGGGGTCATCGGGCTGGTCTACGACACGATCTCCACCGAGCGGGTCACCGCCCACGCGCAGGTCGGGGCCCGCCACCAGCAGCCCTACGGCATCATCAACGGCGGTGTGTGGTGCACCATCGTCGAGTCGATCGCGTCGGTCGCCGGTGCCCTGCGGGTCGCCTCCAGCGGCAAGCTGGTGGTCGGGGTGAGCAACGCGACCGATTTCCTGCGTTCGTACCGCGGTGGCCGGGTCGACGCCGAGGCGCGCGTGATCCACGCCGGCCGCCAGCAGCAGTTGTGGCAGGTGGTCATCACCCGACCGGACGACGGCAAGGCGCTGGCCCGTGGACAGGTCCGTCTGCAGGTCGTCGAGGCCGCCCAGCTCGCCGCGCCGACCGGGAGCACGCCGTGAAGCTCGACACGATCACCTACGGCAGCCCCCTCACCGAGGTGCCGGCCGAGGTCGGCGCGATGCGCGAGCTCGGCTACGACGGCTGGTTCGTCTCCGAGACGACCCACGACCCGCTGTTGGCCTGCGCGGTCGCCGGTGGCGTGTCGGGCGACATGGCCATCGGAACCGCCATCGCGGTCGCGTTCCCGCGCAGTCCCATGCACACCGCCTACGCCGCGCACGACCTGCAGGCCCTGACCGGTGGCCGGTTCGTGCTCGGGCTCGGCTCGCAGATCAAGCCGCACATCGAGAAGCGCTTCTCGACCGAGTGGTCCCGTCCGGCCGCGCGGATGCGCGAGTACGTGCTGGCGCTGCGGGCCATCTGGGACGCCTGGGCGACGGGCGACCGGCTGGCGTTCCGTGGCGAGTTCTACCGGCACACGCTGATGACGCCGTTCTTCACGCCCGAGCCGCACGGCCATCCGCACCCCGAGGTGTGGCTCGCCGCGGTCGGACCGCTGATGACGCGGGTCACCGGCGAGGTCGCCGATGGCCTGCTCGCCCACGGGTTCACCACCCGTCGCTACCTCGACGAGGTGACCCTGCCCGAACTCGCGGCCGGCAGTGCCGAGGCCGGTCGGCCGCCCGACGCGGTCGATGTGGTGCTGCCCGTGTTCGTGATCACCGGCCGGACCGACGAGGAGCGGGCCTCCGCGCGGCGCATGGCCGTCGAGAACGTCGCGTTCTACGGCTCGACGCCGGCGTACCGCAAGGTGCTGGACGTCCACGGGTGGGGTGAACTGCACGAGGAGCTCCACCGGCTGTCGACCTCGGACGGCTGGGACCGGATGGGTGCGCTGATCACCGACGAGGTCCTCGCGGAGTTCGCCATCACCTGTGCACCCGAGGAGGCGGGTGCCGCCATCCGCGAGCGCTTCGGCGGCATGGTCGACCGGGTCAGTCTGTCGAGCACCCACCGATTCGATGCCGCGACGCTGGCCACGATCCGCGACGACCTGCAGGACGCCTGACGACCGCTAGCGTCGGCGGTCAGGGCCCAACGTGAGCAGGAGTGCCGTCATGCGGACCGTCGGGATCGATCTCGGAGGGACCAACGCCTACGCCGTCGTGCTCGACGACGACGAGGTGGTCGGCCATGCGAAGCGCAAGACACCGCTCGACGGGGACCGCGGTGACGTGCTCAAGATGCTCGGCAAGGTCACCCGCGACGCGCTCGACGACGCCGGGCTCGACGCCGGGAAGATGGCGTCCGCCGGGGTGGGGACGCCCGGTGTGGTGATCGACGGCACCGTCGGCGGTGCCTCGAACGTGCCGGGCTTCGACGAACGCTTCGACCTGGCGACCGAACTCGGTGAACTGCTCGACCTGCCGGTCCGGGTCACCAACGACGTCACGGCCGCTGCGGTCGGGGAGTACGAGCTCGGCGGTGGTCGCGGGGCGACGAATCTGTTGGCGGTCTTCGCGGGGACCGGGGTCGGTGGAGGCCTGGTGCTCGACGGGCGGCCCTTCGAGGGGTCACACGGTGGTGCCGGCGAGTTCGGGCACCTCGTGATCCGCCAGGACGGGGCCGTGTGCCCCTGCGGCCGTCGTGGGTGCGTGGAGGCGTACACCGGTCGACGGGCGATGGAGCTCGCGGCCGAGCGGGCGGTGGCCGCCGGGCAGGACACCGTCCTGTTCGAGGTGATGGACGACAAGGGCAAGCCGCGGGCCACCTCGGGGGTGTTCAAGACCGCGCTCGACCGCGGGGACCGGCTGGTCGCCGACCTGCTCGACGACGGCATCGCGGCACTTGGTGCGGGTATCGCCAGTGCCGTGAATCTGCTCGACCTCGACCGGGTGGTGCTCGGCGGCGGTCTCGCGGACAAGCTGGGGGAGACGTTCCGGGCCCGGGTCGATGCCGCCATGCAACCGCACCTGTTCCTGGTGCCGCCCCGGGTCCGGCTGGTCGCCGCGACCCTCGGTGACGAGGGCGGTGCCGTCGGCGCGGCGCGGCTGGCCCGTGAGCTGGCGTGAGCCGTCGGCTTGGTGACGGGGCGTGTGATAGGGCACGCTGATCGCCGCATCGTCGACGAGAGGTGACCTCATGGCCGGATCCCACACAGCCCAGGCCGAACAGATCGTCGGCGCGCTCGAGGCGGCGGTCGCGACCGCCAGTGCCCACCTCGCGGTCCAGTGCGAGAAGGACGGTCGCATCAGCGCCCAGCTCATCGACCAGCACCAGACGGTCGCCTACGACCTGGCCACCGTCGCCTCGGCCACCTCGGCGGCACGGCACCTGGTGAACTGGGCGTCCCGCGGCCCGCTGGAGGCGATGCTCGCCCTGGCCTATGCCGCCGACGTCGCGGCCGACCTGCTGGCCCGGACCACCGGTCGACGGGCCTCGTTCGGGCTCGCCGAGGAGCTGCTCGCCGACCGGGCGGACGCCGTGGCCGCCGGACGTGATCCCGTGCTGCTCTCGCAGATCGCCGAGCAGGTGCTCGCCACACGTGAGGCGGGCGGCCGGCACCTGCCCGAGGACCTCGAGATGGTCCGCCAGACCTTCCGCCGCTTCGCGACCGACAAGGTCGCCCCGATCGCCGAGCAGGTGCACCGCGGCGACGAGGACATCCCGGAATCGATCATCACCGGCCTGGCCGAACTCGGCTGCTTCGCGCTGTCCATCCCCGAGGAGCACGGCGGGTTCGCCTCGGGCGACGAGGACGAACTGCTCAACATGGTGCTCGTCACCGAGGAACTCTCCCGCGGGTCGCTCGGTGTCGCCGGGTCGCTGATCACCCGTCCGGAGATCATCGGCACCGCCATCCTCAAGGGCGGTACCGACGCGCAGAAGGCCACGTGGCTGCCGGCCATCGCCAGCGGCGAGAAGATGTGCGGCGTCGCGGTCACCGAACCGAACGTCGGCTCGGACGTCGCCGGCGTGAGCACGGTCGCGCGCCGCGACGGTGACGACTGGGTCATCGACGGGGTCAAGACCTGGTGCACCTTCGCCGGTCGCGCCGACTACCTGCTGGTGCTGGCCCGGACGGACCCGGACCGGTCGCTCGGCCACAAGGGCCTCAGCCTGTTCGTGGTCGAGAAGCCGTCGTTCCCCGGTCACGCCTGGCGGGCGGAACAGGATGGTGGCGGGGTGCTCGACGCCCGCGCCATCCCGACCCTCGGCTACCGCGGGATGCACTCCTTCGAGGTCTCGTTCGAGGGCTGGCGGGTGCCGCACCGTGCACTGATCGGGGAGGACGACGGGCTCGGTCAGGGCTTCTATCTGCAGATGCAGGCGTTCGCCAACGCCCGCCTGCAGACCGCCGCGCGGGCCCAGGGCGTCATGCAGGCCGCGCTCGAGGAGGCCTGCAGCTACGCCGATGAGCGCCACGTCTTCGGCACGGCGCTCAAGGACTACGAACTCAACCGCACCAAGATCGCGCGCATGGCCGCGTTCATCGCGGCCTGTCGCGTGACCTCGTTCGAGGTGGCGCGCATGCTCGCCCGGGAGGAGCCGTCCGCCCAGCAGGCGGCCTCCGAGGTCAAGCAGCTGTCCTGCCGGGCGGCCGAGTGGGTCACCCGGGAAGCCCAGCAGATCCACGGGGGCTACGGCTACGCCGAGGAGTACGCCGTCAGCCGGCTGTTCGTGGACGCCCGGGTGCTGTCGATCTTCGAGGGCACCGACGAGGTTCTCGCCCTGCGGGTCATCGCGCGCACCCTGCTGGCCGATGCACTGCGTGCCAGCGCGGCCTGACCGGTCGTCCGGTGGGGCGCGCCCCGGGCGTCCGCTGATCGTGCGTCCGGCGGGGTGACGCTGCCGGATCACGGTGCGTGATCTAGGGTGCGCGGCCGTCGGCCGACCGGTCGACCACCGGATGGTCCGCGAAGCGCTGCGGGGGTTGCGATGCTCGAGCTACGTGGGCTGCAGCGGCGCTTCGGCGACGTGGTCGCGCTCGACGGGATCGACCTGGTCGTCGGGCGTGGCGAGCTGTGCGGCTTCCTCGGTCCCAACGGTGCCGGCAAGACGACCGCGATGCGGTGCGCCGTGGGTGTCACGACCCCGGACGTCGGCACCGTCCACATCGATGGTCGACCGCTCGAGCTGCAGCGGCGTCGCCGGACGGGCTACATGCCCGAGGAGCGGGGTCTGTATCCGCGCATGCGCGTCCACGAACAGCTCGTCTATCTCGCCCGGTTGCACGGCATGTCGACCGCGGACGCCACGGCCAGCGCAACGACCTGGATCGACCGGCTCGGCCTCACGGACCGGCGTGACGATGCGGTCGAGGAGCTGTCGCTCGGCAATCAGCAACGCGTCCAGTTGGCGGCGGCCCTGGTCCACGATCCGACCCTGCTGGTGCTCGACGAGCCGTTCTCGGGACTCGATCCGATCGCCGTCGACGTCATGAGCGACGTGTTGCGCGAGCGCGCCGACGCCGGGGTGGCGGTGGTCTTCTCCAGCCACCAGCTCGACCTGGTCGAGGACCTGTGCCGCACGGTCGCCGTCGTCGCCGCCGGACGGGTCGTGCTGCGCGGCGCGGTCGCCGAACTGAAGCGCGCCAGCGAGCGGCGTCTGCGGTTGCAGGTCGAGGGCGACGACGCCTGGCTCGACCGGCTCCCCGATCAGGTGGAGGTGGTCGGACGGCGCAACGGCGAGGTCAGCCTGGCGCTGGGCCCGCAGGTCGACGCCGGGGCCGTCATCGCCGTCGCACGCGCGAGTGGTCCGTTGGCGGCGGTGCGACTCGAGGAGCCGCGCCTGTCGGAGCTGTTCCGTGCGGCGGTGGACACCTCGCACGACGGGCGGCGTGAGGCGTGAGCGCGCCCCGCACCGTCCTGATCATCGCGGATCGCGAACTGCGTCAACGCCTGCGCTCGAAGCTGTTCGTCGGCTCCACGTTGGCGCTCGCGCTGCTGCTGGCCGTCCTGGCGGCCGTCCCCGCGTTGCTCGGGGTCTTCGGCCCCGACGAACCCGACGTCGAGGCCACGCCGACCACGTTCGCGCTGGCCTCCGTCGGGGCGCTGGACCCGGCTGAACGCGCGGCGCTCGAGGCCGCCTTCGGCCCGTTGGACCTGCGCGTGGTCGAGGACGAGGACGAACTCGCGGCGTTGCTCGCCGCGGACGAGGTGCCCTTCGGGGTCGTCGACGGCGAGCGCATCGTCACCACGATGCCCACGGGCGTCTTCGTCGTCGACTCCGGCGCGGCGACACGCGCCGCCGAGGCGCTGGGGTTGCTCGATGTCCTCGACGATGACGCCGACCGGGTGATCGACGTCCTCGACGTGGAGCCACTGCCGATCGAGCGGATCGGTGAGGCGGACGCGATCGAACGCAGCAGCCGTCTGCTGGCGGCCAACATCGGCGTGGTCTTCCTGTTCGGGGTCCTGATCCTGTACGCGTCGATGATCATCAACGGGGTGATCGAGGAGAAGGGCAGCCGGGTCGTCGAGCTGCTCGTCGAGGCCGTGCCGGTCCGGCAGCTCATGAGCGGCAAGATCCTCGGGCTCGGCCTCATCGGGCTCGGCCAGACCCTGGTCTTGTTCGCCCCCGCGGTGACGATCCTGCTGGTGACCTCCCCGCAGCTCGCACCACCGGGCGTGGGGGCACTCCTGGGGGCGCTCGTGCTGTGGTTCATGCTGGGCTACGGGCTGTACGCGGTGATGGCCGCCGGGCTCGGCTCGCTGGTCTCACGACCCGAGGAGGCGCAGGCCGTGCTCACCCCGGCGAACACCCTGATGATCGTCGGCTACTTCATCGGGTTCGCGGCGATCAACGCCCCCGACGCGCTGTTCGCCCGCGTGGCCGCACTCGTGCCCTTCACGGCCCCGTACGCCATGCTGGTGCGTCAGGCCATCGGTCAGCCGGCCTGGTGGGAGATCGCGACCTCGATCGGGTTGATGCTCCTGACCATCGTCGCCATGACCCTGCTGGCGGCGCGGCTGTACGAGGGCGGCATCCTGCGCGTCGGGGCGCGGGTCCGACTCGGTGATGCGTGGCGGTCCGCCCGGACGTGACGATGACTACGATCCCCGCCCTGAGCTCCGCCGACATCGCTGGGAGGCCGTGGTGGCAGCAGAGGCCGGCAAGGATCGCACCGGTGGGTCGACCCGCCGGGAGCCGGGCGCACCCAAGGGGCGTCCGACCCCGGGGCGCAAGCAACGCCAGGCGGCCGCCCGGGCGCGGGCCCGGCGGCGCACGTGGCTGCGACGTCTCTGGGTCGCCGGCCTGATCGCGCTGTTCCTCGGTGGGCTCGTGGCCCTGATCCAGCTCACGGCCTGACTGGGCTGAACGCGGCTGCGGCCGGCCGGTTCGGTCCCGGTGGAGTCCTCGACAGGGTCGGTGGTCGAGGTCCGGAGCCCCCTGGGCAGACAGGATCCGGATCCCTAGGGTGGACGAGGCCCCGTGCTCGTTGATGCGTCGGCGGCTCGGGGCTCGTGTCTGTCGGTGGGAGCCCTGTTGATGTCCCGGTCGCGCCATGTCCATCGCCAGCGTCGATGGGGGGTGAGCTCGCGACGACACGGTCATGTGCCGCGTTCCGGTCCCCGGATCCGGCCGTCCGCGGCGGTGCTGCTGGTCATGGCGCTGGTCGTCGCGGCCTGCACGCTGCCATACGACGGCGATGACGAGCCGGCGTCTGCCGGTGGTCCCACCGATGTCGAGCCGACCGGCATGGAGCCGGCGTTCGTCATCGATCCGGACTGTTTCGGGTTGGGGTCGCCCGGTGCCGAGCAGCGGGAGTGCGGCACGGTTGAGGTGCCGCTGGACCACGACGCCCCGGGGGAGGGGACCATCGAGGTGGCCGTCGTCGTCGACGAGTCGACCGAGACGGAGGGTGCCGAGGCGCCGGTCCTGCTGCTGGGTGGCGGGCCGGGCGAGGCGATGGTCGAGACCTATCTGACCGGTCGGGACTTGCGTCAGCAGGCCGATGTCGGACGGACCATCGTCGTGATGGACCAGCGTGGAGCCGGATCCAGCGACCCGGTGTTGGAGTGCCCCGACCTGCCGGCGTTGACCTTCCAGGTGTACGAAGCCGGTGAGCTCGACGCGACGCTCGACACGACCGAGGCGTGTCGCGATCGTCTGGCCGATCAGGGCGTGGACCTCGATGCGTTCAACCATCTGGCCAACGCCCGCGACGTCGAGATGGTGCGGCGTGCGCTGGGCTACGAGCAGCTCAACCTGCGGGGCGCGTCGTACGGGACCCAGGTCGCCCTGCTCGCCGCGCAGATGTTCCCCGACACGGTGCGTTCGGTCGTGCTCAGCTCACCGGTCGACCCGCAGGTCAACTGGATCGAGGACGTCGGCGTCGGGTACGCCGATGCGCTTCAGGGCATCGCCGCGGTGTGCGCAGCCGATGCCGCCTGCGACGAGCAGGTCGGCGATCTGCGCGTCGCGATCGAGGAGACCGTCGAGCGCCTCGACGCACAGCCCGAACAGGTCACCGTGGCGTTGCCGGACGGTGCGACCTCCACCCGGACCTACACGCCCGCACGGTTCGTTGCGGAGCTGTTCAACTTCTTCTACCTCGAGGAGTACGTCCGCGTCCTCCCCGCCCTGGTCGCCCAAGCCCACGCCGGTGACCTCACGCCCCTGGCCAACGCCGTCGCACCCGTCGAGCACGAACGCGCGGGCACCGGGTCGCAGGGGATGTACAACTCCATGCACTGCACCGGCGAGTCCGGGCTGATGGATCCCGAACGGGCGCTCGCGAACATCGACGACGAGCTGATCGCCGAGCACTGGTTCCCGCACACCCGGCTGGGTGCAGCGGTGGCCGAGGTCTGTGCGCGCTGGGACGTCGAGCAGCTCTACGACCCAGCCGAGATCACCCTCGACACCGAGGTCCCGACCCTGATCGTCACAGGCGAGCTCGACCACGTCACGTTGCCCCGCTACGGCCGACAGGTGAACGATTCGCTCCCGGTCAGCCACCTCATCGAGGTCCCCCAGGCCGTCCACAGCCCACTCGAGGCGCTGTTCTACCGCGGCACATGCGGACAGGCCATCGTCACCGACTTCCTCGACGACCCCGACACCGCCCCGGACGCAGCCTGTGCCGGCAACTACACCCTGACCCTGCAGGAAGGCTTCGGCTGACGACCCGCACCCGGGCTGACGGCTCTCGAATGAACTGCGGTTCGGGTCACGTCGCAACGAGGTGGCGAGGAGTCCGGCGACCGAACCGCAGCCACAGCCCTCGAAGCAGGGCGGCGGTCAGTGCCGAGGGAACGACGAACATGCCGACGAGGACCACGAGGTGGAGGATGGCGACGAGGGCGAGGACTTCTCCCTGCACCTTGCCCGTCACGCCGAGGTGGATCCACACGTTGCGCGTGCCCACGAAGGCGAGGATGCCACCCCACATGAAGGCGAACAGCAGCCACTGCTGCCAACGAGGTGCGGCAGGTGCCGTGAAGCTCCCGTCGCTGTCCGGCCTGTCCACCGCAGACCTCCCGAGTCGACCGTTCGTGGACACGGGACGGCGAGCGGTCGCCATGCTGCCGTCACGGTGGACACCATCTCCAGACACGTTCAGCGAACGGGACGCGATGGGGGGAGCACCCAGCGCGTCATCATCGACATCCGCTGACATGGCACCCGCGCCACCGTGGTGGGGTCACCGTCCGGGGAAGGTCGGGCTGGTCCGTTGGCGTGCCGCGGCGAGCCCGGCCTGCAGGTCGGCCGTGCCGTAGCTGACCGCCTGCGCACCGGCCTCGTGGGCCAGGGCCGTGTCGAGGTCGCGACGATCCGCCTCGGCCAGCGTCTGCTTCAGCTGCCGGACCACCACCGGGGACGAGGCCGCGATGTCGGCCGCGAGGGCCAGGGCCGAGGCGAGCACCTGCTCGCCCGGGACGGCCTCGAGTGCGAGCCCCTGCGCGGCTGCCTCGGCCCCCGACACCAGCGCCCCGGTGTAGAGCCACGCGGCCGCCCGTTGGGTGCCCAGGATCCGCGGTAGGAACCAGCTCCCACCCATCCCGGGATGCAGCCCCAGGCGGGCGAAGTTGAGGCCCACCTTCGCCTCCGTCGCCACGATCCGCAGGTCCGCGGCCAACGCCACACACAGGCCGGCCCCGACGGCATGCCCGTTGATCGCGGCGACCACCGGGACGGGCAGGTCCCGGATCGCCAGGAACCGACGGTAGAAGCGCTCCATGGTGTCGGCGGCGTCGAAGGCGTCCGTACGCGTGCGCTCGGCCAGGTCCTCCAGCATGGCCAGATCGCCTCCGGCGGAGAAGGCCGGCGGCGCGCCGGTGATGACCACGACGCGTAGATCGTCGTCGTCGGCCAGTTCGTGACAGCGCGCCTCGAGCGCGTCGCCCATCGCCGCCGTCATGGCGTTGCGGCGCTCGGGGTCGTCCAGGGTGAGGACCACGACACCGCCGTCGTGCCGATCGAGCCGTACCGCCACCGTCGCTCCTGCCGTGGGCTGGGCGCGGACCCTACTGCCCACCGGGTCGGCACCCCGCACCCGTCGCCCGCTCGGCGCGGGCCCAGGGTTGGACGGACGTCCGGGGGTGTTCCGACGACCGGGTGCGGTCACTCGCGGTCACGGGAGGCGAGATCGTCGAGGGTGACCGTCTGCTCCAGCAGGGTCCAGGCCGCGCGCAGCAGCGGTAGCGCGAGCAGCGCGCCGGTGCCCTCACCGACCCGCAGCTCCAGATCGAGCAGCGGCCGGAGCCCGAGCGACTCGAGCGCGATGGCAGCGGCCGGCTCCGGTGGACGGTGACCGGCGATCATCGTCGGACCCACCGCGCTGGTCAGCGCCGTGGCGACCACGCCACAGGCCGCACTGATCAGACCATCGAGCAGCACGGGCACCCGCCGCTCCGCGGCGGCAAGCAGCACCCCCACGGTTGCGGCGTGTTCCGCCCCGCCGATCCCGGCGAGCACCTCGACGGGGTCGCGTCCCGCCGCCCGGGCGACCAGGGTGGCGACCACCTCGCGCTTGCGGGCGAGCGTCGCGTCGTCGATGCCGGATCCGCGGCCCGTGACCGCCGCCGGTTCGACCGCCAACACGGTGGCGATGAGTGCGGCGCTGGCGGTCGTGTTGGTGATGCCGACGTCGCCGAGCAGCAGCAGGTCCGTGCCCTCGTCGATCAGGGTGTGTGCGAGCGCCGCCCCAGTCGCCAGGGCCCCGGCCGTCTCCGTGGCGGTCAGCGCACCGGACGGTCCCAACGCGTCGCGGGTCCCACGGCGCACGGGCCGCGCGAGCAGCCGGGGGTGGGCTTCGGCCGCGGTCGCGAGCCCGACGTCGAGCACCACGACCCGGACGCCGACGTCGCGGGCGAGCACACCGGCGGCCGCATCGCCCCGGGCGATCGCTCCGGCGACGGCCGTGCTGATGGTCTGGGGCCAGGGGCTGACACCCCGGGCGTGCAGCCCGTGATCGCCCGCGGCGACGACCAGGGTCGGGCGGTCGGGCGGACCGGCCATCGTCCCGGTCGCCGCGACACCGGCGGCGAGCACGTCCGCGAGCCGCCCGAGTGAGCCCGGCGGCACCGCGAGCGCAGCGAGCCGGGCATCGAGCTGCGCCCTCACCCCGGTCGCAGGTGCGTCCCGTCTCGTCAGTTCCGTCACCGCGCGCTGCCAGCTCCAGTCGTCGGCCGGCAGCTCGGGTGCGGACCGTGCGGCCCAGTCGGCGTCCGTCACCGTCCCACCGCCCGCACGGTCCAGTGGCCGCCGGCGTAGCGACGCAGCGTCGTGACGGTGGCCGTGGCGATCTCGAGTCGGGTGGCGGTCGCGTCGTCGAGATCCAGGGCGTGTGCGACCGCACACACGATTGGGCCCCGGTGGGTCACCACCACGATCGATGCGGGCGGGTCACCGGCCTCGCCGGCCGGCTGCTCGGGTGCCTGAACCGCCAGCTGCTCGAGCGCCTCGACGACCCGCTCACGGAGTGACGCGACGGACTCGCCCCCGGGTGGCACCCACGCCACGTAGCTCGCCGGATCCGTGCTCACCTCGGGTGGCGCCAGCGTCCAGAACTCGGACCAGGAACAGCCTTCGCGCTCGCCGAGGTCACGCTCTGCCCACCGCTGATCCACCTCGGCCGGTCCGAGTCCCAGAGCCTCCGACGTTTGCGCGGCCCGCGTCGCCGGTGAGCGGATCAGCCGTGCGGGTCCCGAGCCACCCACGAGCCGGTCGCGCAGGGCGTCGACCTCCGCGTGTCCGCCCGTGCTCAACGGCGGATCCACGCGCGCGCCATAGACCCGCCCATCGCCGTCCACCGCGCCGTGGCGCACGAGGTGCAGTTCGATCATGACCACGCCACGCCGTCCAGTGCGACCACACCGTCCAGGGCGACCACACCGGCCATGACGAGCAACAGGGCGATCTGCTGGGTGGCCCCGAGGATGTCGCCGGTCAGTCCGCCCAGCTTGCGCCGGGCCGCCCGTCGCATCAGCCCGACCGCGACCAGGGCCAGCACGACGAGCACGACTGCACCGACCCCGGCTGCGGCCACGATCACCGCCGCGGTGACCACGGATGCGAACACCAGTCCCAGGCCACCGATGGGTTCGGCCACCCGCGCGCCGCTGCCCTGGTCGCCGACCGGAGGTAGCGCGCGGATCTAGACCAGCACGGCCGCACGACCGAGGACGTGTCCGGCGACGAGCGCACGGGCGGCGAGCGCGACATCCACGTCCGCGAGCACGACGACCTGCCCGAGCAGCATCAGCGCGAGCGCCGCGGCTCCGTAGGTGCCCAGTCGCGAGTCGCGCATGATGGTCAGCCGTTGTTCCGGAGACCACCCGCCCCACAACCCGTCGAACGTGTCGGCCAGGCCGTCCTCGTGGAAGGCTCCGGTGACCGTCACCGCGGTGGCGATCGCACCCACAGCGGCGACCATCGGTCCGAGTACCACGTGCAGTCCGGCGAAGACCAACCAGGCGCAGCCGCCGACCACCACGCCCACGACCGGGAACGCCGCCGTCGCACGTCGTAGATCGCCGTCCACGACCGGGATCTGCGGTACCGGCAGCCGGGTCAGGAACTGGAAGGCGACCGCGAGCACACGCAGTGACTCCAGACCCCGCGGCCACGGCGGTGGCCGCGTGATCAGTGCCGACATGGGGACCTCAGCAGCGTTCGAGGAAGCCGGCGTCGATCAGCTCCTCGATCTCCTCGACAGCGTCGGGACCGAGCACGTCCTCGAGGTCGGCGAGCTCCTGCTCGGTGATGCAGTCGGCTCCCGGTTCGTCGGCTGCGTCGTCCTCGAAGCCGTCATCGTCGACTGCGTCGTCATCGAACGCATCGTCGAACGCGTCGTCATCGAACGCGTCGTCGTCGAACGCGTCGTCGTCGAACGCATCGTCGTCGGCGAAGGGGTCGAAGCCCGGACCGAAGCCCGGACCGAAGCCGCCGAAGAAGGCCCCGACGATCTGCAGCACATCGAAGCTGACCGCATCCGACGGAACCTCGACGGCACCGGCGAACTCGGCGATGGCGGCGATGACGAGCACCTCACCCTCGACGGGTTCGGGGGTCTCCACGGTGGCGGGGTCGAAGCCGATCTGGGTGATGGAGCCACCGTCGAGCCAGACGTCGAGGGTGACCGTCTCCCCGACCTCGTCGGCCAGACGCTGCGGATCGTCCTCGTCGACGACATCACCCGTGACGTCGGCCAGCTCGTCGACGAACCGGTCCACCACCTCGGCGAGCTCGGCGGTCGGCGCGGTGATCCGCACCCGCTCACCCGCATCCTCGCTGCCGACGTAGTCCACCTCGGCGTCCTGCTCGATCAGCTCGATCATGTCCGCCGCGAAACGGTCGACCAGGGCGTCGACCTGCTCGGCCTCGGCGGGGTCGGCGTCGTCGGTGCCGTCGGTGGCTCCACCGGCCAACTCGGCCAGATCGTCGATGCCGATGAGTTCCACCCAACCGCCGGTCACGAGTGCCTCGGCGGCCTCACCGGCACCGAACATCCGCGCGGCCAGGACCAGTTCGTCGGGATCGAAGTCCTCCACGTCGGCGTCGTCGGCGAGCGCGGTGATCCGGTCGACGTCCACACGGATGAACACGCGGTCGTCCCCGACGACCCGGATCTCGGTGATCTCCGTGTCGTCGACCACGACGGCGAGGGTGAAGCCCGTCTCGCCGTCCTCCGTGCTGGCCGTCAGGCGCAAGGACGACGCGAACAGGGTGTCAGCCGCCTCGGCGGACAGCTCCTCGTCGTCGAGCAGTGCGGCCCGGGCGGTGGCGTCCGCATCCAGACGCACGTCGATGACGATGCCCGACCAGCCGCCCAGCTCGTCGAAGGCGTCGATCAGCGCGCCCTGAGGATCGTCCTCGACGTCGACCCCGTTGCCGAGGCCGTTGCAGGCGCTGAGCACGAGCGCCGCGACGAGGGTGACGATCACCGACACGCGGGCCTCGCCGCGTCGCGTGGTCGCTGCGGGCCTGCGTCGCAGGGATCGGCCGAGGTCGGGCATGACGGTTCCCCCCGTGGTCGGTAGCCGTGGCACGAACGTCGGTCCCGGGAGCACGGCACCGGGTGACGACGAGCGAACTCTAGCGACCCGGGTCGTCTGGACACCGTCCGCCGGGGCCGGGTACCGTTCGGTCACGAGCAACGGCGCTCCGTCCAGACCCGTCCCGTGGTCCATCCTGTGCCGTTGTCGGCGTTGCAGCCGGGTGATCGTCGGTCGGTGCGACCCGCACCGTCACGGCACCCCCTCGGGCCGGTCGGACGCCTGGAACCGGTGCGCGAGCCATCGCCATCGGGCCGCGCCCATCGACGCGTCGGTCGGGCCGCACCGCCCCACCCCATCCGTGTCCGCGCCCGTCGTGCGCGAACGTGCAGGAGGCAGCAACGTGACCACGAACCCGCCCGCGCCGGTCGTCCGCGACGCCAACGCCATCTTCGACCCCCGGGGAGAACGTGATGCCTGCGGGATCGGGTTCGTCGCCGCCGCGGACGGCACCCCGACCCGACGCACCGTCCAGATGGCGTTGTCGGGCCTGGCCGGTGTCCGCCACCGCGGGGCCGTGGCCGCCGACGCCAAGTCCGGTGACGGGGCCGGGGTCCTGACCCAGCTGCCCCGCGAGCTGCTGGCGGCCTGGGTCGCCGAGGCCGGCCACGACGACGTCGACGCCGATGCGCTCGGACTGGCGTTCCTGTTCCTCGAGCCCGGTGACAGCGTCGAGGCAGTGGCCGCCCGGGACCGGGCGCGCGAGGCCGTCGCCGCGGCCTGCACGGCGGAGGACTCGACGCTGCTCGCCTGGCGTGAGGTGCCCACCGACGCCGACGCGATCGGTCAGATCGCCGGGGACGTGAAGCCCGCGCTCGTGCAGGCCATCTTCACCCGGCCCGACACCGCGACCGACGACGAGACCGCTGAGCGGGTGGCCTACCGGATCCGTCGACTGGCCCGCAAGCAGTGCGAGTCGAGCGATACCCGCTTCTACGCCGCCAGCTGCTCGTTCCTCACGGTCACCTACAAGGCGATGGCCGACGCCGACCAGCTCGACCGGTTCTACCCCGACCTGCGCGACGAACGCTTCACCTCCGCGCTGGCGATCTTCCACTCGCGATTCTCGACCAACACCGCGCCGAGCTGGGAGCGGGCCCAGCCCTTCCGCATGCTGTGCCACAACGGTGAGATCAACACCATCGCCGGCAACCTCAACCTCATGCGGGCACGCGAGGGGCAGCTGGTCGACGGCTCGATGTCCCTCGACGGTGCCGACTGGGCGACCCCGGAACTGCTCGCGCCGGTCATCGACCACGATCAGTCCGACTCCGCCAAGCTCGACGCGGCGCTGGAACTGCTGGTCCGCGGCGGCCGCGACGTCCGGCACGCGCAGGCCATGCTCGTACCCCCGGTCTGGGAGGGAGCCCGCGACCTCGAACCCGAGATCCGTGACTTCTACCGCTACCACTCCTGCCTCGTGGAGCCGTGGGACGGCCCGGCGGGCCTGATCTTCACCGATGGTGTCCGGGTCGGGGCGACCCTCGACCGCAACGGTCTGCGTCCGCTGCGCTACCACGTGTGCGAGGACGGGACGATCATCGCCGCGTCCGAGGTCGGCGCGGTCACGACCAGCCTGCCGACCGACGATCCCGACCACCACGGCAAGGTGCGTCGCGAGCGGCTCGGTCCCGGTCAGATGCTGTGCGTCGACCCGACCAACGGCGGGCTGCAGGAGGACCGCGACATCAAGCTGCGCCTGGCCCGCCAGGCCCCGTACGGCGCGTGGCTGTCCGAGCACCTCACCTCGGTCAAGGCCGGCCGGCCGGTCGAGGCCGTCCCGGCCGACCTGCGTCAACGCCAGCTCGCGTTCGGGTTCAGCAAGGAGGAGGTCATCTCCATCCTGCGCCCGATGGCGACCCAGGGCAAGGAGACCACCTCGTCGATGGGTGACGACACCCCCATCGAGGCGCTGTCGCACGTGCGCCGGCCCGTCTCGCACTTCCTCAAGCAGCGCTTCGCCCAGGTCACCAACCCGCCGATCGACCACTATCGCGAATCCGAGGTCATGAGCCTGCGGACCCTGCTCGGCCCGCGGCAGCCGATCCTCACCGAGCGTCCCGAGGCGGCGCAACTGCTCGAACTCGGGTCGTTCTTCCTCTACCCGGAGGGGCTGCAGCGGATCGTGCTGTCACCGGATCTGCCCTTCGAGGTGCAGGCGGTCGACGCGACGTTCCCGGTCGCCGACGGCCCCGAGGGGCTCGAGCGCGCGCTGGACCGGCTCGGTGCCGAGGCCGCGGAACACGTCCGTGCCGGCGCGGGGATCGTGGTGATCTCGGATGCGGGTTCCGACGTGGACCGTTGCCGGGTGCCGATCCTGCTGGCCATCGGCGCGGTCCACCAGCGCCTGCTGGGCGAGAACCTGCGCACCAACACCTCGCTGGTCGCGGAGACCGACGAGGCCCGCGAGACCCACGACGCGGCGACGCTGCTGGGCTACGGCGCGGATGCGATCGTGCCCCGGCTGGTGCTGCAGACCATCGCGGACCTGGCCGACGAGGGCCGGATCGGCGGGGACAACCCGTCCGCGTCCATCGCCCAGGAGCGCTACCGCAACGCCGTCGAGGACGGCGTGCTCAAGATCATGTCCAAGATGGGCATCTCCGTGCTCGACAGCTACCGCAGCGCGCAGATCTTCGAGTCGCTCGGTCTCGGCCAGGACGTCATCGACACCTGCTTCACCGGCACCGTGTCGACCCTCGGTGGCGTCACGCTGGCCGACCTCGGTGCGGAGGTGCTCGGCCAGCACGCCGAGGCCTTCGCCGAGTTCGAGCTCGACGACGAGGGTGAGGCGAAGATGCCCGACCTGCCGAGCCCCGGCATCATCAAGTGGCGCAAGGGCGGCGAGTACCACGACATGAACAAGCCGGTCATCGACGCCCTGCACGACACGCTGGGTCTGGGACGCAAGCCCGCCACCGAGCCCTTCCGCATGGACGGTGCCGGTCACGGCGACGACGTCGACGGTCCGACGGCGGCGCTGCTGCGCACCGCCGCGGCCGAGGAACGGATGGAGCTGTACCGGACCTTCTCCTCGCAGGTGCGCTCGCGCCCGACGTCCTACCCGCGGGACTTCCTCGCCCCGATCGCGGTCGGCGAGCCCATTCCGCTCGACGAGGTCGAGCCCGTCGAGGCGATCACCCGACGTTTCTCCACCGGCGCGATGTCGCACGGGGCGCTGTCGGCCGAGGCGCACGAGACGCTCGCCGCCGCCCTGAACCTGATCGGTGGGCGCGCCAACTCCGGTGAGGGCGGGGAGGACCCGGCCCGGTTCCGCACGCGTGGCACCGAGCTGGATCTGGACTGTCGCATCAAGCAGGTCGCTTCGGGCCGCTTCGGGGTCACCCCGGCCTACCTCGCCAACGCCCACATGCTGCAGATCAAGATGGCGCAGGGCTCCAAGCCCGGTGAGGGCGGGCAGATCCCGGGTCACAAGGTGACCGACGAGATCGCCCGACTGCGCCACACCACCCCCGGTGTGACGCTGATCAGTCCACCGCCGCACCACGACATCTACTCCATCGAGGATCTCGCCCAGCTGATCTTCGACCTGAAGCAGGTCAACCCGGTCGCCGAGGTGGATGTCAAGCTGGTCGCGGAAGCCGGTATCGGCACGGTCGCGGCCGGCGTCGTCAAGGCGCTGGCCGACTCGATCCACATCTCCGGCAACGACGGGGGGACCGGAGCGTCACCGCTCAGCTCGATCCAGCACGCCGGACTGCCCTGGGAGCTCGGCCTTGCCGAGGTCCAGCACACCCTGCGGGTCAACGGCCTGCGTGGTCGCGTGAAGCTGCGCGTCGACGGCGGGTTCAAGACCGGCCACGACGTGCTGCTCGCCTCGTTGCTGGGTGCCGACGAGTACTCGTTCGGGACCGCGGCGCTGTTCGCCGAGGGGTGCATCATGGCGCGGGCGTGCCACCGCGACACCTGCCCGGTCGGAATCGCCACCCAGCGGCTCGACCTGCGGGAGAAGTTCGCCGGCACCCCCGAGATGGTCGCCGGCTACCTCACGATGGTGGCCGAGGAGGTGCGCGAACTGCTGGCCGAGCTGGGCCTGCGTTCGCTCGACGAGGCCATCGGTCGCGTGGATCTGCTGGCCCGGCGCGACGGCTTGACCGGCAAGGCCCAGCGCGTCGACGTCAGCCCGCTGCTGGTCGACCCGGGGACCGGTGAGCGGCGGTTCGTGGCGCGGCAGTCGATCCAGGACCCGCGGAGCGAACTCGGTGACCAGGTGTTCGAGGACGCGCTCGAGACGATCTTCCTCGGTGGCATCACGGAGTTCACCTACCCGATCACCAACGCCGACCGGACGATCGGTGCCCGTATCGGCGGTGCCGTCGGGCTCGAGTTCGGGGAGGCCGACCCGCCGGGGTTGGCACGGCTGCGGTTCACCGGGACGGCCGGTCAGAGCTTCGGGGCGTTCACCAGCCGGGGGCTGGAACTCGTCCTGGAAGGCGAGGCGAACGACTACGTGGGCAAGGGACTCGGCGGCGGACGAATCGTGGTCCGGCCACCGGCCGACGACGCCGGTGATCCGGTCCTGGTCGGCAACACGGTGCTCTACGGGGCGACGGCCGGCGAGTTGTTCGTCGCCGGTCGCACCGGCGAACGGTTCGCGGTCCGCAACTCCGGCGCGACCGCGGTCGTCGAGGGTGTCGGGGACCACGCCTGCGAGTACATGACCGGCGGGACCGTGATCATCCTCGGGCCGACCGGCAACAACGTCGGCGCGGGCATGAGCGGCGGCGAGTGCTACGTCTACGACCTCGGCGGCGAGGTCCTGGCCAACGTCAACCGGCAGCTGGTCGAGGCGCGCCGTCCCGATGGTGGACAGCTCGCCCGTGTCCGTGAGCTGGTCGCGGAACACGCGACCGTGACGGGTTCCGCCCGCGCACAGGCCATGGTCGACGACTGGGCGACGGCGGCGGACCGCTTCTGGCGGATCGCGCCGAAGACCGAGATGGACCGGGTCGCCAGCGCCGAGGCGGCGGGGACCAAGGCCGACTGACCGACGGCGATGGACCATCGGACGGTGTCCGGTGCGCGTCATCGGCACGGACGTCCGCGGCGTTCGAAGTACCGGCGTCGACCGGGGTAGCCTCCGGCCCGCCGTGCCGGTGACGCCCCACGGCTCGTCCATCGCCCGTCGCCGGCATCGTCCCACGATCCGTCGTGGTCGCCCCCCCGTCTTCACTCGAGGTCCGCGTGCGCTGGTCTACGTTGGTCCGACCGATGGTGCTCGCCGTCGTCGGCGTGGGCCTGCTCACGGGCGTCGCCGCCGGCCAGTCGTTGGAGGACATCCAGGAGCGACTCGCCGAGGTCGCTGAGGAGCGGGCGGTCATCGAGCAACGGATCGCTGACGCGGCCGCCGAGTACGACCAGCTCGAGTCGACCATCGGCACGCTCGAGGACGACCGGGCGGAACTCGAACGCGAGCGTGCGCAACTGCGCGACGAGCTCGAGGAGATCGACCGCCTCGTGCGGTTCCGGGTCCGGGAGACGTTCAAGCACGGCGCGACGCTCGATCCCATCGCGGTGTTCCTCGGCAGCGACGACCCGTCGACCGCGTTCTCGAAGGCGGCCACCGTCCAGCGGGTCATCGCCTCCGACCAGGCATCGAGCGAGGAGCTCAGCGCGACGCGTGCCCGGGCGGCGGCCGCGGATGCGCGGCTCGCCGAGCAGGAAGCCGAGCTCATCGAGGCGCGCGCCTCGGTCCAGGACGTCACCGTCGACCTGCAGAGCGCCTACGAGCAGGCCGAGGCGCTGCAGGCGAGCCTGACCCGGGAGGAACGGGCCGAGCAGGAGCGCCTCGAACGCCTCCGGCGCGAGCGCGAGGAGCGACAGCGCCAGGAGCAGGAGCGCCGCGAGCAGGAGCGCCGGGAGCGCGAGCAGGCCGAGCAGCAGGCCGCGGCGCCCTCGTCCGGTGGCGGCGGGACGAGCGGTTCGTCGTCCGCGCCGGTGCGCTCCGGGGGCATGGCCTGCCCGCTGGATCAACCCCGGAGCTTCGTGGACTCGTGGGGTGCCGCCCGCTCCGGTGGCCGCGCCCACCGTGGCACCGACATCATGGGGCCGCTGGGGATTCCCGTCCGCGCGATCACCAGCGGGACCTGGGACATCCAGCGCCCCGGACGCAACGCCGGGCTCTGGGCCATCCTGCGGGGGGACGACGGCAACCACTACTGGTACCTGCACCTCAACAGCCACACGGTGGGCAACGGTGCCCGGGTCAGCGCCGGCCAGCAGGTCGGGACCAACGGCTCGACCGGCAACGCCACCGCCGGTGCGGAGCACATCCACTTCGAGCTGCATCCGGGTGGCGGGACGGCGATCAATCCCTACCGGACCCTGCGAGCCGCCTGCGGCTGATCCGGACGGTGATCGGGGTGCGCGGCCGGGTCGCCCGTGCGCGCGTCGGGGCGTTGCGATCCGGGCAGCTCGAGACGCTACGGTCGCGTCGCTGCGGCCGGGGCCCGGGAGACATCCGATCGGCGGTCGCAGTGACAGGACGTCGCGGAGTTCGACCCAGGAGGCACGCGCATGAGCACGTCGACGACCCCACGGGAGACGGTGCGACTGTCCAACGCCGTGGTCCGATTCGCCGGTGACTCGGGCGATGGCATGCAGCTCGCGGGGGACCGCTTCACGAGCCAGTCCGCCATGGCGGGCAACGACCTCGCGACCCTGCCGGACTTCCCGGCCGAGATCCGCGCTCCCGCCGGCACGCTGGCGGGCGTGAGCTCCTTCCAGCTGCACTTCTCCGATCAGGACATCCACACCCCCGGGGACGCGCCCGACGTGCTGGTCGCGATGAACCCGGCGGCACTGATGAAGCACCTCGGTGCCCTCAAGCCGGGTGGCACCCTCATCGTCAACAGCGACGCCTTCAGCGACCGCAACCTGACCAAGGCGGGCTATGAGGACAACCCGCTCGAGGACGATGCGCTCACCGATTTCCAGGTGCACGAGGTCCAGATCACCGAGTTGACGCTGCGGGCGCTCGAGGGCCACATCGAGCGCGGCGAGCTGAACAAGAAGGAGGCCGAGCGCTGCAAGAACATGCTGGCGCTCGGGCTGGTGTCGTGGATGTTCTCGCGGCCGATCGCGGAGACCGAGGACTGGCTCAAGACCAAGTTCGCCACGGCACCCGAGGTCGCCGACGCCAACATCACCGCGCTGCGCGCCGGTCGCAACTACGGCGAGACGACCGAGGCGTTCGTCTTCACCTACGAGGTGCTGCCCGCCAAGCTGGAGCCCGGTCGTTACCGAAACATCACCGGCAACCAGGCCCTGGCCTACGGCCTCGTCGCCGCCAGTCAGCGCTCCGAGCTCGAGCTGTTCTACGGCTCGTACCCGATCACGCCGGCCTCCGACATCCTCCACGAACTCGCCAAGCTGAAGCACTTCGGCGTGGCGACCTTCCAGGCCGAGGACGAGATCGCGGCGATCGGCTCGGTGATCGGGGCGGCCTTCGGCGGTTCGCTGGCCGTGACCGCGTCCTCCGGGCCGGGCATCGCGCTCAAGACCGAGGCGATGGGGCTCGGCATGGTCATGGAGCTGCCCATGATCGTGGTCAACGTCCAGCGCGGTGGTCCGTCCACGGGTCTGCCGACCAAGACCGAACAATCCGACCTGCTGCAGGTACTGCACGGCCGCAACGGTGAGGCCCCGCTGCCCGTCGTCGCGGCGAGCTCGCCCTCGGACTGCTTCCACGCGGCCATCGAGGCCGCTCGGATCGCGTTGACCTACCGCACCCCGGTCGTCCTGCTCTCCGACGGCTACCTCGCCAACTCGGCGGAGCCGTGGCTGCTGCCCGAGGTCGACTCGCTGCCGGACCTGACCGAGGCCTTCAGCTTCACGACCGAACCCAACGGTCCCGACGGCGACTACCTGCCCTACAAGCGTGATCCGGACACCCTCGCCCGGCCGTGGGCCCTGCCGGGGACCAAGGGGCTCGAGCACCGCATCGGCGGACTCGAGAAGGAGGAGGACACCGGGCACATCTCCTACGAGCCCGCCAACCACCACGCCATGACCGAACTGCGTCACGAACGTGTCCGGCGGATCGCCGACGGCCTGCCGCCGCTCGAGGTCGAGGACCCCGACGGCGACGCGGAGGTCCTGGTCGTCGGCTGGGGCTCCACCGAGGGGCCGATCCGCGCCGCGTGTCACGAACTGCGGCGGAAGGGCACCTCGGTCGCCCGGGTGCACCTGCGCCACCTCAGCCCGCTGCCCAACGAGCTCGACGAGCTGCTGCGCTCGTACCGCACCGTGGTCTGTCCGGAGAACAACATGGGCCAGCTCGCGATGCACCTGCGCGCGCGCACGCTGGTCGACGTCAAGCCCTACGACCGGGTGACCGGTCAACCCTTCTCCTCGGCGGAACTCGTCGCGGCGATCGAAGGCTTCATCGCGGAGGTGCCGGCATGACCACCAACGAGAGCAAGCTGACCAAGAAGGACTTCACCTCGGACCGCGAGGTCCGCTGGTGCCCGGGCTGCGGTGACTACGCGATCCTCGCGACCGTGCAGACGCTGCTCGCGGATGTCGGTGCGCGTCCCGAGTCGACCGTGTTCGTGTCCGGCATCGGCTGTTCGTCGCGGTTCCCCTACTACATGGACACCTACGGCATCCACTCGATCCACGGTCGCGCGCCCGCGGTCGCGACGGGGCTGGCCATCAGCCGGCCCGACCTCGACGTCTGGGTGATCACCGGCGACGGTGACGGGCTGTCGATCGGGGGCAACCACCTGATGCACGCGCTGCGGCGCAACGTCAACCTCAAGATCCTGCTGTTCAACAACGAGATCTACGGGTTGACCAAGGGCCAGTACTCGCCGACCTCGCCGCTCGGCTCCCAGCACAAGTCGACCCCGATGGGTTCGCTCGATCGCCCCATCAACCCGGTCTCACTGGCGCTGGGGGTCGAGGCGACCTACGTGGCGCGTTCGATCGACACCGATCGCAAGCATCTCACCGAGGCGTTGACGGGGGCCTACAACCACCGCGGGTCCGCGTTCGTCGAGATCTACCAGAACTGCAACGTGTTCAACGACGGCGCGTTCATGGCACTGAAGGCCCCGGACCAGAAGGACCACAACCAGATCCGACTGCGTCAGGGCGAGCCGATCACCTTCGGCCCCGACAACGAGCGTGCGGTCGTGGCCGAGGACGACGGCTCCATGTCGTTCATGGACACCGAGGCGGCGGGGGAGCGGATCGTGGTGCACGACGCCCACCGCGAGGAGCCCACCACCGCGTTCGCGCTGTCGCGGCTGTCGCACAATCCGACCGGCCCGACCCCGATCGGCATCTTCCGCGACGTCGAGCGCCCGGTCTACGACGAGCTGCTGCGCGCCCAGGTCAAGGAGGCGCAGGACGCCAAGGGCAAGGGCGACCTCGCCGCACTGCTGAACAGCGGCAACGCCTGGGACGTCGTCGGCTGACGCGGGCAGACCAGGCGGCTGACGCGGGCAGACCAAGCGGCTGACGCGGGCAGACCAAGCGGCTGACGCGGGCAGACCAGACGGCTGACGCGGGCAGACCAGGCGGCTGACGCGGCGCGACACCGTTCGTTGTAGTGAAACGCGACCAGACGTCGCGTTTCACTACAACGAACGCGGGAAGGTCAGTACCGGTCGTCGACGTCGTCGACCTCGCCGGTGTCGGGTCGATCGGGCGGCCGTCGCGCCCCCCTGGGGACCAGGAGGGCACCGACGTAGAGGATCTGGGCGGCCAGCGCCCCGAAGCCGGCGATGGCGAGACCGACGGGTGCGGCCATCGGAATGCTGGTGGGGATGATCGCGCCCAGTACCCACGCGACCGAGAACAGGGTTTCGGAGCGGGTGAACGCGGCTCCGCGCCGAGCGGCGGGCACGCTGGCCTGGAGCAGGCCGTCGAAGGCGAGCTTGGCCACCCCCCAGGCGATGCCGGCGACGCCGGCGAGCACGGCGGCGGCGACGAGCCCGAACCACAGGGCCGTGCTGAACGCCGCTCCGGCGGTCAGCGCGAGCGCGGCGAGCACCATGGGCTCCTCGCGGACACGCCGTTCGGCCAGCGGGACCAACCGCGACGCGATCGCGAAGCCCGTCCCGGCGGCTGCCAGCAGCCCGGCGAAGTCCAGCAACCCGGCATCGGCCTGTTGCAGTTCGAAGGCCAGCAACAGCAGCAGGAACCCGTTGAAGACGCGGACGCCGGCGGTCGCGAGCTGGGCCAGGCGCACGTTGCGGGGCAGGCGCAGCCGCACATGGGGCTGGCCCGGTCGGGGTCGGGATGCCGGGGTCTCCGGCGAGGGCAGGTGGCGTCCGGTGACCACGGCCGCCGTCCCGGCGAGCGCGGCGAGCACCAGGGCACCGTTCGCGTCGAACAGCTGTAGCGCCCCGAACCCGATGCCGCCGGCCAAGCCACCCGCGAGCACGCCGATCCACGCCA
>LFIK01000356.1_pt1 | contig 34072 bp, 34 predicted proteins | sample 643401 | NCBI WGS metagenome assembly LFIK01 (sample SAMN03777447, study PRJNA286221) | soda lake metagenome | biome: soda lake; feature: Kulunda steppe; material: water; isolation source: sample T5-Br brine of Lake Tanatar-5 | place: Russia: Kulunda steppe | collected 2010-07
AAGGCGCGATCCGGGTTCTGCGCCACCGCGCCGCCGGCAAGGACCATCGCGGTGGCGGCGATGCACAGGGCGAGGCCGAAGAGGCGGAAGGAGGTGACGGATGTTATCGGGCGCGGCATGGTCTCAGCGGCTCTCGGTTGCGGTGGCTGCGGTAGTCTGATCGTTCGCCTGCGCTTGCGGACTGCGCAGATCGGGGGCGTCGATGATGCTCTCCACGCGCCCCTCGAAGGTGATCACCGCGCCGCCTTCACGAACGTGCATGCGGTCGGCGGCGATCGTCCCCTCGCGGAAATGGACCTGAACGGGCTCGGTAGAGACGACCTCGCCGGACTCGAAGTCGATTTCGGCGGAACGCAGGTCGAGCGTGTAACCGTCCGAGGAGACGACCCGCACGTCCCGGCGCAGCACGAGGTGCTCTGCCTGCGTGTCGAAACGCCCCTCCGCCGCCTCGACAAGTGCCGTATTTCCGGCATCGTCGAGGGTGATGCGGGCGCGCAATTCGCGCAGATCGATCAGATGCGGCTCCCGGATATCCTGCGAGGCTTCGTCGGCGGTCACCTCATAGGGCCGTGTCTCGCCCTGGAATCCCCGCAGGCGCGGTGCATCCATCACCACGCGCGTGCCCGAGACGCTGATCGGGCCGAGGCTGAGGCCGCCATAACGGGCGAAGGGGTTGAACCAGGTCACCGCGACGAGCAAGGCGACGGAGAGGCCCGCGCCGATGGGGATGGCGCGCCGCAGAAAACGCACCCGCCGGGAATGGCGCAGCGCCCGGGCGTAATCGCGCGCGAGAGCGGCGCGGCGCGCGGCCTCCCGTCGGTCGATACCCCCGTCATGCGCCGTCGCTTGCGTGGCGTTCACAGCTTGCATTTCCCGTCTTTCGCGGCGGATGTCCACCATGCCGCGCCGCGCCCGCTCATGCAAGAAAACCTTGCCGGAGCCGATCTCCGGTCAAGCGGCTACAGCCCGTCCATGGCGAAGTTGTGTCGCCGGCGAGGCTGCTCAGCTATGGGCGAAGATGTCGCTCTCGGGCCAGCCGGCCAGATCGAGCCGCGCGCGGGCAGGCAGGAAATCGAAACAGGCGCGGGCGAGATCGGTGCGCTCTTCGCGCGCGAGCATGGCGTCGAGCCGCTCCTTCAGCGCGTGCAGATGCAGCACGTCCGATGCCGCGTATTCGAGCTGGGCGCGGCTCAGCGTCGGCGCCGCCCAGTCCGAGGATTGCTGCTGCTTGGAAATCTCGACCGCGAGCAACTCGCGCAAGAGATCCTTCAGCCCGTGCCGGTCGGTATAGGTGCGCACCAGCTTCGAGGCGATCTTGGTGCAATAGACCGGCGCCGGCATGACTCCAAGCGCATGCTCGAGCACCGCCAGGTCGAAACGCGCGAAGTGGAAGATCTTCAGGACCTGCGGATCCCCCATGACGCGCGCCAGCACAGGCGCGCCGCCGGCCTCGCCGGCGAGCTGCTCGCGGGTGATCTGCACCACATCCGCTTCCCCGTCCCCCTTCGAGATCTGCACCACACACAGGCGATCGCGCAGGGGATTGAGCCCGAGCGTCTCCGTATCGACGGCGATGGCGGGGCCGGGATCATAATCGGCGGGAAGGTCACCCAGATGGTAACGCACGCTCATGCGCTGGTATCCTCGTTCGCGAAAGGGTCGCGTGAGGTGATTTCACTTCGCGGCCCCTCTGTCAAATCGCCAGCACGGCCCGCATCGCGCCGGCACCGATCGCTTGACTTGCCCGCGACGCCCACGCATCCAGCTTGCATGCACCAACAACCGACGGACGTCACCACCCGCCTCACGGAGATCACCGACCCGCAGGATGCCCGCATCGCAGCCTATCGCGCGGTGCGCGAGCGCGATCTGGTCGGTCGCGAGGGGCGTTTCGTGGCGGAGGGATCCGTGGTCCTGCGCGAACTCACGCGCGCCGGGCGCTTCAAGCTCGAATCGGTGCTGATGGCGGAGAACCGCGTCACCGCAATGACGGACTGGATTGCCGCCCTGCCGCAGGAGGTGCCGGTCTACCGGGCATCCCGGGATGTGATGGACACGATCGCCGGCTTCCCCATCCATCGCGGCCTTTTGGGAATCGGCCTGCGCGGCGAGGAGCCGGATGCGCAGGCGCTGCTGGCGCCGATGCCGGCCGATGCCCTCGTCATCTGCTGCGTGGGCATCACCAATCACGACAATATCGGCGGCATCTTCCGCAATGCGGCAGCCTTCGGCGCAGCCGGCATCCTGCTCGACGGGGCCTGTTGCGATCCGCTCTACCGGAAAGCGTTGCGGGTTTCCGTCGGCGCGGCGGCGAGCATGCCCTTCGCCCGTTGCGGGGATGCGCGAGAGCTGGTCGCGCATCTGGCGCGGCACGACTTCACCGCCCTTGCCCTGACACCGGGAGGAACGCAGACGCTGGACGGGGCTGCGCAGCGGTTTCGCGGCAGGCGGGCGGTGATATTGGGCACGGAGGGGCCCGGCCTGCCGCGCGCGATTCTGGAGGCGTGCGAGGGCGTCAGCATCCCGATGCATGGCGGCTTCGACAGTCTCAACGTGGCGACCACCTCCGGCATCGCCCTGTATGCGCTGACGCGCTCGCCCTGATCCGGATCAACCGGCCCCGCCGGGGCGGCGCGACCCTCCTCCACCGGACGAATTCGCCCGCCGGTCCTGTGGATCGACCTCGGTTCCGTAAGCCTGGACGCCGCCCCGGCCCATATCCAGCTCGCGCTTGATCACGGCCTGGAAACGCTGGTTCGGCCCGAATCCGCCGAGGGGACCGTCCTCCAGTTTGGCCAGAGCATGGCCGCATTCATGGATCAGCAGATCCATCAGGTCGCCCTGCTCGAGATTGATGTAGATCTTCTCGTCCTTGGCCCCGATGGTGGAACGGCTGTTGCCGCCGCCACGCCCGATGGTGATCCACAAGGTGTCGAGATCGGCCAGCGCCTTGTTCAGGACGCCGCGAAATGTCGGGCTCATCCGTACCAGCTCATGAATATAGGCCATGCATTCGCGCGCGCGCTCACCCGAGACCATGATCTGGTCGTCGAAGCCGCTGGCGACCCGCCCCGATTCGTTTTCCGGATCATGATATTCGAGATATTCCCGGCGCAGGGCAGCCTGGAACTCGCGCGACTGCTGTTGCAGATCCGCTTCGCGACCCGACGGGGTGACGGGACGGATCGCGGGGGTACCCTGTGTGCTTCTCGGTATCTTGACCATGCTGGAACCCTGGATGACGAAATACGATCATAGCATGAATTTGTTTTCATCAAGTATATTTCAGATTGTGTGTCGATCGATTTTTCGCGATGTCCGTAACGCCCCACTTTGCGCTTGCGCTACAAGCGTATTGCGCCTATCGCCGCCATAGCTTCCACGCCGTTTCGGCACCTTCACGGATCGTCCCCATGCCAGTGCAGGACCACACCCCCTCCCCGGCCTCTCCGACCTTCGTCCTGACCCTCTCCTGCCCTGACCGCATCGGCATCGTCGCGGCCGTGGCGGGCTTTCTCGCGCAACGGCAGGGCAACATCCTCGCCAGCGCGCAGTACAACGATCCCGATACCGCGCTGTTCTTCATGCGGGTGCAATTCGCCATGGAGGCATCCGTGACGGAGTTGCAGACGGCCTTTGCCGAACATGTGGCGCAACCCTTCTCGATGGACTGGCAGCTCACCTCCGCCGATTACCGCCCGCGCATGCTGATCATGGTCTCGAAATTCGGCCATTGCCTGAACGATCTGCTCTATCGTTACGGTTCGGGGCTGTTGCAGACCGAGATCGCCGCCGTTGTCTCCAACCATCGCGATTTCTACCGCCTCGCCGCCGGCTACGACGTCCCCTTCCACCATATGCCGGTGACCCCGCAGACCAAGGCGGAGCAGGAGGAGAAGCTCGCCGCGCTGATCGCGCAGGAGCGGATCGATCTGGTCGTGCTGGCGCGGTACATGCAGGTGCTCTCGCCCGATTTCTGCGCCTCGATGCCGGGGCGGATCATCAACATCCACCATTCCTTTCTGCCCAGCTTCAAGGGCGCGGCTCCCTATACCCAGGCGCATCGGCGCGGGGTGAAGCTGATCGGCGCGACGGCGCATTACGTCACCCGCGATCTCGACGAGGGGCCGATCATCGAGCAGGACGTGATCCGCGTCGATCACAACATGCGCCCCGACGACCTCACCGCCGCCGGACGCGACGTCGAATGCGCGGTGCTGGCAAGGGCGGTGCGCTACCATCTCGAAAGACGCGTTCTGATGAACGGCTCGCGGACCGTCGTCTTCTCCTGAACCGGGTACCGGATTGCACGGGCGCGCAGGCGAGATTGCGTCTTTCGCGCCGCGCAATCCCTCGACGCGGGGAGATTGGGGGCGTATCGATGGGGCATACCGAACGGATGTCTTCATTGTCTTCGCCGCCCGATGCACCCAGACCTGCGCCGCACCCCCTGCCGGATGCCCTGATCGACAACCGTCGCGGCATCATGGCGATGCTGTGCGCGAGCGTGTTCTTCATCACCAACGACACCATCATCAAGCTGGCCTCGGACGTCTTCCACACTAGCCAGATGATGGCGGTGCGCGGGGTTTTCGCCTCGGTCTTCGCCATCACCATGATCTACATGCTGGGACAGGCGGGGCATCTGCGCCGGCTGGCCTCGCCGCTCGTGGCCTTGCGCGCCTTGCTCGAAGCGACGATCGCCTTTCTCTTCATCACGGCGCTCGGCCTGCTGCCGCTGGCCAACGTCACCGCAATCCTGCAGGCGACGCCGATCATCATGACCCTGATGACCGTGGCGCTCGGCCTCGAGCGGGTCGGCTGGCGGCGCTGGGGGGCGATCATCGTCGGCTTCCTCGGCGTGCTGCTGATCGTGCAGCCGACCCCCGAGGGCTTCAATATCTACACGCTGTTCGCCCTCTCGGCGGCGTTTCTCGTGTCGATCCGTGATCTCGTCACCCGCCGGATCGGCCAGGACATCCCCTCTCCGGTGATAGCGGCCTCGACGACGATGGCGGTGGGGCTTGCCGGATTCGTGATCGGTTTCGTCCGCGCCGACGCCTGGCAGCCTTTCCTCGTGCCGCAAACCGGCTATCTGGTAGTGGCGGCCATGCTGGTGACGTTCGCCAATCTGGCGATCGTGATGGCCTTTCGCAATGTCGAGGTCTCCGTCGTGTCACCGTTCCGCTATGCCGTCGTCGTCTTCGCGCTCGTCCTCGGATATCTCGTCTTCGGCGAGGTGCCCAACATGCCGGCCCTGTTCGGCATGGCGCTGGTGGTGGGGGCGGGGATCTACACGATCCACCGCGAGCATGTCCGGCGCCGGCGGATCGCGGCGTTGAGCCTATCGCGCCCGGAAAGCGCAGGCGGGGGGCAATCGTGATGCGCGCACCCCGCGATACCGGGCCGCTTGCGGGTGACCTGGCCGGCGCCCCGACACCGCCCCGCAGGGCGCCCTCTCTCGCCATCCTGGTGGCGATCTCGACGCTGCAACCCTTCGCGCTGAACGTGCTCGCCCCGGCGACGCCGATCCTGGCGCAGGTGCTGGCGACGGATTACGCCACGATCCAGCTGACCCTGACGGTCTATCTCGCCACCGTCGCGGTGACACAGCTCTTCGTCGGCCCGATCTCCGACCGGATCGGGCGCCGCCCCTGCATTCTCGGTGGCGTGGCCCTGTTCCTGATCGGATCGGTGATGGGGGCTTTCGCGCAGACGATCGAGGGCCTGCTCGTGGCGCGGGTGATCCAGGCCACGGGCGGGGGAACCTGTTTTGCGCTGGCGCGCGCCGTGGTGCGCGACACCTCCGGCAAGGAACGAGCTGCCAGCCTGATCGGCTATCTGTCCATGGCCATGGTGATTTCGCCGATGATCGCCCCGTTCATCGGTGGCGTGCTGGAGGAGACCTTCGGCTGGCGCTCCATCTTCGTCGCCATGGCCCTGCTCGCCGGCGGCGTGATCGTCGCCGCCTGGTTCCTGCTCTACGAGACGGCTCCGCGCAGCGGCGCGGCCTCCTCGATCCTCGGTGTGCTGCGCGGTTTTCCCCTGCTGATCGGCAACCCGGCCTTTCTCTTCCACACCCTGACGCTCGCCTTCGTCTCGGCTGCCTTCTTCGGCTTCATTGCCGGGGCGCCCTATGTGGTGGTGGCGGTGATGGACCGCTCGCCGCAGGTCTACGGCCTGTATTTCATGATCAACGCTGCCGGCTACATGTTCGGCAATTTCCTCACGGGCCGGTTCGGCCAGCGCTGGGGACCGGCGCGCCTGATCGTGCTCGGCACCTGGATGTCCACCCTGTCGATGCTGGTGGCATTGTATTTCGCCCTCATCGGCCCATGGACGCCGCTCACCTTCTTCATTCCCCTGACGCTGAACGGAATTGGCAACGGGCTGACCATTCCCGGCGCCACGGCTGCGGCGCTCTCGGTGCGTCCGGATCTGGCGGGAACCGCCGCCGGGCTCTCCGGCGCGGCACAGCTGGGAACCGGCGCGCTTGCGGCGGTCGTCGGCGGCTATATCGTCGAGCTCTATGCGCCGGGGCTTGTGATCTTCATGCTGACCGTGGTGGTGCTCGGCCTGATCGCCTCACGGCTGGCCCGCTCTCAGGAGGCGCGCGCCGAGAGCGCAGCACGGCACGAAGCGAAACGGGAATAGCCGGGCGCCGCGAAACGCGCCGCACACAGCCTCTCGTGCAGGGCCTCCTGGAAAGCCTGTCAGCGCGTCTTTTCGCCCCGCGTTTCAGCGGTTTTTGCCGCCCTCGGAGGGCATGTTGCAATTGGCTGCGCTGGCCGGATCCACATGATGCAGCCGTGAAACGGCAGGCGGGCCGGCTGGCCTCGGGGCGCGACGCCGGACCGGACGGCGCGTGAATTCCCGGTGGAGCATCTCGCCCAATCCGCGATCATGCAACCTGCGCAAACGTGTCACCGACATCTCGTGATCCCCGCTCGAAACAGCCCCGGCTGAAGCCCCATGCGGGCGACGATCCGCTTCGCCCTCATGCATAAGCCCCTCCAGTCATTCATCATTTTTATATTGCACTGCAATATTTCTTTTTGCAATGCAAAAATTGCGCAACGCCGATTCCCTTCCGCGATTCGCGCGAGTCGACGGAGGGAGAGCACATGTGCACAGTAGCGCCATCGAATCGCCGCCTCACGCCTTTCGGACGCGGACAGTGGCAGAATACAACTAAAGTCTAAGACGGCGCAACATCCGCAAGGAGATTTCTGATATGGCTAAGGTCGCATTTCTGGGTCTCGGCGTTATGGGCTATCCGATGGCCCGGCATCTCAAGGATAAAGGCCATGAGGTGACTGTCTATAACCGCACGGCGGCCAAGGCCGGGAAATGGGTCTCCGAGCATGGCGGGCAGGCCGCCGCCACCCCGCGCGAGGCGGCTTCGGGCCAGGAGATCGTCTTTGCCTGTGTCGGCAATGACGACGATCTGCGCGAGGTCACGATCGGCCCCGACGGCGCCTTCCACGCCATGGAAAAGGGCGCGACCTTCGTCGATCACACCACCGCTTCGGCGGAAGTCGCGCGCGAGCTTGCAGCAGCAGCGCGGGAAGGCGGCTTCGGCTTCATCGACGCGCCGGTCTCCGGTGGTCAGGCGGGTGCCGAGAACGGCGTGCTCACGGTGATGTGCGGTGGCGACGCGAGCGTCTATGCCGGGGTCGAGCCCGCGATCATGAGTTTTGCCCGTTCCTGCCGCCTGCTCGGCCCCTCCGGCTCGGGCCAGCTCGCCAAGATGGTCAACCAGGTCTGCATCGCCGGCCTCGTCCAGGGCCTGTCCGAGGCGATCGCCTTCGGCCAGAAGGCCGGGCTCGACATGGAAGCCGTGCTCGACGTGATCTCCAAGGGCGCCGCAGGCTCCTGGCAGATGGAGAATCGCGGCAAGACCATGGTCGAGGACAAGTTCGATTTCGGCTTCGCCGTCGACTGGATGCGCAAGGATCTCGACATCGTCCTCGCCGAAGCGCGGCGCAACGGCGCTTCCATGCCGGTCACGGCGCTGGTCGATCAGTTCTACGCCGAAGTCCAGAAGATGGGCGGCGGGCGCTGGGACACATCGAGCCTGATCGCCCGCCTGAAGCGCGATTGAGCCGTCAGGCGGGGTACCGGCGCTCAGTGATGCGTCTGTCCGCGCCCGCTGCGGGTCTCCGCGATCAGCGCGTCGAGGAGGCGGATCACCTCGGCTGAGGCCTCTTCCAGCTCGGCAAAGGCCGCTTCCGCGCCGGCCATGTCGCCTTCGGCGAAGGCCCGGGCGGCCCGCTTGCCGGCATCGTGAACCCGCGCATGCGGCGCTTCGAGGGCATTGAAGCTCGGATAGCGGGCATAGTCGGCGCGTGCCGCCTCGTACCATTTGCCCAGGCGGCAGGCCTTGTGGTCGCTGAGCTCGGATTCGCGCAGTTCGGCGACGCCGACCAGCATGCCGGCCAGGCGCTTCTTCCAGATCAGATGATCGGATTTGGCGCAATGCAGCACGTAATCGTCGATATTGCGCGCGGCCAGATCCTTCAGGCTCTCGCCGATCAGTGTCTCGGACCCGGCTGCCGCCGCGACCACGGCTTCGGTGCGCTCGCGCGCATCGGCCGCGTCGGAGGCGATCCGCATCACGCCCTGGGCGAGTTCAGCGGTGGCGGAGGATTGCTCGTTGATGGCGCGGGCGATCTCACCCACGAGTTCATGGCTGCGGGTGACCTGCGCGGCGGCGGCTTCCACCGAGCGCTCGGCCTCGTCGGAGGCATGGATGCCGGCCGAGACGGAACCCGTCGAATGCTCCACGGCGGCACGAATGGCCGTGACCTCGCCCTGGAGATTGTCGATCCGTGCCCGGATATCCTCGGTGGCGCGGGCGGTCTGGCCGGAGAGGCTCTTCACCTCACCTGCGACGACGGCAAAACCCTTGCCAGCCTCGCCGGCACGGGCCGCCTCGATGGTGGCGTTGAGGGCGAGAAGATTGGTCTGGCCGGCAATGGCGGCGATGGTATCGACGATCTGCGCGATCTGGGTCGCGGCGTTTTCCAGCGCGCCCACCCGCTCGTCGATCGTGGCGAAGGCGTCGCCGATGCTGCGCGCCTCCCTGCGGGCGCTGCGCACGGCTTCCAATCCGCCCGACGCCTCGCTGACACAGGCATCCAGCGCCTCGCTGGCGCGCCCGGAAAAGCCGTTGATCTCGCGGATCGAAGCGTCGAGCTGTTCGACCGCCGCGGACATGGACTGGGCGTCCTGATCGACGGAGCGGACCTCGCCGGTGGCCCGGGCGATGGCCGCCATCGATTCGCTGGCCTGCATGGAGAAGGCCACCGAACGCTGTAATTCGAGGCTGTCGCGGCTGCGCAGGGTTCCGGCCAGTTCCGACAAGGCCTCCACGAGCGCCGGCGCCATGCCGTCGGTTTCGAGCGGCTCATTGCGCGCCAGACGCTGGAGATTGACGATGATGGCGTCGTCTCCCGGCGGTGCGGCGACTACGCGGCTGCCGGTTTCGATCTGGTTTGCGGATGCGATCTGCAGCTGCGAATCGCCCGCAGCCTTCTTCCTGAAGCGTCTTGCGAACATGCTGGCGTTTCTCCCGTGAACCGCCAGCATATGCGCGAATCTGGTGAATGAACGGTTTATAATTGTGATCAAGCGTGACCTTTAGCGGCCGGCTTTGCTCCCCTCACCTGCCGCGAAACACCGGTACGCGCTTCTCGCGAAAGGCGGCGACGCCTTCCTCGAAATCGTCTGAGCGCCCGCAAGCCGCCTGCAATCGCGCCTCCAGGGCGAGCTGGGTCTCGAGATCATTGGTGAGGCTGTCACGCACTGCCTGCTTCATCGCCTGCTGGGCCAGCGCCGGGCCCCGGGCGAGACTGATGGCGAGGGCCTCGGCCTCGGCCTGGAAATCGGCATCCTCGAAGACCCGCGCGACGAGACCCATGCGCTGCGCCTCTTCGGCGGTTATCTGCTCGGCGGTCAGCATCATCGCCAGAGCCCGTTTCGGGCCAACGAGACGCGGCAGGATCCAGGTCCCGCCCGCATCGGGGATCAGGGCGATTCTGGCGAAAGCCTGTTGCAGGAAGGCGCTGCGCGCGGCGACCACGAGATCGCAGGCCAGAGCGATATTGGCCGAAGCCCCGACGGCGGGCCCGTTCAGCGCCGCGATGGTGAGCTTGGGGAAATCGGCCAGCGCCAGAACCAGCGGATTGTAATCGCGCATCAGGGGAGGCTCGAGATCGATACGCCCGTCGGCGCCGCGCGGCAGGTCCTCGGTGAGATCCTGCCCCGATGAGAAGGCGCGCCCGGTGCCGGTGAGCATCACCACCTGGACCGTCTCATCCGTGCGACAGGCCTCGAGCGCGCCGCGCAGATCGGCATGGATGGCGGCGGTCAGGGCGTTCAGACGCTCCGGGCGGTCGAGCCTGATGACGGCGACGCCGTCCTTGCGGGTCAGGGCGAGTGTCTCGAATTCCATGCGGATATCCCTCCGTTCCGGCCCTTGTTGCGATCGGGCCGCGTGCATGCTCCCATCATTGCAGCCACGCGGCTGCCGGTCACCTACGAACTCTCTCACGCCGCTTCGCGAAAACCGCCATCATGGGCACGATGCCGCGACCAGCGCAGCGACTTCCCGGCGCAGGACGGGCAGGAGTTCATCCTCGAACCAGGGATTGCGGCGCAGCCAGCCATTGTTGCGCCATGAGGGATGCGGCAGCGGCAGGATGCGCGGCTCACCTGGCGCGCGCGGCCCCTCGAGGATGGCGCGCCAGTCCTGCACGGTCTGCGTCAGCCCGCCGCGCATGCGCGCGCCGAGATGATGCCGCTGGGCGTAGAGACCGATGGTCAGGATCAGTTCGAGCCGGGGCAGCTGCGCGAAGACCGGCGCGCGCCAGCGTTTCGCGCATTCCCGGCGCGGCGGCAGATCCCCGCCCTTCGCGTCATAGCCGGGGAAGCAATGCCCCATCGGGACGATGGCCACGAGTGCGGGATCGTAGAATCGTTCCTCGTCGAGGCCGAGCCAGGCGCGCAGGCGCACACCGGACGGATCGTGGAACGGCAGGCCCTTCACATGCGCGCGCATGCCCGGCGCCTGGCTGGCGATGCAGATCCGCGCCCGCGCATCGGCCTGGATGATCGGACGCGGCTCGTGCGGCAATGCCGGCGCGCGCTCGGGCGCATCGCGACAGATCCGGCAGGCCCGCAGGCGCGCGAGCAGGCCCGAAAGGTCTTCGGTTTCATCGCACGCCATCGGACCCGGTTCAGGCGGTGGCGCTGGGGCGCTGCTTGAGTGCCGCGTGCCAGCGCCGGACATGGGCGAGGTCCTCAGGGATCGAAAGCTTGGCGGGCTTCATGAAATCGAGGGCGACGAGGCCAGTAATGTCGGCCACACTGAACGGACCGGCGAGATATTCCTGCTCCGCCAGATGCCCGTCGAGGAAGGCGAGGAAATCGGCGACCTTCGCCTTGTTGGCCTCGCCCCATTCCGGGATTTGCGGCTTTTCCATCTCGACCATGGCCGGATGCAGGTGGCGGAATACCGCGGCGACGCCATTCAGCAATCCAAGCTCGATCCGGCGCTGCCACATCTCCACCCGGGCGCGCTCGAGCGCGCCGCTGCCGAAGAGCGGCGGATCAGGGAACAGTTCCTCGAAATAGCGGCAGATGGCGATCGATTCGGTGATCACGGACCCATCGTCGAGCACCAGAACCGGCGTACGCTGCAACGGGTTCAGGGCGGTGAATTCCGCCGAACGCTGGGCCATGGCGGCGATATCCACGGACTCCAGCGGCACCTCGATCGCCTTTTCCGCGAGATAAACCCGCACGCGCCTCGGGTTGGGCGCCCGCCCGCCATCGTAAAGCTTCATCTGACCCCTCCTGCGCCGTTTCGCGCGAGGTGACCATAGCGGACCCTCCCGGTCAATGCCCGCGCCGCCCGGCTTCGGGAGCAAGAAAAAAACCCGGCTTGCGCCGGGTTGAAGGGGTCCTGAAGAGGGTTTGGAGGGTCTTCCCGAGAATTGCGACCCAGACATCTGGGAATGCAGCCGCGTTTCTCGTCGCCGGGTCAACGCCCCCGGGACCGATGAGTTCCCTAGCGTCACTGACGGTCGCGTCGGGCGGCGATCCGCAGGTCGTCCTCGTCGAATTCCATGCCCCACAAGCCACGCTTCTCGGCCCGCGCCTCGATCTGCTCGTTGCCGTATTCTTCCAGCGACAGCGCATAGCCGGCCAGAACGACCGATGCGGCGAGGTCTCGCCCGTCGCGAAAACAGCGCGCGGGTATCCCGCCGTCCTGCCCCTCTGCCAGCCGGACGCAGCGCACGGCCTTGCCGTCGATCAGATTGCGCATCGTCTCGCGCGCCTTCTCACCGCAACGGATGACGAGATCCCCGTCCCGGCAGAAATAATCGAGCGGCGGCGCCGCAATGCCCGAGAGGCGGTAGGTCTCGCCCGCGATGCGCAGGGTGTCGCCGGACATCACACGGGCCGATCCGACCACGGCGCCGTCCTGCCGATCGGTGGCCAGCACGAAGACGATCGCGACCATCATCGCGAGCGCGACCAGTCCGATCGCCCGGCGCGAGGCAGGGGTCGTATTCCGGCTCCAGCCACGCAGCACACGCCGGCGCTTTCGCCGCAAGGCCCGCTTGCGGACGGCATCGGAAGCCCGGGATTTTTTTTCACGCGGATCGAGGATCATGAGCCGGTCATTAACGAATTCTGAGCATGCTTATCCTCTCATAACCCGACGCGATGCGAAATCCGTTAACGCAACTGGCCAGAGAATGGGCGAAGAGACGGCGCAAGCCGTGAAGGCAGACATCGTTGCCGCGGATGCGAATGCCGTGAAGCAACGCCGCAAGGTCGCGCACAACGTGCGCGCGGCCCGCGAGCGGCTGACCTCCTCGGTGGGGCTGGAACGCTCGTTCGAAGTCGAATTCCTGCGCCTCTTCGCCCAGTATCGCACCGGCGCCGCGATTCCCCTGATCGCCCTTGCGGCGGCAGCCGGTGGCGCGACCACCTTCTGGCTGCCGCCGGAGACGGGTGCCCTCGCCTTCCTGCTGCTGGCCATCGCCATGACGCTGATGGTGAGCCTGTCGCGCCGGATGCTGGGCCAGGACGAGGAGGCGATCCGGCTCACACGCTGGCATCGCGCCTTCGTCGTCGGCGAGGCGCTGCAGGGCGCCGCCTGGGCGCTGCTGATCCAGGCGCTGATCACCAGCGGCGCGCCGGGCTCGGAGAGCTTCGTGCTCTTCGTGGTGCTGATCGCCTCGGCGGTGACGGCCATGCTCTGCGCGACCCTGCCGGCCGCCGTCTATGCCGGCCTGATCCCGATCTCCATCGTGGTGACCGCGCATGCGCTCAACCTGCGTGACGTCGATTCGGCCATGCTCGCCGGCATGACGGTGAGCGCCCAGGTCTTCTTCGTCTTCCTCGCACGACGGCTCTATTCGAGCGCGCTGGCGACTTTGCGCTCGCGCGCGGAGAAGGACAGGCTGTTCTTCGAACTGGAGGAGGCCAAGGCCAATTCCGACGAGGCGCGCCGGCGGGCCGAAGAGGCCAATCTGGCCAAATCCCGTTTCCTGGCCACCATGAGCCATGAATTGCGCACGCCGCTCAATGCCATTCTCGGCTTTTCCGAGGTGATGAAGGACGAGGTCTTCGGCAAACACAGTTCGAAGACCTACAAGGATTATTCCGCCGACATCCATGCCAGCGGCCAGCATCTGCTCAATCTGATCAACGAGATTCTCGATCTGTCGCGGATCGAGGCCGGACGCTACGAACTCAACGAGGAGGCCCTGCTGCTCTCCTACATGATCGACGATTGCCGGCACATGATGAATCTGCGCTCGCGCGCCAAGGAGCAGGTGATCAAGGCGGTGGTCGATCCGAGCCTGCCGCGGGTCTGGGCGGATGAGCGGGCCCTGCGCCAGATCATCCTCAACGTCCTGTCGAACGCGGTGAAGTTCACCCCGCCCGGCGGCGAGATCGTGATCAAGGCCGGGTGGACCTCCTCCGGCGGGCAATATGTCTCCATCCGCGACAACGGCCCGGGCATTCCCGAGGACGAGATCCCCATCATCATGTCGTCTTTCGGGCGCGGCACCTGGGCGCTGAAGACGGCGGAGCAGGGTTCGGGGCTCGGCCTGCCGATCGTCAAGGGCCTGATCGAACTGCATGGCGGCGGCTTCCAGCTGCGCTCCGCCCCGCGCCAGGGAACCGAGGTGATCGTCACCTTGCCGGCGTCGCGGGTGATGAATGCTCTCCCCGCGATGGCCGTCGAGCATGATGCCGGCGCCGAGAAGGTGACGGATGCGCGCGATGCGGGCAGGCAGAGGCCCCGCAAGGACGGTCGAGCAGCCTGACGGCAGGCACGCCGCAAACGCTTTATCGCCGAGTATCACGACCGTGGCAAACCGCGCCAAGGCCGGACCATGACCGGGCACGGGCATTCGCGCGACAAGACGCCATGAGACGCGACAAGACCGGCGAGAGGCCGCAGACGGGGCGATCACCCGGTGTGAAACGACAGCCGCGCCCATGAAAAAGGCGCCGCGCTGGAAGCGCGACGCCGAGCTTCGTTCCGGGTGTGGGCCGGATCAGATGCGACCGGTGCCGGAAGCGAATTCCGGATAGGCCTCCACACCGATCTCGACCTTGTCGAGACCCAGATTCTCCTCTTCATCGCTGACGCGCAGGCCGATGATGGCCTTGATGATCAGCCAGACGATCGAGGAGGCGACCACGGTGAAGGCACCGATGGCGAGGATACCGATGATCTGGGTGACGAAATCCGCACCGTCATAGGAGAGCGGCACGACCAGCGTACCCCAGATACCCGCGAGCAGGTGGACCGGGATGGCGCCGACGACGTCGTCGATCTTCAGCTTGTCGAGCAGCGGCACCGCGAAGACCACGATGGCACCACCCACGGCACCGATCGCCACGGCGACGCCGGCGGACGGCGCGAGCGGCTCGGCCGTGATCGAGACGAGACCCGCCAGGGCACCGTTCAGGGCGAAGGTGAGATCGACCTTCTTGTAGATGATCTGGCTGAGGATGATCGCCGTGACCACACCACCGGCGGCAGCGAGGTTGGTGTTCATGAAGATCTTGGCCACGGAGGACGCGTCTTCGATCGTGCCGAGCGCGAGCTGCGAACCGCCGTTGAAGCCGAACCAGCCGAGCCAGAGGATGAAGGTGCCGAGCGTGGCGAGCGGCATCGAAGAGCCCGGCAGCGCGTTGACCTTGCCGTCCTCGGAATACTTGCCCTTGCGCGCCCCGATGATCAGCGCACCGGTCAGAGCCGCCCAGCCACCGACGGAGTGCACCAGCGTCGAGCCGGCGAAGTCGGCGAAGCCCATCTCGTCGAGCCAGCCCTCACCCCAGCTCCAGGAGCCGGTGATCGGATACAGGATACCCGTGAGGATCACGACGAAGATCAGGAAGGAGCTGAGCTTCATGCGTTCGGCGATGGTGCCGGAGACGATCGAGGCGGTGGTGGCGCAGAACACCATCTGGAAGAACCAGTCCGAGGCGATCGAATATTCACCGGTTTCCGTGGCCGGATCGGGAATATCGACCGGGCCGGGCGTGCCGAACCATCCGCCGTCCACGCCCTCGTACATGAGGTTGTAGCCGATGATCCAGTACATCAGGCCGGCGGTGGAATACAGGCCGATATTCTTCAGGCACTGCATGGAGACGTTCTTGGAACGCACCATGCCGGCCTCGAGCATGGCGAAACCGGCCGCCATCCACATCACGAGAAAGCCGCCGATGAGGAAGAGCAGCGTGTTGAAGACGAACTGGCCGTCAGCGGGGACTTCGGTGGAGATCTCGACCACCTCCGCATCCTGTGCGAGCGCGGCGACGCTCATCAGGCCGAGCGCCAGAGCGGCCCCGGCGCTGCGTGTCAAAAGACGTTGAACCATCACGTAAACTCCTGAGAAGGCTTCACTGGGGCGCTCAGAGCGCATCGGAATCGGTTTCGCCGGTGCGGATGCGCACGGCTTTCTCGAGCGGAACGACGAAGATCTTGCCGTCGCCGATCTGACCCGTGCGGGCCGCCTGGGCGATGGCGTCGATCGCGCCCTGGACCTGGTCGTCGGCCACGGCGACCTCGACCTTGATCTTCGGCAGGAAGCTCACGGCGTATTCGGCGCCGCGATAGATTTCGGTGTGCCCTTTCTGGCGTCCGTATCCCTTCACTTCGGTCACGGTCAGGCCGTGCACGCCGAGAGCGGTGAGCGCGTCGCGCACCTCCTCCAGCTTGAACGGCTTGATGATGGCCATCACGATTTTCATGGGTTCTGCCCCCTTCGATGCCGCGGACATGCGCCCGCAGGCGCGTTGACATTGAGACGGCAGGTTCATCGACCCCGCCGCACCTCGGGCGGAATGCAAACAAGCTGCGTGCCAAATGCTGCGACGCAGGATGAATCAAGGCAGAATCGCAGGTTGCGGCGGGGAATCCGGGCGCTGCCGCAAAAATAGGCGGCAGGTAAACGCTTCGTAAAAACACTTGTGCCTAAATTTTAGTCATGCACGATTGCCACCCACCGGCTCTCACTGGGCCGGGATCGGCATCGTATCAGCGGGCTCGAAGACGCCGTCCTCACCCTTGACCATGTCGATGCGGCGCTCGTGGAAAGCGACGAGGGTCGAGCGGTGGCCGATGGAGATCAGCGTCGTCGATGGCAATTCCTCGCGCAGCACCCGGTAGATCGCGGCCTCGGTGGGTTCGTCCATGGCGGCGGTCGCCTCGTCGACGAGCAGCCAGTCGGGCTGTTCGAGCAGGGCACGGGCGATGGCGAGGCGCTGTTGCTCACCGAGCGACAGCGTCTGCGCCCAGGCGCGATCCTCGTCGAGCAGCGGCACGAGATGGGGCAGCCGCGCCTTTTCCAGCGCCGCGCGCAGGGTTTCGTCGGGATAGAGGTTCTCCAGACCCGGATAGGCGACCGCCCCGCGCAGGGTGCCGACGGGGATGTAGGGGCGCTGCGGCAGCAGCATCAGCTTGCGCCCCTCCGGCTTGTGCACGACGCCCTCGCCGAAGGGCCAGATCCCGGAAATCGCCCGAAACAGCGTCGATTTCCCGGTTCCCGACATTCCCGCCAGCAGCACCGATTCACCCGGACGGAAGGCGAGCGCCGATGCGGCGACCACGGGCGTGCCGTCGGGCAGGCGCACGATCACGTTCTCGAGGCGCAATTCCTCGCCCGGATATTCGGCAATGACGATCTCACCGGTCTCGCGCCCGGCCTCGCGGGCGCGCTGCATCGATTCCTCGAAGGAGGTCAGGCGATCGACCACGGCCTTGTACGAGGCAAGCCGCTGATAGGCGTCGATGAAGAACGAGAGCGCGCTCTCCACCCGCGAGAAGGCCCCCGCCGTCTGGGTCATCACGCCGAGCTGGATCGTCCCGGCGAAATAGAACGGCGCGGCGATGATATAAGGCACCACGGAATTTGAATAATCATAGAAGCTGGTGAAGGCGATCAGCCGCTTGTTGATGCTCACGCGCTTGAAGAAGTTGTCGACGATGCGCGCGAATTGCGTCCCCAGCCGCTCGCGTTCCGCCCCCTGCCCGCGCAGCAGCGCGACCTGCTCGCCATATTCGCGCAGCCGCGCCAGCGAGAAGCGGAAATCGGCCTCGTAGCGCTCCTGCAGGAAGTTCAGCCGGATCAGCGGGCGACCGATCATGTGGGTCGCGTAGGTCGCGATCACGGCATAGACCAGCGCGATCCAGAAGAGCAGCCCCGGCACCACCACCTCCGTGCCCGGGAAGGTGAAATCGGAGGAGATCGTCCACAGGATCACCGAGAACGAGACCAGCGTCGAGACCTGCGAGAGCACGCCGAGCGTCAGCATCATCGTATCGGTGGTGAATTTGTTGATGTCCTCCTGGATGCGCTGGTCGGGATTGTCGGTCTGCGCGCCGAAGACCTGCATCCGGTAGGGGATCGCGCCCGAGAGCCAGCGGCGGGTGTAGAATTGCGTCAGCCAGGTGCGCCAGTGGATGTCGAGGGTCATCCGCAGCGCGTATTGATAGATCGCCATGGTCACCGCGACCGTGACCCAGAACACCCAGACCGTGAGCAGAAGCCGCCAGAATTCGTCGGCGTCGCGGTCCTGGATGGCGTTGAACCAGTCGCGGTTCCAGTAGCTCAGCCGCACCGAGATGGCCACGAGCGCGAATTGCATGATCACCACGACGGAGAGCAAAGCCGTGCCGATGATGCGCTCCTGCGCCCGGAATTCCGGGAACGGCCAGACCTTCACCACCCCCATCTCGCGGGAGACGAAGAACGGATCGGTCAGTTGCGCGATGGTGCGGATCACCGGGATGCGCCCGACGGCGAGCATGGCGAGCGCGAAGATGGCCGCCGCCACCGGCATGGCGAGCGGCGGCGTGAAGCCGTCCATCGCGGCGGGGATGAAGCCGTAGAGCTCAGCGAGATAGAGCGTGCCGAGCAGCACATGCGCAAAGGCGATCAACCCGATCAGAATGCGCAGATAGACAGCGGTATCATGCGAGAAGCGCAGGGCGGCGGCGATGCCGAAGGTGGCGACGGGCAGGAGCAGCGGGACGGTGTCGCCGAAAAGACTGGCAAGCAGGATGACCAGCCCGGCTGAAGCGAAGCCATAGGAAAAGGATATCGACAAGGGGCGCCCTCACGTTCCGCCAGCGGCGATCACCATGAGAGATAATCGCCGGCATTGGTAGCGAAAAGCTCTCCGCAGCATCAGGACATGCTTGCGTCAATCACTTTTGCGTGCGGGCGGATGCGCGAGCAGGCCGGACAGGATCGGACGATTGGGGCAAAAGCCGGGGATTGCGTCCCGCGGGCCCATGCCGTCCCCGGCGCCGGGCGTCATGCCGGCAATCCGCCCCGGACGCAAGGGCTCGACGACACGGCTGTCGAGCCAGTCGCGACAGGCCTTGCGCGATTCGCAGGATGCACAGGTCTCGCGCAGCCGCTCCTGCTGCTCCGAGGCGGCGAGATCGGCGATGCGATAGCCGAGAGAGGCGAGCATGTCGTGCAGATAGGACCCGTGAGCCGCGAGCAGCGTGGCGAAGCCCGGCCCGGGCATGCCAGGCGATGGCGCGTCCGCATGCACAAGAATGCCTGGTTTCGGATCATGGCGCATGGTCTCGGCCTCTCGTGTCGCGCTCCGCCGGTGCCGTCCATTGGCCCCACGCGAAACAGGCTGCCCGAGCGCCGACAGGAGCATTTGCGGCCCCCTCGCGCATTGATCCATCGCAACACGAGACTGTGTCGGCCAGAGCTCAGAAGGCTTCGCTGCGCTCCCCCGCGATGACCGCCCAGGCCTCACCCAGCAGTGCCAGCAAGTCGCAACCCTGATGCAGGAAGGCATCGACGCCCGCCTCGCGCAATTGCGCTTCGAGCTCGTCCGGGCGCCCGGCGAGAAACAGGATGGCGCAGCCCGCTTCCTTCAGGGCGCGGGCCGCTTCGACGCCATGCTCGGCATAGAGCGCATCCGTGGAGCACAGGCAGGCCGCGCTGGCGCCGCTCTCCGTGAAGGCCTTCGCCAGCGCCTGCGGATCGGCAAAGCCTTCCTCGCCGATCGCCGCGATCCCGCCAGCCGCGAAAGCGTTGCGGGCAAATCCCGCCCGCGCGTTGAACTGGGCGAGTTTGCCGAGATTGGCCAGAAACAGCGCCGGGCGCTCGCCATGCTCGGCGAGATGCTGATCCGAGCGATCGCGCAGATGCTCGTAGGGCTCTGCTTCTCGGCGCTGCGGCAGGGCCGATAGCAGGGTCGGCTCGACACCCGGCGGGGGATCGAGCGGCGGGCGCGCCGGGCCGCCGGCACCGATCGCGGCGACGAGATCGGCAAACCCGGCAGGCATGGACCCAGGCGGCATGGCGGCGCCATCCGGCTCGCGCGCCTCGACCGGCGGCTCGCGCAGGGCGACATCGACCGGTTTCTCGGCGAGATCGGGATATTCGCTCACCCCGGTGATCGGGGCGCTGCGATCGGCAATGGCGGCGGCACGGGCCGCGCGCACTTCACCGATTCGCACCTGCAAGGCGCTGGAGGCGAGGCTGCCGACGATACCGCCTTCCGATTCGATCTGCCGGAACGCCTCCCACGCCTTTTCGCACAGGCCTTCCGTCAGCGCCTCATAGCCCCCCGCCCCGGCGGCGGGATCGACCACGCGCCACAGATCGCTCTCCTGCAGGAGGATGAGCTGCGTGTTGCGGGCGACCCGTCTGGCGAAGGCATCGGGCAGCCCCAGCGCCGCCGTGAAGGGTGTGACCGTGATCGCGTCGGCACCGCCGATCCCGGCGGAAAAGCTCGCCATCGTGGCGCGCAGCATATTGACCCAGGGATCGCGTTGCGTGGTCATCCGCCAGGCGGTCTCGGCATGCAGGCGGATCGGCGCAGGCTCCAGCCCCGCCGCCGATTCGATCCGCGCCCAGAGCCGGCGCAGGGCGCGGAACTTGGCGATGGTCATGAACTGGTCCGCATCCGCGCAGAGCAGGAAGGCGAGGTTGCGGCGCCCGCGCTCGAGAGCGATCCCCGCCGCCTCCTGGGCCCGCCAATAGGCCAGTGCCGTGGCGAGAACAGCGGCGAGTTCCTGCGCCTCACTGCCGCCGGCCTCATGACAGGGGCGCCCATCGGCGAGAAAGACCGTGCCCCGGAACCCCTCCCGGGCCAAAGACGCAGCGGTCTCGCCGCAGCGCACGGCAACCGTCTCCCAAGCCGCCGAGAAGCCCCCGTCACAGGCGGCAGCGCCGATCGGATCGAGGCCGAGATCGGCATCGAGCGCATCGAGTGAGAGCCCCCGGCGCGTCGCCAGCGCAATCAGCGCAGCAGCCGCATGCCGCCCGGAACCGCCCGCATCGAGGCGCAGTTGCACGAGATCGAGCAGCACCCCGTCGAGCGCGGCGTCGAGATCGTCGAGATTGCCGATACGCAGGCCGAACCCGCGTGCGGACCGGGCCCCGTCGAAGACCAGCGTCAGCGCGTCGGCTCCACCCTCGAGATCTTCCAGCGCCTGTTGCGCGGCCTGTTGCGCCTGCGGATGATCGACCCGCTGCGCCACGCGCCAGGGCGCCGGCCCGGCGCGCACGGGCTGTGCCTGCGCCAGAGCGGCGGCATAGAGCGGATCGATGCGCATGCCGTCCGCACTGTGCGAGACGAGGGTTTCCTCGAAATCGCGTCCCTTGAGCACGCCCTCGACGAGGCGCATCCAGTCGTCATGGCTGGCGGCGGGGAAGGATTGGCCCGCAGGCGATCGCTGGTCTGTCATCGGCTTCCACTACGAGTGACGCTTCGGCAGGCTCTTTTTGCCCGGTTTTGATGCGATTGGCTACCGCCTCCGCACCCATCCGGATGCGCGAATCACACCTGTCCCGCGCTACGCCGCAGCAGGAACACGCCCTGGCGTCCGATCAGGTTCCACATCCACCAGGGCAGCCGCAGCCGCACCGGACGATCCCCTGCATCAAGGGCCACCGCCCGCTCCATCACCGCACCGACTTCCTCGCACAGGGCGACGAAATCGCGCATGGTGCAATGATGAATGTTGGGTGTGTCGTACCAGCTATAGGGCAATTGCTCGGTCACAGGCATGCGACCGCGCAGGAGCAATTCGAGACGCACCCGCCAATGACCGAAATTGTGGAACGAAACGATACCTGACTTTCCGATGCGCAGCATCTGCTCGAGCACCTCGCGCGGGCGCAGCGTCGCCTGGATGGTCTGCGAGAGGATGACGAAGTCGAATCCGGTATCCGGGTAATCGAACAGATCGGTATCGGCGTCGCCCTGCACCACGGCGAGCCCCTTGGCCAGGCATTTGTTCACGTTCTCCCGGTCGAGCTCGACCCCGCGCGCGTCGCAATCGCGCAGATCACGCAACAGCGCGAGCAGCGAGCCGTCCCCGCAGCCGACATCGAGCACCCGTGCTCCGGGTGTCACCATCTCGGCGAGGAGCAGATGATCGGGGCGCGCACCGGCTGCGGCGAGCGAGGCCTTGCGCATGTCGAAATCATCGGGCGGCAGCGCGTTCATGCCACCCCCCGATCCCGCGCGGCAGCGTCGATGAAGCCTTTGGCGGCTGCGAACATGTCCGGCTCGTCGAGGAGGAAGGCATCGTGCCCCTTGTCGCTTTCGATCTCGACGAAGGAGACCGAGGCCGCAGCCGCGTTCAGGGCCCGCACCAGGGCGCGCGAGTCCTTGGTGGGAAACAGCCAATCCGACGTGAAACTCATCACGCAAAAGCGCGTCTGCGTGCCCCTGAAGGCGCGCGCGAGCTTGCCGTCGAATTCGGCGGCGAGGTCGAAATAATCCATCGCCCGGGTCACATAGAGATAGGAATTGGCGTCGAAACGCTCGACGAAGGTCGAGCCCTGATAGCGCAGATAGCTCTCGATCTGGAAATCGGCATCGAAGGAGAAGGTCGGCGCCGCGCGGCTTTGCAGCTTGCGCCCGAATTTCTGATGCAGCGCTCCTTCCGAGAGATAGGTCACATGTGCCGCCATCCGCGCCACGGCGAGCCCCTTGCGCGGTCGGGTGCCGCGTTCGAGATAGCGCCCCGACGCCCAGCCGGGATCGGCCATCACGGCCTGGCGCCCGACCTCGTGGAAGGCGATGTTCTGGGCCGAATGGCGCGTCGCGGCGGCGATCGGCATGGCGGAAAAGACCCGTTCGGGATAAAGCGCTGCCCATTCCAGCACCTGCATGCCCCCCATCGAACCGCCGACGACGCACAGGAGATCATCGATGCCGAGCTTGTCGAGCAGCATGGCCTGCGAACGCACCATGTCGCGGATCGTCACCAGCGGGAAATCGACGCCATAGGGCTGGCCCGTCGCCGGATTGGTGGAGGCCGGCCCGGTCGTGCCCATACAGCCGCCGAGCACGTTGGCGCAGATCACGAAATAACGGTTCGTATCGATCGCCTTGCCGGGCCCGACGAAGAGCCGCCACCAGCCGGGTTTTTCCGTCACCGGATGCACGTTGCAGGCATGCTGGTCGCCCGTCAGGGCGTGGCAGATCAGGATGGCGTTCTTGCGGTCGGGCGCGAGTTCGCCATAGGTCTGATAGGCGATCTGCCAGGGCGCGAGGCTGGCGCCGCAATCCATCTCGATCGGCTCGTCGGCACCAAAGCGCATGACATGGCTCGCCGGTGTATCGACCTGAACACGGGCCCTTTGCGCCAGCGTCTCGAAATCATCGGGGGTATCGTCACGCAGGGTCTCACTCATGGCGCTTCTTTTGACCGGAAACGAGGCTTGATGCAACGAATTCGTTCGGATTATCGAACATGTCGTTGCGAGAAGCTCTTCCCTAAAGTGGCCTGGCAGTTCCTGCGCAGGGCAGCGGGCGGTCTCGATTATTCGCTTTGCAGCAGGATCTGCGCGGGCATAATCGCAGCCATGTTCCGCTCCGCGATTCGCGCCGCCCTCGCTCTGCCCGCCCCGCTCGTCGATCGCCTGACGGGGCGGAGCACGGGCGCGCGGGCGCGAATCGGCATCGTGGCTCTCGGCCTGATCCTGAGCCTGAATACCGGCTGCGTACCGGGCGGGCGCCTGGCGAGCCTCGACGGCTTCGCCCTCGACAGGCTGGGCGACCGGGAGGCGGGCGAGAGCTGGGTCGCGTTTCCCATGCACCGCTGGTACGGCACACGCACGGGTGTCGGCAAACCGCGCGCCGTGGTGGCCTGCCTCGCGGGGAATTGCCGCAACCGCCTCGCGGCGGCGGTCTTCGAGCTCGAGGGCGAGACCGCGCGTCTGGCCGAACGGGACCTGCGTGACCCGCAAGCCTTGCTGCGCTCGCTCACGCTGGCGGATCGCGAGGCGCGCGATCGCGACGAGACCGATCGACGCCGCCCCCGGCCCGAGATGGCGATCGAGGTCGCGCCGGTGGCGATCGGCGACCTCGCGGGTTTCGAGATCGCCCTGCGCACGACGACCGGCCCGCAGCGCAGCGTCTACGGGGTCGGGGCCGGTCGCCGCGCGGGGGGTGTGATGCTGGTCGTGCTGGCCGTCGGAGACGATCCGCAGGTGGTGCGCGCTGCCGCCGAGCAGGTGCGGGCCGAGGCCCTCTGATCCCGGCATTTCGCGAAGATCATCTCCGGCAAGAGGAGCAATCAGCCCTGCTGAAGCGCGATTTTTCACGCAGCAGCCCGGTTTCCGCGCAGATTGCGGGACTTGTTTCTTGACTTGCCTCGATTTTGCGCAAACACTTGTGCGTGATGCAATTCGGGTGTCCAGCCCGCCCTCCCGCGTGGATGCGGGAGGGCGTTGGTGCTGGTATCCCCTTTAGAGGAGAAGACAGCCATTCGCCGACCAATGAGAGCCATGCCGGTCCCGCAAAAGGAAGGGCCGCGCGCCAATCGCGACATCCGTGGCGTTCGCGAGGTGCAGCTGATCGATGACGAGGGCACGAATCGTGGCGTCGTTCCGTTCGCCGACGCCCTCCAGCTGGCCGAAGATGTGGGCCTTGATCTCGTGGAGATCGCACCGAACTCGCAGCCGCCCGTCTGCAAGCTCCTCGATTACGGAAAATTCCGCTTCGATCAGCAGAAGAAGGCCGCCGAGGCGCGCAAGAAGCAGAAGACCGTCGAGGTCAAGGAGGTCAAGCTTCGCCCCGGAATCGACACGCACGATTACGAGACGAAGATGAAGAACGTCAGGCGGTTCTTCGAAGAAGGCGACAAGGTGAAGATCACGCTGCGTTTCCGCGGACGTGAGATGGCGCATCAGAATCTCGGCCTGAAATTGCTGTTGAAGGTCAAGGAAGAGACGCAGGAAATCGCCAAGGTCGAACTCGAGCCGCAGCTCGAAGGCCGGCAGATGATCATGATTCTCGCCCCGCGCTGACGCGCGCCAGAGCTTGCGGGCGGGGCCCTCCCCGCCCGGTCCAGCCCGATATTCCGTCAGGGAGCCTCGACCGCCACGGTTTCGAACTCCGCCGGCGAGGTGATCTCGATCAGCTCGAGATCTTCCGAATGCGCGATCTCGCGGTGAAGGATGCCGGGTGGCTGGTAGACGCAGGAGCCCGGCTCCAGCATGACCTCGCCGACCCCGTCATATTCGAACCGCACCCAACCCTTGAGCACATAGACCATCTGGAAATCCAGCACGTGGTAATGCCAGCCGCCGGATGCGCCGTCGCCGGGTTTGGCGCGGATCACATGGGCCTGGATCTTCCCGTCGGTGACCTTCTTCATGGCCAGGTCGCGATATTCGAAGAAGCCGCGCAGGCCACCCTCGAATTGCGCATCGCGCGCATGCGTCACCACGAAATCGTCAGCCGGCTTGCGCTTGTCTGCCGCGTCACTCATCCCGCTCTCCTCCCTGGAACCGCGCCTTTGGCCCATGACGGGCCGACGCTTGTCTTTCGAAGAGGCAAGTCTACGCCATCACCCCGCCAGCGTCTCCCCGCACCATGCCGACGCGGCCTTGGCGGAAGGCGCATGGGGGGATTACTCCTTCCCCGGTCGCCGCCCGAAATCCGGGGCATCCGTCTCCTGGCCGAGATCGATGATCGAGCGGCGGATGGAGCGGGTGCGGGAGAAAAGGTCGTAGAGCGCATCGCCGTCATCCCAGCGGATGGCGCGGGCGAGTGCGGCGAGATCCTCGTTGAAGCGCGAGATCATCTCCAGAACGGCTTCCTTGTTGTTCAGGAAGACGTCGCGCCACATGGTCGGATCGGAGGCGGCGATGCGGGTGAAGTCGCGGAAACCGCCGGCGGAGAACTTGATCACCTCCGACTCGGTCACCTTCTCCAGATCGGCGGCCGTTCCCACGATATTGTAGGCGATCAGATGCGGCACATGGCTGGTGATGGCGAGCACCAGATCGTGATGCGGGGCACTCATGAATTCGATGCGCGCGCCCATGCCTTCCCAGAATTCCTGCAACCGCGCCACGGCCTGCGCATCAACGCCGAAGGAGGGCGTCAGGATGCACCAGCGCTCGTGGAAGAGCGTGGCGAAGCCCGCATCGGGGCCCGATTGCTCGGTTCCCGCGACCGGGTGGCCGGGGATGAAATGCACATTCGCCGGCAGATGCGGCTCCATCTGCGCGACCACGGCGCCCTTGACCGAGCCGACATCGGTGACGATCGCGCCCTCGCGCAGACCCGCCGCCATCTGCCGCGTCACCGCCCCGCAGGCGCCGACGGGCACGCAGAGGATGACGAGATCGCAGCCCTTCACCCCCTCGGCGACATCGGTGAAGATCGCATCGGCGAGGCCGAGTTCATCGACGCGCGCGGCCACCTCCGCGTCACGGTCGATCGCCACGATGCTGCCGGCGAGGTTCTTGCGCCGCGCGGCATGGGCGATCGAGGAACCGATCAGGCCGATCCCGATGATCGCCACGCGCTCGAAGAGCGGCGTCGCGCGCGGTTCGCCAAGCCGTTCAGGCATGGGCTGCGGCCTCCGCCTGCATGAATTCCTCGAGCGTCGCGACGAGCAGCCGGTTGGCTTCCTCCGTGCCGATCGACAGGCGCAGCGCATGCGGCAGGCCGTAGCCCTCCATCCGGCGCAGGATCAGCCCGCGCGCGGTGAGGAATTCGTCGGCCTCGCGCGCGGTGCGCCCCGGCGTCTCGGGGAAATGCACCAGCAGGAAATTCGCCACGCTCGGCGTCACGGTGAGGCCGAGGCGAGTGAGGTCGCGGGTGAGGATTTCCAGCCAGGTGTCATTATGCGAGACCGCCTGCGCCACATGCCCGTCATCGGCGATCGCGGCGGCGCCGGCGGCCAGCGCCGCGGCGTTGACATTGAAGGGTGGGCGGATGCGGTTGACGATGTCGACGATATGCTCCGGCGCGACCATCCAGCCGAGCCGAAGCGCGGCGAGCCCGTGGATCTTCGAGAAAGTGCGCGTCATCACCACGTTCTCGCTGGTCATGACCAGTTCGAGCCCGGCGGCGTAATCGTTGCGACGGACATATTCGGCATAGGCCGCATCGAGCACGAGCAGCACCTGCGGCGGCAGGCCGGCATGCAGGCGCTTGATCTCGTCGAAGGGCAGATAGGTGCCCGTCGGATTGTTGGGATTGGCCAGATAGACGATCTTGGTGCGTGGGGTCACTGCCGCGAGAATGGCATCGACATCAGCGGTGAAATCCTTCTCCGGCGCGATCACCGGCACGCCGCCCGCCGCGAGGATGGCGATGCGGTAGACGAGGAAGCCGTGCGTGCAGTAAATGCCCTCGTCACCCGGATTCATGTAGGCGTTGGTGACCATGGCCAGCAACTCGTCCGAGCCGTTGCCGCAGACGATGCGGGCCGGATCGAGGCCGAATTTGTGGGCGATCGCGTCGCGCAGGGCGTTAGCCCCGCCATCGGGATAAAGCGCGAGCTTGCCCATCACCGCCTCGGCTGCCGCGAGCGCCTTCGGCGAGGGGCCGAGCGGGGTCTCGTTCGAGGAGAGCTTGTGCACGGTCACGCCGGGCGGCGCCTTGCTCTTGCCGGGCGCATAGGCCTCGATCGACATCAAACCCTGGCGTGGCAGCGGACGTGCGGTCATCTTCTTCGACTTTCAGCTTCAAGGCGGATTGCGCCGTGACGGACGCGCGTCTTCCTAGCGCAGCTTGCGCCGGATTTCACGCAGAAAGCTGTGTGTCGCGGCAAATCGCCCTTGTGCGGGCACGCGCTGTCATTCTCCCGTCATTCATGACGTGGCAAACTACCTTTGTTGCGATGGTGAAGGAAAGCCGGATGAAGCATCCCGGATCGAAAAGCGTCGGCTGGGCGCTGTTGCAGGCATCGCGCCTGCATCGCGCGCGGATGGGCGAGAAGCTCGCGCGCCTCGGGCTCTATCCCGGACAGGAGCAGGTGCTCCAGGCCCTGGCCGCCGAGGGCGCCATGACCATGGGCGAACTCGCCGCGATGCTGCGCGTGCGCCCGCCGACGGCCTCGAAGACGATCTCGCGCCTCTCCGCCCTCGGCCTCGTCGCCCGGCAGAGCCGCAATGGCGGCGCTGCGGCTCCCGGAACCGGGGCTGCGACCACCCCCTCCCCTGCGGAGAAATCCGATGCGCGGATCGTGCGCGTCACCCTCACCGATGACGGTCGCACGCTTGCCGCCGCGATTGCCGGCCTGTGGGACGAGGTCGAGGCCGAAATGCTCGACGATCTCGACGGCAAAGACCGCAAGCGCCTGCGCAAACTCCTGCGCAAAACCGCCCGCAACCTCGCCGCCCATACCGGCTCCGACGCCGCCCAATTCGATGCGGCGGACGATGACGCTGCGGAAGAAGGGGCAGAAGACGATGCGGATGCCGGGGAAGCCGGCGCGGGCAGCACGCCGGGCGACGCCGAGACGGGCCGCGCGGTGGTGTGAGTGGTGGACAACACAAACCACCGGGGAAAATGGTGGGCTCGGAGGGTATCACGGTTGTAACCGCAACCCCCTGATTTCAGGCGACTCCCTACCCCATGGGGTAATGATTCCAGGTGAAATAGAATCAATGACTTGCAGGGCAGTTACCCCACGCCTGCTCATGGTCCCTAACACCATCCGCACGATCAACCAATGCATGATGTCGATCCTGGAAGGAGTGTCGCAATCACTGAATTTAACGGATGATTTCGACATGCTTGATACTTTTGGCTGCATGCCGTTTGATCGTGCCCCGGGCTGGTTCTTCGGCAGCTCCAGCTCGATTGCAGCCCAGGCCTCATCGCTCAATCAGAAAAGTCCGCTCATCCATGCCTCCGGCGACTTTGAACGCCAGAGAATCTGATTTGCTAATGCTTTTCAATGGGCTGATTGGTTTTAACCCTAGTATGCAAAGACCAACGCAAGGAGGCCTGTCGGATCCGTCGCATGACCCTGTCCAGCCCGAGGGTTCCACCCCGTTGGATCGTGTTTTTCCGTTATTTGATTTTGGCACAGCTTCCGGCGTCACGACCCTGCGCCAGCGCTTCGGCGGCATGACGAAAGACGCGGGCGCCGCAGAGCATGTCGTCGATCTCCATGGCTTCATGCGGATTGTGCGAGCCGTTGCGGTTGCGCACGAAGAGCATGCCCGAGGGCACCCCGGCCTGTGAGAAGATCGCGGCGTCGTGGCCGGCTCCGCTCGGCACCGTCTCCGCCGGCAGGTCCTGTGCCTCGCAGGCGGCAAGCAGCGTTGCCAGGATATCCTTGTCGAGGAAAGCCTCGCGGGTATGGACCGGCTCGTCGAAGACGAAGTGCACGCCGCGTTCGCGGGCCACGATCTCGCATTCGGAATGCACCAGCGCCTCGATCGCGCGCAGGGTCGTGGCCTGCTGGCTGCGCGCCTCGAAACTGAAGGCCGCCTCTGCCGGGATGCGGGTCATGCCGTCATTGGCAGCATTGGTATGCAGAACGCCCGTGGTCATGACGAGATCGCCGCCATGCAGCTGGATCGTCTGCCAGTGCTCGTCGAGCCGCATCAGGAGATCGGCGGTGGCGACCACCGCATCCTTGCGCAGGTAGCGCGGCACCGCGCCGGAATGGCCCGCCTCGCCGATGCAGCGCACGTTGCGATGGCGGATATTGCCGCGTATCCCGGTCACCGCCGCGATCGGCCAGTTGCGGTCGATCAGGAGCGGCCCCTGCTCGATATGCAGTTCCAGAAAGAAGGCGAGGGATTGCGGATCGACCAGCGGCGCGCCTGCGCGCACGCGCTCCATATCGACGCCGCAGCCAGCCATCGCCTCGCCCAGGACGCGCCCGTCACGGGCATCGCGTGCGGCGAGGGCCTTCTCGTCGAGCAGGCCGAACAAAGCCTTCGAGCCCATATAGGGCAGGCCGAAACAGGCGCTTTCCTCGCCGCGCAGGGCGATGGCGCGCACCGGAATGTCGGTCTCGACGCCGTCGCGTTCCAGAGCGATCAGCGTCAGAATCGCAGTGGCGACCCCGGCGAGACCGTCGTAATTCCCGCCCTGAGGCACCGAATCCACATGCGAGCCGATCAGCCCGCAGCGGGCATCCGCATCGGTATCGCCGGGGCGCGCGATGATGAGATTGGCCCCCGCATCGCGCCGGGTGATCAGCCCGCGCGCGCGGGCGATCTCGTCGAGATAATCGAGCACGAGGCTCTCGACCGGCGAAAAGGCCGGGCGGTTGACGCCCTCGGTATCGGGGGAGAGTTCGCGCACACGCTCGAAGATCTCCTCGGCGAGCGCGCGGCCCTCGCCGGCGAGAAAATCGTGCTCCGGCGCCGTCATGGCCGGGCCGATATCGGATATGGCGCGGCTCATGCCACGCCCTCCCAATTGATGGCGCCGGGCTTCGCGCTACCCGCATCCGCGCCCCAATGGCGCGCGCCTTCGTCTCCGGCTTCGGCGAGATCGCCGACGATATCGCGCACCCGTGCGACGTCGTTTTCCGCGCACCAGGCTTCGATGCCGTCGATCACCTCGAGCATGGCGGAGGGGTGGATGAAGGTCGCGGTGCCGACCTGCACGGCGCTGCAGCCCGCGAGCATGTATTCGATCGCGTCCTCGGCATTCATGATGCCGCCACAGCCGATCACCGGGATCGTGACGGAGCGGGCGCATTGATAGGCCATGCGCAGGATGATCGGCTTCACCGCCGGGCCCGAGAGCCCGCCCATCACCTTGCCGAGCGAGGGTTTGCGGGTGGTGATGTCGATGCTCATGGCGAGGATCGTATTGGCCACGACGAGCGCATTGGCGCCCCCGGCTTCGGCGGCCTGCGCCACTTCCTGGATCTCGCCGGCATTGGGGGTGAGCTTGGCCCAGAGCGGCAGATCGCTCGCCGCGCGCAGCTTGCGCATCACCGCGAGCGTCGGTTCCGGGCGCATGGCGAAGGCGCGCCCGTCATCCTCGATATTGGGGCAGGAGATATTCACCTCGATGGCGCTGACGCCCGGCACGCTCACCATCTCGCAGAGCCTGGCGAATTCGTCGGGCGTATTGGCCGAGATCGAGGCGACGAGCGGCGCCTTGAAGGCGCGGTAGAGCGGTACGGTTTCGTCGAGGAAATGCTGTGGCCCCTTGCAGGGAATGCCGATGGAATTGAGCATCCCGCCCGCCACCTCGGCCACGCGCGGCGTCGGATTGCCGATGCGTTTGTCGGCGGTCACCGTCTTGATCACGAGCGCGCCGAGGCGATCGACATCGAAGACCTGCGCCAGCTCATGGGCGAAGGTGCCGGAAGCCGGCATGACCGGGTTGGCGAGCCGCAGGCTGCCGATATCGACGGTGAGATCTACCATCCCAGAGCCTCCTCCAACGGAAAGACCGGGCCCTCGCAGCAGACCCGCCGATGCACCGTCGCATCCCCCTCGCGGAAGGCGCGCACGCAGCAGAAACACATGCCGAGCCCGCAGGCCATCTGCTGTTCCATGGCGACCTCGCCGAACAATCCGTGCCGCGCGGCATGCTCCTGCGCGAGCTTGAGCAGACGGTTTGAGCCGCAGGTATAGAGCGCCCCCATCCGGCCCTTCGCATGCAGATCATCGAGCAGGGCCGCGACATGGCCGGTATCGGAATTGCCCTCGCTGTCGGTGATGGTGATCGCCTGCGCCCCCGCAGCGCGGGTTTCTTCCACCGACATCAGGAGATCGGGGCTGCGCGCGCTCAGGATCGCGGTGACGGCGTGGCCTTCGCCGCGCGCGAGGCCGACGAGAGGGGCGAGGGTGGCGAGGCCGACGCCGCGGGCGAGGATCACGATCGGTGTCTTGCGCCCCGGCGCTTCATCAGGCGGCAGCGAGAAGCCGATGCCGAGCGGGCCGAGCATGTCGAGGCGTTCGCCGGTCGCGAGTTTGGCGAGCGCCTTCGTGCCCGTGCCGGTGACTTTATAGAGGAAGGAGATCCGCCCACCTTGCGTGTCGATCGCATAGATGCTCATCGGGCGGCGAAAGAACGGCTTCAACGCATCGTCCTGCGGGCAGAGCAGGTGGAAGAACTGGCCCGCGCGGGCGCGCTGCGCCTGGGCCGGCGCTTCGACCTGCATCAGGCGATACTCCGCATTGACCGCCTCATGGCGCAGGATTTCCGCCCGCTCTTCCAGAACAGGGAGGGAATCCGGCTGTGGCGGCACGGCGTGCACGGCTTGCATGATAATCGATCCTTATCCGAGCAGCAGACGCGGCAGGAAAGTCGAGAGATCGGGCACGTAGGTGACGACGATGAGCGTGCCGATATTGATCCCGACGAAGGGCCACACCCCTGCGATCACGGAGGCGACCGGTTTGTTCAGGGTCGATGAGGCGACGAAGATGTCGAGGCCGAAGGGCGGCGTGATCATGCCGATACAGATGTTCAGGCAGACGATCAGGCCGAAATGCACCGGGTCGATCCCGAAGGCGAGCGCCACCGGATAGAAGGCCGGAACGAGCACCAGCAGCGCGGAATTGGGATCGATGAACATGCCCGCGATCAGGAAAACCACGTTGACGACGATCAGGAAGACGATCCAGTTCGCCTCGATGGTCTGCATGAAGGAAATCACCAGCCCCGGCACCTGCGCGAGCGTGATGAAGTAGGAGACCAGGCTCCCCATGGCGAGCAGGACGAAGATCACCGAGGTGGTGATCGCCGCCTGGCCGGCAATGGTATAGACGTCGCGCAGGCGCATCTCGCGATAGACGAAGCATTCCACGAGGATGGCGTAGATCACGCTCACGGCGGCGGCTTCCGTCGGGGTGAAGGTGCCCGAATAGATGCCACCCAGAATGATCACCGGCAGGCCGAGCGCCCAGACCGCCGCCTTCACCGCCCGCATGCGCTCCGCCCAGGGCATTGGCGTGCCGCCGGTGCGCCCGGAAAGCTTGCCCTCGACCATCACATAGGCGGCAAAAGCCAGCGAAAGGAAGATCCCGATCACGAGACCGCCCGCGAACAGCCCCGTGATCGAAGTGCCGGTGAGCCAGCCATAGATGATCAGCGTGATCGAGGGCGGGATCAGCAGCGCCGATTCGGCGGAGGAGACGATCAGCCCCAGCGAGATCTTCTCGCCATATCCCGCCTTGCGCAGCTCCGGATACATGATCCGCCCCATCGCCGCGACGGTGGCGGGCGCAGAGCCCGAGACCGAGCCGAAGGCGGCGGAGCCGGCAATGGTGGAATAGCCCATCCCGCCGGGACGATGCCCGAGGAAGCCCTTCACCATCGTCGTCAGATGGCGCGCGATATGGCCGCGCGCCATGATCTCGGCGGCGAAGAGAAAGAAGGGGATGGCGAGCAGCGTCGAATGGTTCACCCCGCCCAGAATGCGCTGGCCGATGGCGATATCGGGCAAGCGCTCGAAATAGGTCTCCTTGATCAGAAGACCTGGCAGGCCGAGTACCAGCAGCATCTCGAAACCGAGAAACAGCAGCACCAGCGCGAAGATCGAGATGATGACGACACCCATCTCAGTGCCCCTCCGCCGTCGCTGCCGCATCCGCGTCACGCGCGTTCCAGCGGTCGATCAGGCCGAACAGGCTCAGTCCGTAACGCAGGGCCAGAAGCGCGAAACCGGCGGGAAGGCTGGCATAGAGGATGCCGGCGGAGATGCCGAGCGTCGGGCTGCGCTGACCCGTCCCGGCGACACGCTGGGCGATGTCGAGGCCGATCCAGGCGATGTAGAGGCAAAAGCCGAGGCCCACCAGATCGATCAGCTTGCGTAAGGCGAAGCCGAGACGATCCCCGAGCCGGTCGCGGAACACGCTCATGGCGATATGGCGCCCGCGGGCGAGCGCGAGGCCGAGCGCGAGAAACACCATCCAGACCATCAGATAGCGCGTGGCCTCATCGACGAAGGCGACATGCCGCGACCAGAAGGGCGCGAGTTCGCGCACGGCGATGCCGGTGGCGTAGAGCGCCACCATGCACAGCATCAATGTGGCGATGAGGAAGAATTCCAGCTTCTCCAGAGCCTTCAGCGCAACCGACACGTCACCCTCCGATACGGGAAAGAAAAAGCCCGGAGGGCGCCCACGCGACGCCTTCCGGGCCTCGTCGGATGATCATTCGACGATGCGCGAATATTCGGCTTCGTAGACCTCGACGATGGCATTGGCCACCGCGCCGGTCTGCGCGACATAGGTGTCGCGGGCCTGCGGGTACATCATCTCGCGCAGCATGTCGCGCTCTTCATCGGTGATGTCGCGGATGTTCATGC
>LFIK01000357.1_pt1 | contig 34052 bp, 28 predicted proteins | sample 643401 | NCBI WGS metagenome assembly LFIK01 (sample SAMN03777447, study PRJNA286221) | soda lake metagenome | biome: soda lake; feature: Kulunda steppe; material: water; isolation source: sample T5-Br brine of Lake Tanatar-5 | place: Russia: Kulunda steppe | collected 2010-07
AGCCACCATCGGTGCCGCCGGTCAGGCGCCGGTCTGGGGTACCGACCTCCGGCTCGAGGCATCGGCTGCCGCGCTCGTCAACGGGACCCAAGCGCACGCGTGCGAACTCGACGACTACTACGCCGGCGCGAAGTGCCACCCCGGGGCTGTGGTCATCCCTGCGGCACTCGCGGCCGCTGAGGCATCCACCACGACGGGTCCGGAGCTGATCCGGGCGATCGTGGGTGGCTACGAGGCGATGATCCGTGCATCGCTCGGCGCTGGCGCCAACGCGACGCGGCGGCGCGGCTGGCACCTCACCGGCATGGTGGGTCCCTTCGGCTCGGCGGCGGCGGCGGCGCTGATCGATGATGCGGCCGAGGCGACGCTGCTGCACGCGATCGGGATCGCCGGCTCCCACGCCGGTGGCCTGTTCGCGTTCTCCACCTCGGGGGCGATGACCAAGCGGTTGCATGCCGGCCGGGCCGCCCAGTCCGGTCTCCAGGCCTACCTGCTGGCGACCCACGGGTTGACCGGTCCGCCGGACGTTCTCGAGGCCGCGGACGGCGGCTTCCTCGGGGCCGTCAGCGATGGCGCCGATCCGGCACGCGTCACCGCGGCGCTCGGCGCGCCGTACCTGCTCGACGGCACCTCGATCAAGCCCTACTCGTGCTGTGGGTCCCTGCACTCCTCGATCGACGCCGTCATCCAACTGGTCGACGAGCACGATCTGGCAGCCGAGGACATCCGCGCCATCACGGCCCACAACTCCAGCGTGGTCGATCAGCAGTGCGGCTTCCCCTACACGGGTGAAGGCGGTCTGCTCGAGGCGCAGATGAGCCTGCAGTACTGCCTCGCGGTCGCCGCGGTCGATCGTGCGGCCTTCCTCCCGCAGTTCGACCCGGACCGCATCGCACGCGACGACGTCCAGGAGGTCGCCACCCGCGTCAGCTTCGCCTTCGACGAACACATCGACGCGGAGTACCCCCGGACCATGCCCGCACGGGTCACGATCGAGACCAGTGGCGGGGAGCGACTCGAGCGCACCGTGGAGGGACCGATCGGTTCACCGGCGGCACCCTTCGACCTCGCCGCCGCAGAAGCCAAGTTCCGCGGGCTGGTCGACGGCATCCTCCCAACGGACGGTGCGGATGCGGTGGTCGACGCCGTCACCCGGCTCGACCGCCTCGACGACGTCCGCGAGCTGACGGCGCTGCTGTCGACCTGACCCCTGAAGGGGTCGACCCGCCCAGCCGGACCGTCACTCGATCACGAGGTCGACAAGTGGCCCGTGGAACTGCCCGCCGAACACGTCCGTATCCTCGAGTGACCCACTCGGATGTCGGCGCGGGATCGAGATCTTGAGCGCCATCGCCGCATCGTGCTCGGTGTAGAACACCTGCGCTGGATCGACCCGGTACAGCTTGGCGATACGGTCGGCGGAGATGACCTCGCTGGCCTTCGCCCGCTCGTAGGCGGCGGGATCGTCGAACATGATGTCGATCGTGATCGTGAAGGGCCCCGCGTTCTTCGAGCGCACGAGCTTCGCGAGGGTCCACAGCGGCTGGGGTGCGGTCATCCCACGTCCTCCATCCGCATCGGGAAGGGCGTGAGCGGGTCCTCGAGCTGCCACACATGGTTCATCATGAACTCGAAGGCCGGCCCGACATCGAGCTCCGGCGGCGAGTAGGGGAAGGCGAGGTTGCTGATGAGGCCGTTCCACTCGGGGATCGGGTGGTGGAGCACCGTGTGCCAAGCCACGCTCGCCACGGCCTGGGCCGCGGTGGGGTCAGCGGCGGTCACCTCGAGGTGGAGGCCGACCTCGTGGCCGAGCTGGTCGCGCTCCGGTTCCAGCTCCCCGAGACAGGCATCCCTGCCGTAGACCCGTGCCGTCAGCCGGTAGGCATCCTCGGCGAGGCCGAGGCTCTGCGCAACCTTCGAGCGGACGACCCCAAGGGACTCCTCGATGAACCGGTCGAGCTGACGCAGCACCAGCGGATCGCGGATCCCTGCTGGAACCACGTACCGGTGCCCGGCCAGCCGGACCCCTTCCAACCGGACGTCGTACGGGTCCTTCGGGTGGAAGGTCGAGCCGGAGACCCGCACCGTCCGGGCATCGACCGCGTCGTACCGACACGCCGTGGTGTCCAGTACCCCACTGGGTTCGGTCAGGAGGAACGGGTCGGCGTTCTCGTACAGGGTGTGCGACGCGATGCTCTGCGGGGTGCAGGCCATGGCGGCGTTCGGCGGCGCGACGGTGAAGGAGTCGCTGCCGATGTCGGCCATCATGCAGTCGGGGTAGAGCCGCTGCGCGACCGACGCCGCACCACACTCCAGGATCTTGGCGGCGTGCCAGGACGGCCCCGCACCCGCCCCCTTCATCATCGGTACGGCGCTGTAGATCGCGGCGTCGCTCGCCCGGCCCGCGAGGACGACATCAGCCCCCTGCCCGAGCGCGTGGGCGAAGGGCTCGGCACCCATCTGCGCGACGATGCGGTCGGCGTCGCGGATGTCGTCCGCCGTGAGGTCGGGTGCGTTCGACAGCGGCGTGATCCGCCCCGCCTCGAACTCCTCGGCGAGGAACGCCGGATCCTGCTCCGCCTCGATCACCGCGAGCCGGAACCGCAACCCGAGCTCCGCGGCGATGCTCCGGACCATCTCCACGGCGCCGGCCAGGTGCGGGCGCCCACCACCGGTCCCCGCGGACCCGACGAGCACCGGCACCCCGGCCGGGACGGCCGCGCGGAGCATGACGGTGAGGTCACGACGAACGGCCGCAGGCGAGGCCATCGTCCGACCGGAGCCGAGGTAGTAGGGCCCGGCGTCGGTGCTGCCGGCGTCGCAGCCCAACATGTCCGGCTGCTGCGCGATCGCGTCGCGCAGGGTGTCCTCCCGGAACCCCGTCCCCAAGGCTCCCGTCGCAGCGACGGCACGGACCTGGACCATCACGATCTCCCTCGCTCGAGCCCGAGCCAGCATGTCCCGGCCGCTCCCCGCGGCCCCGGCTCTCCCGCGACGCTAGACCGCCTGACGGCCGGGCGGACCACCGAGGCGGACACAGCCGGTCCCGTCAGCCGGTCAGCGCGACTCCCAGGTCACATCACGTCGGCCGCGCAGCGCCGGCGGCTGACCCCACGCGAGGTCCCGGTCCCCGATCCGGCCGGGTGGTCGGACGTGCGTGACCGCCCCGATGCCGGGCGCCTGGGTGCGCATGAGCGACGGACTCGTCACCTCGGCGGGCAGCGCGGGGACGCTCGGCGCCCCGGTGGCCGGCAGCGCCTCCAGCCAGTCGGCCGTCCGGGCGAGCGACACCTCGACGTCGGATCCCACACCGTCGAGCTCGCGGCGCGCCAGCGCGGCGCTGACCCCGGCCGCCAGCAGGTAGCCGCTGGAGTGGTCCAGCGCCTGCGCCGGGAGCGCGCCGGGCGCGCCATCGGGCGTGCCGCACACGGCCGCCAGCCCGGCGGCGACCTGGACCACGCTGTCGAAGCCCCGCCGCTGCCCCCACGGGCCGACGGTGCCATAGGCCGACAGGCTGCCGACGACCAGCCCGGGGCGGTGGCGCTGGAGTTCGTCCGAGCCGTACCCGAGAGTGGCCAGCGCGCCGGGCCGGAAGGCGTGCAGCAGCACGTCGGCGCCGGCCAGCAGGGTGTCGAAGGTGCGCCGGTCCACGTCGGTCCGAAGGTCCAGCGACACCCGCCGCTTCCCGAGGCTGGTGTCGACCTCCAGGAGACGCCCATCGTCGAGCGGTCCGTCCACCCGGAGCACATCCGCCCCGGCACTGGCGAGGCAGCGACCGGCGACCGGCCCGGCGATCACCCTGGTGAGATCCAGCACCCTGACGCCCTGCAGCAACCGTCCCGGGGCCAGACCCGCACCCTCCGCGCGTTCGACGGAGGCAACGAGCGGCGTGCCGCCGACCGCCCGCCCCTGCGGGTGCGCTCGCCACTCCTCGCGGGTTCGCAGCGCTGCGGCGACCCCACCAGCGGCGACGATGGCGTCCTCCAGCTCCTGGCTCGGCCATCGTCGCACGGCCTCCACCACGGCGTCGCGATCCGCGGGGACCCCCAACACCTCGAGCGCGGCGATCCGATGTGGCTCCAGGTTCGCATGGATGCGCAACCAACCGTCCGCCGAACGGTGGGTCCCGGTCACCACACCCCAGAGGTCGTCGTTGTCGAGCGATGCCGCCTGGAGCAGCCGCTCGCTGTGGTAGAGCACGGCGGCGTGGCGGCCATCGACCCGGACCGGCTCTGGCTCACCACCGCGCCGTACCGCGTCCAGCACGGCGATCGCGCCGAGCGCGACGCCGACAGCGGCCCCGGCGGCAGCGGTCACCCCGTACGGTGAGCCGAACACCTCATCGGTGGGAGCCACCGCGACCGACCCGAGCGGACGAGGGAGCGCGAGTCCCTCCGACAGGTCGCTGACGAGTTTCGACATGGTTCCCCCTCGCTGGGACACCCCGTCAGACCCGACCCCACGCCGCATCGATTCGGGGCCCGATGCATCTGGCCTACACTCGATCCTAGGTGGTACGGCCACCCACCGACGGAGGCCCCATCTCTGCACCGAACCGAGGTCGTCGCATGCCCACCATCGCCACGCACGTCCGCGCATGAGGGAGTACCGCCGACCGACGGCCAGGCGGGCGACGGCGCTTGGCGCCGCCGTCACGGTCACCGCGCTCCTCCCGGTGTTCCTGACCGGCGCCATGGCGGTCCAGCTCAGCGAGGACCTGGCCTTCAGTTCCGTCGGCCTCGGCCTGGCGGTGGCTGCCTACCGCTCCGGTGGCGCTGCCACCTCGGTGTTCATGGGTCGGCTCGCTGACCGGCTCGGCGCGATACGGGCCATCAAGCTGTCGGCGATCGTTGCCACCGTGGCTGCGTTCGGCATCGCGCTGACGGTGAACCGCCTGGCCACCCTGGTGTTCTGGCTGGCCATCGGGGGCTCAGCGCTCACGCTGGCACAGCCGGGCGCCAACCGCCTGCTCACCGCGGTGGTCGATCCGAAGCGGCTGGGTACCGCGTTCGGCTTCAAGCAGTCCGCACCACCGATCGCCTCGCTGCTTTCCGGCGCCGCCGTTCCGATCATCGCCATCACGATCGGCTGGCGTTGGGCCTTCGTCCTCGCGGGTGTGGCCGCCCTGACCCTGCTGCTGTCGACGACCTCCCCGCCGCCGAAGCCGAAGTCCGTCGGGGACGAGCGCAAGAAGGAGCGGGAGCCGCTCCCCCACCGCTGGGTCATGGTGCTGCTCGCGATGGGCTTCGGCCTGGGCACGTTCACCAGCTCCGCGGTCACCACCTTCTACGTCGCCTCCGCCGCTTCCGCCGGCAGCACGTCAGCCTTCGCGGGAACGGTGCTCGCGGGCGCGAGCCTCGCCGCGATCGGTGCACGGATCGGAGCAGGCATCGTCAGCGACCGGTTGGTCACCGGGCACCTGACGATGTGTGCGTCGCTGGTAGCGGTGGGGTCCGCCGGTGTGGCGTTGCTCGCGACCGGCTCGCCCCTGTGGATGTCGGTTGGCCTGACGATGGCGCTGATGGGCAACTGGGGGTTCAACGGCGTGTTCTGGTTCGCGCTGGTCCGCAGCTTCCCGGACGCCCCGGGCCGCATCACCGGGGCGGTCTCACCGGGAGGCCTGATGGGCAGCACGCTCGGCCCGCTGACCGTCGGTCTATTGATCGACGCGACCAGCTACCGCACCGCATGGATCATCGTCACCGCAGTGGGCCTGACCGCGGCGACCACGCTGCTGCTGGGTGGACAGCGCCTCAAGCAGGTCAGGACCTGACCGAGGTCGCCGCCGCCTCGCCGGCGATCCTGCCGAACACCGAACCCGAGGTCAGCCCGGTCCCACCGGGATAGTTGAAGTAGAACAGACCGCCGACGAGTTCACCGCAGGCATAGAGGCCAGGTATCTCCCGTCCATCGACGTCATGGACCGCGGCTGTCCCTGGCGTGACACGGAGACCACCGAAGGTGAAGGTGATCCCGCAGGTGGTCTGGAAGGCCTCGAAGGGTGGCTCATCGATCGTGTTCGCCCAGTTGGTCTTGGGCGGACGGATGCCGCTGGTGCCCCGTCCGTCCTTCACGTTCGGATCGAAAGGCGTCTCCTGATCCACCGCGGCGTTGTAGGCCTCGATCGTCTCCAGGAAGCCCGTGGGGTCGACGCCCTCCATCCGCTCCGCAAGCCCCTCCAGGGTGTCCGCCTTGACCGTGCTCACCTCACGGATCCGGTACTCATCCCGAAGGAGGTGTGCGACCTTCGCGTCGAAGACCTGGTAGGCGAGCTGGTTCGGCTGCTCCAGGATCCGGCGTCCGTACTTCGCGTAGGTGTAGTTGCGGAAGTCCGCACCCTCGTCGACGAACCGCTCACCGTCGGCGTTGATCATCAGGCCGAAGGGGTACGACAGCTTCGAGTACCCGTCACCGATGGTCGTGACACCGAACTCCGGCGCGTTCATGTCCCACGCGACCGCGTGCGCACCGGACCAGTTCCCCGCCGCGCTGGCACCGATATCCAGGGCCATCTTGATGCCATCGCCCACGTTGAAGCGTGTGCCCCTGACCTTCGCCACATCCCACCCGGGACCGAGGTACTGCGCCCGCCAAGCCGCATCGGCCTCGAAACCCCCGGAGGCCAGGATCACGGTGCTGGCCTCGAGCCGGCGGGGTTCACCGTGCTGGCGGACCGTGACCCCGTCGACCCGATCACCCTCGCGATGGAGCTCGACAGCACGGGTGTCATAGAGGATCTCGATGCCCTCTCGCTCGCACGCCTCGGTCAAGGACTCCACCAGGCCAGGTCCGCCCCCGTTGACCTCCACCGTCAGGCCACCCCAGAAGCGGAACCGCCCGTCGACCTTGAAGGCCTGACGCCCGTAGATCGGCATGAACCGCACGCCCTTGGCGCGCATCCAGTCGAACGTGTCGAAGCTCCGGGTGATCAGGACCTCGGCCAGGTCCGGGTCCGTGCGGTACTCGGTGACCCGGGCCATGTCCTCGAAGAACCGGTCGGCCGGGTAGGTCCCGAAATCGGTCTCCTCCACCTGCTTGTCGGTCAGCTCCGGCATCAGTTGCCGCAGGTCATCGACCCCGTTGTAGACGACACGCATCGCACCGGCGGTGAACCAGGTGTTCCCACCGCGTTCACCGTGGTGAGCAGCTTCCAGGACGGTGACGGAGGCACCGTGCTCGCGAGCGGAGAGGGCAGCGCACAACGCGGCGTTGCCCGCTCCGACGATCAGGACATCGACAGGGGCGGAAGTCATCACGGCCTCGAGGTTCGACAGCTGCGGGCACGGCCGGCCTCCCCCGTGACCAGGCCTCCCCCGTATCCAAGTGCTTCGGGGACCGAAGTACTAGGGGCGAACGTCACCCCTCGGCGTGCGCGTCCACGACCTCCTTGAGGAGGAGACCCGCCGACATCGCCGTCGGCCACCCGCTGTAGAACGCCAGGTGCGTGACCAGGCCCTTCAGTTCCTCCACCGTCACCCCGTTGTTCAACGCACGGCGCAGGTGGTTGGGGAGCTGCTCGGTGTGGCCCAGGGCGACGAGCGCCGTGACCGTCACCAGGCTGCGATCCCGCGGCTGCAGATCGTCGCGCTTCCAGATGTCCGCGAACAGCAGCTCGTCGGTGAGCTGGATGAGATCCGGCATGAAGGCACGCAACGCCTCGCGGCCGGCGGACGGTGGGGTCTCGGGCATGCTCGTCTCCCTCGAGCTCTGGACCGCGGGTCCGCGATCGTGGTGGGTCGAGCGGTCAAACCTCGGTGGGCCGATCGAGACGGTAGTGCCCCAGCTCCTCGACGGCCTCGCCGGTCAGCAGCTCGCGGGTGACCAGGCGGCCGAGCAGGGGCCCGAGGCTCACCCCGCTGTGCGTGGTGATCACGTACGCCCCGTCGGCACCCGGCACCGGCCCGACCAACGGTCGACCATCTTCGGGCATCGGCCGGATCCCGAGCCGCACCGTCTCCAGACGAACACCCTGCAGCCCGTCCACGAGGGCGATCGCGCGTGCCAGCGCTTCCTGCGCGACCGGGGCGTCGATGGCCGGCGGTCCGTCCAGCGTCAGGCCCGGCTCGGAGAACAGGGCGCTGATGAGGATGCGGCCCCCACCGTCGTGGCGCAGCTCCAGCCCGGGCGCGCGGATGACGCCTCGCAGGGTCGTCGGAGCGGGCTCCGTGACCAGGATCAGCCCCGGCTCCGGGTGCATCGGAAGGGCTGCCCCGAACAGGTCAGCGAGCGCCGGCGTGCGGTGCCCTGCGGTGACCACCACGTGATCGGCGGTGAGCTCACGACCATCACCGAGCACGACACCCCGGACGCTCCCACCATCGCGGAGGACCCCCACCACCTCGGCGTCCGACTCGAGGGTCGCTCCCCTGGTCCGCGCGTCCGCGAGCTGGGCCGCGATGATCCGGTTGACCTGGACGAACTGGTCGTCGGAGAACCAACCGACCCAGGGCACCTCGGCCGGGTCCAGTCTGAGCTGCGGCTCGATCCGGTCGATCGCGTCCGCCGTCGGGACCCGCTCCGCGGCGTAGCCCCAGCGCTGGAGCAGGTCGATCCGGTCCGACAGTTCCTGCTGCTCGACCGCATCGGCGCCCCACTCCAGGCAGCCGTTGCCCTGGATCCACCTCCCGGAGAGCTCGCGCTCCAGGGCACGGTGCTCGGACATCGCCCGCTGAGAGAGACGGAAGTAGGTCTCCGGGCGGCGCGTGAGCGCGTTGACCCAGGCGAGCGTGGCCATCGACGTGCCACCGCCTGGCCGGCCCGCGTCCACCAGGATGACCGACGCGCCCGCCCGGGCCAGGTGGTAGGTCAGCGAGGTGCCGACGATGCCGGCACCGATGACGATCACGGAGGTCACGATGGCTCCTCGGCAGGGTCCTGGGACGGTGGCGGTGACGACCCGGCTGGGTCCAGACTGGCGCGCAGGAGGCGGCGGCCGACCAGCATCAGGCTCCCGGCGATCACCGACCAGCTCGCGGCGACGTACCAGGCGGTCTGGAAGCCCGCCTGGTCCGCGATGAGGCCGAACACGATCGGCCCGACGACGCCTCCGAGCATCCCTCCGGGCATCACGAGGCCGCTGGCGGCGGCCGGCGTCGCCGGGCTCAGTCGGACGATCGCGAACCAGAACACCCCGTTGAAGCCCCACGCGAGCGCGAAGGCGATCAGGGTGCCCACCAGCAGCAGGCTCGGGATCTGCGTCGCGATCAGGAGGATGCCGACGGCGCCGGTGAACTGCATCCGGGCCACCGTGACCAGATGGGCACCGCCACGCTTGTCCGCTCGGTAGCCGGCGTACAGCCGGGTCGCGATCGAGGCAGCGCTCCCGAGCGTCAGCAGAAGCCCGGCGGCCGCCGCGCCGACCCCGGCGGCGGTGGCTGACTCAACCGTGTAGGTCGTCAGCGCCATCGCGGCGCCCATGCCGAAGAACAGACCGATCGCCAGCACCAGGAGCGGCCGTCGTCGTTGCACACGGTTGCGCACCCCGGAGGGTTTCGCGTACCGCTCCAGCCCCTTGCGGGGCACCATGATCACCACCACGAGCGACAGCGCGGTCGCCAGGACGAAGGCCCACCGCCACCCGATGGTCAACCCGATCAGGGGCACCGCCAGCCCGGCCAGCAGTGACCCCACCGGCAGGGCGGACTGCTTGATCCCGAAGGCCACCCCCTGGCGATTGCCGGGTACCGCACGGACCAGAGCGAGGTTCGCGGCGGTCTGGCCGAGCGCGTTCGACGCACCGGAGATGAGGAGGAACAGCGTCAGCACGAGGTAGCCCCGGGCCACAGCGGCGATCCCGAGCGCGGAGATCGCGGCGAGACCGGCGGCGGTGCGCATCGCACCGGTCGGGCCGACGCGATCCGCCAGGCGGCCGAGCGGCCACGCCAGCACAGCACCCCCCATGCGTTGGACCGCGACGGCTCCGCCCAGGGCGACGATGCTGAAGTCGAGCTCCGCACGCATCTGCACCGACAGTGCACTGACGAGCCACAAGGGCATCGTGCATACGACCGTGAGCAGCATGGCCAGGGTGACCAGGCGGAAGTCGAACCCGCCCGGCTCCGTCGCCCGACGCTGCCACAGACGTCGGTAGAAGCCGGTCCACCCCCGCGCACGCGCCTGTTCGCTCACGGGAGCGTCGGCGCGAGGCCACCATCGACCAGGATGGACTGTCCCGTCAGGTAGCCCGACGCCGGCGCCACGAGGAAGCTGACCATGCGCCCGAGCTCCTCCGGCTCACCGTAGCGGCCGGCCGGGATCGCGGCAGCGGAGGTCGCCGTGACCTCCTCGACCGGCACACCCTGGGCCTCAGCCTTGCGGCCATCGAGCTGGAGGGTGCGCTCCGTCGCGATCCGGCCAGGCGAGACCATGTTGACCGTGATCCGGTCCCCGGCGAGCTCGACAGCCAGGGACTTGACCAGCCCGGCGAGCCCCGGCCGTAGCGCGTTGGACGCCGTCAACCCGGGGATCGGCCGACGTACGCTGGACGAGCCGATGATGACGATGCGGCCACCCCCGGCTGCGCGCAACCGGGGCAGTGCGTACGTCACCGACCGGATGACGCTCATGAAGGTGAGCTCGATCGCCTCGCCCCACTGCTCGAGGGTGAGGTCGTCAAAGGTCCCCGGCGGTGGCCCGCCGGCGTTGGCCACCAGCGCGTCCAACCGGCCACAACGCGTAGCAACCGCCGCGAAGAGCGCCTCCAGGGATGCCGCGTCGGCGACGTCCGCGATGATGCCGTGGGCGGTGATGCCATCGGCGGTGAGTCGGGCCACGGCGTCGTCGAGGTTGCCCTGGTCACGGCCGCAGATGACCACCTCGGCGCCGTCGATTCCGATGGCGTGGGCACTGGCGAAGCCCAACCCCTTCGTCCCGGCGAGCACGAGGGCCACACGTCGGTCGGTCGTCATCGTTCGTCCTGTTCCTCAGCGCACGCTGCACCGTCGTGGTGGTCGGTGGCGGTCCCATGACCTCCGGCCGCGATGGGGGACGCCGGTTCCCTTCGTTCCGCAGCCGTGCAGGCACCAGCGGCACCGAACCCTGCGGCCGTGCGGGGCACGTGGTCAGCCATCGCGAGGCCGAGCTGCGCTCGTCATGCGGAGACCTCCAGCAGTGGGTTCGGGCCGGGACGTCAGCGCGCCCGCAGACCGGGGCCGCGCCCCAGGCATATGCTATAGGCACCGAAGCATATGGCCGTACGTCGGCCAGCCGACCGGAGGTCCGCACCGTGGTACGCGTCCCGCCCGCCCCCCTCGAGGGCCCCAACGCTGACGCCGCGGCCGTTGAGCGCATCAACGAGCTCCGCGACGGGCGCATCACCACGCTCTACCGGACGCTGCTGCACAGCGGGCCGGTGGCGGCCGGCTGGTGCGAGCTCGGGACGGCCATCCGGTGGAGCTCCTCGCTGGACGACCGCCTCAGGGAGCTGCTCACCTGCCAGACGGCCCGACGCACGGACGCCACCTATGAGTGGCAGGCCCACGCCCCGCTCGCGGAAGCCGCCGGCGTCACCGCGGCGCAGCTCGCGAGCCTCCCGGACTGGCAGGACGAACCGAGCTTCGATGACCGGGACCGCGCCGCGCTTGGCTTCGTCGATGCGGTCCTCACCGGGACCGTGACCGACGAGCTGTTCGCGGCGACCGAGGCGCACTTCGATCGGCGTGGGGTCGTGGAACTGGCCGCGACCGCGTCCTACTACCTCTCGATCAGCCGGTTCCTCGCCGCATGCGGGGTCCACAAGCCCTCCTGAACCGCGCCGGCGGTCGACGGCTCATGCCCGCTCCAGGTACCGGCACAGCTCGGCGAACTCAACCCGCCACCGCTGGCGGAAGGCTTTCCGCAGGAAGAGCGCCAGCGGTCGCTGCAGGCCGGTGAGGTGCCCCTCGTGCACGCTGCGGACGGTGGTCGTGTCCGCGTCCACCGAGTCGAGCGACGTCGTGATCTGGTGCCGCATGCCGCGACCCCTGTAGCTGACCGTCCGGTCCTCAGGCAGCCGATCCGTCACCACGGTCTCGGTCAGGTAGTAGGGCGTGCCGTTCAGGTCGAACACGTACCGGGACACCGAGCCCGCACGCCCGGGCTCTCCGGTCAGCGGGTCTATCCGCTGGAGGCCGGGCTGCCACGCCAGCGGGGTCTGCGGGTCCTCGAGCAGCGTCTGGACCTCCTCGAGCGGACGCGGGATCTCCGACTCCCAACCGAACCGCACGTCTGCCTCCAGATCGCGGTGCCAGGGACCAGACTACTGCCGAGGGCGATGGCCAGCGGGCAGCGGCACGACGTCAGCTGGCCTGTTCCTCGGTGACCGCGTCCGGCTCCGGCAGCACCGCCATGAACGCGATGGCCAGTGCTCCGACGCCGATGGCACCCAGCAGCGCCGCACGCAGACCCCACTGGTCACCGACGAAGCCGATGGCGATGGTCGCGACGATGGCACCAGCGGCGCGGGCGAAGTAGGTCAGGCCGACAGCCGTGCTGCGATTCTCCGGCAGCAGTTGCTGCATCAGCGCGAGCTCAACACCGGTAGCACTCAACCACAGGAACCCGGCGACGAGCAGCAGTGCCAGCCCGAGGACCGTCGGGCCGAGGAGCACGGCCCCGAACATCGGCGGCAGCGCCGCGAGCAGCCCGAACAGCATGATCCGGGTGCGACCGTGCCGGTCCGACAGGATGCCACCCGTCAGGGTGCCGGCGACGGCACCCAGCTCGTAGATCGCGAGGGCTGCGGCGGCCACGAACAGCGTCGCGCCTTCTCGGGTCGCGTAGGTCGGGTAGTAGATGACGATGGCGACGTTGGCGAAGGAGCGGAACACGACCGCGCCGGAGAGCAGCAGCAGGTTGGTCCGGCCGGAGCGCAGCGCCGTCATGATCCGCGCCGGCGGCTTCGGCTTGAGCGCCAACGCGGTCTGAGAGCCGAAGCGGCGCCACAGCACCAAGGAGGCCAGCAACCCGGGGATGACCGCAGCAGGGCTGGCCCGTAACCCCCAGGCACCAACGACACCGGCGATCAGCAAGGGCCCGATCACACGGCCGATCTCACCACGGGTCATGAAGTAGGAGGTGCCCCTACCCCACTCGGTCCCGGATGCCCGGGTCGCCAGCGCACCGCCAGCCGGGTGGAACGCCGCGTGGCTCAGGCCGGCGAGCAGCAGCAAGGCGACGACCGCCGCGGTGTTCGGTGCGATACCCAGCAGGCTCATGGACGACGCGGTGAGCGCGGGTGTGAGGATGACCCAGTACCGGGTGTCGCTCCGGTCCGCCCAGTGGCCGAAGAACGGCTGGAGGCTGGTCGTCCAGCGGATCGTCGAGGCCAGGATCCCGGCCACGGCCAGCGAGATGTTCAGTTCGTCGATCAACAGCGGCAGCAGCACCCCGAGGAAGGCCGGGTAGACGTCGTGGGCCATGTGGGCCCCGCTGAGCAGCAGCACGCTGCGCCGGTCGAACGCGGTCGACCGCTTCACCATCTCCTCAGACGCCACGGCTCCCACCCCTCACGCCGTACGCACCACCACCGGTGCGCGGTACGTCGGTCACCTTAGCGTCCGACGGCGGTGGGCCATGCGGCAGGGAGGGAGGCGATCCGCGAGGGATGGTGCAGCAGGACCGGGGGTCAGCCGGTCTGACACTCCCGTCCGGCCAGGCGTTCCAGGACCAGCAGGACGGCGCTGTGGTCGAGTTCGCGGGCGCCCTGGGACTCCAGTGCCCGGTAGAGCTGCTCGACGACAGCGGTGACCGGCACGGCGACGCCGGCGTCGTCGGCGAGCTCGCGGGCGATCGCCAGATCCTTGCGCTGGATGGCGACGGTCGCACCGGGATCGAAGGAGCGCGCGTGCATCGCAGCGCCCTTGCGCTCCAGGATGGCGTTGCCTGCCAACCCGCCGGCCAACACCTCGAGCGCAGCGGCAACGGAGACCGCGCCGTCCTCGAGCACGAGCAGGGCCTCGCTCACCAGCGCGTAGATCCCCCCGACGAGGAGCTGGTTGGCTGCCTTCACGCGCTGGCCGCTCCCGGACGGCCCCACGTGTGCGATGGTACGTCCCAGGACCTCGAGCAGGGGCCGTACACGAGCCAGCGCGTCAGCCTCCCCTCCGACCATGATAGACAGTGTCCCGTCGATCGCGCCCTGATCACCACCGCTGACGGGCGCATCGAGCATCGAGCACCCAGCGGCTTCGGCGGTTCCCGCGACACGGACCGCGGTCGCCGGATCGATCGAGCTGTGGTCGACGAGCACGGTCCCGGCAGCGGCGCCGGAGAGCACGCCGTCCGTCCCGGTCACCACCTCCTCCACCGCCGTGCCATCGGTGAGGCAGAGCAGGACCACCTCGGCGTCCCTGGCGGCCTCCGCAGCGGTGGCTGCCTCCCACGCGCCGTCGACGACCAGCGATGCCGCCGGCCCCGGCGAGCGGTTCCACACCGTGACGTCGTAGCCGGCCACGAGCAGGTTGCGGGCCATGGGTCGTCCCATGATGCCGAGCCCGATGAAAGCGATGCGCATCGCTACTCCTGTGTCCGGTCGGTCTCCCCAGCTGCTGCAGCCCCGGTGGAACCGGCGGCCAGAGCTGCACGCCAGGTGTCCAGTGCGGTGAGCGAGTCCGCCGTCGTGCCCGTCGGGAGGTACTCGAGGCCCACGCGGCCATCGAAGGCACTGGCACCGAGTGCGGCCAGCACCCGCGTCACCGCGATCTCGCCGGTGCCGGGTGCGCCCCGGCCCGGGGCATCGGCGAGCTGGACGTGACCGAAGCGGTGACCCAGTCGCTCGATGGTGCCGAGCAACTCCCCCTCGGACCGCTGGGCGTGGTAGACGTCGTAGAGGAGGTGCAGCTGCTGACCGTGTTCTCGCTCGATGCGATCGAGCAGCGCGATGGCAGCCGCCGTGGTGTGCAGCGGGTAGAGCGGGTTCTCCCACGGGTTCAGCGCCTCGACGACGACCCGCGCGCCGGTGGGCCCGAGCCGGGCTGCGACCCTGGCGAGTTGCACCATCGCGTGGCTGTCCTGCTCGCGTGGGTCCAGGCCGAGCCGCCGGTTACCGACCAGTCCGTGGACGACCTCGACCCCGAGGTCGAGGACCAACCGTTCAGCGACATCGAGGCCCGCCTCGACGCGGGCGTGCTGGTCCGGGTGGGAGAGGATCCCCCGGTCACCCGCAGCAAGATCTCCTCCGTCGAGGTTGACGGCCACCAGCGCGACACCTGCATCCCGCACGGCGGCGACGAAGCGGTCGTACGCACCATCCGACGGCAGCGGACCATCGAAGGGCCACCAGCACTCGATCGCGTCGAAGCCGGCATCGGCAGCGGCCTGGGGCCGGGCCAGCAGCTCCACCTCACGGAAGAGCATCGAGACATTGGGATGGAGGCCGGCGGTGGTGCCACTCACAGCGAGTCCAGGTTCTCCACCAACGCTTCCTGGGTGGAACGGGCGATGACCACGACCGCGTCCTCGTTGTGGGGGTTCTCCTCGATGTGCGGCACGTGCGGCGGGACGAAGACGTAGTCGCCGGGCTCGGTCTGGAGCACGACCTCCTCGTCACCATCCTTGAAGCGGAAGACGGGACGGCCACTGACCACGTAGATGGCCGTCTCCGAGTGCGCGTGGTGGTGCGGGCCGGAGCTGCAGCCCGCCTCGACGACCGTGCGACCCATCCAGATCGCGGTCGAGCCGACGGTTCCCTCCGAGATCGCCGCCGCCCGCCGCATACCGCTGGTCTGCGCCGTCGCGTCGGTGAGCTGGTCCGCGGTGATGCGTTGCAGTGGGGGGAGCTCCACCATCGTGGTTCGCCTTCGTCTCGAGGTTCAGGGTTCGGGGGCCGGGCTACCATAGGACAGAGAACATCTACATGATATTGTGTAGAAGGTGCGCAGCCCGCTCAGGCTCGGGAGACCTTACGGATCGGTGCGGCCACAGCTGGAGACCTCAGGGGGGAGCTCCCCGGAACACCGGAACGAAGGTGAGCTGCGATGAGCACGTCCGATGCCTCGATCGGCGGTCTCGGCGGGCCGCCCGCGAGCAAGACGGAGTACGCGCTCCAGCGACTACGCGATGAGATCTCCTCCGGGGTGATCCGACCGGGTGAAGCCCTACGGCAGGCCGACCTGGCAAAGCGGTACGGCATCAGCCCCACCCCGGTCCGGGAAGCGCTGCGCCTGCTCGAGGCCGAGGGCGCGATCAGCTACGCACCGCACCGCGGCGCGACGGTCTCGGAGATGACCGAGCAGCGGATCAAGGATCTGTACCTCCTGCGGTCGGTCACCGAGGGCATCGCAGCGCGTCTCGCCGCAGGACGCCGCTCTCCCGCACAACTGGACGAGCTCGAGCAGCATCACCAACGTCTGATCGAGCTCACCCGTGATCCGGCGGTGGAACCCGAGAAGCTGTCCGCGTGGAACCGCGAGCTCCATCTCATGATCTGTGCTGCCGGGTCCCCCGTGATCACCTCACAGGTCATGAACCTGTGGAAGATGTTCCCCACCCGAGCGACCACCTCGATGTGGGACCGCGCCGAACTGGCCGAACGCTTCCTCACCCAGCATGACCGCATCATCGCCGCCATCGTCAACGGGGACGGTGCGACGGCTGAGCGGGAGATGGCCGCACACGTCATGAGCGCAGCCGAGGAACGGCTCCGCTCGATGGCGTGATCCGGCCTGGCGCTCGGAGCGCTCGCGTCCACCGGACGGCATCCCGGTCGGACGCGTGGCTGACACCCCAGACGCACCCCGATGACGAGGACCTGCCACGGCCGTCCGACCGCTGACTGCCGCGCCGCCCTGACCAAGCTCGATCGACACACGAGGCGATCCCGTGACGACCACACCCGCAACCACGTCGGCCGTGATGGCCAACTACCTGATGTCCGCTGGGACCACCCACATGTTCGGCTACCCCGGGACCTCCAACATCGAGTTGATGGAGAACGCCCGGCAACTCGGCCTGGAGACCGTGCTGGCGCGACAGGAGTCCACCGCGGCCTTCATGGCCGAGGGCTACGCGATGTCCAGCGGCCGACTGGGCGTGTGCCTGTCCACGCTCGGACCTGGCTCCACCAACATGGTGAACGGGGTGGCTGCCGCCTACCTCGATCGCGTCCCGGTCATCGCTATCTCCGGTCAGATCTCCACCGCGAAGGAGGGGTACTTCACCCACCAGGTCGTCGACCACAACCGGCTGTTCGCCCCGGTCAGCAAGTGGGCTGGTCGCGTCGACCCGGACAACGTCGCCACCGTGATGCGGAAAGCGATCCGCACCGCCCTGGCGGAACGCCCGGGGTCCGTACACCTCACGACGAACGCGGACGTGGCCAAGGTCCCAGCCTCCGACGCCGAGGTGGTCGTGCCCCCCATGTCACCGGCCGCCAGCAGCCTCCAGGTCCACCGCACCGACCCCGACAGCGACCCGTTAGCGCAGGTTCGCGAGGCGCGGCAGCCGCTCATCCTGGTCGGTATCGGTGCGCTGCGTGCCGGAGCCACCGACGCGCTGTTGGCCCTCGCCGAGCACCTCGACGCCCCACTGGTCGTGGCACCCATGGCCAAGGGCACCGTGCCGGAGGACCACGAGCGGTTCGCCGGCGTGCTGGACATGGCCTGCAACGACATCCTGTGGTCGCTGCTCGCCGAGTCGGACCTGATCATCGCCGCCGGCTTCGACGCGGTGGAGCTGATCAAGCCCTGGACGATAGACACCCCGGTCCTGCACGTGGACGCTGTGCCGAACACCGATCAGATCTACCGCGCCGAGGTGGAACTGGTCGGGGACATCCCGGCCACCCTCGCCTGGATCCGTGAGGAGACGAGCGGTGGCTCCGGCTGGCCTACCGGCGCGCTGGCCGCCCACCGGCAGAAGCTCAACGACGGTTACCGTGCGGGGCGTCTGGCAGGCGCGATCAACCCGACCGACGTCGTGGACGTGATGCGGGCGGCCATGCCGCGCGACACGATCGTGACGAGCGATGTCGGTTCCCACAAGCTGCTGGTGGGCCAGGGGTGGCAGACCTACACCCCACGCACGACGCTGATGAGCAACGGCCTGTCGTCCATGGGCTTCTCGGTCCCGGGTGCCATCGGAGCGAAGATCGCCAACCCGGACAGACCAGTGCTGTCGTTCGTGGGCGATGGGGGTTTCGCCATGGTCCCGGGTGAGATGCAGCTGGCGTCGACGATGCAGCTCGGCATCACCGTGGTCGTGTTCGTCGACAAGAGCCTGAACCGCATCGAACTCAAGCAGCAGGCGCTGGGGTACCCGAGCACCGCGACCACCATCGATGCGAGCGACCTTGTGGCGATGTCGGAAGCCATGGGTGGCGAGGGCGTCCGCGTCGATTCCGTGGCCGCCCTGGAGCGCGCTGCCGCCGAGCCGGCGCCGACGGATCGCCCGCGCCTGATCGAGGCATATGTGGACCCCTCGCAGTACCAATCCCAGTTCTGAGCCGTCCCCGGGACACCCGCCACCAGGAGGATCCACGATGACGACCGTGCCCATGTTCATCGAGGACGAATGGACGAGCGAAGGCGAGCCGTCGCCGCTGGTCAACCCCTACACGGGCGAGACGGTGGCCGAGATCGCCATGGCCTCATCTGACCAGGTCCATCGGGCGGTCCGGGCGCTGGGCAACCGGTTCGCCGCCGAGGGCCCGATCCACGCCTACGAACGGTTCGAGATCCTCTCACGTGCCTCGACGCTGGTCGATGAGCGGCGAGAGGCGCTGATCGACGCCATCGTGACCGAGAGCGGCTTCACCGTCACCGACGCGACCAGCGAGGTGAACCGGGCGATCCAGACCCTGCTGCTCTCGGGGGAGGAGGCCAAACGGCTGGCCGGCGAGGTGGTGCCCTTCGACGGCGCCCCCGGGATCGCCGGGCGCATCGGCTACACGATGCGGGTACCGATCGGACCGGTCTGCGCCATCACGCCCTTCAACTCCCCACTGAACACGGTGTGCCACAAGCTGGGTCCAGCGCTCGCCGCGGGGAACCCCGTCGTCCTGAAGCCGGCGTTGGCGACACCGCGGACCGCCGTGCTGCTGACGGAGTTGCTGCTCGACGCCGGGCTCCCACCACGACTGATCGCGCTCGTCCAGGGTGGGGGCCGCACCGTCGGCCAGCAGTTGCTGGAGCACGAGGCGTTCCGTTTCTACACCTTCACCGGCAGCACGGAGGTCGGCAGGATCATCACCCGCACCATCGGGCTGCGTCGGAGCCAGCTCGAGCTCGGGTCGATCTCCAGCACCATCGTGTGCGAGGACGCGCGGCTGGACCTCGCCGTCTCGCGCAGCGTTCCCGCCGCCTTCCGGAAGGCGGGCCAGGTGTGTACCTCGGTCCAGCGGCTCTACGTCCATGAGGACGTCCGCGAGGCCTTCACCGAGTCGTTCCTCGACGAGCTCGCCACCAAGCAGGTCGGCGATCCGAGCGACCCCGAGACCCTGGTCGGCCCCATGATCGAGGAGCGGGAGGCCGCGCGGGTCGAGGACTGGGTCGCCGGCGCCGTGAGCAACGGCGCGCGCACGTTGACCGGCGGTACCCGCGAACAGGCGCTGATGCAGCCGACCGTGCTGGTTGGTGTCGATGAGCAGATGCCCGTCGTGTGCCGGGAGGTGTTCGGCCCGATCGTCTCGATCATCGGCTACCGCGATATCGATGATGCCATCGACCGCATCAACGACACGCCCTACGGCCTGGCCGCCGGTGTGTTCACGGAGAACATCCACCGCGGGTTCCGGGCCGCGGAGCGGCTCCACTTCGGCTCGGTCCACATCAACCAGACCTCGTCCAGCCGCATCGACCTCATGCCGTACGGCGGTGTGAAGGAGAGCGGCTCCGGTCAGGAAGGGCCGCACTACGCCATGCAGGAACTCACCGAGGAACGCCTGATCACCCTAACCCTGGAGCCCTGACCTCTGGGCCCACCACGTCCGCGGAGGGACGACGATGAGCATCGCCTGGAAGGCCACGACCGCCGACATGGCACGGATCTTCTCGGTCCGCAACGAGGTCCAGACCTGGCTCGACTTCGAAGCTGCCTTGGCGCGCGCGGAGGCCGAGCACGGGCTGATCCCGCAGGAGGCGGCGGACGCCATCTCCGCGGAGGCCGACGTTGACCTCCTCGACCTGGACGCGCTGGAGGCCGACATCGCCGCTGCCGTCCACCCGATCATGCCCTTCGTGCGCCACTTCACCGCCGTATGCGACGACACCTCGGGGCAGTACATCCACTGGGGCACGACCACCCAGGACGTGCTCGACACCGGGTGGGTCCTCAGGTGCCAGCAGGCCGAGCAGGTCATCCGCCGGGACCTCGACGTGGTACTCGACCAACTGCGTGTGATCGCCCGCGAGCACCGGGATACGCCGATGGCCGGCCGCACACACTCCCAGCACGCCATCCCGATCACCTTCGGTTACAAGATGGCCGTGTGGGTGGATGAGCTGGAGCGCATCGCCAAGCAGCTCGACTGGCTGCGTGACGACCTGTTCGCGCTCCAGTTCGGCGGCGCGACGGGAACCCTGGCCTCGGTGGGGCCGGTGGGCCTCGCGGTCCGGCGCTCCATGGCAGCCGACCTCGGGCTCAGCGAGCCCGCGATCACCTGGCACATCCCGCGTGACCGCTTCGCGCAGCTGGCCTTCCAGCTCGCGCTGATCGCTTCCTCGCTCCAGCGGGCGGCCTTCGAGCTGGTCACGCTGCAGCGCACCGAGCTGAACGAGGTCGAGGAGCCCTTCCACCACGGCAAGGTCGGCTCCAGCACGATGCCCCACAAGCGCAACCCCTCGATCTCCGAGTCGATGTGGACCTTCGGGGAACTGGTCAAGAACGACGTGCGCACGGCGTTGAGCAGTCTCGGCTCGCTCCACGAGCGCGACAAGGCCGTCTACACCGTGGAGGTCGACTACCTCCCCCGCGTGTTCAGCCACACCCACCGCATGCTGGAGATCGCCCAGCGCGTCTTCGGCGGGCTGACCGTCAACGTGGACCGTATGCGGGAGAACCTGGACCTGTCTGGCGGGATGCTGTTCTCCGAGCAGGTCCTGATGCAGCTCGCGGAGCGGATGGGCCGGCAGCGCTCCCACGACGTGCTGTACGACCTCACGATGGAAGCCTTCGAGTCGGGCACACACCTGCGTGACGCGCTGCGCGGTTCCGCGGCGATCACCGAGCACTTCAGCGAGGAGGAGATCGACGCGATGTTCGATCCCGCCACCCTGACGGAGACGGCGGGCCTGCTGGTCGACGTCGTCTGCCCTCCCGAGCAGTGAGCCATCCCAAGGACCCCACCATGCGCATCCATGATGTCGAGACCACCCTCATCTCCATCCCGCTCGGACGTTCCTTCAGCGGCAGCACCTACGGCGCTGACCGCCGGAACACGATCATCGTGACGATCCGGACCGAGGACGGCATCGAGGGCCGGGTGCACGCCGGGGACGAGCGCGAACACCTCGAGGAGCTGGGTCGGCTGGTCCGTGACGACCTGACACCGCTGCTCCTCGGCCGCGACGCGACCGCGATCGAGCCCCTATGGCGGGACCTGCTCCGGCGTGCTCCCTCGGCCGCCCACGGCACGAACCAGGCGCTCTACATCCATGCGCTGTCGACCGTCGACACGGCGTTGTGGGACGCGCTCGGCAAGCGAGCCGGCCTCCCCACCTACCGACTGTGGGGTGGCACTGACGACCCGATGCCGACCTTCGTGATCGGTGGCTACTACCGCGACGGCAAGACGCTCGACGACCTGGTCGAGGAGGTGCGCGGCTACCGCGACGCCGGGTTCGGTGGGCTGAAGCTCAAGGTCGGTGGGTTCACCCCCGAGCAGGACCTCGAGCGGCTGGCCGCGGTGCGCGACGCGCTCGGCCCGAAGGTCGCCATCGCCTGCGACGCCAACCAGGGGTGGCGGTTCGACGAGGCCCTGCGGTTCGCCGACGGCGCCGTGGAGCACGACATCGTCTGGTTCGAGGAGCCGATCGTCTGGTACGAGCAGTACCGCGACCTCCCCCGGCTGCGGGAGCGCACGCCGATCCCGATCTGCGCCGGCCAGAGCGAGTACAGCCTCGAGGGCGCGGCGCGGTTGATCACGAGCGGGTGCGTCGACATCTGCAACTACGATGCCTCCTGGGGTGGCGGCCCGACCGGGTGGCGGCGGATGGCGAGCCTCGCGGGGTTCCACGGCGTCACGCTCGCGCACCACGAGGAGCCGCACCTCTCGGCCCACCTGCTGTCCACGGTGGAACACCGCACCGGCACGGAGTTCTTCCACGCGGAACGGGACCCGGTCTGGCACGAGCTCCTGACCGAGCGACCCACGATCGAGGACGGGATGCTCGTGTTCGGCGAGCTGCCGGGCTACGGGCTCGCGTACGACCCGGCCTTCATCGAGCACCACGAGGTCCGCTGAGCGGGCACCGTCAACGGTCCTGGGAGAGAACCTCCTCGAGCGCCGCCGGATCGACGGCGAGATCGACACCGGCACGCTCCAGCTGTAGTCGCATGCTGGCACGACTATCGAGCGCACCCCAGCCACGCGCGAGGGCCTCCGTCATCTCGGCATGGGCGAGGCTGGCGAGGCGCATCGGGACACCGAGGTCCCGACCGAGCTGCGTCGCCAGCGTCATGTCCTTGTGGGCGAGCTCCAAGGCGAAGGCCGGTGTTTCGTACGTCCCGGGGAGGAACTGACGGGCCATCCGATCGAAGGTGCGCACGCGGCCCTGACCACCCTGACGGATCGCCGACCACAGGGTCACCGGGTCCAGACCGGCCTTCAGACCCATGCTGAAGGCCTCGGCCAGTGCGGTCTGGAGCATGTACCCCGAGGCGTTGTGCACCAGCTTCGCCACGGTCGCCTGCCCGACCGGACCGATGTAGCGCGGACGGTCACCGAGGAGATCCAGGACCTCCCGGTGCGCGTCGAACACCTCCTCATCACCCCCGACCCAGATGGCGAGCTGGCCGGATGCTGCCCCCGTCGGCCCTCCGCTGACCGGGGCGTCGAGGAAGTGCGCGCCGACTGCGGCGAAGGCGCCGGCGATCCGGAGCACCACGGCGTGGGCGTTCGTGGAGGTGTCGAATACCACCGTGCCCGGTCCGGCCACGGTGAGCACGCCATCCGGACCGGTCATCACCTGCTCGACGATGGCGGGTGTCGGCAGGGAGGTGACCACCACCTCCACGTCCGCAGCCAGCTCTGCCGGGTTCTCTGCCCACCGCGCCCCACGAGCCAGGGCGTCGTCGGCTGTGGCGCGCACCACGTCGTGGACCGTCAACTCCACCTCCGCGTCCAGCAACCGCAGGGCCATCCGCGCCCCCATGGTGCCGAGACCGATCAACCCGATGCGCATGACCACTCCTGCCGTCCTGTCCTGCTCGTTGGTTCCCTCAGCCCAGCCACGCGCCGGGATCGATACCCCGCTCGACGGCGATCGCGCGGAGTTGGTCGACGGTGCGGCTGGCCACCTGCAGGCCCTGCTCGGCCACACGTGCCTCCGCCAACCGCTCGAGCTCCCCCGGGACCAGGATCCGGTCGACGCCGTCAGCCCGGGGGGTGTCGTGAGCCTGGGCCACGATGGCCTCCATGCGCTCCTGGAAGGTGTCGAGCCCCACCAGTGCCGCCAGGTCGATCGCGGCGGCGAAGTGACCGCACCGGCTCCGGTCCCTTGCCTGCTGCGGTCCGACGATGTCACGACCGGTCGCGGCGCCGGACAGGACGCCGGCCAGCACATCCATCATGAAGGCGATGGCGTAGCCCTTGTGGCCCCCCATCGGCATGAGGAGTCCGGCCGCGGCCACCACCGGGTCGGCGGTGGGTGTGCCGTCGGCAGCTGTGGCCCAGGTCGGCGGGATCTCCTCGCCCCGCTCCCGAGCCGCGTAGATCTTCCCGCGGGCGACAGCGGTGTTCGAGATGTCCATGACCACGCTGCCATGCCGGCCCGCGGGTGCCGCCAACGACCACGGGTTGGCACCGAACACCTTCTCGCGCCCACCCCAGGGGGCCATCGCGGGTGAGGAGTTGGTCACCAGCATGGCGAGGTAGCCGCGCTCAGCCGCACGACGCGTGTAGTACGCGGCCGTCCCGAAGTGGTTGGAGTCCCGGACGCTGACGGCACCGATGCCGTGTGCCTGCGCGCGACGCATCGCCTCGTTCATCGCCCGGTCGGTGACCACCTGACCGATGCCGTCCCGACCGTCCATGATCGCGATGGCACCCGCGTCGCCGACGACCTCCGGTTCGACCGCGGGCTTGGCGAGACCGGCTTCTATACGGGCCAGGTACCACGGGACCCGCAGGAGCCCGTGTGACGGGTGGCCCCAGATCTCGCTGGTCACCAGGCTGTCGGCGATGAGGCCCGCGTCCTGCCCGGGTACGCCCGCGTGGACGAACAGCCGGCTGACGAGCGTCACCAACACCGCCGGGTCGTGGGAGACCATCGTCGTGTCGTGCTCGCTCATACGGACCTCGGGCTCTGTCGGTTGAGGAGCCGGCGAAGTACGTAGGGCATGATGCCACCGTGGCGGTGGTAGGCGACCTCACGCTCGGTGTCCAGCCGGATCGCCACCTCGAAGGTGACCGCGTCCCGGCCGCTGTGCGGTGGCGGGGTGGCGGTCACGGTCGCCGGCTGGTCGCTGGGACCGTCCGCGATGACCTCGAGACCCGTGATCATCAGGGACTCGTCCCCGACGAGGCCGAGCGTGTCCGCGCTCTGTCCGGCCCGGAACTGCAGCGGCAGCACACCCATACCGATCAGGTTGGAGCGGTGGATCCGCTCCAGGCTCTCCGCGATGACCGCCCGGACGCCGAGCAGCGCCGGACCCTTCGCCGCCCAGTCCCGGGAGGAGCCGTTGCCGTAGTTCCGGCCAGCGACGATCACGAGTGGGGTACCGGTGGCCGCGTAGGCCTCCGCGGCGGCTCGGGGGCTCACGACCGGCCCGCGAGCCGCCAGGTCCCGTGTCACCCCACCCGGACCGTCTGGCACCAGTCGGTTGTGCAGCCGTGGGTTGGCCAACGCCGCACGGATGAGCACCTCGTGGTTCCCCCGGCGCGTCGGGTAGGTGTTGAAGTCCTGCGGGGGGACCCCGTGCTCGAGCAGGTAGGCCGCCGCCTCACCGTCGGCATGGATGGCACCAGCCGGTGACAGATGGTCGGTCGTGACGGCGTCTCCGAGCAGGGCCAGGATGCGGGCGTCACGGATCTCCACCGGAGCGGGCGGATCGTGCGGGTCGAAACCCTGCAGGTAGGGAGCTTCACGCAGGTAGGTGGACGCGTCGTCCCAGTCGTAGGTCGGAGAGGACCGCACGTCCAGGCTCCGCCACCGGTCATCGCCGTCCAGCAGGTGGGCGTAGCGCGAGGTGAACATCGCGCCGTCCAGCGCCGTGCCGATCGCGTCTTCGATCTCACGGTTCGTGGGCCACAGGTCAGCCAGCGTGACCGGCACGCCGTCGGTGTCCATGCCGAGGGGGTCGCTGGTCAGGTCCAGATCCATGCTGCCGGCCAGGGCGTACGCCACGACCAGGGGCGGTGATGCCAGGTAGTTCATGGCGACGTCCGGGCTGATGCGGCCCTCGAAGTTCCGATTCCCGGACAGCACGGAGGTCAACCGCAGATCGTGCTCCTCCACCGCACGGCTGACCGGGGCGGCGAGCGGCCCCGAGTTGCCGATGCAGGTCGTACAGCCGAACCCGACCAGACCGAAGCCGAGCTTCTCCATAGCGGGGAGCAGGCCAGCCCGTTCCATGTAGTCCATGACGACCTGGGAGCCGGGGGCCAACGAGGTCTTCACCCAGGGCTTGGTCGTCAGGCCCCGCTCGACCGCGTTCCGTGCCACCAACCCGGCCGCGAGCATCAGCGAGGGGTTGGAGGTGTTGGTGCAGGACGTGATGGCGGCGACAGCCACATGTCCGTGGTCCAACTCGACCGCCTGGCCGTCCTCCATGGTCACCGTCACCGGTGCGCTCGACCGCTGGCCCGCTTCGGTGCCAGGAACCAGCTCGACGACGTCCTGACGCCAGGTATCGGCCGCCGCCGTGAGGGGGATCCGGCGCTCGGGCCGGCTCGGGCCGGCGACAGCGGCGGTCACGGTCGAGAGGTCCAGGTGGAGGCGGTCGGAGTACCGCGTCTCGCGGGACGGATCCGGCAACAGGCCCTGCGCTCGCGCGTACGCCTCCACCAGGGCGATCCGCTCCTCACTGCGACCGGTCAACCGGAGGTACTCCAGCGTCCGTTCGTCGACCGGGAACAGCGCCGTGGTGGAGCCGAACTCCGGCGCCATGTTCGCGATCGTCGCGCGGTCCGGGACCCCGATGGCCCCGACGCCCTCCCCGTGGAACTCGACGAACGCGCCGACGACCCCGCGCTCTCGGAGCAGCTCGGTGATGCGCAGGACCAGGTCCGTAGCCGTACTGCCCTCCGGCAGCGAGCCGGTGAGCTCGACCCCGACGACCTCCGGTATCCGTAGCGCGATGCCCTCGCCGAGCATGGCCGCCAGAGCCTCGATCCCGCCGACACCCCAGGCCAGTACCCCCAGACCGTTGACCATCGTCGTGTGCGAGTCCGTCCCGATCAGGGTGTCCGGGTGTGCGACGCCGTCCGTCACGCTCACGACCTCGGCGAGGTGCTCGACGTTCACCTGGTGGACGATCCCGGCGCCGGGCGGGACGACGCTGACCCCGTCCACGGACGCACCGGCCCACTTGAGGAAGCGGTACCGCTCGCTGTTGCGGCGGTACTCGATCTGGATGTTGCGCTCCATCGCGTTGGGGTGGGCAGCCACATCGACCGTGAGCGAGTGGTCGATGATCAGGTCGACGGGGATCGTCGGCTGGACGCTGCCCGGGTCACCACCCGAGCGGGCCATCGCGTCCCGCAGCGTGGCCAGGTCGACGAGCGCAGGCACACCGGTGGTGTCGTGCATGAGCACCCGTCCCGGCTCGAACATGAGCTCGATGGGCTCGTCCGTACTCGGATCCCAGTTGGCCAGGGCGTCGACGACCGTGCGCTGTGGGTCGTGGCCACTGCGCAGCAGGTTCTCGACGAGCAGCTTCAGGACGACGGGCAGGTCGTCCACCCCGTCGACGTCGGCCAGCGGGTGGTAGCGGTAGCGGGCGCCGGACACCTCGAGCTCCCGCGTGCGGTCCTCCTCAGAGCGGCTCATGGTCTCCCTACATTCACTGCTGGGTGCCGAAGGTGGGCGAGTACCTCACGGGGGCCCGTCGTCCCGTCGGCAAGGCCGGCGACCGCAGCCTCGGTCGCGGCTGCCGCCCGGGCATCGAAGCACCGTTCGACGTTGTCACGGAACTTCGTGCGCAACTCCGCATCCGTGAGCGGGTCCTCGGGACCGCCGCGGTTGACCAGGACCTGCTCCTCGAGCCGGCGACCATCCCGGGTGGTGACCCGGAGCACGGCCGGGAACTGGGCGGGGTAGATCGCATCACAACGGGGATCCGCCTCCACCCGGACCCTCGCCATCAGGGCACGGACCTCGTCGCGGGTGACGACCTCGTCCTCGAAGTCGGAGAGGCCCGCGCCCAGCCCATGGCCCCCGAGGAGACCGAGCGCGACGAGGTAGGGGCCGGAGAACTGCGCCTGGTAGCCGGTCTCCGGCCGCTGCTTCACCTCGAGCGGCTCCCCGATCGTCCGAACGGTCGACGCCGCGACGCCGAGCACGGCCTCCTCAACGTCCTCCGGCCGGAGCCCCTGTTCCCGGAGCCGCCGTGCGGCATCCAAGCCGGTGTGGGTGAAGTGGTTGGCCGGATAGGGCTTGAAGAAGATGTCGGGGACCGACCACGTCTCACCCAAGCCGTCCGTGACGGCCTCCAGGTGCACCGCACCGTGCAGGAACGCCTCGAAGAAACCGAACCGACCCTCGAGCACCGTCGGCGGACCAGTGAACCCGGCCTCGACCAGGCCAGCGGCCGTCACCCCCGCGTGCGCTGCCCACCCGCAGTGCATCCGCTTCACGGTCCCACCGGTGCGGTTGGCCTCGATGATGCCGCTGGCCATGGAGGCGGCGACCCCGATCGTATGGGTGACCTGCTCCTCGTCCAGACCGCGGAGCAGGGCGGCGGCGACCGCGGCGCCGAGCGCCCCGCAGATCGAGGTGGCGTGCTGCCCGTGGACGAAGAAGATCGAGTCCCCGGCCTCACGGTCGTAGCCTGCCATCCCGACACGGACCACGGTCTCGATACCGATGGCGATGGCGTCGAGCACCTGCGGGCCGGCCGCCCCGGCCACCTCCCCGGCGGCCAGGGCCGCCGGGACCACGCTCGCGCTCGGATGCAGGACGGAGGGCAGGTGGGTGTCGTCGTAGTCGAGGGAGTGCGCGAGGACACCGCCGAGGAAGGCAGCCCAACCGGCGGACGTGCGGGAGGTGGTCCCGACCATGCTCGCCTGCGCATGGCCGCCCTGGGCGTCTACGTAGCGCAGCGCCGCCGCACTGGTGGGCAGCGGCAGCGCCGCCGCCTGGAGGCCGACGATGTCCAGGACGCGTCGTCGCGCCGACTCGCGGACCGTCGCGGGAGCTCCCTGCGCCAGGGTCGCCGAGGCCGTGGCGGCCAGCTGCTGGGCCAGGCTCGGCTCGCTCATGCGTGCGGGCCGCTGACGAGTGCGAGGGGACGCAGCGGGGCTCCGGTCGCACCGACGAGCGGCAGGGGTGCCCCGACCAACAGGAAGCGGTCGACCCGGTCAGCGGACAGCTCCTCAAGCTGCATCGTCTCGATGATGTTGATGCCCCGTTCCACCAGGAATACCCGGTGCGCGGGGAGCCGAGCGTGTCCCTGTCCCGGGGGCAGATGCTCGAAGGCGATGGTGTCGGCACCGACCGCTGCGGGTTGCAGGTCGGCCAGCCACCGGGCGCCGGTCTCACCGACGCCGGGGACACCCGTGTCGTGCCCGACGTAGGCGGTGGCGCCCTCGTCCCAGCGCCTCGCCCACCCCGAGCGGATCAGCAGGATGTCGCCTGGTGTCGGCGCCAGCCTCTGGACCTCGAGGCACCGCTCGAGGTCCGTGACCGTGATCTCCACACCCGCCTCGCAGGCAGGGCGTCCGAGGACCCGGGGCACGTCGAACAGCCAGCCCCGACGCACCAGCGGTGGCACCGCATCGATACCGTGCACGCCGAAACGACCACCGGCCTGTGCCTCAGCCGCGTCCACACCGTCGTACAACCGGCCCTCCTGGGACACGTGGGCCAGGGCATCCATATGGGTGCCGACGTGGGTCCCCAGCACGATCAGGTCGTTGGCGGCCGAGCCGCCGTCGCCCCGGGTCCGGTCCCCGTGACGACGCTGGAGCGCGTGGGTGTAGGCGGGATGGTTCGGCGACTGCGGCATCCCGACCTCGTAGGGGCGGGACAGGTCGTAGGTCCGCACGCCGGCGGCCACCGCGTCCAGCAAGGGGTCGTTCACGATGTCCTCCTCGCGAGCAGCGCCTGCGCCCGCTTGACGATGGCCAGGTCGATGAACTCGCCGTCGATGCGGAGCGCACCGGTGCCGGACAGCTCGGCCTCGCGAAGCGCGGCCACGAGTCGCTCCGCGTGCGCGAGCTCCTCGGGCGTCGGGGTGTACACCTCGTGCACCACCGGTAGCTGCTTCGGGTGCAGGACGGAGCGGCCGACGAAGCCCAGCGTGCGGCTGCGGATCGAGCTGCGACGCAGTCCGTCCAGGTCGTGCAGATCGGTGTAGACGCCGTCGATCGGCGGCCCGATGCCCGCCGCGCGTGAGTGCAGGACCATGTCCGAGCGGAGCGACAGGGTGGCCAGGTCGTCGTCTCCAGCGGAGCCGATATCCGCCAGCAGGTCCTGCCCGCCGATGACCAGACGCTGGACCCGATGGTGCGCACCGACGAGCTCCTCGAGCCTGACGGCACCGACGGCAGACTCAACGACGAGGTAGAAGCCGATCCGACCGGTGGTCAGCCCCCGGGCCTCCTCGAGCGCCGCCACCTGCTCGGCCACGGTGTGGATCATCGCCGCCGACTCGACCTTCGGGAGCCGGAGCGCCTCCAGCCCTGGCCGGATCGCGGCATCGAGATCAGCCGCGTGGTAGCCACCGCCGTCGCGGTTGACGCGCGCGTGGACGTCCGGCGCGCCCCGCGCTGGACCGGTGGCGGACCGTCCCGCCGCGACCTCATCGAGGATGACGGTGAGCTCCCGCCGAGCGTCGTCCTTGGCGTCCGGTGCCACCGCGTCTTCGAGGTCGAACAGGACGGCGTCGGCGCCGCTTTGGAGCGCCTTGCGCATCACCCGTGGGGAGGATGCGGGCGCATAGAGGTAGCTCCGGTGCAGCGGATGTTCAGCGGATGACACCACGGTCCCTCAGTTCGGCGATGTGGTCCGGGTCGTACCCGAGCTCGGCGAGCACGGCGTCGGTGTCCGCGCCGTGCTCCCGTCCGGTCGAGCGGATCGCTCCGGGCGACGCGGACATCCGGTAGAGCAGGTTGTGCTGGAGCAGGGTCCCGAGGTCGGGGTCCTCGACCTCGACGAGCATCTCCCGGTGGCGTACCTGCGGGTCCTCTACCAGGTCCTTCGCGGAGTAGACGGGGGCGACCGCCGCGCCGGCCTCCGCAAAGGCACGTGCCACCTCGGCGCGGCTGCGCTCAGCGATCCAGTCGCCGACGTAGCCGTCGAGCAGGTCCGCGTGCTCCGCTCGGGTGCTGCCGCTCGAGAACCACGGTTCATCGATGACCTCGGGGTGACCGACGAGCGTGAGGACCCGCTCCGCTATGGCATTCGCCGACGTCGACACCGCGACCCAGTACCCGTCGGCGGTGCGGTAGAGGTTGCGTGGTGCGTTGTTCGAGGAGCGGTTCCCGTTGCGCTGCTGGATCTCCCCGGTACGTGCGTAGACGGTCGGGGCCGGCCCGATCGCCGTCATGATCGGTTCGAGGAGGCTCATGTCGATGACCTGGCCGCCACCACCTCGTGCATCACGGTGGTACAGCGCCATCATCACCGCGCTGACGCCCGCCATCGCGGCGATCGAGTCAGCCAACCCGAAGGCCGGCAGCTGGGGTGGACCGTCCGCCTCGCCGGTCAGGAACGCGAACCCGCTCATCGCCTCGACCAGCGTCCCGAAGGCGGGCCGGTCCGCGTAGGGGCCGTCCTGGCCGAAGCCGGTGACCCGCAGCAGGATCAGCCCCGGGTTGAGCCCGTGCAGGACCTCCGGGCCGAGCCCCCACCGCTCGAGGGTGCCTGGGCGGAAGTTCTCCACGACCACGTCAGCGCCACGCACCAGGGCCCGGAACACATCCGCACCCTCATCGGACCTGAGGTCGAGCCCGACGGTGCGCTTGTTGCGCGCAAGCTCCTTCCACCACAGCCCGTGACCATCCACCGAGCGGCCGTGTCCCCGCATGCCGTCCGGGCGCTCGGGGTGCTCGATCTTGATCACGTCCGCGCCGTGGTCACCGAGCAGTTGGGCGGTCAGCGGTGCCGCCAGGATGGTGGCGATGTCGAGCACGCGGATGCCCTCGAGCGAACCGCGCGCCGCCTCCACCACCCTGTGTCTCCCACTCGACGGTCAGGACCGGTCCAGCCGGTAACAGCGACGACGGTCTGGGTTCCGCTGTTAGGAACGCTATTCCGCATCGTGCAGCAGCGTCAACCCGACGCCACGCGCTGGGGAAGCGGCAACCCGTCCCCGCACCAGCGCCGTGCGCCGCGCATCAACGGTCGATGGCGTATCAGGTCACAGCGCCTCCCTGGCTCTCCCCCGGGGTAGCGGACATCGAGGTGGGATCGGTCGATCATCGCCTCCAGGCGGTGGCACACGCGTTGGCCGATGCCGCGGCTCCGGCCGCAGTGCCTGCGGATGCACCGACCAGTTCCGGCCGGCTCGGGTACACCGAGGCGGAGCGTGTCACCGCTGCGAGGAGCGGGGTACCGATCACGATGTCGTGCCACGATCAGGTCCGGCGGTCACCAGATGGCGCAGCAGTGCGCCCGCGGGTGCATCACCGTCGAGGTTGAGGGTCCGGTCGATATGGCGATCCACATCGCGGCGGTCCAGGAAGGGCTCCAGCACCCGCCGCGCCTTGTCTGCCAGCCCATCGTCAGACAGCGGCCGATCGGCATGCCCCGGCGGCAGATCTACCGATCGTCGCAGCAGCTGACCGTCCGTCAACGTCGCTGCAATGGCGACCGTGAGCAGCCCGGGATACGCCGCGGTGAAGGCGTCGTCGACGTCTACCTCGACCCTTGCGAGCAGGTCACGCCGCTGTTGCTGCTGCAGCAGCTCGGGCGTGAATGATGCGTGGGTGATGTCCCCGTCGATCAGGGCCGACACGACGAGATAGGGAAGGCTGTGATCCGCGGTCTCGCGTGTGGCCGGTGCCCACTTCTCGGCCGTGTCCGCGCTCAGGGCATGACCGATCGCGGAGGTCGTGATCCGCACCGTCTTCAGGCGCTCGAGCTGGCCGATCTGGTCGCGTAGCCCGATGGCCGCCTCGATCCCCGTCTGCGTGTTGAACTGCGCGGGCCACGACTTGATGTGGGTCCGCTCGATGAAGGGCGGTTCACCAGCCGGGACCAGGGCTTCGGGGTCCAGTGGTCCCGACACCTGCGCCTCGAATCCGTTGCGGCCGGAGAACGGTTGGTCGGGTCCTGCGAACCCGCGGCGGGCCAACTGCACCGCGTGGAGTGCATTGCGCACGGCGTTTGCCGGTGCGCTGCTCTTCCACATGGAGATCCTGTCCACGCGTGTCTGTCGCAGCGCGGCATTGGGGATCGTCGTCAGGGAGATCGCTTCCGAAGTCTCCCGAGAGGGAAGGCCGAGGAGCCGCGCGGCCCCTGCCGCCGCCGCGATCCCGATGTAGATGGCGCTGTCCCAACCGCGCCGTCGGATCGGACCGGCATCGCAGAGCCGGCAGGCAACCTCGTAGGCGACGACGATCGCGTCCAGAAGGTGGTCGACCGACAGGCCCTCGTGCTGGGCCAGAGCCAGGAGTCCGGGCAGTGCATCGGCCGGGTGGCAGACCTCGCCCGAGGGGGACAGGTAGGTGTCCATGAAATCATGCGCGTGCATCATCGTGGCGTTGGCGAAGGCTGCCTGATCGGTGGCGACACAGCGATCCGTTCCGAAGACCACCGCCCCGCCCGTGACTGCAGACGGGTGTTCGAGCGCCACTTCCCTTGCGATCCGGCTGGCCGGCTCCGATGCGCCGGCGACGCCGATCGCGGTCGTGTCGAGGATCCGACGTCTGGCTTCGTACCGCGCCTGCGGGGGTACGTCGCCCGCGGCGAGCGCGGTGAGTGCCTGCAGGGTCTGATCCATGAAGCCGCCCTGTACTGGTTCGAGGAAGAGATATGCGGTGGGTTCGGACACTAGGAGCCTGCGGCGAGGGCGCCAGTGTCCGAACACGACCGCAGGAACCTGCAGGACGCGCCTGACAGGCACTGGCACTCCCTCGCGCCCGACCTCCGACGCCAAGCGCAAGCGGGTCACCCCGGCCGGCCTGTCGTTGATCGCGCCGGCCCCGGCGACCACCCGGCCCTGCCGTCGCCCATGATCCCGACCGGGTGGTGGAAGCTGCACCGCCAGCAGGCTCGGCATGCTCGCAGAACGGCTCCACACCGACCGCGAACACGTGCGCGCTACCGATGGTGCATCGCCCCGCTCTCGGCCGCAGCCACGAGGCACGGTTGGATGCCGTGCGGCCGACAGCGCTCGACAGGTCAGCCTCGCGACCTCAGGGGTGTTGCTCCCACCAGATGGCCTCGGCGAGCTGCTAGTGATCGCGAACCTCGAGCCTGTCGATACCGGCTGGATCGTGGTGCTGGCGGGCGAGCCGCCAGCCGAGCCTGCGCCACGTCAGCTGCCGCAGCACGCGCGGCACGTAGTGGCGCTCCCGCTCGCTGAAGTCGCGCCAGCCTGACGATCGCCACCGGAGGCGTGGTCCCGACCGGGGCCACTGCAAGCTGTCATGCCCACATCCGCCGAGTGCTCCTGCCAGGTGTGGAAAGCCGGTCCGGGGCCGGGGTGGCCGGTGGCCGCTGTGGGGTGGCGGCCACCGGGGTGTGGTGGTCAGGTGGTGGTGTGTGCGGCTTGTGCGGCTTTGGTGCCGGCGATGCGGCCGAACACCGCGCCGC